>JADHED010000524.1_pt1 | contig 44951 bp, 37 predicted proteins | sample 8952041 | NCBI WGS metagenome assembly JADHED01 (sample SAMN16124423, study PRJNA663239) | bioreactor sludge metagenome | isolation source: sludge (control) | place: India:Bengaluru | collected 2018-09-08 | reverse complement strand
AGACCCGCCGAAAACTAACGATCTCGCTGGCTCCGTTTCTGCGCGCCACCTCTGGTTGCCGCAATCCAGGAAAAACTGTCTGCCGGCACCCTGAAACTTCTCTATGTCGCTCCGGAACGTTTTGTCAGCGAATCCTTCCTGGCAACACTCCGGAGGCTTCCGATCGCCCTGCTCGCCATCGACGAGGCGCATTGCATCTCGGAATGGGGACATAATTTCCGCCCCGAATACCTTCGTCTCGCCGGACTGGCAAAAAAACTGAAAATTCGCCGCGTGTTGGCACTCACCGCGACGGCAACCCCAGCCGTGTCGAAGGACATCCGCCGCAGTTTCCGCATCACCGCGGCAGATCACATCCAAACCTCGTTCCAACGCCCGAACCTCGCCATCCACATCACTCCGGTGGAAGCTTCCCGCCGGCTCGCGCTTCTCACGGACAAACTGACATCCGAAAAACGCTTTCCCGCCATTGTCTATGTGACTCTTCAACATACGGCGGAGACTGTCGCCGGTCATCTGAAGAAGGCCGGACTCCGGGCCCGGGCCTATCACGCGGGATTGGCGGATACCGTGCGCAGCGCGGCACAGGACGAATTTCTTTCCGGACAATGCGACATTATCGTGGCAACAATCGCCTTTGGCATGGGAATCGACAAAGCCGACATCCGCGCGGTTTATCACTACAACCTTCCCAAGACGCTCGAGAATTATCAGCAGGAGATCGGACGCGCCGGACGGGACGGTCAGCCGTCGCACTGCGAGATGCTGGCCTGTGCGGATGATTTGATTGTCCTGCGGAACTTCACACTCGGAGACACCCCCGACGAACAGGCTCTGCGCCATTTGGTCGACCACCTTCTCCGCCAGGGGGAAGCATTCGACATCAGTCGCCATGAGCTTTCGCGCGCCACCGATGTCCGCCCGCTTGTTCTCGAGACCGTGATCACGTATCTGGAAAAGGAAAAGATCCTCGCGCCCGACGGTCTTTTCTATTCAAAAATCCAAATCGCCTTCCATCACCCCGAGGAGCGGGTCATCGCAGGCCACTCGAAGGACCGCCAACGCCTGCTTCGCAAAATTTTTGCGACGGGAAAACGCGGCTGGCGCTGGCTGACCATCGACACGCACCCCGCTGCCGAACAGACCGGGATATCGCGCGAAAAGCTGCTGAAGATTTTTGGGGAACTGGAGGAATCCGGCGACATCGAACTCAAACCCGCCGGTCTGCGCCATCGCTTCCGGTTGCTTGAAGAAGCAAAAAAACGCCCGCCCCGCGAACTCGCCACCTGGCTTTTCGGAGTTTTTGTCCAGCGGGAGAAACAGGACCTGCAACGCATCGACCGGGTGCTCGCATTCGCAAACGATCCCGGATGCTCCACGCGGCATCTCCTCGGATATTTCAAAGAGACCCTTCCCGCGCCCTGTGGATACTGTGGACACTGTTCGGGAGCCGCCTCCAGTCCCGTTCCTGGCGGTGTCGAAAAGGAGTTGTCACTGGACCACCTGAAAACCATCCAGACCCTGAAAGCGGAAAACCACGCCTCCCTCCGCGGACACCGCCCGCTGGCCCGGTTTCTTTGTGGAATCAGCAGCCCCGCCACAACGCGGGACCGTCTCACCCGACACGACGCATTCGGTCTTCTGGAGGAAATCCCTTTTGCCAAAGTGCTCGATCACCTGGAGGGCGGCAGATGAAACGCAACATCCCTCTCTTCATCGCCTTTCGCGTTTTCTTCAACGCCCGGTTTTACTACCCGGTTCTTGGCGTCCTTTTTCTTGATCTGGGCCTCACCCTCGAACAATACGCCCTGCTCAATGCGACGTGGGCAGCCGTGATCCTGCTCCTGGAAGTTCCCTCCGGGGCGATGGCAGACTTGCTCGGACGGAAAACCCTTGTTGTCACAGCCGGCATTCTGATGGTTGCGGAGATGGCCGTTTTCGCATTTGCCCCCATGGGAGAATGGCTTTTCCCCCTGCTCCTTCTGAACCGCATTCTGAGCGGTGCTGCCGAGGCCTGTGCAAGCGGGGCAGATGAAGCCCTCGCCTACGATTCCCTGGACGGAGAAGATCGGGACTCCCGCTGGCGGAGTGTTCTGTCCCGCCTCATGCGATGGTCGTCGGGATCATTTTTCGTTGCCATGATCCTCGGTGCGCTCGCCTTCGACCGACATTTCATGGCCTCGGTTTTCCATCTGCTCCATTGGGAGAGCACAGGCCTGCAAACCACCCGTTGGCCGGTTTACCTCACACTCGGCACCGCCTTTGTGGCCCTCGCATGTGCCCTGGCCATGCGCGAACCGCCGCGGTCCGCACCCTCTTCAAAAAACCGTCCGCTCCGTGGCGCACTCGCCAATATCGTGGACGGAGCCCGGTTCGTTTTTTCCGATTCCCGGATCTGCCACCTTCTTCTCTGTGCGGTGCTCTTCGACAGCACCGTCCGGCTGTTCCTCACCTTTGCAAGCAACTATTACCGACTCATCGGACTTCCGGAATTCGTCAATGGCTTTCTGGGTTCCACCTATGCGCTGCTTGGTTTCATCGCCGCCTCACTGGCCCGCCGGCTGGCGGCCAAATACTCTGCGGGCACCGTTTTCACCCTGGTGGGATTCCTCATCCTTGCCGGACTCACCGGGCTTTGCTTCGCAATACCTGTCTGGGGTCTTTGGGTGGTGCTCCCCATCGGTCTTTCCATGCCGATGCTGCAATACTTTCTTTCCAATTACCTGAATGCCTGGACGGATTCCTCCCTGCGCGCCACTGTGCTGAGTTTCCGGGGAGTTGCCATCAATCTTGGCTACGGCCTTGCCGGAATTGGCTTCGCTGCCGTCACCGCGGGAATCCGCTCCTCCAACCCCGCCCTCTCCGAGGATGCCCTCTTTTCCAAAGCCCTGGTCAGCCTGCCCATCGTATTCCTCCTCGGAGCAGCAGTCCTGCTCGTCATCATTCGCAGAACATCCGCAACAAAGTCCTCCATCAAAAACGATTGAGAGTCGACCTCACGAAAAATCACACGAAAATAAGTTTGTCCTCAATGAACACTTCCTGTTTCCCAAACGTCAACATCGCTCCGGCTTCCACCTGCTTTTGGAGACGATACTCCGATTCTGTTTGCCCGAAAACAATTGGAACGTCGGAAGGAAAAGGCGGTTGTGCCAATAAATTTCCTGCTTTTTTCATGTGGTCTTGGAGGAATCGATCGCCTGCGTGGCATCGATCTTGAACCAGCACAGAAAGGCGACAACATAAAGTGCCGCGAAGGTGTGAAAGTTCACATGATAGCCGTGGAGCAAAGCCGCGTTGGTTTGCTCAAGGGAAAGTGAGGAAGCCGCCAAACCAAGCTGTGCCGCGTGGGAGGAAATCGAATGCTCGAGAATGGAGCCGGTAGCCCAGCCGGCCAATGCTCCGCTGAGTCCGGCAATCATGTTCATGAACGCCCCGACAATCGCCGCATAGCGTCCGCCAATGTCCTGACAGGTGGCCCAGGCGCTGGCCACGGTGAGATCCGTAAAGAATGCGGCCAATGACACGGCGGCAAAGAAAACAAAGGCATTCGGGGCAATGGGACAGATGAGAAAACACACCACGCACAGACTGTGCCCGACCCACCCGCAAAGTCGGCGCCCGAGGCGTCGGTTTCCGGTGCGACGGACGATGGCGTCGGTGATGATCCCGCCCAGTAGACACCCAATCGCGCCCATCCAAAGAGGCCCCCCTTTGTAGAGCGCCCCCAGCATGCTGCTGTTCGGCAAATGATACTGTTGCTCCAGAAACTGGGGAAGATAGGTGATGTTGAAATACCAGCCGTAGGCCTGTGCTCCATACATGAGGCAAAGCGCCAGAAAATTCCCGTTGGCGACGATCTTCCGCCAGGGAACTTTCCGGTGAGCTTCGCGGTCCGCCGCATCCGTCCCCTTCCGGATCAGCTCCAGTTCGGCGGCATTCACCCCGGGTTTTTCCTCCGGATGGTTCCGGAACCACCTGTAAAAAACAATACACCAGATGACACCGATGATGCCGAAGAGACAGAAGGCTCCACGCCAGCCGAACAGAGCCGGAGTCACTCCTGTTCCCACCACAAGTACTGTCCAAAGGAAGGGAGTAATGCCCCCCATGAGCTTTCCGCAGAACCACACGAATCCCTGTCCTCTTCCCCTTTCGTTCAAAGGCAGCCAATTGTGCAATGCCCGCGTGATGTTCGGATAGGCACCCGCTTCACCGATGCCAAAAAGAAACCTGACCGCGATGAGAAATCCCAACCCCAACATCACCGGCCCGATGTGCAGGCCCACCGCCGCCGTCAACACGGTGAACACCGACCACCACAGAACGATTCGCAGCAGGGATTTTCGCGGCCCAAACATGTCCCCCATCCAACCGGTGGGCACCTCAAAAAGCGCATAGGCCAGGGCGAAAGCGGTGAACGCCCACTTCATGTCCGCCACGCTTTGCAATCCGAGATCCTTGACAATATTGCCCGCCGCGGAAGCGATGGCGACACGGTCCAGATAGGTGATCATGGAAAGAGTGCAGGCAAAAGCCAACACGCCGAACCTCATCCGGGTGGGAACAGTGGTGGAAGAATGAGGGGCGGGAGGGGCAATGGCGGGCATGATCTGAATCGGAATTTTTTGTCGGGGAAAAGGCGTCAGGCGGCTGGCTGCTTGTTGTTCATCCCGGCCATAAGTCCGGCCATCGCCTCGGCAAGATCCTCCTGGTTGGGTTCATTCCGCGAACGGCCGGCCTGCAAAGCGTCGTAGGCTTCCAGCGCGGCTTCCATGCTGCTGAACATGTGTTTTTCCAAAGCCTGCAACGCCGCTTTTGCATCGCGCTGGCGCACGGCACGCGCCACGCGGTCATGTTGAAGCCAGACCCTTGCGACATGGTGCAAATCCCGCTCGTGGCTGCGAAAACCAAAGATCGCGCTCCGGAGGTTCAGATCGTTGTAAATCGTCTGTGCCAGCCGGTTCTCGGCGGCATTCAGCAGGAGGAGATGAAAACTCATGTCCGCATTCAGATACCGACGGAGCGACGCATCCTTCATGTAGGGGACACCCGAACTCCGGAACTCCCGGATTGCCTCCAACATCTCATCGCAGAGCTCCTGAAGTTGCTGCACCTGGGTCGGCTTCATCCGCCGGGCCGCCTTCTGCACGGCGAAACACTCGATGGCAATGCGCAGTTCATACACTTCGACAATCGTCAGGCGACCCGCCTGCTTCACAAAGGTGCCACTCGAGGCCACCGGCTCCAGCACCCCTTCCACTTCGAGCCGACGAATGGCTTCCCGGATGGGAGTCCGGCTCATCCCAAGATCCTCCGCAAGCTGCACCTCGGAAATCTTGTCTCCCGCAACCAGATCGCCATCAAGCAGTTTCTGTTTCAAATGCTTGTAGGCAAAATCTCCCAATTTGGATTTTTCCCGGCTTGCTGCCACCGCTTTGCGGGAGGCAGATTTTGAGCGAGGCTTTTTCTTCATGCCTCACTTTTACATCAAAATAAACAACCTGTATACAGGAATATTGGGTTCTGCTTTGAAATAAAAATCCCCCCACATCTTGGAGTGATCCAAAAAGCACTTCCTATTTGGAGGTAAAAAAGCGTTCATAACAGCATTTTCAGGAAGCATTCCCCGCCCACAAAATCGGTGATTCCGGACGGAAGACCTTAAAGCGGATAGCCGTGCCGGCGCTGCTCGCCGTCTCTGTCTCCCAACCCATCAGAGCATCTTTGTCATCGCATACAAATTTTCATGATCCTGAATACAGCATTTATCTCCCTGTATTTTTTTACTTGACGAGATTCTTCGGTGGACCTACGGTAAAGATGTCCAATGACATTGGGTTTTGGCGACTCACTAAAAAATGAAGAATCTGTTACGAAATCTCTTGGGGCTCGCATGTATTAGCTTTGCAATAAGCACATTAAACGCAGAACCAGCTGCTCCCTCTCCTCCCCAGTTAATAAAGAATCCCGCGACAACCGAACTCTACTCTTCCCCAAGTCGGCAGTTCACAGGAATCCCAAGTCTGGCAATTACCGACCAAGGTCGTTTGTGGGCCGTCTGGTATGCGGGAATCACCCCCGCAGAAGACATGAACAATTATGTCGTGGTGGCCACCAGTGGTGACAAAGGGAAAACTTGGGAGGAAGTTCTCGCCATTGATCCGGATGGAACCGGCCCCATCAAGGCATTCGATCCTCAAGTGTGGATTGATCCAGAGGGAAAACTCTCGGTCTTTTGGTCGCAACGATCCATTCATGAAGAAAACTGTGCCTTATTTTGCATAACGGCAGACAACCCGGATTCAGGCACCCCCTCTTGGTCTGAGCCCCGATATCTCACCGAAGGTATCATGATGAACAAACCCACCGTCTTGTCGAACGGGGAGTGGCTCCTGCCGGTTTCGACTTATAAAAAAGGGGACAGCGTCAAAACGGTTGTCTCCACAGATCACGGGCGGACTTGGTCGGTCAGAAGCAGCGTAAACGTTCCAGAGGACGTCAGAGTTCCCGACGAGCCAATGATTATTGAACGCAAAGATGGATCGCTTTGGATGCTGGTGCGCACAAAATATGGCATAGGCCAGACGGTCTCCAAAGACAAAGGCGTCACTTGGACTCCGCTCGAACCCTCCCAGATTCAACACACTCCATCGAGATTTTTTATCCGTCGGCTGGCTTCAGGCAATCTCTTGCTGGTCAAACACGGACCGATCAATACAAAGACCGCCCGCTCGCATCTCATGGCCTTTGTTTCCAAGGATGATGGTCGTTCCTGGTCAAAGGGACTCCTGCTGGATGAAAGGGATTGGGTGACATATCCTGACGGCCAACAGGCCAAGGACGGAACCATTTATATCACCTACGATTACCTGCGCAAAAAGAACCAGCTGATTTTGATGACATCCTTCACCGAGGATGACATTTTGGCAAACGACTACGACGCCAAGATTGTCGAGGTGTTCAAACGCAGGAGCATCATTAGCGACGGGGGCGAAAAAGAAGATTCAGGCCCGAATCCCAAACCACCGACAGCAGCAAAGGAACCGGCAACTTCGACCGCAAGTGGAACAGCAGCCCCCCGACCGCAGGGAGAAGTCAAAGAAAAAACAACGCCCGTCGTTCCTGCCACAACCAGTCAACCCCTGCTGCCACTTGACGGTGGGATTGTCGACACCATCGCCGAGGGAGTTCCCTTGTGGACCGACCGGGAGTATCTTGCCGCAGGGTGGCCAATCGCCCTGCAGGGCGCGACCTGCGTACGCACCTCCATGGAATCATGCAGGGTTCAGATAACCAAGAAAGGATATGTGGTGGTGGTCACTCCTGTTCTGGGTCAACGCGGCGGCTTCAGCGAAGAAAACTCATTGAGTAAAGCCGGATTTCTGCGTGTCGACAGCATCGAACCCTTTGTGCCTTTCGCCGGAGGAAATCCAGATGGGAACACATGTTGCGTGTATCAAAGGGAGATGGGGGAAGGCGAGGAACTTGGATATGGGAAATGGGGCATAACGCTGTGGCTTGAAAAACAATTGGAGTAATATTTACCGGCATATGCCTCCCTCATAATTTTATGATTCTCATGAAGAATTCCCGGAATCCGGGAGAATCCACTCAGGATCAAGAAACTGTCGCGGTCGGCAATGACAGAACCATGTGGAAAGTTCCTTAGAAAAACCGTTGCGACTTCCCCCCACTTTTGTGAAAAAATCATCCCCCCCCCTTTCAGCGACTGGTGGATTTTCCCTCCTCGAACTCCTGACGGTCATGGCCATCATTTCCCTTCTGGCAGGAGCGGGCGCCGTCGCCTTGCAGGGCAATGGAAAGGCATCCTCCATCGCGACTGATGCCGCCAAAATTTTTACCGCACTCTCCGAAGCCCGACAGCTTGCCATTTCCTCCAATACCCGCACCCGTTTTGTCATTGTCACGGCAGCAAGCGACAAACCTGAGGATTGGAAGATGGAACGCTATGGCATATTGAGGGAAGTGTCGGACCTTCCTGCTGGAGAGACTCCCTATTTTGAACTTGTCGGTCGGCTGGGAAAATTGGGAACGGGCGTGTATTTCCAGAAAGGAAGTGAATATGGAACCGGTGTCTTTGATTCTGGAAGCCAGAGTTCGGGAAAATTGATCGGGACAGGCAACGTGGAATACGCCTATATCGAATTTCTTCCCTCTGGGGGAACAACAGGACCCAGCACAGGCAATATCTTTCAAATTGGCAGAGGAGTGACCCCCGACGGATCCGCAGATGAGACTCAATATGCCTTGCTCGGAGTCTCCCAACAAACCGGTCGGATCCGCATTCAGCGCAAATGAGAAAATATGGGAGATATTTTTTGTTCCCCAAGACAGAAATCTGTCGCTCGCTGCGAAAGAACAGGAGTCCACGGCCTGGGGTTTTCATTGATTGAAGTCGTACTTGCTCTGGGAGTCACCAGCTTTGCCCTGGTGGCAATTATCAGTCTTGTTTCAGTGGTAATGAAGACGGGCCAGGACGGACGGCACAGCACGGAAGGAGCCATGCTTTTCAAGAAAGTGGTCGCCCAGCTTCGGGTTAAGCCGTTTGCGGAGGCTCAAGAGGGCACCAACATGAGCTATCCGCTGCCGGCTTTGAACAACGCATCGAACAAAACGGAGTTTTTCGTCAATTCCCTCGGAGAGTTCGGAGGCACCAATAATGGAACGCTGCCAACAGACGCACAAAGCGTGGTCGCCGTCGTTGTTCTGGATGCGCAAGATTTGAGTATGGCGGGCATGACGGCCCCACCACAGGCGTCGAACGGTCGCCTGGCCTTCGTTCGTGTCGAAATCGCCCCCGCCCCATTGTTCAAGTCCACCAACACAAATTCGCGGGACATTTATGTCACGGAGATTGTCTCCCTCGAGCAATGAAATCGCGCGCCTTCACACTCTTGGAGCTTCTTGTCGCCATTTCAGTGACTATTTTGCTCGTGGGGCTTCTTGCCACCATGTCCAATTCCACCGGAACCATGTGGCAGCGCGGAGAGTCGCAAGTGCAGGCCTATGCCAACGCAAGGGCTGCGACAGATCTTATCGGCCGCGAACTGCAAAGCTCGATCATCGATCTTGATTTCGGTTTCCGGATCGATCCGGTGACAGATCAGCCAAACAACTGTGTTCTGAAATTTCTGCGCCGAAAGACCCCGGGCAGTGACTTGTCGGCCGTGGAAAAAGTGGCCTATCAATTGGCTTGGGCAGGCACCAATTTACTGCCGGAGGTTCAACCCAACTACGATTCGACCCATCCAATTCCTGTTTTGATTCGAACCGTCAATTCCACAGATCTTGCCGACGTTTTTAACATCACGATTGCAGGAGACGTTGACAAATGGTCGCGCACATGGGGAACGCTCACCTCACCAGTAAAGACGGGAGCCCTTCAAGAAAACGGAGATAGTGTGGAAATCGCCGCCGACAATGTCTTGGGTTGGAAAGTGTTCCCTGTCTATTGGGATAAAATCGGAAAGCAGATGGCTTCGGATGATCCGCTCTCGCCTGTTTACTATGGAAAGTACCTCACCTCGGAAAAGGCCTGTCCGGCACTCGCTTTCGAATTCATGGTCGCTTCTCCCAGGATTGCCGCGCGGTTGAGCTCACAGCCGGAATGGGCAAATCTCCGCAAAGACGACACACTGTTTGATTCGTCTGCCCCGTCTGACTCCACATTCTACTCTCAGCTCCGTGAACACCTCAGACACTTTGACGCCAGCGTCTATTTGTTCTCCCGAACTCCATGAGCCCGCGCCCCCTCCCCTGTTCTGCTTCCTCCCCTCATTGTTCAAAGGGTTTTGCATTGGTCATTGTCCTGGCGATTCTCGTCATGGTCACCATCTTCGTAGTCGCCTATGCCGTAATCATGCAATCTGAACGGAAGGCATCGAAAAATTTCCAGGAGCGCGAACGCGCCCAGGAACTGGCGGAAGGAATGCTCAACCGGATTCTGGGAGAACACGCGGCCCCGGAAATTGCAGGCACGCATCTCAAGCCCTACGCGAGCCCGGATTACTACGACGAGTCCACCAAATTGCCGAAAAGCACGAGTCCCTATCTTGTTGATCCCACTGCACCCGGAAAGGAAATCTATCGCCGGATCTACGGCATTGTTCCCGCGAGCGACATCTCAACTGCGAATCATCTCGTGATGATCTCAAAGCCACAATCAGGCTCGGGTGTTGCCGCCTACTCTCCACAAGACTGGACTTATCTCGGCCTGACCGATGCCTCCAATACCCTTCTGCCAAAGTCTGAGAAAGGCGATCCGATCTGCCCGCAATGGATCGATTACTATGAAACTCTTTCCGATGGCAAAAAGGCCGCCTATCCATCCGGTCAGGTCGCTTTTGCCATCTGGGAGGAAAGTGGAAAGTTTGACATTAATATGGCTGGAGCAGATTCCGGGATCAACGGATTGGCTCCCCACGATCTCGGCCTGGAAACTCAGCTGGCCGATGCCCCGGCATTTCTCGCCAAATTGAACGGATCCAACGGGCAGCGGGATCGCAACAACTTCAGCCTTCGTGCGATAAAGCAATCCAGCGATCCCCTCAATAAGACAGGTGATGATCAATGGTTCTTTTCCTTGAAAGAACTCGTGGACCGAAATCTTGCCACACCGGAGCAACTGGTGAACTTCACGGTTTGGTCCCGGGATTTCGATGTGCGCCCGGAATGGGATGGTGATCGCTCCCCTGCAAACGCAGAAAGCTTTCTCCGCTCCTACATCAACAACCCCAAGCTCTTCGAGTTGTTCCAGAACGACAATGTCGGTCCCTCGCTGGTGCAGGATACGCTCGACGAGCAGCAGTTGCTCAACGCCCTGCCGACCAGCTTGAGAAACAGCGCCGAAAAAAACGATTGGCTTGAAGTGATGCGCCTTCTGGCCGTGATCCGGAGAGCGCTGCCTCCCTTCGTGAAGACCCCCGCCGTTGACGGCTCTCAGTTGTCTCCCAATTCGTGGACGGACAATGATGTGTGGGGTATCGCGCTGAACATTCTCCAGGCCTCCGCCACACCCTCGGATCAGAATCTTTTTGCGTTCGACAGGAAGACATATCCCCAGGAACCCTACAAGGATGAGCACACGCGGCACGGTATTCGCGTGACCCCCTATCCTGTCGAGGTGGCGATTAGGATTACGAAAACGTCTTCGGGTGCAACCACAAGCAATTCCACGTATGATCTCGATGAATTTATCAAAATCTGGAACCCCTACAATGTCAGCATGACAAAACCCAACGGCGACCCGATCACCTATGTGGTTGGGGAGCATCTCAACCCACATTCGGCTGGCTGGAAACCCCACCAGACAGGCGTGTGGGACAGGACTGATTCCAGGTCGCGCGTCACACCTGTGACGGCTCCCGGCCCTGGAAAATTTCAAGTCGTGAAACTTCCGACCAGAACCGTCACCGGGGCTGATCTCGACAAGCAGGCCTTTCCGAACACCAAGATTCCCATGAGTGCCCCTCCCGATTATCTCAAGGGACTATGGATCGAGCATCGTCCCTTCGTCATGGATGCCGACTATTATCCCTTCAATGCCGGTTCGGTTTGGAGCACTGTCAATGTTTATTCCGACATGATTGTTCCCTCCTGGGAAAACGTCACGGGCGATTCGGACAAAAATGCCATGAGGTCCTACATTCACAACAGCAAGATGCCGAAGAACGTGGGGGACAAGGCGTGGTATTCCTGGCAGATTGACGATCCGCGCATGGGAGGCATCCGACAGTTTCAACCCAACAATGATGCGTTGATACAGGCGTTCTTTGACCAGCCGGATTCCAACCGAAACAGTGGGACGTGCCTGACATCACCGACTCCACCACCTTATACTTGGAAAGGGTATCTCAACAAACACTCCCTTCCCGGGCCCGGACTTGAAGACGATGGATTTTACGCCGGAAAATCGTTCTCGGTGGGAGGAGAAACGGTCAAGGGGTATAACATCAACTTCGGGGAAAATTTTCCCGGTGGAATCAGCAATCAGACATCCTTTGAGAAAGCCATGGAAACCTTCGCCCTGCCCTGCCGGCCACTGGCCAACATCGGAGAGCTGGGAACGATTTTTGCCTACCGTCCGTGGCGGGTCCTGAATTTCGGGGCCACGGTGGCTCCGTTGGAGGCCGGGGTGACGGCAAGCAACGAATTGGGCAAGAACCCCATGGCCTTTTTGGACTATTTCTCAACTGTTGGCACCGAAACAGCCGATCGCACATTGAATTATATGGTGGGAGGAGGGAGCCCGGGAACGTCCGCAACCGCAAACAGCAACAAGCGAAAGCAGGGCATGCGCTGGCTTTTTGAATCAGTAACAGAAGACGCGAACAACGATCAGGTGCCTTCCGGGAACCTTCGCCCCATTCGTGGGCGCATCAATCTGAACAGTGCGAATGTGGAAACACTCACCCAGTTGCTGAAGGCCCCATACCGTTTGCCAAGCAGTCTGGGATTGAAGGCCCGAACAGATCTCAATCCAACACCGGTTGCATCCCAAATCGGAATTTCCGATCTTGAAGTCACTGTCGATCCGGCGGATGCCGGAAAACTGGCGGAAGAAGTCATTAGAATCCGTCCCCTGAGAACTCTGAGCGATTTGCAGAAACTCGACGCCGGAAACAACTCCATAATAAAGCAAATGCATGGAAAATACCCCGCCTCTGTGGTCAATGCAATGATCGGACGCCTCGCGCAGTTTGGAACTGTCAGACAACAAATATACACGATCGACCTGCTTGCCCGAACCTTCAATAAAGAAGCGGAAAAGCGACGTCTGAATGATGCCACCGCCAAACGATCCCTCACCGCGGAAGTCCGCCTGAGAGCCCGTGTCTACTTCGATACATTTTCCCGTCAGGCTTTTGTTGAATCCATCGAATCCCGGTGACAAAGAGGGATGGACGGAAACGGAAAGACCTGCCCCCCAACGGGGTTGAGAATGCTGAACTTGGTTGCCCCCCAATTCCAGCGTTTCCTCAACGCTCAGAAGAACAATGATGTCCGATCACCACAATTATGTATTCACAAACGGAGAAATCCTGTATACAGGAAATGCTTGCTTGTGTTTACACAACACCATGAAAAATAGCGAACCCCTCAGCGCGTCGAATTCCGCCATTCGATTTTCCAGAGCCCCTTCATTTCCTGCGCACTCCGTCAAAGGAAACTTTGACAGTGCCATCCGAATCGCAATTGAAACACTCCCGGGCGAAAACACTCCCGGGCCGATAGTGCGCTGACCCCCATTACAAAACATGTGCATTCCTCGATTGCAGACAAAGTTGCTTGATGGCCGACTCCGTTGGTGCCTGATCTTCTGGATGTTCTTAATGAGTGCGGTCGCGTATCTGGATCGCGTCAACATCTCAATCGCCGGCCAGGCAATTCAAAAAGACTTCGGACTTTCCAATGTTGAACTTGGCTGGGTATTCAGTGCATTTGTGATCGGTTATGCTCTTTTTCAGGTGCCGGGCGGCCGTCTTGCGGATCGTTATGGGGCACGCATGGTGATTTCTCTGGGTGTACTATGGTGGGGGGCATTCACCTCGCTTACGGCTTTGGTTCCCACGGGCATGGCGGCATCCTTGTTGATGCTGATCTCGACGCGTTTTCTTCTGGGACTGGGAGAAGCGGTTGTTTATCCGTCCTCGAACCGCCTGGTGTCGTGCTGGATACCTTCATCCGAACGGGGCCTGGCAAACGGCCTGATCTTTGCCGGGGTTGGAGCCGGCGCCGGCATAACCCCCCCCGTCATCATCTTCATTCTCTCAAGATGGGGTTGGCAATGGTCCTTCTATTTCAGTGCAATAGTCGGACTCTTGGCGGGTGCTGTCTGGTTCCTGATAGCGCGTGACTCACCGCGCGAGCATCCGATGGCAAGCCGGAGGGAAATTGATCATATTGAAGCGGGGTTGCCTCCGGCGACCAAGGAATCTTCCAGGGCACTCCCCTGGAGGGCTATTCTCAGCAGCCGGAATGTACAGGCCATCACATTCAGTTACTTTGTATTTGGCTATGTCACTTATATATTTTTCACATGGTTTTTTATTTATTTGAGCCGTGTTCGCGGACTCGACCTTAAGTCAAGTGCCATTTATTCCATGCTTCCATTTATTGCAATGGCGTGCGCCTCGCCGCTGGGCGGCCTGACAGCGGACTGGATCACCCGGCATTTTGGAAAGCGTGCAGGGCGATGCGGAGTCGCCGTGTTCGGGCTTCTGTTTGCCGGTGTGTTTCTCGCCCTGGCGACACAGGTTGAAAGTGCGCGCGTTGCCAGCATCGTTCTTGCGGGCGGTGCGGGCGCAATTTACCTGTCACAGAGCGCATTCTGGGCGGTAAGCGCCGACATTGCAGGCAAGTCTGCCGGCACCGTATCCGGCTTGATGAACATGGGCGGCCAGTCGGGAGGTGCCGTAACAGCATTTCTGACCCCCATGATCGCGGACCAGTTCGGGTGGACCGCATCCTTTCTGGCAGCCGCTGGATTGTGCCTGGCAGGTTCGCTTGCCTGGCTTCTCGTAAATCCTGATATTCCAATTCCATCCCCAAAGAACAAGAATGATGCCATATAAAATATTCACATCCTGCTTCGATTGCTTCGGAAGCAAAGCCGTTGCTCCAAGTTCCGGAAAAGCCCTCTTCTTCTGCAAGGAGGATGTCAAAAAACGCCGGAGACGGTTTGCCGGGACGCCCCTTGTGCTGTTGCTTCTGTGTTTCACGTTCTCTGCCGGCGCCTATTCGAAGGATCTGGCCAAGATTCTGAAAGTGGAATCCAAACTGCCGGTCTACCGGAACATGGACACGGCGTTCATGGTGTTCGACAGAAGCGACCCCAACGAAGAGCTGCACATCACCATGTCGTTCGTGGAGCAAAACCGCGGGCTGGTTCCGGCCCCGCCCCAGAAAGTCGTGCTGTCCGGAAAAAGCCTCCGAAGCATCCACCCCATCGACATCCGAAACTGGCCCGATGGAGAATACAAAGTCTTCCTGTCTGAAACGGGAACCGACTCCGTATCGTTTGTGCGGGGTATTCGAAAGGCCACCGCAACCCCTCCCGAGTCTCCCGTGGGACCGTTCCCGGTGGGAGGAAACAAACTGTTTTTTGTGGATGACTGGTATTTTGCCGAAACCAGCGGCCTCAAGCGGGAAGTCCATCCTGCGGAGATCATTCCGGTTGAACCGTGGAACTCGATTCCGGACATCAAGTGCGCCAGAAATTCCATACGGAAGTTCTGGGTCGATGAAGACGGCTGTTTCAATGTGAACATTCTGGCGCAAACAGCCGCCATGAAGACGGTGGACAATTATTGGGTGCGCACAAAGGATTTCAAGACCTGGGAACGGATTGCGGAACCGCTGCCGATCAACCGCAACTGCTCGCTGAAAAACCTGTCGCAAAACACCTCCGATTCCCCGTCGAATCCGAACTACAGAAAATACGACCCTGCTGTTGACGGACCGGTCGACCTTTCGCAGGTCAGGGTGCTTTGGTCCGGAACGGGCAAGAACACCATGTGGGGGAATATTCCCATGCCCTATCGAAGTCGTACCGCAGTGTGGGAAAAGCCCGATGGACTTTCCCTGTTGCTCGGCCCGCCGATCACCATCGACAAGAATGTTTTCGCCGACGACGAGATCGGCAACTGGGCGGATTCCAACGACAATTTCGGAGACGTCCGCCTGAGTCCCGACGGAAAAACCCTGCGCTGTTACCAGGCGCGTTTGATTCCGAGGCACGATCCGTTTCTCGTGCATTATGACAACAATGCCTCGGAGAGAATCCTTGTGACATGGAGCAGCAAGGATGGAATCAACTGGACGCCAAGCTATTTCGACACCCCCACGCTGGATGATCCGTGGTCCACCCAGCACTACGGTGTGGACATGTGGTCCGAGGAGAATGACCGGCTGGAATTTGCCTATCACAAAATCTTCGACGCACAGTCGCAGAAACTCTACACCGAGATCCTGTTCAGCAGGGATGGAATGTATTGGAACCGGATGGACGACGGGAAACCCTTCCTTGAAAACGGTGCTCCGGGATCATTTGACTACGGATTTTCCATCACGACCGGCAATCGGACAAGGATGACCTGGGACGGCTGCTATTATGAGCCGATGCAGTGCGTCAATGTCCTGCATTTCATGTTCCTGATGGCCAATCACGAGGATGACCGCTCGCATTTGACGCCGGACTTCATCCGGGAGTGGAAGGATGGGCGGCTGGCCGGGGAGCAGGGAGTCGAACATTCTCCCGTCAGGATCTGGCACAAATCCTGGGATGAGATCAGCGATCTGACGAAAAACCAAATGTTCACCCCGGCCTTCATGCGCTACCGGATGGACGGATGGATCGGGGCGCTCCCCAAAAAGCGCCGGGCGGAAATTGTCACCAAAGTCCTGTCGGACGGGAAAACCGTGGGCATCAACGCAAAGACCGAGAAGGACGGTTACGTCATGGTCGAGGTTTTAGATGAACATGGCAATGCCCTGCCGGAATACAGCAGGGAAAACGCCGCGGTTTTCCAGGGGGATCAGGTAAACGGCGGCCTTATATGGTCCGACGGAACCGTCAAAACTCTTCCCTCCGGACCGTTCCGGCTCAGAATAACCCTTGAAAAGGCCGAAATATTCACACTCCTGTTTTGAGCCGCATTTCACAATCGAACCGTGAAATCCAGGCGCACACTCAAGCCGGCAATCCTCCAAAGAGCCGTTATATGAACAAGAATTCCATGTGGATCTGGGCCCGGCGCGATGATTACAACACCTACAATGACACCATCATCGCCGTCCGGTCATTCCATGTGAAAGAACCGGTCTCCGCACGGATGCGCATCACGGCGGACAGCCGTTATCGCTTGTTCGTCAATGACCGATGGGTTGCGGACGGCCCGGCAAGAGCGTGGCCGGAACACTACAGCTACGATGTTTTCGATATTTCCCCTCTTCTGCGGTCCGGCAACAACGAGATAAGGGTCGTTGCACGGTATTTCGGATGCGGAACCTTCCACTCCGTCCCCCAACAGGCCGGGCTGCTTGCAGAGATTGAGATGGAACTTCCGGACGGAAGCCGGGAATGGATCCCCACGAATCGATTCTGGCAGGTTGCAAACGGGGTGCCCTGGAAACGCAACACTCCAAAAGTCTCAATCCAAATGGAACCCGCCGAAATGTATGACGCCACTCTTGAGGGGGATGTTTCCTACGAAGATGCAGTGGAACTGTTTCCAAGCGCGGACGGTCCCTGGAAAAATCTTCATGAGCGTCCTGTCACCTGTTTGCGCACCCGTGAGAGCCCCCTCAAACACTTTTTGGGTGCGAATCTGCTCGCCCCTTCCCCGGTGACATTCAGCATGGCGCACACACGGCTGATGAATCCCGGACTCATCGAAGCGAACGGCCGGGTTTTCAGCCCGTTTGGAATCGCCACCGAATTGACAATGGCCTCGGACGGGGAAATTTCATTCGGATCGAGCACTGTCGACCGGGGGCATTTCAAAATGGCGGTGGACGGTCGGATTGTTGAAAACGACACTCCCATTCACCTGGACAGGGGGAGCCATCTTGTCCTGGGATTCGCCCGCAACATCCTGAACAATGACAAGACCATTTCGCTGAGCCTGCCCCGCCTGGATCACTTTACACTGCAAAACCCGCTTTTTCCAGGCGGCGACAACCCCTGGTGCTATCTTCCCATGCGGGAACATGCCTTCGTTCAGAACGACATGGTTTGGCGCTGGTTTGCCGGTCCGCTTTCCAACGGAAAGGACCGTTTGTTCGAACAAACCACCGATGCCCTTCTTTCAAACATCCGCAGCGTGGACGATCTGCGCGCGCAGCTTTTGGAAAAAGCCGAAAACATTCCCCGCGACGCCATGTTCGTCGAGGATGCCTATGCCGACTTTGTCCACCGTGATGTGATCGGGGCAATCAGTGAAAAAATCGGCGATCCCGGGGCATTGATCCGTGACGACGGGGCTTCAACGACCATTCCGCCGCAGGAACACGCGGTGGAACTCATTTACGATCTTGGCCGGCAGAACTGCGGATACGTTCATTTTGAGCTGACGGCGGATGCGGGTGTCATCATCGACGTTTTTGCCGTTGAATACATCTCCCCGGACGGAAGAGTCCAACTGACGGCAAACAACCGCAATGGGTTCCGTTATGTCACAAAACAGGGCAACAATCGATACACGTCCCTGAAGCGACGCTCGGGCCGGTATCTTTTCATGACTTTGCGGAATGTTCACCGCGAAGTGGCCGTCCGCAGAATGCACCTTGATGAGTGCACATACCCGGTCCGGGAAACGGAAGTTTTCTCTTGCAGCGATGAGAATCTGAACAAAATCACGGAAATTTGTTCACGAACACTGACGCTCTGCATGGAAGACGTTTACACGGACTGCCCGCTCTACGAGCAGACGCTCTGGGTGGGCGATCTCCGCAACGAGGCTCTTTTCGGATATTATGCGTTCGGGGCAACCGACATTGCCAAAAACTCACTGCTTCTCGCGGCGGAATCATCCGAACGATATGGCATGACAGCCGCCCAGGTTCCCTCTTGTTGGGAGATGATTCTTCCTGCCTGGAGTTTCCTGTGGGGCATCGCCGTCTGGGAGTATTATTGGTATACGGGAGACGGGGAATTTCTGGAGATCCTGTATCCCCATGTGCGGAAAAACATGGAATCAGCCGCGGAAATGGTGGGAGACGATGGACTGTTCAGCGCCCCGTATTGGAATTTTTTTGACTGGGCAAAAATCGATCAGGAACACCGCACGGTTCTTCACAACAGCCTGCTCTTTGTCGGCGCGCTAAGATGTGCCATTCTGTGCGCGCGGCATCTGAAGGATTCGGAGGGGGAGATTCGGTTCCAGACTTTGTTGTCCGGACTGGCCGGCTCCATCAACCGGTGCTGGAACGCAACCGAAAATGCGTTTCCAGACAGCATCCATGACGATGGAACCATCAGCGCGTCGTTTTCCCAGCACACAAGTTTCCTGGCCCTGTTGTTCGATATTCTTGATCGAAAACACACGGATGCCGCGATCCGGAATCTCACAAATCCCCCCGGCAAAATGGTCCGGGCGGGTTCCCCGTTTGCCACCATGTATCTCTATGAGGCGCTCGACAGGCACGGGCATTCCGAATTCCTGCTGAAATCCATTGTTGATGCCTACACCCCCATGCTCGAATCCGGTGCAACAACCGCATGGGAATCCTATCCGCATGGGAGCCTGGCCCACGACGGATTTCCCACCCGCAGCCACTGTCACGGATGGTCGGCCTCGCCGTTGTATTTTTTTGTGAGGGTCATCCTGGGGTTGCGCCAGACGGGGGTGGGATGCACTTCCTTTGAACTCAGTCCCACTTTGTTCGGACTGCGGCACGCCCGGGGAACGGTGAAAACCCCCCGTGGAGACATCTCGATCGCCTGGAAATTCGAGGGGAAGCACCTCTCCATCAAATGCGGGTGTTCAAAAGAAATCGCTGTTGTCTTTGAAACAAACAAAACCCTGGAAGGCTGCACGGTGGAATTTCTCAAGGAAAACACCTTCCCGGGAGAAGCAAACAATCCATAATTTATGTCCGACATTTCTCCTGCCAGGCCGGCCTCCCAATTGAAAATATTCGGTTATGCATTCGGTGACGGGGCCGTTTCCATTGTCATGAATGGAATCGCCAGTTTTGCCATGCTGTATTAAACGCAGATACTTGGGCTCAGTGCCCTGTCTGCGGGACTGGCGCTGAGTGTTGCCATGTTCTGGGATGCGGTCACCTATCCGATCATGGGATATTTCACCGATGTCACGCGCAGTCGTTTTGGCCGGCGTGCGCCTTACATGGTGGCGGGAGGTTTGTTCCTGGCTCCCGCCTTTTTTTTCCTGTGGTTTCTTCCACTTCAGTTTTCAACTCCGCCCGCCATCTTCTGCTGCATTCTGGCGGCGAATATCCTGACCCGGACAGCCCTCACCGTCTTTGTCGTCCCCTACACCGCGCTCGGCTTTGAGATCTGCCCGGATTATACTGATCGTTCCAAGCTGCAGGGGGCCAGATACTTCGTCAATCAGATCGCCAACCTTTTGTTCGGGGCCATGGCCTGGACGATGTTTTTCAAGGACAGAACAGGTGCCGACGGACACCGGATCGACGGTAGCTCCATTGCGGAGAACTATCTGGTGATGGGGGCTGTTTTGGCCGCGGCCATTCCCCTGTTGATCATCGTGTGCATCGTCAGTGTCCGCCGCGACATCGTTGACAATCGTTGCGATGAATCCGGTCCGTCCGAAAAAAAGAGCCTCTTTTCAAGCATCGCCTCCATCCTGAAAGACCGCCTTGCCTGGTACGTTTTTGGATTTTTGGGGTTTGCGCTGCTTGGCATGATGCTGACGGCACAGGTTCAGATGTTCACTTTCGTCTTTTACATGAAATTCACCGCCGTCGAGAAAAGTTGCGTTCACGGCGGCGGGATGCTTGCCTTTGCGCTTGCCTCGTTGGCCCTGCCGCTCCTTGTCAGGCACCTCGACAAGAAGCCGACGGCTTTTGTTGGCATGGGAATGAGTGTTTTTGGCGGGCTGGGGCTTTTTCTGGTCTTTACAGGAGGGTTGATGGAACCCGGGGCAAAGCTGGCGGTTTTGGGACATCCGCTTCCCATCGGAGTTCTTTCATTTGGGATCCTGCAGGCGTTTTGGTGGGGGGGATGCGGGATCATTGTTCCCCTGGCCACCTCCATGATTGCCGACATTTCGGAGATCAACAGCCTGAAGAGCGGGGAATTGAAAGACGGGGGATACGCCTCGGTCCTCAGCTTTTTCATGAAAACGGCGTCGTCCATCGGGCTGATGCTCACCGGGGGTTTGGTGGCCCTTTCCGGGATCGTCTCAAAAGCCGATACCCAAACAATGGAAGCGGCACGCAATATTTCGATCATAACGTTTCTCTGCGGCCCCGCCATCCTTGTTTTTTCATTTCTGATACTGAGAAAATATCCCGTGAATCGGGCCTACATGGAGGCCGTTCATCGTGAATTGGAAAACCGTTCCGCAACAAAGGGGATTTCAGCGTGATGCAAAGGTGCTTTTGGACGATTGTTTTTCTGGCGGCCAACTGCTCCGGGGAGCTGCGCGGACAGGTCATTGACGAAGGCGAAAGCTACAGGGTCGCCGCATCCGAGGTTGTCTCCGTGGGTGACGGGGAAACCCCTTTGAAAGACAAGGGTGAAATCCCCCTTGTGGTCCGGAGAAACCAGACCCCGGCTTCCCGTCGGTCTGTTCTTTTGCACTTCGATCTCAAGGACATTCCCCTGCGCAATTCCGTGAATGCGCGGCTTCTTCTCAACGGAAAAGCATCCGGCGAGGGGGCAAACCCCGCTTTTTCCATTTATGCGGTGGATGGGAATTGGAACGCAGCCAACTCCCCAAGTCCAAAGAAAATTCAAAAGATTGGGGATCTCACCATCAAAGCAAACTACAATGGAACCGTCACATTTCCTGTCACCAAATACATTGGCACCGCGTTGAACGATCGTGGAGTCACCTTCCTGGTCGAGATGCGCAGTGCGCCGGGGTTTTCCCAGCCGATCGAATTTTCACGGAACGCCGAACTGCTGATTTCCAAGGACGAAATCCCGGATTTTCACATCCAAGACCTTTTGGAACCGATTTGGAAGACCACCAAAATTATGAACGAAACCGTTCTTCCAACGGCATATGGCGACACGGCGGCCGCTGGAAACCTGGCGTTCGAACCCGTTGAGGTTCTTTCTGTCAAAAACTATGCCCTGACCAAACAATACAAAGAAGCGCAGGATTACTCCATGCAGGGACGCACCATTCGCCTGGTCGGCGGGAGTTCCATACCCTGTTTTCACTACGACGAATTGTATCACCCCAATCCCAAGGCAAAACCCGCGACGATGAAAACCCTCGATGGCGGGTATCTGACGTTCAGTGAATCCGCCTTCTTCAATGACAGGCAACTGGCGGTTTCCTATGAGCATGCCGACAAGTGGGACGGTCCAGTTCCCTCGTCGGCCGAGAGCAACCTGCCCAGAACGTTTGAAAAACTCCGCAGCGGGAGTCCCATGCGATTGCTAGTGTTTGGCGACAGCATATCCGTCGGAGCCAGCGCCAGCGGACACTGTGCACGTCCGCCTTTCATGCCGTCCTGGGCGGAGATAGTGGTTGATCAACTCACGCTAAAATATCATTCGTCCATCGACTACATCAACCCATCACTGGGGGGCACAGCATCTGATTGGGGACGTGACACGGTGGACGGCCTGGTTTCCTTTGAAAAACCCGATCTGGTTGTGCTTGGTTTTGGAATGAATGATGGGGCCAAGGTGTCCCCGGACCAATTCCACGCAAATATCCAGGCGATCATCGATTCGATTCGGCGTGAAAATCCTGACGCCGAGTTTATTTTGCTCATGTCTTTTCAACCCAACAGGAAATGGCGGAGCCTGGATCTTATGGAAGGTTATCTGGATGTCCTCCGCAAGATGGAAGAACCGGGGATCGCCCTTGCTGATCTCTGGTCGATTCACGAATATCTGCTGAAGCACAAAACTTATTGGGACATGACCGGAAACCATGTCAACCACCCCAATGACTTCATTGTTCGGGTTTATGCCCAAACGATATTGGCTCTGCTTGGCATCAATTAGCGGATTCACCTTTATGACCCATTCATGCACTTCCTGTGTTTTCCCCCGGGAGAAGAAGGCATCGAGAGGAAACGGCTTTCACCCCAAAGCGACGGATTGCGTTTTGAAATTCCATTTATGAGCACACTTACCGGAAAGGTATTGGTCGCACAGGGAGGCGGCCCCACCGCAGTAATCAATCAAAGCATCGTGGGAGTGACCCTTGAAGCACGGAGGTTCTCCCAGGCCACATCTGTCTACGGTGCCATTCACGGGGTCCGCGGAATTATCCATGAGGACTTCATCGATCTCACGCGCGAAACCACGCACAATCTGGAACGAATTGCCAACACTCCGTCTTCCGCATTGCTTTCCACCCGCGACAAACCCGACCAAGAGTACTGCGCTCGCATGTTCAAGGTCATGCGCAAACACAACATCCATTACTTCTTTTATATCGGCGGAAATGACTCCGCCGATACCGTTCGCATCATCAATGAGCAGGCGAACAGTGTGGGATATGACTTGCGAAGCATTCACATTCCCAAAACGATCGACAACGATCTTGTGAAGAACGATCACTGCCCGGGTTATGGTTCTGCAGCACGTTTTGTCTCACTGGCATTCATGGGACTGAACCTGGATAATCGCGCACTCCCCGGGGTGCTGCTCGGAGTGGTCATGGGACGTCATTCCGGTTTTCTTACGGCTGCGGCGGCACTGGCCCGCAAATACGTGGATGATGGCCCGCATCTTGTTTATGTTCCTGAGCACAGCTTTTCACTGGATCGCTTCCTTGGTGATGTGGAGCGCATCTACAGAAGGCATGGACGTTGCCTTGTTGCCGTATCCGAGGGAGTTCAGGATGAACACGGCGAAAGCATCGCAGCGAAGCTTGCCAATACAACCGAACACGACGCCCACGGCAATGTTCAGCTCTCAGGCACAGGAGTTTTGGGCGATTTGCTCTGCGATGCGATCAGGGAGAAGCTCAAAATCAAACGCGTCCGGACAGACACTTTGGGTTATCTGCAGCGATCCTTTCTTGGTGTTGTCAGCAACCGTGATGCCCACGAAGCCCGTGAAGTTGGCGAGATTGCCGTGCAATATGCCATGTGGGACAATGTCAACGGATCCGTAGTTATTGACCGACCTCTATTGAACTACAGTTCTTCATACAATCTTGTTCCCATTGGAAAGGTTGCAGGCAGGACACGGCGAATGCCCGGTCATTTCCTGACTTCGGATGGAAACAATGTGACTCCTGCATTCCTTCATTATTGCCGCCCATTGGTCGGCTCCTCTTTTCCCGAGGCCCACCGGCTTCGCGCCCCCCAGGTTCGGAAAGATGAAAACTAATCCGCTTATTAACATTACTCAATCCATTCGCGTCGCCATCTTCTGCATCTTGCTTTTCGGGAATGTCAGTCACGCCGCCGGGAAAAAACAGCCTAACATTCTCATTGTTTTGGCTGACGACCTGGGCTACGCCGATACCGGATTCAACGGCGGCAAGGACATCCCGACCCCGGCCATTGATTCCATCGCGAAGAACGGCGTCCGCTTCACTGCCGGCTATGTTACCGCACCGGAATGCGCTCCCTCGCGCAGCGGGTTGTTGAGCGGTCGTGACCAGAACCGGTTTGGCTGTGGGGAAAATGCCGCCCTCGACAGGCGCGGCATTATCCGAGGCATCCGGCTTTTTGGCGATTACCTGCGCCCGGCGGGCTATCGCACCGGAATCGTCGGCAAATGGCATCTGGGCAAGATGGAAGGCTGCCATCCGCTGGATCGCGGCTTCGATTCGTTCTTCGGATTTTTTCGCGGCGGCAGTAATTTCTATCCGCGAAAGAATGAAGAAAGCATCCGGGATATTTTCAACGGCCGCGAACCGCAGGAGGTCAGCGAATATCTCACCGGCGTTTTCGGAGACGAAGCGATCCGGTTCATCGAATCGAGCAAGGGAAAACCTTTCTTCCTCTACCTTGCCTTCAACGCCCCTCATTATCCGATGCAAGCACCGGAAGCTTACCTTGCCCGCTTTGCACACATCGAGGATTCAAACCGCAAAATCTATTCGGCGATGGTCGCAGCACTGGATGACACCATCGGACGCGTGCTCGCCAGCCTTCGGCAGCAGGGTCTCGAAGACAACACCCTGATCATCTTCTTGAGCGACAACGGTGGAACAACGGTGTATGGAGCCGACAACGCTCCGCTGCGAGGAATGAAAGGTGACACACTCGAAGGGGGAATCCGCGTTCCTTTTGCCATTCAATGGCTGGGGGTCATCCCCGCCGGACAGACAATTGACGCACCGGTGTTGTCATTGGATCTGCTGCCGACCGCGATGGCGGCGGCCGGTGCGGACATTCCGGCAGATGCGGCCTTCGACGGGATCAACCTGCTGCCACTCCTCACCGGCAAGGCAGAACCGGAACCGCGCACGCTGATATGGGGATTTCCGCATCTGTCGGAACAACCGGTGCAATATGTCTGGGCGGTGCGGCAGGGGGATTGGAAGTTGGTGAAAGAATCCATTCGCAACGAGCAAGGGGGCTTTACCGGGGAATGCAAAGTCGGACTTTATCGGTTGAACGAAGACATCGCCGAAAACACCGACCTGTCGGCAAAGCACCCGGAGAAGCGCCGAGAGCTTCAGTCCGCCTACGATGCATGGAATGCCACGCTCACGGAACCCCTCACCGAGGGCAAAGATAGAAATCCAAATAGGAAGCCCGGCGGGAAATCAACTCAATAAACCGAATAACTTTGAAATGAAACGTCGCACATTGTTGGTTCTCGCTGTCTGGAGCATTTTGTGCCACCAGGCCGTAAGCGCGCAAGCTTCGAAATCCGGCGATATCATACCCGGCCTCCCAGAGAAAGCCACTCCCCTCAATGTCGTGCTGATTACCTTGGACGATCTGAACTACGATTCATGCGGCTACAACGGTTGCCCGATTCCGGACATCACGCCGAACATCGACCGGCTGGCAAACTCGGGAATGCGCTTTGATCATGCTTACGTTGTCACCTCGATGTGCGGTCCCTCGCGGGCCGTCATGCTCACAGGACGTTATCCTCACTGCAACGGCATCATGGGCAATGCACAGCAGCCGCCGGACGGTTGGCAACCGCCGACAGTGCCAACGCCCAATCTGATGCGGCTCCTGCGGGATCGCGGATACCTGACGGCCGGTATTTTGAAGTGGAAGCAGAGCTTCAAGGCGACTGATTTTGACATCACTTGGGATGAAGGGCCATACGGCATCCACCACGAAGATCGAGATCCCGAGGCCTTCTATCGGCGCACCACGGAATGCATCGCGCGTGCCCGACAAGAATCAAAACCCTTTTTTATCTACGTCAATCCGGTCGACCCGCATGAACCGTGGCCCGGCACCGCATTGGAAGCAGAGATGCTGGAAAAGTGGAATCCGACGAACCCGCCGCCGGCTCCGACACGCCGGTTCACCCAGGAGGAGGTTTTTATTCCTCCGTTCCTCCCGGATCTACCTGCGATCCGAAACCACCTCGCGCCGTATTACACCTCCGTGCACCGGGGAGACCAATGTGTCGGTCGCATTCTCGATGCCCTGCGTGACACCGGACAACTCGAACACTCCCTGCTGATTTTTTGCTCCGACAATGGCATGGCTGTTCCCGGTGGAAAACTGTCCATGTTCGATCCGGGCGGACGAACTCCACTGATCATCTGCTGGCCGGATCAGGTAAAGCCCGGGACACGTGATGTCGGGCATGTGGTTTCCACCGTGGATTTTGTTCCGACCATTCTGGATGCGGTTGGAGTGCCGATTCCTGCGGGGATGAACGGCCACTCGCTCGTTCCCTTGCTCAAAGGCCGGGATGAAAGCGAATGGCCGACTACCGCCTATTTGGAACAGAATTATTTCAACAGCTCCCAACCCGATCAATTTTATCCCATCCGCAGCATTGTCAGCCGCAACTATATCTACATTTGGAATGCGTATGTGCGCCTGACAAAAGAACCCCGTCCTTATTTCGACTCGGGACACGAAGTTGTAAAAATGATGTGGAATTCCAAGGACGCGCGCGCCATTCAACGCGCTTCTGACCATACCTATCGGCCACTGGAACAGCTCTTTCGCATTGATGTGGATCCGGGCTGTTGGGAAAATCTCGCCAGCCAACCGGGCAGTGAACCTGTTTTGCGGCAGATGCGTGCCGCGCTGATGGAGAAGCTGTCGTCCACAGACGATCCCCACCTCCAACTCTTCCGGTCTTCCCTTCCACAAAGCGACATTGAAAACCGTTGAGCATCACTGCTTGTGCCCCGGTCGGGCGCACCTGCCTGCGGGCGGAAGAACAGGCACGAACGCCCCATCTCTGTTTTCAATGCTCGGATAGGTTTGTCTCGGACTGGCTCGCAGCGCGAAGCTGCTCGGCGATCACGGCATCAATGGATTTTTTCCGGCTTGCAGCAAGAGCTTCAAGGTCCTCCATCTCCGGCAAACTGAGCTTCAGAACCGTTTTAAGCTGCACTGCATCAGGAAGAGAGCGCCACTTTTGAAGGGCTGTTGCGAGTTGTGAATCATCCAATCCAAAAGCTTGCAGGACTCCGGTCGCCATCATTTGATTGCCAATGTAGTTCATGTGAACTCCGTCAACTGTGAGAGGCGTGGAATTGCCCGCTGCCTTGCGGGCCGCCTGCTCTGACGCCATTCTGCTGGAAACATCGGCAAGGGGCAGACCACGATCCCTGGCCAGTTCACGGAGGAAATCGTTGTATGCTGTGAGTTGAACGTTGGCAGGGCTGTCCAGCCGTGGGGAAATCTGCGTGGCGGTCAGGATCATGACTTTTACTCCCGCCTTCTGGCAACGATCCAGAATGGAAGTGATGTTCGCTTTATAATCCTCCAATGACACCCCATTTGTGCCTTTCCAAACATCATTGACACCGCAACTGAGCGTCATCCAATCAGGTTTCTTGGAAAGAACATCTTTCTCAAGACGGGCGCTCATTTGGTTTGATTTGTCTCCACCGATACCGGCTGGAATAATTTTGATTTGAATGCCATTTGCAGCGAGTCCGGTGCCAACCAGCCGGACGTATCCACCCGGCGATTCCGCTCCCTGCTCGGTGATCGAATCCCCCAGGAATGCAACTGTTTCGCCATTCCTTACCAGCGGGGTTCCCGCATGCAGGCGGATGAGGACAAGGAAATTGACGATGCAGAAGAAAAGGAATGTGCGCATATTGTATGAGGAACTATCGAACATGCCCATGCACGAACTTGGGAGAATGGCTATGGTTTTGTTTGGGAGGGAGGCGGAACTGTCGGAAATTTGGAACTTTCCGGAATTCCACCCCGGCTGACAACTTTTCTTTGTCCAAAGACCTCTGCCATTCTGACATCGTAATCATCCGCCAACACATCGTTTTCGGTGAAGCTCGTCATGGCAATCGTTTGGTCTTTCGTTCTGTTGAAATCATAGACAATGAAAATGGTTCCATCCTTTGTTTGTTGTCCATCGGGGTACGATATGACCCGCCTTTCGTCCAAAAGCAGACCTCTGGACCATGTTTCGCCGTCATCCTTTGAAATGAAGGCCATCAAATGAGAACGTCCGGTTTTTTCCCCAATCGGGCCATGCTTGACAAACAACAGATTTCCCGAATTCAGCCGACGGATAAAACTTCTTGCCGCAGGGTGTTCTAGTTTTGAAGGAGTCACGGGACTCCAGGTAACTCCCTTGTCTTTGGAAAAGCTTTCCCCGATGCCGTATTTCGTGCGCACGAGCATCCACAGCGATCCGTCTTTCTTTTCAACAGTCATGTGTTCGTCAAATGTTCTCTCTGCTTCTGGAATGTCGGCTCCTCCTCTGACTTTCCACGTTTGCCCGCAATCCGTGGACGCCACCACCTTTGCACTGCCTGCAACCTTCCAAGTCGAAACCGGCAGAAGCCACTCCCCGCCCGACAATACGGTTGGTTTGTTCATCATCACCCCATCGGCAAGGCGTTTGGGCTCCGACCAAGATGGGGTGTTCTTGTTCGCATCATTTGTTGTTATTGCCCATACTCCGGCTCTTTCTCCTTTTTCGCCGTTGAGTGCCTGTGCCCAAAAGATCCACAGTTTTCCAGCCGGATCGATCCACGCTTGGGGATCAAAAGCCCTGACAACGCCCGGCCCATCTGGATCGATGGCCAGGACTTCCTCCCAGGTTTTCCCTTTGTCACCGCTGGTGGCCACCACGACATAATTGTTCATGTCTTCCGCAGGGGTGATCCCCGCATACCAAACGGCCCACAAACGACCTTGATCGGTCACCGCCAAACTCGGGATCCCGGTAAATTTCCGGCTGACAGAAGTATATTGCTCCGTGATTCCCGGATTTCTTATGAGGTGCGCGGGGCCAAGAACAGGATCAGGATTTTGGGCTGATGATGTATAAACACACACGCACAAAATCAATGTGATCTCCGGAAATTTTCTCAATGGTGTTTTCATCCGAAGGAGAATCAAACGAACAGTTGGAGAAAAAACCGATCCAAAACAACCCAACAAAGCAAATATCGCTGTTTCCCGCATGACTACCCCCTGGCGGAAAACAGCGATTTTCTTTTTCCAAAGAGCATCTTTTGTCCAGTGTGCGCCAAGAGTCATTTGAGACTCTTGGCACCGCACCAATACTGACGTTCCTCAGCAGCTTGCCGAACGTGACGCTTTCCAGCGCCGAGCCCCACCCAAAAGAACGAGGACGGCCCCGGCTCCCAACAACCACACAGTGGAGGCTTCGGGAACTGCATAAATTGCAATTTCAGCATAGGCGGAGTTATTTGAACTTCCGGTGAAATTGTTTACGTCGAACAAAATGGCATTTATTCCTGTCGTATTGGCCGTCCCGGTCTCAATCGTCGCGCTAACACCGCGAATGGCATTGCTGCCGGTTGCAACATTGCCATAGTCAACCGTATACAGGAGATTCCAAGATGAGCCGCCATTTGTGGAGGTGAAAACACGGTAGGCCTGTCCGGTGCGCGAATTGCCCTGATAATTTGTAAAAGTATCGATTCTCGCGAGATCGAAAGGAGTGTCGAAGACAAATTTCATCTCCGCGCTGTCGGTGAACAGTGACAAATTGCTCGGAGTATCATTGACATCTGTTCCACTGACCAGCAACCCATCATGAAAGTAGTCCAATTGTGTCTGCGTATTACTTCCACCACCGGACAAGTACGAAGCGGACGACAGATGTGTCTGGAGCAAATTAGTGGCCGGGTTAATCCAAGGACTGCCCTTCTGAGCCAGCCACGCGGCAGCATCTGCCGCTGCATTGTCAGTTGCAAGGGTCGTAGCGAAGCCGAGATCCGAGGTAACAACGGCCGCTTGAGCAGCAGTGGACGCCATTGCAAGCATGCCTGCAACAGCAACAGTCTTAAGGAGGAACGAATGTATTTTCATAACTGTGACCTTTTTATCCCTTCCCACGTCACCAGTCAACAAAAAAATGCAGAAATCGCAATCCTGTATGCAGGATATATGGAGATCATTGCTCTCTGCAATCTAAAGCAAGCAAACCATTTGCGCATTTGTCGAAAACAACGATGGACAAATGAGAATGCCGCAAAAGCTGCCAACGGCACTGACAAAACCAGCCTACCAATCGACCCTGGAGATCACTAAAGACCAGCTTTCCCGCACATCAAAAGTTCCCCTGCGCACTCAGCGGACCACCCGCCCCGAGCCGGAACCTTTCATCAAAGCTTCCACTTCCGGACGGCTGGAAAAGTTGTAGTCCCCGGAAATGCTGTGAGCCAGACAGGAAGAGGCGACGGCAAAGGCAATGGCCTTGGAAGGTTCCGAAAGTTCCGGCGTGGTGAGCGCAAAGATGAGCCCCGCCGCAAAGGAATCGCCTCCTCCCACGCGGTCCACGATGTTTTTAATGGCGTAGGGTTGGTATTGCCCGTCCTGAAGAGGAGCGAAATGGGCGCTGTCTTTCCCGGCATCATAGAGCATGGCACCCCAGTTGTTGTGCGATGCCGAGAGACTTTCACGGAGGGTGATGGCCACTTTTTTGACGTGGGGAAACTGTGCGACGATCTCCCGGGCCACCTCGGGGTATTTGTCACAGGCAACCTTGCCGCTGTGGACATCCGTATCTTTCGCATGGATCCCCAGAACTTCTCCGGCATCCTCCTCGTTGCCGATCACCACATCCACATGTTCCAAAATCTTGCGCATGGTTTTCTGGGCAAGTTCCGACGGGTCAACCCCGGGTTCCCAGTTCCAGAGCTTCCGCCGGAAGTTCAGGTCACAGGAAACGGTGAGCCCCTGCGCCCGGGCTTCCCGGGCAGCCACCAGTGCCGCCTGGCTGGCCACCGGAGAAATGGCGGCCGTGATGCCGGTGACATGAAGCCAACAGGCTCCCTTGAAAATCTCTTTCCACGGATAACTTTCCGCGGGAGTTTGAGAAACAGCAGATCCTTCCCGGTCGTAGATCACCGTGCTGGGACGCTGATTGGCTCCGGTCTCCAGGAAATAGAGTCCCAGGCGCCCTTTTTTCGTACGAACAATGTGGCTGGTATCCACTCCCATCGCCTTGAGATTGGCCACACAGGCATCTGCAATGGCGTGGTCCGGCAGAGCGGTGACAAAAGCGGCCTCCCCACCAAGATAAACAACAGAAGCGGCCACCGAAGCCTCCGCTCCGGCAAACGTGACATCCAACGATCCCGGCATGGCTTGGCGGAAACGAAGGAATCCCCGCAGCGCCAAACGTCCCATGATTTCCCCGAAAGTAACAACTCTGCTCATGATTTTGCTTTTGGTCTGATTTTTTCAACAATCTCCGCAACTTGCTTCGCCCGGCCTGCAATGCAGTCCCAGTCCTGCTTCTGAATAAGATCCCGCGGCGCAATCCAGGACCCGCCCAGCGCCAGAATGGAAGGCTCCCGGAGATAACCTTCCACTTTGTCTGTATCAATTCCCCCCAGCGGAATGAATGTCACCCCCAGATGGGCATAGGGTGCGGTGATACTTTTCAGATAGGCCATGCCGCCCAGCGGCTCGGCTGGGAAAAACTTCATCACCCGGCAACCACACTCCAAAGCCTGCTCAATATCGCTTGGCGTGCAAACACCAGGAGCAAACGGCACCCCCATTTGTTTGGCCAAAGCTGCCACGCGAACGTTCATGCCGGGTGCCACTCCAAAAGCGGCCCCCGCCGCCACCACATCGCTCACCTGTGTCGTTGTCAGAATGGTTCCCACCCCGGCCATCATTTCCGGCACTTCACCGCGGATCCGACGCAGGGCCTCCAGCGCGAGGGGAGTGCGCAGGGTCAGCTCCATGCAGGCCACGCCTCCTTGCAACAGCGCTTTTGCCAAAGGCACGGCATCGTCTGGATTGTCAATGGTGAGCACCGCCACCACTCCGGTGCCGTGCAGGCGATCAATCAAATTTTGGGGAAACATAAGCGGCTCAAATCCTCTGTCTTTAGCACAATATAAAATACCATGATTAAAAATCAGTATACAGGCTTTGCCAACATGCAAGAAAATTGTCGTCTTCAAAGAAACACCTGAAAACCCGGACGTCCCCCGGTCAAGTCCGACCACCCAAATCATCGGCCATGGAAATGCGCACTTTCGCCATTGCGGGTTTGCCAGGAATTCGTAAGGTAATTTTGCGTCCATGCAGCCTCAGATTCCATCCGACAAAATCAAACTCCGGCAGAGGAAATTCCAAGGTTCCTCAACCGCAGGGGAAGAAACGACCCTGACGCTCTCCGCGAAATTGGATGAACTCTTTGATGCGGGCTATGTCCGGGATGACATCTATGGGCTTGTCATTCCCCTCCTCATGCAGGGAAAAGTGAGAATCGATCTGGAAGACCGTTCCGAACGCCTGGAGATGGAGGATCAAAGCCAGCGCCTGCAACGCAGCAACGCCGTCCAGACATTCGAGGACTATCTTCTTTTCCATCGACCAGAAGCGGGTGTCCAGGCCGCGACTCCCGCAGTCTGACGCTCAACCGCCGCAGACTTCCCCGATTGCCAGCCGGATCGCCGACACAGCGGATTCGAGTTGTGCCTCGCTTGTGCAGAGCGGCGGCATCAGCACGATTGTATCGAGGACAGGGCGCGTCAAAAGCCCGTGCTTTCTGGCAGCTTCGCAGATCCTTCCGCCCGTCCGTTCCTGCCAGGGAAAAGCTTCTCCACTGCGGTCGCGCACCTCGATCCCGGCAAGGAACCCGCATTGGCGGATCTCATGAACAGTCTCCAGAGTCTTCAGTTCTCCAAGCAAACGGGTCATGGCCGCAATCTTGGGCTGAAGATTCTCAAGGACTTTTTCTTCCCGAAAAACATCCAACCCCGCCAGCGCCGCCGCACACCCGAGCGCATTGCCAGTGTAGCTGTGACCGTAGAAGAAGGTCTTGAGTTCCGAAAATTCCCCGAGAAAAGCGGAAAACACCCGCTCTGTGGTGAGGGTGGCAGCCAGCGGGAGATAACCGCCCGTGAGTCCCTTGGCGAGACAGAGAAAATCCGGAACGACCCCCTCCTGCTCACAGGCAAACATCGTTCCCGTGCGTCCGAATCCGGTCAACACTTCATCCAGAATCAGAAGCGCCCCCAGCGCATCACACTTTTCCCGCAGGCGGCGCAGCAGCCCCTGCGGCCAGACACGCATTCCCGCCGCCCCCTGAATGAGCGGTTCGATGACCACCGCCGCCACCTCCCCGCCCGGCAGCCGATCGAGATCATCCGGATCCGCGATTCGATCCACAGGAAATTGATGCCCCTCAAACCGGTCGCTGAAAGTTCCAATTCCTCCGAGACTTGCGGCCCCCGCCGTGTCCCCGTGGTAGGCCAGATCGAAGGAAACAAACCGCTTTCTCTCCGGACAACCGCCGAGTTGCCAGAATTGAACGGTCATTTTCATCGCCGCCTCGACCGCCGTCGACCCGTCGTCGCTGAAGAACACCCGGGGCAGCGCCCCCGGCGGAAACAAGCCCGTCAAACGTGCGGCCAGCTCCGCGGCCGGAGCATTGGTCGTCCCCAAAAAAGAGACATGCGAAATCCGGTCCAGCTGCTCATGGATCGCCCGCGTGATCTTCGGATGCCGATGCCCGTGGATATTTGTCCAAATCGAGGAGTTCCCATCCAGATATTCGCGTCCCCGGCTGTCCCGAAGCACCGCCCCCTCCCCTTCCACCAACACCAACGGCTCATGCCCTTCTTCACACCAGGCTTTCATCTGTGTGAAGGGATGCCAGCAATGCGCCTTGTCCCATGCCACCAAAGATTCCGTATTCCAAGTCATCCCGGAAAACCTACCGAATCCCGCCCGGCTCGTGAAACGAAATCCGGGGGATGAACAGGAATCCCCTGCGGGGAAAAGAGGACAAGCCTCAGTCTTTGGAAAAAACCAGTTTCCCCTTCTCCACATTCCCCTGGATTTTGTCCCCCTCGGCGAAATGGCCGTCGAGGATTTCGAGACTGAGCGGATCCAGAATCTCCCTTTGGATCACACGCTTGAGCGGACGGGCTCCATAGGCGGGATCGTAGCCTTCGCGGGCAAGATGGACCTTGGCGGAATCGGAAAGCGTGAGACGGATGTTCTGTTTCTCCAAGCGACTCAAAAGTCGTTTGAGTTGAATGTCCACGATATGGGTGATCTGCCGGTCGTCGAGACGGTCAAAAATAATGATCTCATCGACACGGTTGAGGAATTCCGGGCGGAAGTGTCCGCGCAGGGCTTCCATCACCCGGCGGTTCCTTTCCTCCACGGCGAGATCCTCCATGATGAACTGGCTCCCGATGTTGGAGGTGAGGATGATGACGGTGTTCTTGAAGTCCACCGTGCGCCCCTGGCCGTCGGTGATGCGTCCATCGTCGAGGACTTGAAGCAGGACATTGAAGACATCGTGATGGGCCTTCTCCACTTCGTCAAAGAGGACGAAAGAATAGGGTTTCCGGCGCACGGCTTCGCTCAACTGACCGCCCTCCTCGTAGCCGACATAGCCGGGAGGAGCTCCGATGAGGCGTGCCACCGTGTGCTTTTCCATGTATTCCGACATATCGAGCCGGATGATCGCCCCCTCGTCGTCAAAGAGAAATTCCGCCAGGGCTTTGGAGAGTTCGGTTTTTCCGACCCCCGTGGGACCGAGAAAGAGAAACGACCCGATGGGACGGTTCTCATCCTGAAGCCCGGCACGGGCACGCCGAACGGCATTCGACACCGCCTTGATGGCCTGCTGCTGGCCGACCACACGCTCCATAAGCCGCTCTTCCATTTTCACCAGCTTCGCGCGCTCGCCTTCCTGAAGCCGGGAGACCGGGATGCCGGTCCAACTGGCCACGACCTTGGCAATATCCTCCTCGGTCACTTCCTCCTTGAGCAAGGTCCCTTTCTCCTCCTTGTGCGAGGCCTCCATCCGCTGCTGCAGCTCGGGAAGTTTTCCGTATTGGATCTCGCTGGCGCGCTGGAGATCTCCGGTGCGCTGGGCTTTCTCGAGTTCGGCTTTCAACTGCTCGATTTCCTCGGCGATTCGGCGGGATTTCCCGTGTTCCTCTTTTTCCTTCAACCACCGGGCCTTGAGCTGTCCGGCCTCCTCCTTGATGTCGGCGAGTTCTTTTTCTATCCGGGCAAGCCGTTCACGACTGGCGGCATCTTTTTCTTTTTTGAGTGCCGTGCGTTCCATCTCGAACTGCATGATCTGGCGCTCGAGCTGGTCGATCTCGGTGGGCATCGAATCCAGTTCGATCTTCAGCCGGGAAGCCGCCTCGTCGATGAGATCGACCGCCTTGTCCGGCAGAAACCGGTCGCTGATGTATCGATGGCTGAGAATCGCGGCGGCCACAAGCGCGGCATCCTGAATCCGCACCCCGTGGTGAACTTCGTAACGTTCCTTGAGGCCGCGCAAAATCGCAATCGTATCCTCCACGCTCGGCTCATCCACCATCACCGGTTGGAAACGCCTCTCCAGAGCGGCATCTTTTTCAATATACTTCCGGTATTCGTCGAGAGTGGTGGCCCCGATGGTTCGGAGTTCTCCGCGCGCGAGCTGGGGTTTCAGGAGATTGGAAGCATCCATCGAACCCTCGGCGGCTCCGGCTCCGACAATCGTGTGGAGTTCATCGATGAAAAGAATGACCTCCCCCTCGCTCGAAGTGACTTCTTTCAAAAAGGCCTTGAGCCGGTCTTCAAACTCCCCGCGAAACTTGGCACCGGCCACCATGGAACCGATATCCATTGCCACAACGCGCTTGTTCTTGAGCGATTCCGGCACGTCTCCACTGACAATCCGCCGCGCAAGCCCTTCCACAATGGCGGTCTTTCCAACGCCCGGCTCGCCGATGAGAACCGGGTTGTTCTTGGTACGACGGGAAAGCACCTGCATGGTGCGGCGAATTTCATCATCGCGGCCGATCACGGGGTCGATCTTTCCTTTGCGGGCCAGTTCCGTGAGATCCCGCCCATACTTCTCCAGCGTCTGGTATTTCCCCTCGGGATCCTGGTCCGTCACGCGCTGGTTGCCGCGGATTTCCACGAGAGCCTTCATCAGGCGATCCCGGGTCACCCCGCTGTCCTTCAGCAACCTGGCGGCGGAGGAACCGGACGCAATGAGCGCCATCAGGAAATGCTCGGCGCTCAAAAACTCATCTTTGAGCTTCGCCATTTCCCCTTCGGCCGTGTCCAGCGTCTTGCGCAATTCGTGGGAAAGCTGCGGCTGGGCACCTCCCCGGGCACGGGGAAATCCGGAGATCACCTCATCCAGCCGGGCTTCCAATGAGGGAACGGAAACCCCGAGTTTTTCCATGAGCGGCCGCGCCAGGCCGTCGGTCTGGCGCAAAAGGGCGAGCAAAAAATGCTCGTTGGTGATTTCCGGATTGTCGTTCTTGGAAGCAAGATCAAGCGCTGCATTCAGCGCCTCCTGCATCTTGGCGGTGAATTTGTCGGGTCTCATGGGAGAGACTTCAGATTATCATGGGGACCGGAGAATGCAACGCCGCGCTCTGCAACGCGTTGAAACTTCCCCCCCGGAAATCAACGGAACCGCTGCCGCAGCCAGCTCAGCGGAAAACGGTCTCCCGGGCAGTCGGTGGGCTTCGGATTGATCTCCTTGTGACCTTTCACAATGGCCTGCTTGCCTTTGATTTTTCCAACCCGCGAACGCAGATAGGTGATGAGTTCGTCCAAGGCCGCAAGTTGTTCCTTTGTGGGCTTGTCCCGATTGAGATCCCCCACAAGACAAATCCCAAGAGAGATGTTGTTCAGGTAATCGCTGGCCACATGCCCGCCATTGATCTGCTTGGTCCAACGACTCCCGATTTCAATCTCCCCATTGCCGGAAGAATTGCCATTTCCGATGACAAAGTGATAGGCGAGGCCGTTCTGCATCTTCCGGACACGGCGGTGATAGACATCAAAAATCCGGGCATTCCCCTGCCGGGTTCCGCTGTTGTGAACAATGATGTATTTCCATCGCCCACGCTGCACTCGGGCCTGGTCAATGGCCTTGCGCACAGCGGGAGTGAGGTAGCGGTAACGTTTGAAAAGCCCTCCAAACTGGGCCTTGGGCGCGGGCTCGATCCCCTGGTCTTCCTCCAATCCGGATTTCTCCACGAGAATCGGGGCATCCAGAGCGCGCCCCTGAGGAGTTTTTCCCTGGGGAATCTGGGTCGGGCTGATCGCGGGGACCGGCCCGGGTTTGCTTTCCGGGGTTGGCGTGGGTTTTTCCCGTTCTTCACCGGACAAATTCTTTGGAATGTCGATGACATCCTGCGAATCCGCCCCCGGCTCTTTCTCCGAAGTCTTCGTGGTGGAATGGGAAGCCGGTTCTTTCTCCTCCTGCGGACGCGGGGTGCTTTTCGGTGTGGATTTGGGAGCGGGTTCTTCGTCCGGTTCCTCTTCCTTTTGCGGGCGCGGAGTGCTCTTCGGCGTGGGTTTGGGAGTCGGCTCCCCGTCTGGTTCCTCTTCCTTTTGCGGACGCGGGGTGCTCTTCGGTGTGGGTTTGGGAGTGGGTTCTTCTTCGGGCTCCTCTGTCTTTTGGGGCCGCGGCGTACTTTTGGGAGTTGGCTTGGGGGTGGATGCGGGCTGGGGTTTTGGACGAGGAGTCGCCGCCGGAGAAGGTTTCGGCACAGGTCGGATATCCTCACGAGCCTGGAGGAAAAGACGCTTCTTTTCTTCCTCGCTCATCTGGGCGCGCAGAGCCGGCGCAAGGAGAAAAATCCCCGCCAGTAGGAGCACCCAAACAACCGGACTTTGTTTCCGCACGCCGCAGACTAGCAAACCGGAGAGCAGGATCAAGCCGCGTGAATACTCAACCCGGATCCAGCGATTGAAGAACTTTGGACAGAATGAACCGAATGCGTTGCAAAGCAAGTGACGGGTCTGAAATGTCCCGGCCTTTTTTGCTGCAAATCCCTTCTCATCAATTGATTCACTTCGCTCACCTTGCGGGCTGCCTTTGGCAGTCTTTTTCCGCTTCGCTCCAATTCTGTTTATTCTGTTAATCCTGTCTAAAAAACCGTTTTCGGGCTCAATAAACCACCCGCACGAGGCAAAGCCCCTCCGCGGGAGCAACCTGGGACGTTCGCGGCCCGGCCTTCTCCAGACACCTCCGGATGTCCCCGATCTCCAACCGCCCCGAGGCACAGCGGATCACCGAGGCGGCCAACATCCGGACCATTTTGTAAAGAAAACCCTCCCCCTCGAATGTCAGAAACAAGCGGGGACCCTGCCGTGTCACCCGGATGGCCGAAACCGTTCTGATGGTGGACTCCTCCCCCTTCGAACGTCTCGCGGAAAAGGCCGCAAAATCGTGCCTCCCCACAAAGCACTCACAGGCGGACTTCAACAAACCCGGATCCAACTCCCAGGGCACATGCCAGGCACGATGCAGAAAAAGCGGGGACAGCACCGGTCCATTCCACACCGTGTAGCGGTAAACTTTTCCCCGGGCGGAAAATCTCGCGTGAAAATCGGCGGACGCTTTTTTCAAGTCCATCACCCGGACCCCGGCGGGAAGATGGGCGTTCAATGCCGGCAGCCAGGCTTCGAGGGAAAGACGCCCCTCCGGAACTTCCACATGGGCCGACTGCCCGGTGGCATGAACTCCCGCATCCGTGCGACCGGCACCATGGACAACAATCCGCCCACCACACAACTCCCGGAAAGCCGCTTCCAAAGCATCCTGCACCGTCTTTCCTCCCGGCTGGCTCTGCCATCCCAAAAACTGCGTCCCGTCGTAAGCCAGCGTCAGACGCAACTTCATACCTGCGAGTCCAGCCAGCTCTGAAGAAGAATCTGCGCCGCCACCTGGTCGATCATCGCGCGGTGCTCCTTTGCTTTCTTTCCGGCCTCATGGAGCGACCTCTGGGCGGACACTGTCGTCAGACGTTCATCCCACGGCAGGATCCGGCAGGCAGTTCTCGACTTCAGGTCTTCAATGAACTCACGGGCCTTCTGTGCGGCGGGCCCGAACGATCCGTCCATGTTTCGCGGCATTCCCACGATGAGCGTTCCGATGTCCTTCTCCTGCACAAGCTCCAGAATGCGCGGCACCACCCGGCCCGCCTTGACCTGGATGGTTTCCAGCGGATGCGCGAGCATCCCCAAGTCGTCGCTGACAGCCACCCCGACACGGGCCTCGCCGAGATCAATTCCCAATGCACGCTTCATTTGCGATTGAAAATCTCACACCACCACCTTAGGTTCAATCACCATGTCACAATTGTCATTGGACAAATTCGGCGAAAACCTTCCGGTCTCGGGTGTGGTCGCATTCTCACAAGTTGCCATCGGCCTTGGTGCCGGCTTCCTCGTTGCGGATCGCATTGGACGCCCCGCGAGGCGTGGAATCGCCATCGCTCTCCTCAGCGCCGGAGCCGCCGCGCTCGTGCCCATCGTCTGGGGAGTGGTCTCCAATATCAGCCACCGGCCCGGTTCTTCCCGCACCATGCAGAAGCGCCTGGACGGCATTCGCCGCGCCACCGGGGTTTCCTGAGCACGGCCATTTGTCAAACCCGCTTGAGGATCGTCCTCGCATCCGCTTCTCCACGCCGGAAATGGCTTTTGGAAGAAGCCGGTTATTCCGTGGAATGCATCGTCTCGGGCGTGGAAGAACTCGAAGACAACACTCTCGCACCACCGGAGCTGGCCCTCGAAAATGCCTTCCGAAAAGCTGCGGCTGTGGCGACCAGATTCCCGGAGGAGACCATCCTCGCCGCAGACACGGTGGTCTGGCAAAGCGGCCTGTTTTTTGGAAAACCCGCCGACATCCCGGATGCCTTCCGGATGCTGAAAACCCTTTCCGGACGCACCCACGAAGTCGTGACCGGCGTGGTGATCCATCGACCGGACCGACCGGTCACGAAATTTTCCGTATCCTCGCTGGTGACCTTCCATCCGCTCGATGACAAAGCCATTCACGCCTATCTGGAATCCATCCACCCCCTGGACAAAGCCGGTGCCTATGCCGCGCAGGATGACAACGGGCGGATCATCAAAAAAATCGAAGGCTCCGTGACCAATGTCATCGGCCTCCCCCTTGAGCGCCTGCAAGAAATCCTCCCACCCGGTGTCTGATCACGCGCTCTTCTCCGGCTGCCTCCGGCTTTATCCCAGGGCAAAGACAATGGCACCGATGAGAATCAGCACCCCTCCGATCCATTGGGGCCACCCCACCGGCTCTCCGAGAAAAAAAGCGGCGAACGCCATGGCAAAAATAACGCTCAACTTGTCCACGGGAGCCACCTGCGAAGCCCGGCCCAATTGCAGGGCCCGGAAGTAACACACCCAGGAAAGCCCGGTCGCCAGGCCGGACAACACCAGAAACAACCACGTCCGCCGGGAAAGAGCGGCCAGGATCGCCGGGGAAACCGACTGCGCCGCCAATACCCAGGTGAACACCAACACCACCGTCGTGCGGATCGCTGTCGCCAAGTTGGAGTTCACTCCCTCCACTCCTGCCTTGGCCAGCACGGCGGTCGCCCCCGCAAAAAGGGCGGAGAGCAGGGACCACAGAAGCCAGGAATTCATGAAAAAGAAATTTCCGAGAAAACAGATAAAAACGCAACCTTCCCCATTCCCCCCCGGAATTTGTCTGCCGCAAAGAAAAAAAACCGCACGCTTGGGAAGCCCTGACTTGGTTGTTTGAAAATCTCCGCCGCCCGTTTATAAGTACCCCCCTTATGTCACAACGTTTCGAGACTCTCTCCCTCCACGCCGGCCAGGTGCCGGATCCGACAACCGGCTCCCGGGCGGTTCCGATCTACCAGACGACCTCCTACGTTTTCAAAAGCACCGAGCACGCCGCGAATCTTTTTGCCCTCAAGGAATTTGGCAATATCTACACCCGGCTCATGAATCCCACGACGGATGTCTTCGAGCAGCGCATGGCCGCGCTCGAAGGCGGCACCGGGGCGCTGGCCGTGTCTTCCGGACAGGCAGCGACGACATTTGCCCTGCTCGCCATCACCCAGGTTGGCGATGAAATCGTTGCGGCAAACAACCTCTACGGCGGTTCCTACCAACTCCTGCACTACACTTTCCCGAAACTGGGCCGGAAGGTGATCTTTGTTGACTCGAAGGATCCCGGGGCTTTCCGCAAGGCCATCACCCCGCGCACCCGTGCGATCTATGCCGAGACCATCGGCAATCCCAAGCTCGACGTTCCGGACTTTGAAGCTCTCTCAAAGATCGCCCATGAGGCGGGCATCCCGCTCGTCGTGGACAACACCGTCGGCGTCGGCCTCGTCAAACCCATCGACCACGGCGCGGATATCGTCGTTCTTTCCGCCACAAAATACGTCGGCGGTCACGGCACTTCGATCGGCGGCGTCATCGTGGACTCCGGAAAATTCGCCTGGAACAACGGCCTCTTCCCGGAATTTACCGAGCCCGATCCCAGCTACCACGGCCTCGTCTTCTGGGATGCCCTCGGCAATGTACCCGGCATGGGCAATGTCGCCTTCATCCTGAAAGTTCGCGTCCAACTCCTCCGTGACATCGGCGCGGCGGTGAGTCCCTTCAACTCCTTCCAATTTCTGCAAGGCCTGGAAACCCTCCCCCTGCGGATCCGCCAGCACTCGGAAAACGCCCTCGCCGTTGCCAGGCACTTGAAAAACCATCCCGCGGTTGCCTGGGTCACCTACCCCGGCCTGGAAGACAGCCCGAACCACGCCACCGCCGCAAAGTATCTCAAAAACGGCTTCGGTGGCTTGGTCGGATTCGGGATCAAAGGCGGGCTTGAAGCGGGGAAGAAATTCATCAACTCCGTCAAACTCTTCTCCCACCTCGCCAATATCGGAGATTCGAAGAGCCTCGTCATCCACCCCGCCTCGACAACCCACCAGCAGCTCACCGCCGAAGAACAGGCCGCCACCGGTGTCACGCAGGATTACATCCGTCTCTCGGTCGGCATTGAAAATATCGCCGACATTCTCGAGGACATCGACCAGGCCCTGAATGCCGCGCAATAACAACTCCGAGAGAGAGCGCCTGGGCGAAGTTGGGAAGGGAAATCACGCCAAATCCAGAGGGCTCCTTGCCTCTTTCACCGTCTGCACCGGCACCGTCTGCACGTAAATCATCGTCGTCTTGATGTCCCCATGACCCAGCAGCTTCTGGATTGTCGGCAAGTCGTAGCCCGCCAGCAGCAGATGGCTCGCAAACGTGTGGCGCAGGGTATGCGGTGAAACCCGCTTCGTGATTCCCGCCGCCTCCGCCGCCCCCTTTACCGCCGCCTGCACTTGGCTGTCGTGCAGGTGAAACCGCCGCCACTCCCCCGTTGCGGCCACCTTTGTCAATTTCGCCGCCGGAAAAAACCACTGCCAGCGCAATTCCCGTGCGGCGTTGCGATATTTTCTTTCCAATTGAGTCGGCAGAAACACCCCCGCATACCCCTGTTCCAAATCCTTCTTGTGCAACCCGCCCACCCGCGCGATCTGCGCTCGAACCTCCGGCATGGCCCGCACTGGCAGCGGAACCGTCCGATCCTTCTGCCCCTTGCCGTCATGGATGGTCAGCAAGCCCTCATCGAGATTGAAGTTGTGCAGCCGCAGCCCGATACACTCGAACAAACGCAGCCCGCAACCATACATCAACAGTGCCGGCAGCCGGAACTCCGGCTTCATCGCCCGCACCAGAGCCTCAATCTCCCCACGTGAAAGCACCACCGGAATATACCGCCGCCGCTTCGCACGCACCACCCCATCCATTTGTCCGAATTCCTTTCCAAGGACATGACGAAAAAAAAACAACAGGGCATTGAACGCCTGATTCTGCGTGGAAGCCGCCACGCCACAACGCAGCGCAAGGTCGGTTAGAAACCCCTTCACATCCTCCGTGCCGAGTTCCTCCGGAGACTTGCTTCGGACGAATGCCTGGAATTTCACTATCCAGTGCCGGTAGGTACGCAGCGTTGTGTGGGAGTAATTCCGCATCCGAATCGCACCGGCCAAATCCTCGAACTGCGCTTTCCAACTCGTTCCGGATTGCCGCCCCGACGGCGACTCGCACACGACCGCACGCACGGCATGGCGCGAACCCCACTCGTCCCGCACGTCAATGGCCTCTGCCTTCCCCTCAGACATCGGACCATCCCCAGCCCCGAGCAGCAGCCTGACTGTAGCCTCAGCCGCCCAACACCGCGCGTCACTCTGTCCCTTCGCCTTGAGTTTGGTCAAAAAGGGGTTCAAGCTGCCAATGGAGCGGGGTGAAAATCCATACTTATCGCAGAAGTCGAGATAATACCGAGTCCACTTGCGTCGGTCCAGCCATTCCTCTTCAGGCACTTTTGCATCCCTCAACCGTCGTTCCAAATAGGCAGCCACCTCTGGCTTGATGGGAATCATCTCGAATCGGTCTTGGTGTTATTCACTCTTTCAAATTGAATAACACCAAGAGACAACGTCACAAGAAAAATCGCCGTCACTCCGGCATTTTCCTTGTCTTCTCCCCATTCCTGCCGCCACAATTCCGATATGCTTCGCCCTCTTACCCTGACGCGTTTTGGTGTTATCTACCCAAATCAGAGGATATCAAGAAAGGGTAGAATCACTTGTTGGGCATCACAATAGGAACATTCATGGAAGTCAAAATTGTCATATTCCCCGAAACAAAGGTTGTTGCCGTTGAGCACCTCGGGTCGCCAGCGCTTGAATACGATACGGTGAAAAAGCTAGTCGCCTGGAAGCTGGAAAACAGTCTGCTAGATCAGTTGAAGTACCGAAGCTACGGCATCCACTACACAAATCCACGTATCACGCCGCCTTCCGAACACCGCGTCGACTTCTGCCTGTCCTTTGACAAAGACGTTGGCCCCAATCCTTTCGGTATTCGGAACATGGCAATTCCTGAGCTTCGTTGTGCTCTTGCAAGAGATATTGGTTCCCGCTCAAACAACAAGGCAGCCGCCTATCTCTATGAAACATGGTTGCCTCGAAGCGGCGAATCCCCCGGTGATTTCCCAATCTTCTTCCATTACGTCAATGTCGGTCCCAATGTGCGAGAAGAGGAAATGATTACCGATGTTTATTTGCCGTTGAAGTGAAATTTCAAGTCTACCCGCGCATGTGCGGCCCAACCCATCATTCCACCGGACCTGCGCGAAAAGCCGCGCAGACCGGTGAATTCAAACGTTAGGCAGAAATACCATGAACCCAGCGTTTATAACTGTAAGTAGCTTTATTGAAGCGGTCAACGATCAGGACTGGGACCGCTTACGGGATCTAGTAATACCCACCTTTCGACGGTATAGCCGGGCAGGCGGAGACATTTACGGCGTGGACTCGCTCGTTGAATTCTTGAAGCAAGAGTTCGTGTCATTTCCCGATGCACGCGAAAGGTGCATGCATCAGTTCGCCGATGGTAACATAGTGACTGCTATAATGGAATTCTCAGGCACACAGAACGGCGCAATGGGCGAATTCGGGCCTTCTGGCATCTTTGTGTCGGCACCCTACATCGCTGTTTATCGGGTGGAGGAGGGTCGTATCGTCGAGGGTTGGGCTGAGTGGGACAATCTCTCGACTCTGAGATCACTCGGACACATTAAATAGAAAAAGGAGCCTAACAAAGTGATAGAGCGAAGCCGATTGCTTGTCACAGAACCTGCTATCGCAGGCTCTGCGCCAAGCAACCGTCTCGCTCATCACGGGCGTTCGCAGAGAAAACATCAACGACGAAGAGACACCATACATGAATAAACCAACCACAATCTCAAATCTCGTAAGCGGAACATTTAATCGTGCCGTGCGGGAGTCTATCATTGGAGT
>JADHED010000521.1_pt1 | contig 45112 bp, 46 predicted proteins | sample 8952041 | NCBI WGS metagenome assembly JADHED01 (sample SAMN16124423, study PRJNA663239) | bioreactor sludge metagenome | isolation source: sludge (control) | place: India:Bengaluru | collected 2018-09-08 | reverse complement strand
CCAGCGCCGCGCAAAGGGCAGCGAGGTCGAATTCGAGCAGGCGCGGGTCCAGGCGCTGCGCCTGCACGCCACGCGCCAGATAGCTGCGGAAATAGTCGGCGTACCCGTCTTGCGGTGACGCCGTTTCGTCGGCCAGCGCCAGCACCTCGGCCGCCTCGCGGCGCAAGACATCGAGCAGCAGGCGGGCGGCGACGCGGCTGTAATCGGGATCGCGCTCGATCAAGGTGCGCGCGCTCATCACCAGCGCCTGCCCCACCTCCGCCATCGGCATGCCGTCGTAGAGATTGCGGCGCAGCTCGGTCAGGATCGGCGCCGGCTCGGCATGGGCGAGCCCCGCGCAGGCGCGGGCAACGGCGGCTTCGAGTTGTTCCAGCGGCAAGGGCACGCAGCGCCCATCGGCGGTGATGACCTGCGGCCCCTCGGCAGGTGCGGGCTCGGCGGGCTGCGTGGCCTGTCGGCGCCGCGCGCGCTCCTCGCGATAGAGCACATAGGCGCGTGCGACCTTGTGATGGCCGGCGCGCATCAGCGCCAGCTCCACCTGATCCTGGATCTCTTCGATGTGCACCGTGCCGCCCGGCGGCAAACGGCGATGCAAAGAGGCGACCACCTGCGCGGCCAGCTCGACGGCAATCTCGTGGATGCGGCGGGAGCTCTGCCCGTCACCGCTCTCGACGGCGAGAAAGGCCTTGCCGAGTGCGACCGCGATCTTGTCGGCATCGAAGGCGGTCAGCTCGCCGTTGCGGCGGATCACCCGCAGCGTGGTCACCGTCTGCGCCGGCGGTGACGAGGGCGGAACGGGGTTGTGCGGGCTGGACGGACGAGCCGTCGAGGATGGAGCGAGAATGTCGGTCTGCATGGCGCCTCCCAAGTGGATACCGGGTCGGGCCAACGCGCGCGTTCACGGGCGCTCCGACCGGATGGGCAGGCGACGCCGACGAGACCTTTGACGCGAAGGCTCGGGTTGGATCTCGCCCCGGACAAGCCGGACGAGGCCATCTTCGACAGGTATTCGGACTTGGAGACAGGCTCTTGCGAGCACCTACGGTCGCGGCTTCCCACCCTCACGGGCAGTGCCTGGCTGTGCGCCGGGCGACTTTCGTTTCTCCATACCGCTGCGCGACAGTTCCGGATTCGCACCGGATTCCCTGTGAGCACACACAACATTTAGTGGATGCATAGAAGACGATACACAAGATAAGGGCGTTCGTCTGATCTTGCAAGATCGCCTGCGCCGCTTGCTCAGGCCGGACGCAGCCCTTCCAGCGTCGCAAAGCATTTGTTGCGCGCCATCTCGATGAATTCGCTCAGGTAAGCAACCTCATCGTCCTCGCTGCGGATGGCGGCATACAGCGTGCTCCACAACCCGTGCTCGCCCAGCGGTCGGCTGATCAACCCGCTGGCGGCAACGACCTGTGCCACCGCCCATTGCGGCAGCGTGGTGAGCCCCCGCCCGCTGGCGACCAGCTGGATGATCATCAGCGTCAGTTCGCTGGTGCGGCGCTCCACCGTCACACCGGCCGGGATGAGAAAGCGGCTGAACAGATCGAGCCGCTCGACCTCGACTGGGTAGGTGATCAGCGTCTCGCCGGCAAGATCGGTCGGCGCGATCCACGATTTTGCGGCCAGTGGGTGGCCGGCCGGCAGCAGCAGCACGTTCTGGTAGCGGAACAGCGGCTGGTAACGCACCCCCTCGCCGGGCAGCGGATCGGCGGTGATCACCATGTCGATCTGGCCGCGCGCCAGCGCCGGCAGCGGCTCGAAGCCGTAACCCATCGAGATGTCCAGCGCGACTTCCGGCCACAGCCCGCGGAAGGCATCCAGCGCCGGCATCAGCCAGTCGAAGCAGCTGTGGCATTCGACGACCAGGTGCAGCCGCCCGGCATGCCCGGTGCGCAGCCGCGCCAGATCACGTTCGGCCGCGCGCACCTGCGGCAACACCTGATCCGCCAGGCTCAGCAGCCGCTCACCGGCGAGCGTGAAGCGCACCGGCCGGCTCTTGCGCTCGAACAGCCGTGCGCCGAGGCGATCCTCCAGCTCCTTGAGCTGATGCGACAGCGCGGACTGGGTGAGGTGCAGCTGCTCGGCGGCGGTGGTGAGACTGCCGGTGTCGCGCAGCGCCGTGAGACTGCGCAGATGACGCCATTCGATCATGAATAGTGCTCATGTTAATGCTGAGAAATATCCGTTTGATTCATGTTACCCCGCCACCCAGAATGCCAGCCAGATTTTTTCAGGAGGATCGATCATGGCAACGGCCCACAATCTCGGCTTTCCGCGCATCGGCGCCCGGCGCGAACTCAAGCAGGCAGTAGAGGCTTACTGGCGGGGCGAGCTGGATGCCGGCGGCTTGCTGGAGGTCGGACGCGCGCTGCGCCTGCGACACTGGCGCCTGCAGGCGGCGGCCGGATTGACGCAGCTGCCGGTGGGCGACTTCAGCTGGTACGACCACGTGCTCGACACCTCGGCGTTGCTGGGCGCGGTGCCGGCGCGCTTCGGCTGGAGCGGCGCGACGGTCGATCTCGACACCCTGTTCCGCATGGCGCGCGGGCGGGCGCCGCAGGGCGCGGATGCGCCGGCCTGCGAGATGACCAAGTGGTTCGACACCAACTATCACTACCTCGTGCCCGAGCTGCATCGCGGCCAGCGTTTCCGACTCGCCTCGGATGCGTTGTTCGAGCAGGTGGCCGAGTGTCAGGCCGCCGGTTTCAGCGCCCGGCCGGCGCTGGTCGGTCCCCTCACCTGGCTGTGGCTGGGCAAGGTCAAGGGTGAGGACTTCGACCGCCTGACGCTGCTCGAGGGGGTCACGGCTGTCTACCGCGAGGTGCTGACGCGGCTGCGCGCGCAGGGCGTGGCCTGGGTGCAGATCGACGAGCCCATCCTGGCGCTGGATCTGCCCGCCGCGTGGCAAGCAGCCTTTGCGACGACCTATGGCACGTTGCAGGACGGGCCCCGGATCCTGCTGGCGACCTACTTCGGCGGTCTGGGCGAGAACCTCGAGCTTGCGCTGGGCCTGCCGGTGCAGGCGCTGCATCTGGATGCCGTGCGCGATCCGGCGCAGGTGGCCCAGGCGGCGGCGCGGCTGCCAGCGGACAAGATCCTGTCGCTGGGCGTGGTCGATGGACGCAACATCTGGCGCAGCGACCTGGCCGCCACGCTCGACGGGCTCGAGCCGATCCACGCGCGGCTCGGCGAGCGGCTGTGGCTCGCACCGTCCTGCTCGCTGCTGCACGTGCCGGTCGATCTGGCGCAGGAGACGGCGCTCGATCCGGAGCTGGCCTCCTGGCTCGCCTTCGCCACGCAGAAACTGAACGAGGTCGCGACCTTGGCACGGGCGCTGCGCGAAGGCCGCACGGCGGTGGCCCCGATGCTGGCGGCCAACGCAGCCGCGCTCGCCTCGCGGCGTGTCTCAGCCCGCGTCCGAAACGCCGAGGTGCAGACGCGGCTGGCGGCACTGACGCCGGCGCAGGGCGATCGCCTGCAGCCGTATCCGGTCCGCGCCCAGGCGCAGCGCGCCCGCTTTGGCTTGCCGCTGTTCCCGACCACCACCATCGGCTCCTTCCCGCAGACCGCCGAGATTCGCAGGGCGCGCCAGGATTACCGGCAAGGCCGGCTCGACGAGGCGGCCTACCGGCAGGCGATGCAGGCGCAGATCGCGCTCGCCGTGGAGCGTCAGGAAGCGGTGGGGCTGGACGTGCTGGTGCATGGCGAGGCCGAGCGCAACGACATGGTCGAGTACTTCGGCGAGCAACTGGCCGGGTTTGCCTTCACCGCGCAGGGCTGGGTGCAGAGCTACGGTTCGCGCTGCGTGAAGCCGCCCATCCTCTATGGCGACGTCGCGCGGCCGGCGCCGATGACGGTGGCCTGGAGCCGCTATGCGCAGTCGCTCACCGTCAAACCCATGAAGGGGATGCTCACCGGCCCGGTGACGATCCTGCAGTGGTCCTTCGTGCGCGATGACCAGCCGCGCCGAGACACCACGCTGCAGATCGCGCTGGCGCTGCGCGACGAGGTGCAGGATCTGGAAGCTGCCGGCATCGGCGTGATCCAGGTCGACGAGCCGGCGCTGCGTGAGGGCTTGCCGCTGCGCCGGGCCGAATGGGCCGCGTATCTCGACTGGGCGAGCCTTGCGTTCCGCGTCGCGGTCGGCGGCGTGCAGGACACCACGCAGATCCACACCCACATGTGCTACGCCGAGTTCAACGACATCATCGAGACCATTGCCGCCATGGACGCCGATGTCATCACCATCGAGACCTCGCGCTCGGACATGGAACTGCTCGACGCCTTCGAGCGCTTCCGCTATCCCAACGAGATCGGCCCCGGCGTCTACGACGTGCACACGCCGCGCATCCCCACGGTGGAGGAGATGGTGGCGCTGATGCGCAAGGCCGCCGCGCTGATCCCACCCGAACGGCTGTGGGTGAACCCGGACTGCGGGCTGAAGACGCGCGCCTGGGCGGAGGTCGAGCCGGCGCTGGCCAATCTGGTCGAGGCCGCGCGTCGGCTGCGTGCATTGGTTTGAGATCACGCACGCAACAGCACTTTTGCAGCGCTGGAGTTGATGGCAGCTGCATTGCAGTTGCGACAGGCTGTTTGATCCGTCATCCGGTTTTCACTGTCGCGGCTGAGGCAATCGATCTCGCGACGGATACTGCAATGGCCCGGACTGCCAGCTATGCTCAACCGATGAACCGCCTGATTGACCTCAAGACAATGTCAGCCGAATGAGGCAGCAGGACAGCACCCCCGGTGTCGCCCGCAGCCTCCGCACCCTCCTGGCCCTGCTGCTGGGCGGCTGGCTGCTGCTGGCCCTGCAGCCGGGCTGGACGCAGGTGCTGGAGCTGCACGAGGCCCGCTTTCTGCTCAGTGATGCGCAGCAGCCTCCAGCGGACGATGCCGCCTGGCAGCCGCAGCCACTGCCCGACATCTGGACCCAGAGCCGCAATGGCATCGGCGGGATCGGCTGGTACCGCTTCGATTTCGACTGGTCGGGCGATGAGCCTCTGACCCAGGCCATCTACCTGCCACGGCTCTGCATGAACGTGGCGGTCTACCTCAACGGCGTGCTGATCGGCGATGGCGGCCGCTTCGATGAGCCGCTGGCGCGCAACTGGAACCGCCCGCTGCTGTTTCTGCTGCCACGGGATGCACTGCGCTCCGGCCACAACCGCCTCCATCTGCGGCTGCACACCCTCGGCTACTCGCAGAACAGCCTCTATCCACCCTTCATCGGACCGGAGCGCGAGCTGCGCCCCGACTACGAGCGGCTGCACTTTCTGCGCATCACCTTCAACCAGAGCATGACGCTGCTGATCACGGCGACCGGGTTGCTGATGCTGGGCCTGTGGTGGCGGCGCCGGCAGGACACCATGTATGGCTACTTCGGCCTGTCGGCGCTGCTCTGGGCACTCAACTCGACCAACCTCTATCTGGTGAAGGTGCCGCTCGCCAGCCGCGACTGGGAGATTCTGATCCATTCGGTCTTCCCGCTCTTTACCGCCCTGCTGCTGATCTCGCTGCTGCGCCTGCTCGACCTGCGCCCGCGCCGGCTGGAGCAGGGGCTGTGGCTGACCCTGCTGCTGCCGATCCTGACGCTGCCGCTGGCCTTCACCGACGGATTGCCACAACTGCTGGTCATCTGGCAGAGCGCACCGCTGCCCGCCACCGGCGCGATGACGCTGCTGCTGACCCGGGTCGCCTGGCAGCGGCGCACGCCGGAGAGCCTGCTGCTGGCACTGGCACTGTGGCTGACCATCAGCCTCGGACTGCATGACTGGCTGCTGCACAACCGCTGGTTCATCTGGAGCCGGTCGATCCTCTGGGTCCGTCCGGGCGATCTGCATCTGCTGCACTATGGCGCGCCACTGCTGTTTCTGGTGGTGGGCTGGATCATGACCAGCCGCTTCGTCGATGTGCTCAACCGCTTCGAACAGCTCAACCGCGATCTGGAGCTGCGGGTCGCCAGCAAACATGCCGCGCTGGAGGCCAACTTCGCCCGCATCGAGGAGCTGAACCGTGAGCAGGCGATGCTGGCCGAACGACAGCGCATCGTCGCCGACCTGCACGATGGTCTGGGTGGACAACTGGTCACCGCGCTGCGACTGGTGGAGTCGAAACGCATCGATGCAACGGGCATGGCCGAACTGCTGCGCGAATCTCTCGATGAGATGCGCATGGTGATGAACTCCATCACCCCGCAGGAGCATGACCTCGACGGCGTGCTGGCGACACTGCGCCACCGCTTTGCCGGCCGGCTGGAGCAGGCCGGCATCGAGCTGTTCTGGCAACTCGACAGCACGCTGCCCGACCGTCTGCTGAGCGCCCGGCAGGCGTTGCAGATGCAGCGCATCGTGCAGGAGTGCTTCACCAACATCCTCAAACATGCCGGCGCCAGCCAGGTTCATGTTCACAGCAGCGAGGTCGATGGAGTGCGCCAGCTCTGCATCGCCGACAACGGCCGCGGCATGGCACCGCAGGCGGATGGCACTGGCCACGGCATCGCCAACATGCGCAGACGCATGGCCACGCTGGGGGGCAGCATCGACATCGACAGCTCGGCAGCGGGCACCCGGATTCTGCTGCGGCTACCCCCCGTGGGCAAGGGGTGGCGCACCGCGCCGGAACAACCATAATGGCCCGATGATGAAAAACGGATTGATCGTCGAGGATCTGGCCGAAAACAGACTCTGGCTGAGCCAGACGCTGCAACAGAGCTTTGCCGACATGGCCATCCATTGCACCACCAGCCTCGCCGAGGCACGCCACTGGCTGGCCACCTCCCCACCGCCCGACATGGCGCTGATCGATCTGGGCCTGCCCGATGGCAGCGGCATCGAGCTGATCGAACTGCTCAATCAGCGCGCGCCGGCGACCCTCTGCGTCGTCGCCACCATCTATGACGACGACAACCACCTTTTTGCCGCCCTGCGCGCCGGCGCCCAAGGCTACATCCTCAAGGATCAGGGCCGCGACGAGGCAGCCCGGCTGCTGCAGGGCATCGCCGCCGGGCAGCCGCCGCTGTCGTCGAGCATCGCCCGGCGGATTCTTGGTTCATTCAAGGCAGAGCCGCCCCAGCCGCTGCCGGAGGCGCAGCCGACGCTGACCCCGCGCGAGCATGAGGTGCTGCGGCTGATCAGCAAGGGCATGACCCTGACCGAAACCGCCCGGCTGCTGCAACTGAGCCGCCACACCGTCGATGGCTACGTCAAGGAGATCTACCGCAAGCTCAATGTCTCCTCCCGCGCCGAGGCGGCACTGACCGCCCACAACTTCGGGCTGGTGTAGGCCGGCTTTCATCTCTGCTCAGGCAGTACCCCCGTGACCACGGGGTGCCGCGCATCGATCCACTCCAATAGCATCTGCTCCAGTACTTTTTGATCAACCCCCTGGAGTCGAAGATGAACAGCATCCATCCACAACCGCCGGTCACCCTGCGCAAACTCACCTTGGCAATTCTGGCCTGCACCGCAACGCTTTCGGTCGCCGAGGCCGCAGTGCTGACCGATCTGCCCGGCATCACCACCTCTGCCGGCAGTTGCTACACCGGCTGCGACAAAGCTCAATATGACCACAGCAACATCCTCGACAAGGACTATGGCGCCAGCGGCAACACCGGACTCAATACTTGGAACTCAGGCTATGGGGGCGGCTGGGTAGAGGTCGACTTCAAATCGGCCTACCTGCTGGACCGGGTCGAGCTGTATGGCATCTATGCTTATGGCAACCCCTACACCCTCTCGGCCAGCAGCGATGGCACCAGCTGGGTGACGGTCGGCTCCGGCGCCTACCATCAGGAGCCGGCCCTGTCGCAACCGGCCTCGGTCAATCTGCAAGGGATCGAATTCGGCGGCGTGCATGATGTGCAGAACAGCACCCTCACCAGCAATGTGCTGGCCCGCTACCTGCGCTACACGGTCAGCTCAGGCAGCCCGCACTGGGGTTACATGGCCGAGCTGCGCGTCGAGGGGCATGCGCCGCCGGCACCGGTGCCCACCCCGGCCGCCTGGAGCCTGCTGGCTTCCGGCCTCGGCGTCACCGCCAGCAGCGCCGGATCGATTCTGAACAGGGTGCAGAAGTTGGCGCTGGTCTGTTCGGCCAGCGCCTGCGGTGCGATGCCGCGCAGTTGCGCCACAAAGTGGCCCACCGCCGGCAGGTAGCGCGGCTCGTTGCGTTTGCCGCGATAGGGGATCGGTGCCAGATAGGGGGCGTCGGTCTCGATCAGCAGCCGATCGAGCGGCACCCGACGTGCCACCTCGCGCAGTGCATCGGCATTCCTGAAGGTGACGATGCCCGAGAACGAGACATGGAAGTTGAGCTCGAGCGCACGCTCGGCCATCGCCCAATCTTCGGTGAAGCAGTGCAGCACGCCGGCCACCGCCGGGTCGGCATGGGCTTCGAGCAGGGCCAGGGTCTGCGCCCGGGCATCGCGGCTGTGCACCACCACCGGCTTGCGCAGTGCCCGGCTGGCCAGCAGATGGCGACGAAAACTCTCCTGCTGAAGCGCGCTCTGCTCGCTGCCGTAGTGGCCGTCGAGCCCGGTCTCGCCAAGGGCCACCACCCGCGCATCCGCCGCCAACGCCAGCAGTTGCTCGACCGTCGGCAGCGGCTCCGCCACCTCCAGCGGATGCAGACCACAGGTTGCCCACACCGCCGGCTGGCTGGCAGCGGTCGCCAACACCTGGGGAAACTCGTTCAGATCGACAGCGACGTTGAGAATGCCGCTGACGCCAGCCGCGCGGGCCGCCGCAATGGCAGCCTCCAGCGAGCCGCCATGGGGGGTGAGATCGATACGGTCGAGATGGCAGTGGGAATCTACGAACATCGGACAAATCCGCGGCGCCGGCTTGCTGCCGGCCAGTCGGGTCACAGGGTGTGGTTGGGCCGGTCGGTTTCGAGCATGCCGGCCAGATAGGTCTCGATCTTGTTGCGCGCGGTGTCATCCTGACCACTGAACTGCACGCCAATGCCGGCGACGCGGTTGCTCTGCGCCCCCTTGGGCGTCACCCAGACCACCTTGCCGGCCACTGGCAGCTTGTCGGGCTCTTCCATCAATTGCAGCAGCATGAACACTTCATCATGCAGCTGGTAGTTTCTGGAGGTGGGAATGAACAGGCCACCATGCCTGACAAAGGGCATGTAGGCGGCAAAGAGCACGGCCTTGTCCTTGATGGTCAGGGAAAGAATTCCATGCCCGCTGCCCTGACGAGGCTTCATGCGGTCGATCTCCCGGTTGATACTGCGTTCCACATCATCAGAACCATGAACTGTTGCGATTGTATCAGTCTAGCCCATTTGCAACGGCTGCCGCCGCGCAAAGGCATCGCGCCAGCGCAGGGCCAGATCGCCCAGCAGCAGCGAGCGATTCAGCGTGATCTGCTGCCCCTGAATCGTGCGCGCCTGCTCCAGCCGGTTCAGAAAGTCGAACAGCGCCAGCGGACTGGCCTGCCCGGCCCGGGTCGTCAGCTCCGTCGGCAGCGGCAGGTCGGCCGCCAGACCGCTGGCCAGCCGGATCGCCGCGACCAGCCAGCCCCACCACCAGTCGAGCAGCAGTTCGGGCTCGAACTGCTCGCCTCCTTCGGCCAGCAGCAGTGGATCGCTCCGCCCAGTCGAGATGGCGCTCAACAGGGTCAAGGCCCGGTTGTACTGCTTCCAGAGCGGCTCCCGCGCCAGATCGAGCGCGCGCAGCGGCCGGTTGCGGCTGGCAGCCAGAATCTCATCCCACGGCAGTTCGGCATCGGTGTGGTCACGCAGCCACGCCTGCGCCTGCGGCGCCGTGGGTTCGACCATCGTCAACCGCTGACAGCGGCTGACGATGGTCGGCAGCAACATGCCATAGCGGCTGCTGACCAACAGCAGCCAGCGCTCGGCGGCCGGCTCCTCGAGCGATTTCAGCAGCGCATTGGCGGCATTGCGGTTGAGCTGGTCGGCCGGATCGATGATCACCACCTTGCCGTGGCCGGCCTGGGCGCTCAACTGCATGAATTCGTTGGCTTCGCGCACCTGATCGATCTTGATCACCCGCGCCGGCGATTCCGGCAGCAGCCAGAACAGGTCGGGATGGGTGCCGGCACGAATCCAGCCGCAGCTGCGGCAGGCGCCACAGGCCTGCTCGCGCCCTGGCTGGTGGCAGAGCAGCCAGGCGGCCAGACGCTCGGCAAAGCAGCGCTTGCCGATTCCCTGCGGACCGCTCAGCAGCAGCGCATGGGCCAGCTTCTGCTGCTGTTGCAGCTCGACCAGCCGTTGCCACTGCGGCCGCTGCCAGGGCAGCGGCGGCGCCAGCGGATCCTGACCCGCTTCGCGTGGAACGCTCATGGCGCGCTCCAGCGCTGAATCGCCTGCCGCAGGGTCTGTTCGATGGCTGCCGTCACCTGATCGAGCGGTGCGGAGGCATCGATGCGGCGGATACGCTCCGGTTCGGCCGCGCTGCGCGCCAGATAGCAGGCCCGTATCCGTTCGAAGAAGTCGATCTGTTCACGCTCGAAACGGTCCAGCTCACCATCCCGCCCATCGATCCGCCGCAGGCCATCCGCCACCGGCAGGTCGAGAAACAGCGTCAGGTCGGGACGCAACTCGCCCTGCACCAGCTGCTCCAGCTGTGCAATCATCGACTGCGGCACTCCGCGCCCGCCACCCTGGTAGGCATAGGTGGCATCGGTGAAGCGGTCGCTGACCACCCAGATGCCGGCCGCCAGCGCCGGTTCGATCAGCTGCTGGATATGTTGTGCCCGGCCGGCAAACAGCAGCAGCAGTTCGGTCAACGGCTGAACCGGCTCAGCCCAGGGCCGAAGCAGCAGGTCGCGGATCGCCTCCGCCAGCTCGGTGCCACCCGGTTCGCGGGTGATGCGATGCTCGATCGACAACTGCTGCAACAGCGCGGAGATCTTGCGCAGGCAACTGCTCTTGCCCGCCCCCTCGCTGCCTTCGATGGTGATGAAACGGCCCCGCTGCATCTTACTGCCCGCCATTTCGCGGCGCCGACCGGTAATCGGCACGGCGCTGACGCTGTTGATACTGTTCAACGGCCTGCTGATGCGCTTCCAGCGTGGCCGAAAAGTGGTGGCTGCCATCACCCTTGGCGACGAAGTAGAGCGCATCCCCCGCCGCTGGATGCAGCACCGCCTGAATCGCCGCCTCGCCCGGCAGGCCGATGGGCGTCGGCGGCAACCCCTTGTTCAGGTAGCTGTTGTAGGGGCCGGGGCGGCGCAGATCGGCCAGGGTCAGGTTGCCGTCGAAGCAGGCACCCAGACCGTAGATCAGGGTCGGGTCGGTCTGCAACGGCATGTCACTGTGCAACCGTCGCACGAAGACGCCGGCAATCTGCGGTCGTTCGCTGCCCTGTCCGGTCTCCTTCTCGACGATCGAGGCCAGAATCAGCGCCTCATAGGGCGATTTGAGCGGCAGGTCGGTCGCCCGCCCGCTCCACTGCTCGGCCAGCCGCTTTTTCATGCTCTGATGGGCACGTCGCAGCAGTTGCACATCACTCTCTCCCTTGCGGTAGTGGTAGGTGTCGGGATAGATCCACCCTTCTGGTTGCGCCGAATCGAGCTCGAGCACCCTGGCCAGTTCGGCATCATCCGCTGCGGCCAGACGGTGCTCCAGTTTGGGCTGTCTCTGCAGCAGGTCAAGCACCTGCCGGAGCGTCCAGCCCTCGACGAAGGTGACGCGATAGACCACCACCTCGCCCCGCAGCAGCTTCTGCAGCAGTGATTGTGGCGTGCTGCCGACATCGAGCTGATATTCGCCCGCCTGAATCCGCCCCGCCACCCCGTGCCACTGACCGACGGCAGTCAGCAGCCAGGCGGGTGACAGCAGACCCTGCCGTTGCAGCCGCTGCCCCACCGCCCAGAGCGAATCGCCGGGAAGGACCTCGAACAACTGCCCCTGCGCCGGAAGTGGCCGGTCCAGCCATGCCTGAACGCTCGAATGGACAAAGAGCGCGGCGGCACCCACCACCACGCCAAACAGCGCCATCCACAGCGTGACAGTGCGAAGCGATCGCTTCATGACGCAGCGAGAAAGAGTGAATTCACTTCCACCTGCAGGCGCCGCAGCACTGGATTCCCGCCAGGGCGCCAGCCCAGGTCACCGCCCGCCTCATCGAGCCACTGCGCCACCGGCCAGAGACCAAACAGGCTGTTGCTGAGAAAGATCTCCTCGGCCGACAACACCTGTTCGAGCGACAGTGCCACCTCGCGACAGGGAATCGACAGCGCAGCACAGCGCGCGATGATGAAGGCGCGCATCGCCCCGGCCACTCCGCACTGGTCGAGCCGCGGCGTCTCCACCACACCGCCGCGCACGACGAAGAGGTTGCTGATCACGCCATCGATCAACTGGCCCGCCTCGTCGCGCAGGATCCCCTCGGCGATCCGCGCATCATGCCACTCGCTGCGCGCCAGCACCTGTTCGAGGCGGTTCAGATGCTTGATGCCCGCCAGCGCCGGCTGGCGGGAGAGCCGCAGTCGACAGAGTCGAACCATCACCCCCGACTCGCTCTGCGGTGCCGGAAAGGGCGTTCCGGGAAACAGCGCCAGCATCCGCGTCGGCACCACTCCGGCCGCCGGCAGATAGCCGCGTCCGGCAACCCCGCGGGTCAGGGTCAGCTTCAGGACCCAGTCGGCCCTGACCTCCTCCGACCCCAGCGCGGCCAGAAACTGGCCGATCTCCCGTTCGATCGATGCAAGGTCACACTCGATCGCCAGCCGTTGCAGCCCCTCGCTCAGCCGTTGCAGGTGGTGACCCAGCAGCGGGATGGCGCCCCCCACCACCCGCATGGTCTGGAACAGCCCGTCGCCATAGGCCAGACCACGGTCGAGCGGATGCAGAAACGGCTCGGCCCGGCCATTGACCCACAGCAGCCGAAGATCACTGCCAGGTATTGCGGCGTCACGGAGTGTCGACATCGGTCATCGTGTCAGTGGACATGTTCTGGAAGGAATCAACAGCGACGCCACCTGTCGCACCCGGCGTGGTGGCGCAACGCCGATGCAGCGGCGGCAAGGCCTCACGGCTGCCGGGCCGCCTGGGCAATCAGCGCATTCTGGAAAAAACCAGGCTGCCGTTGGTGCCGCCAAAGCCAAAGGAGTTGGAGAGCGCGGCATCGATGCGCATCGGTCGAGCCTGGTGCGGCACATAGTCGAGGCGGCACTCGGGATCGGGGTTGTCGAGGTTGATGGTGGGCGGCGCCACCTGATCGCGCAGTGCCAGGATGCAGAAGATCGCCTCGACCGCACCGGCCGCGCCGAGCAGATGGCCGATCATCGACTTGGTGGAGCTGACCGCGACAGTGCGGCTGGCCTCGCCGAACAGCGACTCGATGGCCTTCGATTCGGCCACATCACCCAGCGGGGTCGAGGTGCCATGGGCATTGATGTACTGAATCTGCTCCGCAGTCAGTCTGGCATCCAGCAGCGCACTGCGCATTGCCTGCGCGGCGCCGGCGCCATCTTCCGGCGGTGAGGTGATGTGGTGCGCATCGGCGCTCATGCCGAAGCCCGCCAGTTCGGCCAGAATCCGTGCACCGCGGGCCCGGGCGTGCTCATACTCCTCCAGCACCAGTGCACCGGCACCATCGCTCAGCACGAAACCATCCCTGTCACGGTCCCAAGGCCGACTGGCGGCCTGTGGCGCCTCATTGCGGGTCGACAACGCCTTGGCGGAGGAGAAACCGGCCAGACCACCTTCGGTGGTGGCCATCTCGGCACCGCCGCAGACCATCACGTCGGCATCGCCCGACTGGATCAGCCGCGCCGAAATGCCGATGTTGTGCGCCCCGGTGGTGCAGGCGGTGGCAATGGCGATGTTGGGCCCCTTCAGACCATACCTGATCGACAGGTTGCCCGAGATCATGTTGATGATGGCCGACGGCACAAAGAAAGGTGAGGCGCGCTTCGGGCCTTTGTCCCGCACCACGTCGCGGCTCTGCTCGATGGTCAGCAGGCCACCGATGCCCGAGCCGATGGCCACGCCGATGCGCTCGGCGTTGGCTTCGGTGACCGTGATCGCCGCATCCTCGAAGGCCTGAATGCCTGCCGCCATGCCATATTGAATGAAGGGATCCATGCGGCGGGCATCCCGCTGCGGGATGTACTGCTCGACGTCGAACCCTTTCAATCCTCCACCAAACTGCGTGGCGTAGGCGGTCACATCGAAGGTCTCGATCGGGCCGATGCCGCTGCGTCCAGCCAGGATCGCAGCCCAGGTTTCGGCAACCGTGTTGCCGAGGGGGGTCAGCATCCCCATGCCCGTCACCACCACCCTGCGTCTTGACACGGCATTCACCCTCTTTCACTCGCCCAAAACAAAAGCCGCTCTGTGCGGGACAGAGACGGCTTTACCACTGCTCACTTGACTGAACAGGCGCGGTCTCAGGCTTCGAGATTGCGCTTGACGTAGTCGATGGCTTGCTGAACGGTCGTGATGTTTTCGGCATCTTCATCGGGAATTTCGGTCTCGAATTCATCTTCGAGCGCCATCACCAGTTCGACGGTGTCCAGGGAGTCTGCGCCCAGATCCTCGACAAAGGAAGAGGCGTTGGTGATGTCTTCTTCCTTCACGCCAAGCTGTTCGCAAATGATCTTCTTGACGCGGTCTTCGATGCTACTCATGGTGCGTATTATCTCCCGATAATGTTGAATTCCAAGAAGTGGGCCAACGGCCACCCTTCAGGCATCTTCATGAAAAGGCAACAACCCGAATTGGGCCCGCCGATTTTGCGGCGGCATTGTAGCCCAAACAGTTGACCTTAAGCCATATACATTCCGCCATTGACATGCAGGGTCTCTCCGGTGACGTAACCGGCTGATTCACTGCAAAGAAATGCCACCACCGCCGCCACTTCGGCCGCCGATCCAAGGCGTCCGAGCGGAATCTGCTGCTGGAGTGTCTGACGATGAGCCTCATCCAGCGCGCGGGTCATGTCGGTGTCGATGAAGCCCGGCGCGACCGCATTGACGGTGATGCCGCGCGAGCCCACTTCACGGGCCAGCGCCCGGGTGAAGCCGCCCATGCCCGCTTTGGCCGCAGCATAGTTGGTCTGGCCGGCATTGCCCATGGCCCCTACCACCGAACCGATGTTGACGATGCGTCCCCAGCGCGCCTTGGTCATGCCGCGCAGCATGGCCTTGGAGGTGCGGTAGAGGGCACTCAGATTGGTGTCGATCACCTCATCCCACTCGTTCGACTTCATTCTCATCAGCAGGTTGTCGCGGGTGATGCCGGCGTTGTTGACCAGAATCAGCGGTGTGCCGAATTGTGCTTCGATCTGCTGCAACACCGCAGCGACTGATTCATCGCTGCAGACATCGAGACAGAAGCCGCTGCCGCTGATGCCCTGTTCGGCCAGGGTGGCCGAAATCTTCTGCGCGCCGGCCTCGGTCGTTGCGGTGCCGACCACGGTGGCACCCTGGGCACCCAGCGCCAGCGCGATGGCCTGGCCGATGCCCCGGCTGGCGCCGGTGACCAGTGCAATTCTGGCTTCCTGACTCACGCTCTGCTCTCCTGATGGGGATGAAAAAACTGATGCGATCAGCCGATGCTGCCATTGGCGAGCTGCGTCGCCACCTCGTGCAGTGAGGCCGACTCCTGGATGGCGAAGGTGTTCAGGCGCTTGTCGATGCGCTTGTTGAGCCCGGACAGCACCTTGCCCGGTCCACATTCGATGGTGGTTGCCACGCCGGCGGCAGCCAGCGTCTCGACCGAGCGGGTCCAGCGCACCGGGTGGTCGAGCTGGGCGACCAGGTTGGCGCGAATCGCTTCGATCTGGTGCTCCTCACGGGCATGAACGTTCTGCACCACCTTGATCTGCGGCGCGCGAATCTGAATCGACGCCAGCTCGCCGCGCAGCCGCTCCGCCGCCGGGCGCATCAGCGCGCAGTGCGAAGGGACACTGACCGGCAACGGCATGGCACGCTTGGCGCCGCGCGCCTTCATCAACTCGATGGCCCGCTCGACCGCCGTCCGGTGGCCAGCAATCACCACCTGCCCGGGAGCGTTGTAGTTGGCTGCGGCCACCACTTCATCACCAGCCGCTTCAGCGCAGGCCGCCTCGACCTCGGCATCTTCCAGACCCAGAATGGCGGCCATCGCACCGACGCCGACCGGCACCGCCTCCTGCATCAGCAGCCCACGGGTGCGCACCAGCCGAACCGCATCGGCAAAGTCGATCGACTCGGCCGCCACCAGCGCGGAGTATTCACCGAGGCTGTGTCCTGCCACCCACTCCGGCAGCGGTGCGGCCAAGGAGCGCCACACCCGCCAGATCGCCACACTGGCCGCCAGCAGCGCCGGCTGGGTGTTGGCGGTCTGGTTGAGCTGCTCTTCCGGCCCCTGTTGCGTCAATTGCCACAGATCGAAGCCAAGCTGTTCGCTGGCCTCGGCAAAGGTCTCCTGCACCAGCGCGAAGTGCTGCGCCAGATCGGCCAGCATGCCGACCTGCTGTGAACCTTGGCCCGGAAAGACGAAAGCGGTGAAGCCAGACATTGCATCCCTCATCGTGGATCGACGGCAGAGTGTGATTATTCTTGATTACGCCAGTGTGGCTTCGAGCATGCGGTGAATCTGTTGCGGCACATCGGAGTCGACCTCCCGTACCGCCACCTCGATGGCCTGACGGAAGCCATCGACATCGGCATCGCCATGGCTCTTGACCAGAATGCCCTGCAGCCCCAGCAGGGTGGCGCCATTATAGCGGCCAGGATCGATTTGTCTGCGCAGCCGCCGCAGGATCGGCCATGCCAGCAAGCCAACGAACCGGCTCAGAATGTTGGCTCTGAACGCCGCATTGAGCCGCTGGTCGATCAGTTCGGCCAGCCCTTCGCTGGTTTTGATGGCGACATTGCCGACAAAACCGTCACACACCACCACGTCGGCGGCGCCGCGAAAGATGTCATCGCCTTCGATGTAGCCGATGTAGTTGAGCCGGGCATTCTCCCGGATCAGTTGCGATGCCAGCTTGATCTGCTCATTGCCCTTGATCTCCTCCTCACCGATGTTGAGCAGGCCCACCCGCGGCGCCTCAAGACCATCCATCGCGGCAGCGGCCACCGAGCCCATGATGGCAAACTGATGCAGATGCTCGGAGGTGAGCGCGACATTGGCGCCGAGATCAAGCAGATGGCAATGGCCAGTGGCGGTCGGAATCTGGGTGATGATGGCGGGACGGTCGATGCCGGCCACCATCTTCAGCAGATGACGACCGATCACCATCAGTGCGCCGGTGTTGCCGGCACTGACACAGGCCTGCGCCCGACCGGACTGCACACATTCGATGGCCAACCACATGGACGAAGGTTTTCTGCTGCGCAGCGCCACCGACGGGCGCTCATCCATGGCCACCACGTCACGGGCATCGATGGTCTGCAGCCGCTCGTGCAGCGCAGCCGGAACATCGCGCAAAAACGGAGTGATCTGCTCCTGCCGCCCGACCAGCAGCAGATGGAGCAGCGGATCGCGGGAGAGCGACTGAAGCGCGGCCGGAACCGTGACGGCGGGACCGTGGTCCCCGCCCATCACATCAATGGCGACGGTCCGCATGGTCAGACATCAATCGTCGTCCTTGCCCGAGACGATCTTGCGTCCACGGTAGTAGCCATTGGCGCTGACATGGTGGCGGCGATGGGTCTCGCCGGTGACACTGTCGACCGACAGCGTCGGCGGCGTCAGGGCATCATGCGAGCGTCTCTTGTCACGCTTGGAGCGGGTCACACGGTTCTGTTGTACGGCCATCTTCTGTTCTCTCGTTCAATGACGGAATCAATGTCTCACTCAAAATTCATTGCGCCGGATCGGTCCGATCGGCCGCAGCAAAGTACTCCCCGGGCGCCGAACACTCCGCCCACGGATGGCGGGGAATGATCGGCAAGCTCAACAGCAGCTCATCCTCGAGCAGCACCGGCCACTCGACGGCGCCGGCCTCTGCCGGCAGCACCAGCGGATCGTAACTGTCGGGCAACCGCTCGATCGACGCCTCGCTCTGCAGCAGTGCCAACCGAAACGGCACATCGATCGGGTGGCACATCGGCTCCAGACAGCGCTGACAGATCAGCCCCACCTCGCCGGTCAGACGGCCCGCCAGGCAGGCAACCCCCTGCTCATCACGTCCGGCCTGCAACTGGACGAAGAGCTGACCTTCATCGCCGGTCAGCTCGGCACAGAACCGGCGAAAGCGCCCCATCTGGAGCCGTCCCTCGAGCACAGCACTGCTTTTGACCAACTTGAACGGATCGACCCGAAGAGGCAGCAAATCAGATGACATAAGGGGGCGAGATTCTAAATGCCGCAAGCAGACGTGTCAAAGAGTCGCACTGCTCCAGCACCTTCGGCACCGGGTGGTTCTGGAGGCGCCAGTTTACCGGGGAGATCAGGCCGAGCAACGATTTAAGATGAAAGCGTGGCAGATGACAAGCCAGCCGGCGAGCTTTGAGTTGAAGCAGGCCGGGTTGATGCAGAGCAGTGTTGCATGGCAATCGATGAACCGCTCCTGGAGGGTGGGTTCGCGGCGGTTGCTGCGCTGGATCGCATACAGCGGTTGGCCAAGCACAAAGGTCGCGACAGGCGGACCATGGAACACCCTGTTCAGATCGGACAGCTCACCAGACTATCCTGATGAGGGAAATGATCCGGGCCTGAGCTATCTTGGGATAGATCAGACTGTCCCCATTTTCTTGTCTGGAGCAGCCATCTTGACCATGACCACCCTCTTCCCTCCCTTGAATGAACACGAAGCGCCGCCCCACCCGTGGGGATTATTCCGTGAATGGTATGATGCTGCCCGGCCCCTGCATCCACCCGAACCGGACGCCATGACCTTGGCGACCGTCGGTGTCGATGGTCGCCCCAGCGCGCGAATCGTGCTGCTCAAGCAGTTCGATGAAGATGGGCTGGTCTTCCATACGCATTATGAAAGCCGCAAGGGTGCGGAACTCTCCCACAACCCCTCTGCGGCCCTGCTGTTCTACTGGCCGGTTCAGCTTCGGCAGGTGCGCATCGAAGGCGGCGTCGAACGGATCGATCCCGCCGAATCGGACGCCTACTTCCGCACCCGCCCACAGGGCAGTCAGATCGGCGCCTGGGCGTCGCCGCAAAGCCGGGTGCTGCAAGGACGCGAGGAGCTGGACGCGAGAATCGATCGCTTCACCCGCGATTTCGCCGACAGGGAGATTCCGCGGCCGCCGGGCTGGGGCGGATACCGGCTGCTTCCGTTGCGTTTTGAATTCTGGCAGGCGCGAATCGACCGACTGCACGACCGCTTGCTGTATCAGCGCCGCCCGGATCAAACCTGGTCCCTGAAACGTTTGGCTCCGTGATGGTCCCTGTACCAATGGCGCGACCGGGCGCCCCTTGATCTGTTCGCCCTCCCGGGAATCGACCGCCCTCTTTTTCCTCCCTTCCCGACGAAACGAAACTCGATCCCAAACCAGAAGGCGCCTGCCGGCCAACTGGCTGATTTTTCCAATTAACGGGTCTTCAACGGACATCCATCGCGCAGAGAGACCAAACGACACGGTCGGCCCTCCCATCGCGGTCCGACCGATGACGGAGCATCTCATGCAGATCGATGCCGTCTCGAACTGGCAGACCCAACCCCAGCGGATCGCCGCCTCTTGCGCCAGGCAGTCCGCGGCACTGGGGCGTGCCTTCACCCGCTCGACCAGTGCTGCCAGCGTCGGCCAGCGCTGGGCATCGACACATTCGCCGCCATGCCCCATGTTGATGCACTGCGAAGCCACCGCGATGTCGGCCACGGTGAGACGGTTGTCGATCAGATGGTCGGCGCCGTCGAGCTGCTGCTCCAGGTAGTCGAAGTGGGCCGGCAACTTCTGCAGCGCGCTCTGTACCAGCTGCTCATCGCAACCCTGTCCCATCATCGGCATCAGCAGGCGCTGGCGAAAAACCGAAAAGGTGCACAGTGGCACCAGTTCGTAGTCGGCGTACTTCTCGAACCAGACCACCCGTGCATGCAGGTAGGGGTCATCGGCATAGATCGGCGGCGTCGGCCACTTCTTTTCGAGGTATTGGGCAATGACGCCGGAGTCGGCCAGGGTTTTTCCATCGTCGACCAGCGCCGGGACCCGTCCGAGCGGACTGAGTCGCAGCAGCTCCTCACTCTTGCGAAACGGATCGAGCGGCACCAGATCGTAGTCGATGCCCTTTTCGGCCAGCACGATGCGTGCCTTGCGCACAAAGGGTGACAGTGGAGCGCCATAGAGGGTCGGCTTCATGCGAGTCTCCTTGGTGATCTTATTGAGTGGGACAGCATCGATTTACAGCCTGACCCTGACCGCGGCTGCCACCCGCTTGGCCTTTTCCAGCGCCGCTTCGACGCTGTCGGCCCGTGCCAGGCCGACGCCCATGCGCCGCTGTCCGGCCACATCGGGCTTGCCGAACAGGCGCAACTGGGTATCGGGCTCGGCCAGAGCGAGCTCCAGGGCACCATAGCTCGGCTGTTGCGACGCCCCCTGCACCAGAATCACCGCCGAGGCGGCAGGCCCCAGCTGGCGCACATTCGGAATCGGCAACCCCAGCAGGGCGCGTGCATGCAGGGCGAATTCGGAGAGATCCTGCGAGATCATCGTCACCATGCCAGTGTCATGGGGGCGGGGCGACACCTCGCTGAAGTAGACCTCATCGCCGCAGATGAACAGCTCGACACCGAACAGGCCAAAACCGCCCAGCGCTTCGGTCACCTTGGCGGCCACCGCTTCGGAGCGTTCGAGCGCAGCCCGGCTCATCCGCTGTGGTTGCCAGGATTCACGGTAGTCGCCCGCCTCCTGTCGGTGGCCGATCGGCGCACAGAAGGTGGTGCCGTCGCGGTGACGGATGGTCAGCAGGGTGATCTCATAGTCGAACCGGACGAAGCCTTCGATGATGACCCGTCCGGCACCGGCCCGACCGCCCTCCTGGGCATAGCGCCACGCCTTGATGAGCCCGGCCTGGTCATGCGCCACCGACTGCCCCTTGCCGGAGGAGCTCATCACCGGCTTGACCACGCAGGGAAAGCCGATTCGCGCGACCTGCTCGATCAGCTCCGCCTCGCTGTCGGCAAAGCCGTAAGGTGAGGTGGGCAGGCCCAGCTCTTCGGCAGCCAGCCGGCGAATGCCCTCCCGGTCCATCGTCAACCGTGCCGCCCGCGCGGTGGGCACCACCCGATGGCCTTCGGCCTCGAGTTTCAGCAGCTCATCGGTGGCGATCGCCTCGATTTCCGGAACGATGCAGTGGGGCTGCTCCAGCTCGACCACCCGCCGCAGCGCAGCGCCATCGAGCATCGAGATGACATGGGCGCGATGCGCCACCTGCATCGCCGGCGCATCGGCATAGCGGTCGACAGCGATCACCTCGACACCGAGCCGTTGCAGCTCGATCGCCACCTCCTTGCCGAGTTCACCGCTGCCCAGCAGCAGCACCCGCAGCGCGGTCGGGGAGTTCGGGGTACCTATCTCTGTCACGGTTCTGCTCCATCCGGGGGAATCAGCCAGCCACCCGCAGCCCGGACGCGTGCCTGACTCAATTGAATGACCTGCCACTTCTGCGCAGCGCTGAGCTGCGACCACGCCGCAATCTCATCCACGGAGCGGTGACAGCCGATGCAAATGTCCATTTCATCCAGCGCACAGACCGACACACAGGGCGACGGCGGCGGCCGCTCACCCATGATCTGCGGATCAGCCATGAAAGCGCGGATCGAGCCGCAACTGCTGCGTGTAGCGCCTGGAATTTTCGACATAGTGTTGGGCGCTGCCCTCGAGAATCTTTCTCTGCAAATCAGAGATCTCGCGCACCACCTTGCCCGGCGAACCCATCACCAGCGAGCCGTCGGGAATCTCCTTGCCCTCCGGAATCAGCGTGTTGGCGCCGATCAGACAATATTTTCCGATGCGGGCGCCGTTCAGCACCACTGCGTTCATGCCGATCAGACTGTAATCACCGATGGTGCAGCCATGCAGCATCACCTTGTGACCGACGGTGACCCCCCGACCCACGGTCAGCGGCACCCCATGGTCGGTGTGCAGCACCGAGCCATCCTGGATGTTGGAATCTTCGCCGATGGTGATCAGGTCGTTGTCACCCCGCAGCACTGCGTTGAACCAGATGCTGGCATTTCTCTCGAGCCGCACGCTGCCGATGACCACGGCGCTGTCGGCGACAAAGAACTCATCGCCACACACTTCGAGCTGACGTTCACCCAGACGGTAGATCACTGTTCTCTCTCCATGGCGGGTTGATCAAGGATGAAGCGGGACAGGGCTGCTTCGAGTCTGCCGCCATTCTAAACCAATCCACCCATAGACGGCGGCAAGCCAGCGCCGCCAACAGCGTCGGAATTTCTGCCAAAACCGGGCGTGACAGGACAAAAAACCGACGATTTCGGCTTTCAAATAAGAAAATGTTCTTGCCTATGCCTCTATTATGCAAATGGATTGATTGAGATCCATGCAGACAACTTCGCTCAACAGCCAGCATCCATACGCTTTTTGCAGCGATATTTCGACAAAAACACCAAAAAATTCCGGTGCCGCACCACCGCCAGCCACAGTCTGTGCAAATATTGATCAGCTCGACCGCGCCGGGTAGACTGCTTTTGAGTTTTAGCAAGTCGCGCGGGCAAATTTTTCTTTCATGCACTGTTTGCCTGCCTTCACCGGGAGCCACTGCCATGCCTACATTCACCCCGCTGCCCGCCCCCGAGCAACTGCGCCAGCTCGCCGAGCAGGATCCACAGGCACTCGAAGCCCTGCGCCTGCAACTGGTCGATGAGCTGATCGCACAGGCGCCTGAAAGCCGGCAGCAGCGGCTGCGCGGGTTGCAGTTCCAGATCGACATGGAACGCCGGCGCGCCAAGACCCCGATGGCCGCCTGCATCAAGCTCTCGCAGATGATGCATGACTCGCTCTACACGCTGAATCTGGCACTGAAGGGCGAACCCCTCCCGACCAGCCAGCAGGCGCGCGCCGAACCCACCGCCACGGTGACGCCGTTTCGCACCCGCGAAGCACGGGCCTGATCACTGCTCGCCCACCACTTTCATTCAGAGCAGTGGTTGCGTAGATTGGTGCTGGTTCCACCGTCATTGCCTGCCGGAGTCAGCCCATGAAGTTCTGCACCCACTGCGGCGAGGCCATCGTGCTGAAAGTGCCGGAGTCGGACAACCGTGAACGCCATGTTTGCGGCGACTGCGGCACCATCCATTATCAGAACCCCAAGATCATCGCCGGCTGCCTGATCACCCAGAATGATCAGGTGCTGCTCTGCCGACGCGCGATCGAGCCGCGCCTGGGTTTCTGGACCCTGCCGGCCGGCTTCATGGAAAACGATGAGACCACCCAGGAGGCGGCCGCGCGGGAAACCTGGGAAGAGGCCAATGCGCGGGTACGGGTCGGCGATCTCTACACCCTCTTCAACCTCGTGCACATCAATCAGATCTACCTGTTTTTTCGCGGCGAACTGATCGAGCCCGGCTTTGCCGCCGGCAAGGAGAGCCTGGAGGTGAAGCTGTTCGCGCGCGAGGAGATTCCGTGGGAAATGCTCGCCTTTGCGGTGATCAGAAAGACCCTCGAATTCCACTTTGCCGACCGTGAACGAGGTGACTATCCACTGCGGATGCAGGACATTCGCGCCGCGGATCCTCGTTTCTTCCAGCCAAAACCACTCTGATTGGCCGACTGAAACAGAGAACCGACAGGCCGATCAGAGCTGATCGGCCTCCAGAATGAAGATTCCCTCGCCACCCTGCTCGAAATCGGGCCAGAAGAAGCCGAGGTCAGGATGGCGCGCCACCAGCGCCTCGGCCGCCGAGCCCACCTCGACCACCAGCAGACCGCCCGGACGCAGATGGCGCCGGGCCTGCGCCAGAATGCGCTCGACGATGTCGAGCCCCTCCACCCCCGCCGCCAGCGCCAGTCGCGGTTCATGGCGATACTCAGCGGGCAGCGCGGCCAGCTCCTGCTCGGCCACATAGGGCGGGTTGCTGACGATCAGATCAAAGGTGCCGGTCACTCCGGAAAAGAGGTCACCTTCGATCAGCGTCAGCCGCTGTTCGAGGCCATGGCGGGCCCGGTTGATGGCCGCCACCTCGAGTGCGGCGGCCGAGAGATCGGTCGCCACCACCTCGGCAGCCTCGAACGCATGGGCCAGAGCGATGGCGATGCAGCCACTGCCGGTGCAGAGGTCGAGCACCCGATCGACCCGGCTGGAATCGATCCAAGGCTCGAAGCGGCGCGCGATCAGCTCGGCCAGCGGCGAGCGCGGAATCAGCACCCGCTGATCGACGAAGAATGGCAGGCCGGCAAACCAGGCCTCGCCGGTCAGGTAGGCATTCGGCAATCGATCGACGATGCGGCGCCGGAACAGCTCGACCACCTGCTGACGCTCGCGCGGCAGCAGCCGGGCATCCAGCACCCGGTCATCGACCTCCAGCGGCAGATGCAGCGCGTGCAGAATAAGCCGCAACGCCTCATCCCACAGATCATCGCAGCCATGGCCCAGGGCCACCTGCGCTGCCCCCAGACTGCTGACCCCCCAACGCAGAAAGTCGCGCAGGGTCAGCAGCTCGGACTGGGCGGCCTCGAAGTCGGGCTGGAACGCTGCCGTCGGTGCCATTGCGACCATTCAGCCTCCCATCTCCAGTTTGCGCGCCTCTTCGTCGGCGCGGCTGCGGGCCCACTTGTAGTCGGCCTTGCCGTTGCTGGCGCGCTGCACCTCATCGACGATGAAGATGTTGCGGGGCTTCTTGTAGCCAGCCAGCCGGTGTGCCACATGGTCGATCAGCGTCTGCTGGTCGGCCTGCTGCCCGGGACGCAGTGAGACCACGGCCGCCACCCGCTCGCCATATTTTGGATCCTTGACCCCCACCACCAGGCAGTCATAGACCGCCGGATGGGTCTTGATCGCCTCCTCGACCTCTTCGGGATAGACCTTCTCGCCCATGGTGTTGATGCACATCGAGCCGCGCCCCAGCAGACGAATGGTGCCATCGGCCTCGACAGTGGCGAAATCGCCGGGAAACGAGTAGCGGAGCCCGCGAATGGTACGGAAGGTCTTGGCCGATTTCTCCGGATCCTTGTAGTAACCGGTCGGCACCCGACCGGCTTGGGCGATCATGCCGATCGCGCCGGAACCGGGCTTGACCTCCTCGTCGTTGTCGTCGAACACCTTGGTCGACTCCATCATCTGGAACTTGGCGGTCTCGCCGATGTTGGCGCGGGTGGTCAGCGAACGGCCCATGCCGCCCTCGGTGGAGCCCAGCCCATCGTTGAGGATCATGTCGCCGAACTCCAGCAGCCCGGCCTTGACCTCCTGGGTCCACATGACGCCGGAAGAGCTGATGAACCTGACCGACGAGATGTCATAAGAACGGCCTGCTGCCTGTGCAGCGCGCAGGGCATCCAGCATCGGTTTGGCAAAGGCGTCGCCAACGATGACGATGTCGGTCACCCGTTCGCGCTGCACCGCCGCCCACAGCTCATCGGCATCGAACTTGGTGCCGGCCAGGGTGACCACGGTCCCGCCCATGTTGTGCGGCATCATCGCGCCAAGCCACATGCCGGTGCCGTGCATCAGCGGACAGGCCACCAGCGTGACCGGCAGCAGTCCGGCCGGCTCCAGCCGCTTGATCGCCGCCAGCGTCTCTTCGATGGTGGCGGGAGGCGGCGAGACGCCGCGCGCCTCGAACGGCGCCAGAAATCCGGCACACATCTCGCCCAGCTTGTACATCACCCCCTTCGGCATGCCGGTGGTGCCACCGGTATAGAGCATGTAGGTGTCATCCCAGCCGCGTTCGATCGGCGCCATCGGCGCATGGGTACGGATGATCTGTTCATAGTCATGCGCGCCGGCCAGCAGCGGCGCACCACTGCCATCCTCCACCTGGATCAGGCAGCGCACCTTCGGCAGCTTGTGCCGAATGTTGGCGATGCGATCGGCGAAGCGGCCATGAAAGAACAGCGCCTCGCTGTCGGAGTTGTCGAGCAGATAGACCAGCTCATCCTCGAGGTAGCGGTAGTTGACGTTGACCGGAACGCCGCGAACCTTGAAGCCAGCGAACTGCGCTTCCATGTACTCAGGCGAATTGTAGAGATAGAGTCCCATCTTGCTGTCATGCCCCAGCCCCTGCTGATGCAGAAACTGGGCGATGCGCGCGGCGCGCTCCTGGTAGGCGCCCCAGGCGACCTTGCGCTCGCCATGGATCAGCGCGGTACGCTGGGGAATCTGGGCAGCGATCTGCTCCCACAGGGTGGCAAAGTGCATCTCCATCGACAGTTCTCCTTTGAGTTGTAGTTATCGTTTTGGCTGACGCCACGCGGCGCCTTTTCGAGCATCAGGTTGCATTGTACCCACTGCGCTGACCCATCGGCTTCAGGTCGGCTTCAGATGTGAAAAATCCTCCAGGTGGCACACATCATAAGCCGGCTCTTCATAGGGGTGAACGGCATGGAGCGCCCGGATCACCGGCTCGATCAGTGCATCGGCCACCACCATTTCGACCCGGTACTCCTGCACCTGCTCCAACTGCTCCTGGCTGCCCAGAAAAGGATTGCTGCCGGCACGTGGACGAAATTGACCCAGCCCCAGCACCTGCCAGGCACAGCAGTCATAGTGGCCGATCCGCCCGCCACCTGCGGCAAAGAGCGCTGCTTTCACCGCTTCGAGCTGCTCGATCGGAACGAAAAAGACCAGTTTGTACATGGGGCCTCAACAGTGCTCCAGCGCTCCGTGTCGGTGCGCGGGACGCATCAATTCACCCGAATCCGGGCAAAACGGTGCTTGCCGGCTTGATAGAGATGCTCGCTGCCGGGTGCCACCCGATGGTTTTTTTCCTGCAAACGGATCCCATCGATCCTGACCCCGCCCTGGCCGATCAGCCGCAGCGCCTCGGAGGTGCTGGCGACCAGACCGGCCTCCTTCAGCAGGTTGGCGATCGGCACCCCCTCTGCCGGATAACCGCCATGGGCGATGCACAGTTCGGGAATCTCCTGCGGCAGGGCACCCTGCTGAAAGCGGGCCACGAACGCCTGATGCGCCGCCTCGGCCTCGGTGGCGCCATGGAACCGCGTCACCAGCTCCCGGGCCAGCTCCACCTTGGCATCACGCGGATTGAGCTCTCCTGCCTCGCACTGCGCCTGCATGGCGGCGACCTCTGTCGGCAACCGCCTGCTCAGCAGTGCATAGTAGCGCCACATCAATGTGTCGCTGATCGACATCAGTTTGCCGAACATCGTGTTGGGCGGTTCACGCAGGCCAATGTAATTGTCGAGCGACTTGGACATCTTCTGCACGCCATCCAATCCCTCGAGAATCGGCATGGTCATCACCACCTGCGGCGTCTGACCGGCATCGCGCTGCAACTCACGCCCGACCAGCAGATTGAACTTCTGGTCGGTGCCGCCCAGCTCGATGTCGGCGCGCAGTTCGACCGAGTCATGGCCCTGAATCAACGGATAGAGAAACTCATGCAGGGCGATCGGCTGGCCGCCACGGTAGCGTTTGTGAAAATCATCGCGCTCGAGCATGCGGGCAACGGTGCAGCGACTCGCCAGCTTGATCATGTCACTGGCATCGAACCTGCCCATCCACTGCGAATTGAACACCACCTGGGTTTTTGCCCGGTCGAGCACGGTGAACACCTGCTCGCTGTAGGTCTGCGCATTCTGTTCGACCTGCTGACGGGTGAGGGGCTTGCGCGTGACATTCTTGCCAGTGGGGTCGCCGATCATGCCGGTGAAGTCACCGATCAGAAACAGCACCTCATGGCCCAACTGCTGGAACTGATGGAGCTTGTTCAGCAGCACCGCGTGACCCAGATGCAGATCGGGCGCGGTGGGATCGAAGCCCGCCTTGACCCGCAGTTTGCGGCCACTGCCCAGTTTTTCGATCAGCTCCGGCTCGGAGATGATCTCATGCGCCCCGGCCTTGATGAGCTCGAGCGCGGCCTTTACCGATGTCATTCGTCACAACCCATTAAATTGGTGTCTATATTGCTTATTTGAGGTTGACACCTTGTTTCAGTGCCAATTTTCAGACGGCACCGAACAGATGCATTGAACCATTGGCCCGGATGTCGCACTAACGCACCGGGCCGCCCACTCGACGGGGTAGCCCTGCCGGATTCAGTTGATATAATCCGGCCCGCAACGGAAGAACGATAAAGTGAGATTGTATCCGATGGCAGCACTGCCACCAGCTTCTGCTGTGAAAACAGCCTTCCCTCGACTGCACCTGATCGCCGCCACCCTGCTGCTGAGCGCCACCGTGCTGATCGCCTGGCTGCTGCCAAGCGAAGAGGCCGCCGCCATCAAGAGTGTCGTGCCGCTGACCCTGCCCGCCCCCACCACACCGCAGAGCACCGAACAGCCGGCGGTGGCCGTCACCACCGCTCTGGTCGAGCCGGAACTGTGGGATGAATATGTCGTCCAGACCGGCGACACGCTGGGCACGCTGTTCAAACGCGCCGGCATCGCACCCAACGAACTGGCGATGCTGCTCGATTCGGGCAAGGAGACCAAGCGGCTGCATCAGATCCATCCAGGGCACAAACTGGCACTGCAAGTCGGCACGGAGGGTCAACTGGAGAGGTTCAAATTCAGCCCCAACGCGCTTGAGTCGGTACAGTGGCAAAGGACCAACGACAGCTTCGATGTCACCGTCGAGAAGCGCGAGCCCGAGCTCCAGCTCCGCCGGCACAGCGGCGTGATCGATCAGTCGCTGTTTCTCTCTTGCCAGAAAGCGGGGCTCTCCCAAGCCGTGGCCAGCCAGTTGGCCGACCTCTTCGGCTGGGACATCGATTACACCGAGGATCTGCGCCAGGGCGACCGCTTCTCTGTCATCTATCAGGAGCGCTTCATCGACGGCAAGAAGATCGATGACGGTCCGATTCTGGCCGCCGAATTCATCAATCAGGGACGCCGCTACCAGACCGTGCGCCATGTCGATGCGCAGGGCAACGAGGGTTACTACACTCCCGATGGCCGCGGCATGCGCAAGGCGTTCATCCGCAACCCGCTCGACGTCGTGCGCATCACCTCACTGTTCAGCCTGAGCCGCTTCCACCCGATTCTGCACACCCTGCGCGCCCACAAGGGCATCGACTACTCGGCCAGTGCCGGCACGCCAGTCAAGAGCGTCGGCGATGGCCGGGTAACTTTCGCCGGCCGCAAGGGTGGCTACGGCAACACCATCACGATCCAGCATGGTGACCGCTACACCACCCTCTATGCCCACCTCCAAGGGTTCGCCCCCTCGATCCGCAACGGGCAGAAGGTGCGGCAGGGTGAAGTGATCGGCTATGTCGGCGCCAGCGGTCTCGCCACCGGCAACCACCTGCACTATGAGTTCCAGGTCGATGGCGTGCACCGCAACCCGCTGACCGTCCCGCTGCCGCAAGCGCCCGCCGTGGCCGGGCGCGAGCTCGACCGCTTCAAGTCACAGACCGGCCCCTTGGTGGCGATGCTGAAGCAGGGTGAGTCCACCCCCGCGGCGGTGGCACGCGCCGGGTTGAATGATTGAGCACGGAAGAGAGATCCGACGGCGACTGCTATCTGGGGGTCATGTCCGGCACCAGCCTTGATGCCGTCGATGTCGGCCTGTTCCGGTTCACCGACACCTCCTGTCTGCTGCTGGCGAAGCACAGCCTGCCGATTCCCGCCGACATCCGGCAGGAGGTCATCGCGCTCGCCACACCGGGCCCCGATGAACTCAATCGCCTCCATCGGCTCGACATCGATCATGCCGAGCTGATCGCGACGGCGGTCAATCAACTGTTGGCGCAGTGCGGCATTGATCGCACGCGCATCCGCGCAATCGGCAGCCATGGCCAGACCCTGCGCCATTCACCCGGCGGCGACCATGCCTTCACCTGCCAGGTGGGCGATCCCAACCGCATCGCCTACCTGACCGGCCTGGTCACGGTGGCCGATTTCCGCCGCAAGGACATGGTGGCCGGAGGAGAGGGGGCACCGCTGGCGCCGGCATTCCACCACTGGCTGTTCTCCCACCCCACTGAATATCGGATGGTGCTCAACCTGGGCGGCATCGCCAATCTGACGGTTCTGCCGCCGACGCAGCACCCTGCCGCGGTCGTTGGCTTCGACACCGGGCCGGGCAATGCGCTGCTCGATGGCTGGTGTCAGCGCCACCTCGGCCAGCCCTATGATCACCGTGGCAACTGGAGCCGCAGTGGCAGTTGCCATGAACCGCTGCTGCGCGCCTTGCTGGACGACGCTTTTTTCCAGGCAACTCCGCCGAAGAGCACCGGTCGTGAACGGTTCAACCTCAACTGGCTGACGCAACGACTGCGCGACTTCGCGCACTGCGCTCCGGTCGATGTGCAGGCGACGCTGCTCGAACTGACCGCCCGGAGCGTGGCGCAGGCCATCGACCGCTGGGGGTGCGGGACCGAACTCTACCTGTGTGGAGGGGGCGTCGAGAACCGCGCGCTGGTCGATCGGTTGCAGGCTGCCCTGCCCGGGCGGCGGATTCACTCCACCGAACTGCTGGGACTACCGCCGCAGTGGGTCGAGGCCGCCACCTTCGCCTGGCTGGCACGGCAGCGGTTGCTGGGTCGACCGGGCAACCTGCCCAGCGTCACCGGCGCCCGCCGGCCCGTCATGCTCGGCGGGGTCTATCTGCCTGACATCTGATCCAGCGGATCAGACCGCGAAGCTCGATCCGCAGCCGCAGGTGGTGGTCGCATTGGGATTGCGCACCACGAAACGTGACCCTTCGAGCCCTTCGGAGTAGTCAATCTCCGAGCCGACCAGATATTGAAAGCTCATCGGATCGACCAGCACGGTGATGCCATCACGCTCGATCCGGGTGTCATCCTCGGCCATTTCGTCATCGAAGCTGAAGCCATACTGAAAACCGGAACAGCCACCGCCGGTCACGAACACCCGCAACTTGAGCTGGCTGTTGCCCTCTTCATCGACCAGACGACGCACCTTGCGTGCCGCGGCCGCGGTCACCTCGAGTGCAACCGGCTGCTGCACCTGTACGCTGCTCATTGCTCACTCACCTGCATTGTGAAAGCACCGGCAATCACCCTATTAAAACCAAGCATTAAAGTCAACTATTTCGTCGGCAGAGCGCTCGCTTCAGGGCAGCAGCGCCGGCGCGTCGAGACCACTCGTCTCCGGCAGCCCGCAACAGAGGTTCATGTTCTGGATCGCCTGCCCGGCAGCCCCCTTGACCAAGTTGTCGATCACCGAGAGCACGACCAGGGTGTCGCCCCCTTGCGGGCGGTGCAGCGCCAGCCGGCAGAGGTTGGCGCCGCGCACGCTGCGGGTCTCCGGATGCTCTCCGGCGGGCAGCAGATCGACGAAGGGTTCATCGCGGTAACGCTCGGCGTAGAGCTGCTGCAGATCGGGCTGGACTGCCGGATCCTTCAGCCGCGCATAGAGGGTGGCATGAATGCCGCGAATCATCGGCGCCAGATGGGGCACGAAGGTGAGGTCAGGTGCGGCGCGGCCGAGGTATTGACCAAGATGAGCGGTGATCTCGGGCAGATGACGGTGGCCAGGAACGCCATAGGCCTTGAAGCTGTCCGCAACCTCACACAGCAGGTTGGCGATCTTGCCCTGACGGCCAGCGCCGCTCACCCCCGATTTGGCGTCGGCGATCAGCGACCGTTCGTCGACCAGTTTCGCCTCCAGCAGTGGCAGCAGGCCCAGCTGTATCGCCGTCGGATAGCAGCCCGGCACCGCCACCAGCCGCGCCTGCCGAATCTGCGCGCGGTTGCATTCCGGCAGACCATAGACCGCCTCCTGCAACAGGTCGGTGGCGCTGTGCGGCATCCCGTACCACTTCTGGAACAGCAGCGGATCCTTCAGGCGAAAGTCGGCGGAGAGGTCGATCACCCGCACGCCGGCCGCCACCAGTGCTGGCGCCATCTCCATCGCCACGCCGTGAGGGGTGGCGAAGAAGACCACATCCAGCTCGCTCAGGGCGGCAGGATCGGGGGCGACAAAGGCCAAGTCATAGAAGCCGCGCAGGTTGGGATAGATCTGGTCGACGCGAATGCCGGCCTCGCCGCGCGAGGTGATCAGCTCGACCGAAACCTCCGGATGGCGCGCCAGCAGCCGCAGCAGCTCCACACCGGTGTAGCCGGTGCCCCCGACAATGCCCACTTTGACCACGACGATCTCCTTTGATCTCTTCAGAACAGCCAAGACGAATGGCGGAGATTATAGCGGCTCGGCTACCCGGGAATGAGTGCGTCAACGCCGACAGATCAGCGGCACCGCATTACAATGGTGCCGGTTTCGCCCAACTCAATGCGCGGGAGTGCTCGATGCTCTGGCTCAAGGCCTTTCACCTGATTGCCGTGGTCTGCTGGTTTGCGGGCCTCTTCTACCTGCCTCGGCTGTTCGTCTATCACAGCATGAGCGAAGATCAGCCGAGCCGCGACCGCTTCAAGGTGATGGAGCGCAAGCTCTATCGCGGCATCATGACCCCTTCGATGGTGGCGACGGTCGCTCTGGGGCTGGCGATGCTGCTGCCCAACTGGGAGAGCTACCGCACTGCCTACTGGATGCACGCCAAGCTGACACTGGTGCTGATCCTGCTTGCCTACCACCTCTACTGCGGCCGGCTGCTGCAACGCTTCGCGGCCGATCAGAATCGCCATGGCGGGATTTTTTACCGCTGGTTCAATGAGTTCCCGGTACTGATCCTGCTGCCGGTGGTGATTCTGGTGATCGTGCGTCCCTTCTGAGCCAGCCCCGACCATGCGCCCGCTGATCCTCTGCCTTGGCGGTCACGATCCGACCGGCGGCGCAGGCATCCAAGCCGACGCCGAGGCCGCCGCCGCGGCAGGCTGCCATGCGCTGACCGTGGTGACGGCACTGACCGTGCAGAACAGCCACGACATCGCGCGGATCGAGCCGGTGCCAGCCGGCTGGATCACTGCCCAGACCCATTGCCTGCTCGACGACTTTGCCATCAGCGCCATCAAGATCGGTCTGCTCGGCAGCACGGCCGCCATCGACGAAGTCGCCGCCCTGCTGGAAACCGCACTGTCACGGCTGCCGCTGGTGGTCGATCCGATCCTGCGCAGCGGTGGCGGACACCTGGTCACCGACCGCGCCTACCTCGATGCGCTGCGCCAGCGGCTGCTGCCACGGGCGACCTGCCTCACCCCCAACCGCGAAGAACTGTTCCAGCTCGCCGGGGTCGACGACGAAGCCAGTGCGGTCGGCCGGCTGCTCGACAGGGGCTGCGAGCACCTGCTGGTGAGTGGTGGCCATGATGGCGACACGCCCTGGCTGGAGAACCGCCTCTACGGCCGGCAGGGGCTGATCCAGCGTGACCGCTGGCCCCGGCTGCCGCACCGCTTCCATGGCAGCGGCTGCACCTTGGCGGCCCTGCTCTGCGCCCAGATCGCGCTGGGCCAGCCACTGCCGACGGCGGTGAGATTGAGCAGCGAGCAGAGTCACCGCGCCATGGTGCTGGCAGAGCCGCTGGGCGGTGGACAGTGGATTCCCCGGCGGATCGCGCCCCGATGATCCGCGGACTCTACGCCATCACCCCGACCACCACTGACGACGCACGGCTGTTGCAGTGGGTCGAAGCCGCATTGAAAGGCGGCGCCCAACTGGTGCAGTACCGCGACAAGTCGACCGATGCGCAGCGCCGCCGGCAGCAAGCCGAGGCCCTGCTCGCGCTCTGCCGCAAGCATGGTCGGCCGCTGATCGTCAACGACGACCTGCAACTGGCGCTCGACATCGGCGCCGATGGACTCCATCTGGGCCGTGAAGATGGCGATCTCGCCACCGCACGGCGCCAACTGGGCCCGACGGCACTGATCGGCGCCACCTGCCATCAGCGGCTCGACTGGGCCGAAACGGCCGTGGCCGCCGGCGCCAGCTATGTTGCCTTCGGCCGCTTCTTTGCCTCACGCAGCAAGCCACAGGCGCCGCCGGCGCCGCTCGGGCTGCTGCATGAGGCGCGTCGACGGCTCGACGTGCCGATCGTGGCCATCGGCGGCATCAGCGTCGATAATGCCCGCAGCGTGATCGAAGCCGGTGCCGATGCCATCGCCGTGATCGAAGGGCTGTTCGGCAGCCACGACATCGCGCAGCGCGCTCTCCAGTTTCAACGACTCTTCATCGAACCGCAGGCAGCCAGACCATGACCCACTCAGAGACCCTCTTCAGCGCCGCCCAGCAGGTGATTCCCGGCGGCGTCAACTCGCCGGTGCGCGCCTTTCGCTCGGTCGGTGGCACGCCACGCTTCATCGAACGCGGCGAAGGCGCCTGGCTGATCGATGTCGATGGCCGCCGCTATGTCGACTATGTCTGCTCCTGGGGCCCACTGATTCTCGGCCACGCCCATCCGGCCGTGGTGGCAGCCGTCGAGTCGCGGCTGCGGCTGGGTTTCAGCTTCGGTGCCCCCACCGCGCTCGAAACCGAACTGGCCGAGAAGATCCGTGCGCTGATTCCATCGATCGAACAGGTGCGGATGGTCAGCTCCGGCACCGAGGCCACCATGAGCGCAATCCGGCTGGCACGCGGCTTCACCGGCCGTGACAAGATCGTCAAGTTCGAGGGCTGTTACCATGGCCATGGCGACTCACTGCTGGTCAAGGCCGGTTCGGGTGCCCTCACCTTCGGCGTGCCCAGCTCGCTGGGCGTGCCCAAGGCACTGGCCGAACTGACGCTGACCCTCGAATACAACAACCTGGCACAGCTCGAAGCGCTCTTCGCCGCGCAGGGCAGTGAGATCGCCTGCGTCATCATCGAGCCGGTGGCCGGCAACATGAACTGCATCCCGCCGCTGCCCGGCTTTCTCGAAGGGTTGCAGCACCTCTGCAACCGCCATGGCGCCCTGCTGATCTTTGACGAGGTGATGACAGGCTTTCGCGTCGCGCTGGGCGGTGCCCAGGCGCGCTATGGCATCACGCCGGACCTGACCGTGCTCGGCAAGGTGATCGGTGGCGGCCTGCCGGTCGGCGCATTCGGCGGCCGGCGTGACGTGATGGCCAGGCTGGCGCCGCTCGGACCGGTCTACCAGGCCGGCACCCTGTCGGGCAATCCGCTGGCGATGGCCGCCGGGCTGGCCACGCTGCAACAGCTCGAACAGCCCGGCGTCATCGCCCGGCTCGAAGCCCAGACCAGCGCCCTCAGCCAGGGGCTGGCCGAACTGGCCCGCAGCGCCGGCATCACCTTCATCACCCAGCATGTCGGCAGCATGTTCGGCCTCTTCTTCACCACACAACCCGAGGTCAGCAGCTACGACCAGGCCACCCGCTGCGACAGCGCACGCTTCAACCGCTTCTTTCATGCCATGCTGGATGAAGGAGTCTATCTGGCACCCTCGGCCTTCGAGGCCGGCTTTCTCTCCACCGCGCATGGTGCAGCCGAACTGGAACACACCTTCGCTGCCGCCCGGCGGGTCTTCGCCCGCCTCATGGAGTGAACACGAAGGGCGCCATGGCCGCACACTGGATCGAGCAACTGCTCAACCCCGCCTGCTACCCCCACCCGACCGGGCGGATCGAGCTGATCGAGACCCACATCTCCTGGGTGATCCTGACCGGCGAACTGGCCTACAAGGTCAAGAAGCCGGTCAACTTCGGCTTCGTCGATTTTTCGACCCTGGCGCTGCGCAAGCGGTTCTGTGAAGAGGAGCTGCGCCTCAATCGCCGCTTCACGCTGTCGCTCTACCTGCGGGTGGTGCCGATCACCGGCACGCCGCAGGCACCGCGCATCGGCGGCACCGGTGAGGTGCTCGACCATGCGGTGGTGATGCGCCAGTTCGACCAGAGTGCCCTGCTCGACCGTCAGCTCGCGGCTGGCCAGCTCAGCCTCGAAGAGGCCTTTCGCCTCGGCGCCCTGATCGCCGAAAAGCACCAACTGCTCGCCGAGGCCGCCGCCGACTCGGCCCATGGCAGCGCGGCCAGGGTGATGGCGCCGGTGCGGGAGAACTTCGCCCAGCTGCGGCCGCGCATCGATGACCCGGTCGACGCCGCCCGGCTGCTGCGGCTGGAGCGCTGGAGCGAAGCCGAGGGCAAGCGGCTCGGCCGCCACTTCACTGCCCGCAAGGCGGCCGGCTGCGTGCGCGAATGCCATGGCGACCTGCATCTGGGCAACATCGCCCGCATCCAGGGTGAGTTCGTGCTGTTCGACTGCCTCGAATTCAACGCCGATCTGCGCTTCATCGACGTGCAGAGCGAGCTGGCCTTCGTCACCATGGATCTGACCGACCGCGGTCACCCCGAACTGGCCGCTGGCCTGCTGAACGGCTACCTCGAGGCCAGCGGCGACCATGAAGGGCTGCTGCTGTTCAATTTCTACCAGGTCTACCGCGCGCTGGTGCGCGCCAAGGTGGCGCTGCTGCGCGCCGAACAACTGCAAGGCGCAGCACGCCAGCAGGCCGTGCAGCAGGGCAGCCACTACCTGCGGCTGGCCGAGCAGTTCATCCAGCCCAGACACCCCTGGCTGGGACTGGCCCATGGCCTCTCCGGCAGCGGCAAGTCACACCTGGCGCTCTACATCGCCAGCCAGACCGGCGCCGTGCGGCTGCGCTCCGATGTCGAGCGCAAACGGCTGCATGGCCTCGACCGCACCCAGCGTGGCGGTGCAGCGGCGGGGCTTTACAGCGCCGAAGCCACCCAGCGCACCTTCGCGCGGCTGGCCGAACTGGCCCGCACCCTGATCGCGGCCGGCTTTGCCGTCATCGTCGATGCCACCTTTCTGCATCGACCGCAACGCGCCACTTTTGCCGCCATCGCCACCGAGCTCGGCGTGCGCCGGATCATCCTCTCGATCAGCGCGGAACTCGCCACCCTGGTGAGCCGACTCAAGGCCCGCGCCAGCGACCCGAACGAGGTCTCCGATGCCAACCTGGCGGTGCTGGAGAGCCAGTTGAAAACGCAGGAGCCACTGACGGCCGATGAGCTCGCTGACACCATCACCCTCAGCGCCGAACGGCTGCCCGCCATCAGCGAGCTGGTCGAGGAGATCGAGCGGCGGGCACAGACGCCGGCACAATGAAAAACGCCTTCCATGACGGCGCCATCCCGACCACCGGCACCGCCATCACCAAGGTGCTGCCGCCGGGATCACGCTTCTCCAGGGAAAACGGCCACGGGCTGAAGAAGCAGGCCGTGCTGGACAAACTCGCGGCGTTTTTTGAATGCTACTTCGGGTTGGCATGATGAACAGGGATCCCGGATGAATGGAAGAAAATCATCACCCGCCGCCCAAGAGGAACGGAGCCGGCCAGCGACGAGGAACAAGACGATGACCACGAAGAAAAACAGGCCCAGCTGGAGCGACGTCAAAGCCAGGCTGGCCGGCTTCGACCGTGCCGGCCTGATCGGTCTGGTGCATGACCTCTACGCCGCCAGCAAGGAGAACCAGGCATTCCTGCACGCGCGCTTTGCGCTCGGCGACGATGTTCTGCAACCCTACAAGAGCACCCTCGACCGCTGGCTCTGGCCAGATGCATTCAAGAACCAGGACACCTCGGTCGCCAAGGCCAAGAAGGCCATCGCGGACTACAGAAAAGCGGTTGGGCAACCCGACGGACTGGCGGAACTGATGGTGTTCTACTGTGAGCGTGCGGCGGGTTTCAGCCACGACATTGGACTGCAGGACGAGGGCTACTTCGATGCATTGGTGCGGATGTTCGGCCAGGCATTGACAGCCATTGCCGTGCTGCCTGATGCGGCGCGACCCGCCTTGCTGGAACGCCTGGCGGTGGTACGAAACATCAGCCGCGACCTTGGTTACGGCGTCAGCGACGACATGGATGAGTTGCTTGAAGCGCATGGGGGCGATGGCTGATCTGCCGCTCCTTGCAGCGCTCCAGGCCAAGAACCACCGGCGGCGCGTTGCTTTTACCCGGCCGATTTGCTTAATTCAGCTGCGCTGACCCCGATTGAACGACCTGTCTGATCCACCCTGGGTCGGCAGCAGGAGACACCCATGCGCGAACCGAACTCGCTTTCCGATGCCATCACCCAGTTGCAGGCGCAGGGTGGTTCGACCATTACCGATGAGGCGAAGGCACTGCTGCGGCGGGACATCGAACGGCTGCGGCAGACGGTGGCCGAGCTGAAACCGCAACTGGCCGAGCTGAAGGCCGAACTCGGCATCGATGCGCAGACATTGCAGCAGCAGGTCGAGCAGAGCACCGCCGAGCGCCCCTGGACGGCACTCGGCCTGGCCGGACTGGCCGGCCTGATGCTGGGGCTTCTGCTCAGAAGTGGCCGCAAATGAAGCTGGGCTTTTTCGGCCGCGCGGCGCGTCTGCTGCTGCAACAGCGCCTGTTGAGTGCCACCTGGCTGCACTGTGAACGGCAGGGGTTGATCGCCTATCTGAAACTGCTGCGGGCAGTGCGTCTCGGCATGGCCGGCGCACTGCTGTTGCTATGCGCCGCGCAAATGCTGGTCGCCGGACTGATTGGCGGCACTGTGACCGCGCTCTTTCTGTTCGTCGATGAGCCACGCACCCGGCTCTGGCTGCTGCTGGGGTTCTTTGGCCTGCTGCTCCTGCTCTCGCTGATTGCCATCGGCACGCTGCTGTCGCAGCGGCTGTGGCTGAAGCATTCCGGCGCGGCCCGGCAGATTGCCCAGCTCAAGGGGCAGGAGCCGCCCTGACCACCACCCTTCGCGACAGCCGACCGTGGCCTATCAGCCCCCCTTGAGTGGCCGGTTCAGAATCGCGAGCCCCTTGAGCAGGTTGAGCGCCTCCTGCAACTGATAGTCGCCGTCGAGCTCATCCTGCTCCGCCGGCTTTTTCCTGCTGCTGGATGGCTCATTCTTGTGGCTGCCATTGAGCAGGTGGCCGGCGAGATCCTGCTCCTTGATCGACCGATCATCCTCCTTGAGCCGGGTGATGCGGGCACGCTCGACGACGATGTCGGGCTGGATGCCCTCGGCCTGGATCGACCGGCCGGACGGGGTGTAGTAGAGGGCGGTGGTCAGCTTGACACCGGTCTCCTCGGTCAGCGGCAAAATGGTCTGCACCGACCCCTTGCCGAAGCTGCTGGTGCCCATGATCACGGCACGGTGCTGGTCTTGCAGCGCGCCAGCAACGATCTCGGCCGCCGAGGCGGTGCCGCCATTGGTCAGCACCACCACCGGCATCTCGCCGGCCGGATTGGGCGGTGTCGCCCCATAGGTCATTCTGGAGTCGGACAGCCGCCCCTGGGTGTAGACGATCAGGCCATCGCTCAGGAAGGCATCGGCCACCGCGACGGCCGCGTCGAGCAGACCGCCGGGATTGTTGCGCAGATCGAGCACCAGCCCCCGCAGCGGCTTGGCCTCCTTGCGCAGCTTCTCCAGCGCCTTCAGCAGGTCGGTGCCGGTGTTGGCCTGAAACTGGGCGATGCGCAGGTAGCCATAGCCCGACTCGAGCAGCCGGCTCTTGATGCTGGGCAGCTTGATGGTGTCGCGCGCCAGCGTGAACTGGCGCGGCTGCTGCTCGCCTTCGCGCATGATGGTCAGCGTCACCTTGGAACCGACCTCGCCGCGCATCAGCTTGACCCCTTCACTCAGGTCGACCCCCTTCATCGACCGCTCGTCGATCTTGAGGATGATGTCACCCGCCTCGATGCCGCCACGCTGTGCCGGGGTGTCATCGATCGGCGTGATCACCTTGATGAAACCATCCTCGACACCCAGTTCGATGCCCAGACCACCGAACTCGCCGGTGGTGCCCACCTCCAGCTCCTTGAAACTCTCGGCGTCGAGATAGCTGGAGTGCGGATCGAGCTCGTTCAGCATCCCCTTGATGGCGTTGCGCAGCAGGGTCCGGTCGTCCACCTCATGCACATAGGCGGTGCGGATGCGGTCGAACACCTCGACGAAGATGCGCAGATCATCGAGCGGCAGCGGATCGCGCGGTTCCGAAGGGGCCGCCATCGGTCTGACGACGACGGCGCAGAGCAGCAGAAGCAACAGCGGACGGTGCGGTTTGAAGGCCATTGAGGGTCATTCCAGTGAGGAGGTGAGGAGACAGGAGAATGGATCGGACCGGCTCAGCCAGGTGGCGTCAGCCAGGTGAGCGGATCCTGGGGCTGGCCCTGATAGCGAATCTCGAAGTGCAGACCGCTGCTTCTTTGGCCACCGCTCGATCCGACCGTGCCGATCGGCTCGCCGGTCCTGACCGCGTCGCCCACCCTCTTGCCGAGGCTCTGATTGTGGGCATAGAGGCTCATGAAGCCATTCTGGTGGTCGATGATGAGCAATAGCCCGGTTCCACGCAACCAGTTGGCGAAGACCACCCGACCACCCTGCACGGCGGTCACCGGGCTGCCCTCTTGCGCGGCGATCAGAATGCCCTGGCGGGCGATGCCGCCGGCACCGGCACTGCCATAGCGGTAGAGCAGTTTACCGCGGACCGGCCAGGGCAACTGGCCTCGGGCGAAACCGCCCCTGGGCGACGCAACGACCTCCCTGGCGGGTGCCTCTTCGTCATGCCTGGGGGCCTCGGCCTTGGCCGAAGCCGATTTTTCTGCCTGTTGTGCACGCTCGGCACGCGCTTTTGCCTGCTGGGCCTGTTTTTGTTCCGCCTCGGCCTGACGTCGCGCGGCCTCGGCCCGCTTGCGTTCGGCTTCACGGTTGGCGGCCAGAATGGCTTCGAGCACCTGCTGCAACTCGGCACGGTCTTTTTCGAGCCGCTTCAGCTCGCTCTGCTTGTCGACGATGCTGCTCTGCAGCCGGTTCAGTGCGGCACTGTGGCGGGTTCGCTCCTGCTCGAGGCTGGCGAGCTGTGCCTGCTGCTGTCGCTGCGCCGCCTGCAGCGCCTCCTGCTGCTGGCGGATGCGCGGTTCGAGCGCATCCAGCTCGGCCAGGTTGCGCCGATAGGCTTCGATGCGGCTGTTCTGCGCCCGGCTGAGGTAACCGTAATAACTCATCAACCGCGCCACCTGGCTGGGATCCTGCTGGTTGAGCAGCAGCTTGAGTGGCTCATCCTGGCCGCTGCGCTGGGCCAGCCGCAACTGCTCGGCGATCTGCTGCTTCTGCTCATCGAGCTGCTGCTGCAACTGCTGGCGCCGTCCGTCGAGTTCGGCGATGGCGGCTTCGTGCTGGCGGATCTGCGTCGCGCTGGCAGCGAGCGCCGCTTTGTGTTCGGCCAGCGCCAGCTCACTGTTGCGCAGTTGCCGGGTGATGGCATCGCCCTGGCCGACGGCATCCTTCAGCCAACGGGTGGCCTCGCCGATGCCCTGCCTGACCTGCTCGATGCGCTGGCGGGTGGTGCCCTCCTCGGCGCTGGCGCTGGCCGAGGCCAGCAGCAGCCAGAGGATGACCAGCCACGGTCGGCAGCGCTGGAGAAGCGCCAGAGTCGTCATCAACCGCGGGCGAGATGCCGTTGCGGCTGCACCGGCTCGATCAGCGAGTGGCCGGTCATCTCCTCCGGAATCGGCAGTTGCATCAGCTCCAGCAGGGTGGGTGCGACATCGGCCAGCACGCCGCCCGCCTTGATTTGCAGCGTCCGGGGGCCGACATAGACCAGTGGCACCAGGTCACTGGTGTGGGCGGTGTGCGGCTGACCGGTCTCGTCATCGAGCATCTTCTCGACATTGCCATGGTCGGCGGTGATCAGCATCTCGCCGCCGCTGGCCTCGATCGCCTCGATCAGCCGGCCCAGGCAGTGGTCGAGCGTCTGCACCGCAAGGATGGCCGCCTCCAGCTTGCCGGTGTGGCCGACCATGTCGCCATTGGCATAGTTGCAGACGATCAGGTCGAACCGGCCGCTGCCGATGGCCGCCACCATCTGGTCGGTCACCGCCTCGGCACTCATCTGCGGTTGCAGGTCATAGGTGGCCACCTTCGGTGACGGAATCAGGATGCGCTCCTCGCCGGCGAAGGGGACTTCGCGTCCGCCGCTGAAGAAGAAGGTGACATGGGCATACTTCTCGGTCTCGGCGATACGCAACTGCGTCTTGCCAAGGCTGGACAGATATTCGCCCAGCACGTTGACCGGACGGTCCGGCAGATAGGCCACCTGGGCCGCCAGATCCTCGGCATAGCGGGTCAGGGTGACGAAGGCGCCCAGCTTCGGCCGGCGCGCGCGAACGAAACCGGAGAAGTCATCGCGGGTCAGGGCGTAGCTGATCTGTCGGGCGCGGTCGGCACGAAAATTCATGAAGATGACCAGATCGCCATCCTGCATGGTCACCGGCGGATGGTCGGCATCGCTGATCCGGGTGGCGGTGACGAATTCATCATCCTCACCGCGGGCGTAGGCCGCCTCCAGCGCAGCAGTCGCGCTCGCCGCCTGATGCCGCCCCTGACCATCGACGATCAGCGCATAAGCCTGTTCGACCCGCTCCCAGCGCTGATCGCGGTCCATCGCATAGTAACGACCGATCACCGAGGCGATGCGACAGTCGGCACCCTGAAAACCGGCCAGCAGGTTCTCCATGCGCCGCAACGACGGCGCCGCACTGCGCGGCGGCGTGTCGCGTCCATCGAGAAAGGCATGCAGGTAGAGCCGCTGCACCCCGCGCTGTGCCGCCGCCTCAAGCAGCGCGGCAATCTGATCCTCATGGCTGTGCACGCCACCCGGCGACAGCAGGCCCAGCACATGCAGCGCGCGGTCGCCCTGCACGGCCTGTGCGATGGCCGCAGCAAGCACCGGATTGTCGGCAAAGGTTCCCTGCTCGATCGCCAGATCGATGCGGGTCAGATCCTGATGGAGCACCCGACCGGCACCGAGATTCATGTGGCCCACCTCGGAGTTGCCCATCTGCCCTTCCGGCAGCCCGACATCGTGGCCGGAACCGGAGATCAGCCCATGTGGCGCCTCGCGCCAGAGCCGATCCCACACCGGTGTATCGGCCAGCGCGATGGCATTGGCCTCACATGCCTCACGGTGGCCCCAGCCATCGAGGATGGTCAGCACGGTGGGCTTGCGGGTGGTCTCCATGCGAAATTCCTTCGGTAAAATCGGTGAAAGGGCGCTGTTCAACAGATCAATTGCCAATGCTAGGCGCTGTCACCCGCAGGCGCAACGCGCCATCGGTGCCACACCGAGACTCAACTGGCCGGGGCCGGCAGTACGCCAGCCACGGTGAAGGCATCGCGATGGTGGATGATCGGCTGCGGCTGGCTGCGGCTGCGGAACAGCACCTGCTGATCGCTGGTCTCGCACAGCCACTCCTCCTGCTCCAGCGGCCGTTCGACGGCCAGCGCGCCCGGCTCGAACAGCGCAATGTTGATCCCGCCCGCGCGGTCGCGCGCCGAGGGGTATTCAAAGGCCATGACCTGGGCGGCGCGCAGCCGGCTGCCCAGTGGCTGGGTCGCGCTGTAATCATCGGGGCTGATCAGCCAATCGCGGTAGCGGTCGAAGGGCGGCCGTTGCAGCGACAGCCCCTGTTCGGTGCGGTAGCTGGCGGAGAACTGGGTGTGCTGCGTCCGATAGATCGCCGTGGCCGGCTGCACCATGCCGGCCCGGAACAGCAGCCGGTAGTAGGCCACCTCGGCCAGCAGCGTGGTCAGCGACAGTGAGCCATAGAACAGGCTCGGCTCACTGCGCCGGCCATACCGCGAGCCATGCCTCAGTGGCGGATAGCGCCAGGGGGTGGCCAGCAGGTAGTGCAGCCGCCCGGTGCCGGGGCGCGGCGCCGGCTTGGTGCGCTCGAGCATCCGTTCGAGCAGGGCCTGCTCGGTCAGGTCATCGACCAGGGCGGTGGTCGCCACCTGCTCCTGACTCTCGACCATCCGCAGCAGGATGCCGTCCAGCGGCCGCAACGTCACCTCGGCCTGACAGGCCGTCCAGATCTCCACGGCTACACTTTGGCCCGCATCGCATCGAGGTATTCGAGCACGGTCAGCAACCCCTGCACCTGCCTGATCTGCTGCGCCGGGATGCCGCCGGTGTGGCGGTTTTCGCTCTGCATCCAGTGCCGCATCTGCGCTACATCGCCACCCACCAGCACATAGAGCGATCGATAGCAGCGGATCAGCAGCAGCGCCAGTTCACCCGCCTTGCTGTCGGGATCGACACCGCCGCGGCTGATCGCCGTGCGGTCCTTGCCAATCACCTGTCCCAGTTGCGCCTGGGTCAACCCCAGCGCCTTGCCGGCATTCAGCAGCGCCTTGGTCAGCACCACCTGCTCCGACCCCACTGCTGCCGTTGCCACCGAAGTTGCCATGCGCCGCTCCAAGAATGCAATATATGCACATTTGCATTGATGAATGCAGCATATAGCACATCAAGATGGCTGCCAACACCCTTCCACGCAGATGCACGGCAGAAACATAAATCAAAGGAGCGCGCTATGAATCATCCGTTGAAGCCCATCGGCCCGCTCAACCTGCTGACCGATCTACCCAGCCAACTGGCGAAAGAACGGGTCGAGATCCTGGTCGAGCATCCGGGGCTGCGCATCGAGCGGATCGTCTCGACCGGGCAGGCCAGCCCGCCGGGTTTCTGGTATCAACAACCGGAGCATGAATTCGTGCTGCTGCTGCAAGGCACGGCCAGCCTGACGCTGGAACGGGAGGATGGCGCGTTACAGCAACATCGGCTGCAACCCGGTGACTGGCTGCTGCTGCCGGCGCACTGTCGGCATCGGGTCGATTCGACCGCCGCCGATACCCCGACGGTGTGGCTCGCCGTTTTCCAGATGGCAACGTGAAGCGGATCAGCCGCGCGGTGGATCGACGCAGAGGCCATCCAGCAGCAGATCGAAGGCGCTCTCGACGTGGCGCATCTGCGCTGCGGTATCCCAATCGACCTGTTTGTTGCGAAAGATGGTCGCAAAGCCATGCGCCAGTCCCCAGGCGGTCTCGGCCATCGCATGGCTCTCGCGGTTTTGCAGCAGGCCCTGGCGAATGCCCTGCTCCATCAGTTCACTGATCACCCCGAGCGCGGCGGCGCCGGCTTCATCGAGTTGCGGATTGGCCCGACAGCGGACCAGACCACCGAACATCAGGTCGAACAGTTCGCTGTTCTCCTTGGCAAACCGGATATAGGAGCATGCGGCAGCCCGCAGCGCAGCCCGCAGGTCATCGCCCGCCAGCCGTATCGCCGCCAGATTGCAGGCCCGCAGATTCCGGTAACCCTCGACCGCCAACGCCTGCAACAGCTCGGTCTTGTCCTTGAAGTGGCGATAGGGTGCGGTCTGGGAGACGCCGATCTCCCGCGCCAGCGCGCGCAGGCTGAGCCGC
>JADHED010000522.1_pt1 | contig 45271 bp, 35 predicted proteins | sample 8952041 | NCBI WGS metagenome assembly JADHED01 (sample SAMN16124423, study PRJNA663239) | bioreactor sludge metagenome | isolation source: sludge (control) | place: India:Bengaluru | collected 2018-09-08 | reverse complement strand
TGCCATGGATGCGGCCACTGGGCGATTTGGAGGACGACCTCTTTTCGCCCGACGAGGAAACGACAGCGGATGAGATGGCCTTCGGCGAAGCGCTGGCCGTGCCGCCCGCGATCTCGTCCCTTAAGCGGCAGCTGTTGCTGACCCGAACGGTGCTGGCGCTCAAGGGACAAGCAACAACGCTCGATCAGGCAGCCCGGCTGGCGCGCGAACTCGGCCGCCTGCTTGATCAGGCGCAGACGGAACGGCGCGATCTGGCGGGACTTGCCGAGCTGATCACGGGCGAACTCGCCCAGCACTGGCAGATCACCGTCGATTTCCTCGCCATCCTCACCCAGAGCTGGCCCGAGATTCTCGCCGAGGAAGGGTGCGTCGATCCGGCCGAGCGGCGCAATCGGCTCCTGGAGGCACAAGCGCACGCTTGGCGCACCGCGCTACCGCCGGGGCCGGTCTATGCCGCAGGGACGACCGGCAGCGTGCCGGCAACCGCCGATCTGCTCGCGGTCGTCGCCAGGCTGCCGCAAGGGGCGGTGATCCTGCCCGGCCTCGATGCGGAAGCCGACGATGCCACCTGGCAGGCCATCCTCGATGATCCTGGCCACCCGCAGTTCGGCATGGCGCATCTACTCGAGCGCATCGAGGTCGACCGCCGGGCCGTCCGCGAGTGGCCGGCACCAGACCAGGACCGTTGCGATCCGGAGCGCACCCGGCTGGTCAATCGTACCCTTCGGCCGGCCGCGTGTAGCGAGATCGCTCCCGCCGAGCGAACCGCTCTCGCCGCCACGCTGCCGACCGCGCTTGCGGGCCTCACCCGCATCGATTGCCCAAGCGCGGAGGAGGAAGCACGTGTCGTAGCGCTGATCCTGCGCCAGGTTCTGGAAACGCCGGGCAAGACCGCAGCGCTGGTCACCTCCAGCCGCACGCTCGCGCGCCGGGTGGCGGGAGAGCTGCAGCGCTGGGGCATCGCGATCGATGACTCCGCCGGCCGGCCGCTCGGCGCCACCCCCGTCGGCACCTTCCTCCGCCTGGTGGTCGCGACGGTGGCCACCGCGTTCGCGCCGATCCCGTTGCTGGCGATGCTCAAACATCCGCTCGCGGCACTTGGCTTTCCCGCCGCCGCGGCGCGGGCGAAGGCCCGGGCGCTTGAAAGCCGCGCCCTGCGCGGGCCGCGGCCGGCACCGGGGATCGAGGGCCTGCGTGCCGCACTCGGCGCCGAAGCTGCGAACGCGCACGAACTCCTTGCCGCGATCGAGCGCGCCACGGCCCCCTTGCGCCACGAGATGGAGAGGCAGCGCGCGCCGCTCATCGATCTCCTGCGCGCCCATGTCGAGACGGCTGAGGCGCTCGCCGCAAACACGACCGAGACCGGCGCCGAACGCCTGTGGAGCGGCGACGACGGTGAGGCTGCGGCACAGTTCCTGAGCCAGCTGGCAGACGCAGCAGCCGCCCTGGGGCCGATCCCGCCCGCTGACTACCCCGAGCTCTACGACGTCCTGCAAACGGGCTCCGTCGTCCGCCCCAGCTTCGGCGGTCATCCACGGCTTGCGATCTGGGGTCCGCTCGAAGCCCGCCTGCAGCATGCCGAGGTGATGATCTTAGGTGCGCTGAACGAGGACAGCTGGCCGCCGCAGGTGCCGCCCAACCCGTGGATGGGCCGGCAGATGATGAAGGAGTTTGGCCTGCCGCTGCCGGAACGGCGGATCGGCCTGTCGGCGCACGATTTCGCGCAAGCCGCAGCGGCACCGGAGGTCTATCTGACGCGGTCTCGGCGTGAGGAGGGTGCGCCTACGGTGCCAAGCCGTTGGCTCCTGCGCCTTGGCCTCTTCACCAAGGGAACCGCCTGGGAATCCTCGAATGCCGCCGCCGCCGACCGCTGGCTGCACTGGGCGCGGGATCTCGATACGCCGGCCAGCGAACACGCGATCGCGATCAGCCGCCCGGCACCGACGCCCCCGGTCGCGGCGCGGCCGCGCCGGCTCTCGGTGACCCAGATCGACACCTGGATGCGCGACCCCTACGCGATCTACGCCCGCCACATCTTGGCATTGCAGGCACTGGACCCGATCGATGCGGATCCGGCGCAGGCTGAGTATGGCGCGGTCGTGCACCAGGCGCTCGATGCGTTCCTTCGCCGCTATCCGAGCCGGCTGCCGGCTTCGGCACTCGAATGCCTGCTGGCGGAAGGCCAGACCGCCTTCGGCCGCCTCGTCGACCGGCCGGGCGTGCGCGCGTTCTGGTGGCCGCGGTTCGAGCGCATCGCGCGCTGGTTTCTCGACCAGGAGCGCCTGCGCCGACCCGGCCTGACCGCCTGCGCAACCGAGATCAAGGGCGAGATGAACCTTTCCGCCCCTCTCGGCCCGTTCCTGTTGACGGCCAAGGCGGACCGCATCGACGTGCTGGCCGACGGCACGCTCGCGATCATTGACTACAAGACGGGCAGCGTTCCGAAGAAGGGAGAGGTCGAGGCGGGCCTTTCGCCGCAGTTGCCGCTTGAGGCGGCGATCGCGCAGGCCGGCGGATTTGCCTCCGTCCCGCGCGCACGTGTCGGCTGCCTGGAGTACTGGCGCTTGAGCGGCGGGATACCGCCCGGCACGATCGAGGCGATCAACAGCGGCCCCGAACTCGTTGCCGCCGCGGCGGCCGGCCTTGAGCGCCTGGTTGCCGCCTTCGATCGCGAGGAGACGCCTTATCTCTCCCAACCGCGCCCGGCCGCCGCGCCGCGCTACAGCGATTACGGCCACCTGGCGCGGATCAAGGAATGGTCCGCCGGCGCGGAGGATGACGGATGAGCGACGTCAGCGCCATTCCTACCCCCGACCCGATGGAGGCGCAGCGCGGTGCCGCCGATCCCACCGCTTCGGTCTGGGTGGCGGCATCGGCGGGCACCGGCAAGACCAAGATCCTCACCGACCGCGTGCTCAATCTGATGCTCGCCGAAACCAGGCCGGAGCGCATCCTCTGCCTCACCTTCACCAAGGCCGCGGCAGCCGAGATGAGCAGCCGCATCACCGAGCAGCTGGCGCAGTGGGCCGTTGCCGACGACGAAGCGCTCAAGGCCGCGCTGCACGCCCTTGTCGGCCACCCCGTCGAGGCGGAGACGCGGGTCCGGGCGCGAAAACTGTTCGCCCACGTCCTGGACACGCCCGGCGGCATGAAGATCCAGACCATCCACGCCTTCTGCCAGTCGCTGTTGGGCCGCTTTCCGCTCGAAGCCGGCGTCGCCCCGCATTTTGCCATCGTTGACGACCGCGACGCGGCAGAGCTGATGCGGAGCGCCCGCGACAGCGTGTTGCGCCGCATCGGGGACGAAACCGATCCCCTCGCCCGCGCGCTGGCGGACCTGACGCCGTACCTGCAAGAGGTGGGATTTGCTGCCCTCAGCGCCGCGCTGACCCGTGAGCGCGGGCGGATCGCCGATCTGATCGAGCGCCATCAGGGCGTGGAGCCAGCCATCGCCGCGATGCGGGCGCTCCTGCGCAGCCCGGAGGGAACGACGGTGGCGAGCGTGCGCGCCGACGCCTGCCGGAACGACGCCTTTGATGAGGACGGCCTGCGGCACTGCGCGGCCGCGCTCGCGGCCGGCTCCCAGGCCGATCAGGCGCGCGGCGGCGCCATCGCGCTCTGGCTGCAGGCATCGGCAGCGGAGCGCGACCCGCTGTTCGAAGGCTACCTCCGGCAGTTCCTGACCGAGAAGTCCCTGCCGCGGAAGACGCTGATCACCCAAGGCGCACTCAAGCGCGCGCCCGGGGCGCAAGAGATCCTGATCCGCGAAGCCGAACGGCTGCGCGCTGTCCTCATACAAGGCCGGACCGCGGTCACGGCTGAGGCCACCGCTGCCGTCATGCGGCTCGGCAGCGCGCTCCTGGCCGAGTACCAGGCGCAAAAGCGCTACCGCTCGCTCCTCGACTACGACGACCTGATCCACAACTCCGAGCGCCTGCTTGACGGCGGCCTGAATGCCGCCTGGGTGCTCTACAAGCTCGACGGCGGCATCGACCATGTCCTGATCGACGAGGCGCAGGACACCAGCCCCGACCAGTGGCAGGTCATCCGGGCGCTGACGACCGAGTTCTTTGCCGGCTTGGGCTCGCGCGCGGCAGGCCGCACGATCTTCGCAGTCGGTGACGTCAAGCAGTCGATCTTCAGCTTTCAGGGCGCCGATCCCGAACATTTCATCCGTAATCGCGCCCATTTCAGCGACCACGTCCGGGCCGCAAAGGAGATCTGGCGGCCGATTGACTTGAGCGTGTCGTTCCGCTCAACCCGCGCCGTGCTGGCGGCCGTTGACGCGGTCTTCTCATTGCCCAGGGCCGCCGCCGGTGTCGCCCTCGACGGCTCGGCCATCGTGCACCAGGCCTACCGTCAGCGCGACGGCGGCTCGGTCGAGGTCTGGCCGCCGGTCGCCAAGCGCACCACGGACGTTGAGGAGCCGTGGATGCCGCCGACCAGCCCGATCGAGGGCGATGCACCACAGCTGCGTCTGGCACGGATCATCGCGCGCCGGATCGCCCGGATGATCGAGAGCGAAACGCTGGCCTCGCGGGGCCGGCCGGTCCGCGCCGGCGACATCATGGTGCTGGTGCGCCGGCGCACCCCCTTCATCGCCGAACTGGTGCGGACGCTGAAAAGCCTGCGCGTCCCCGTCGCCGGCATCGACCGCATGGTGCTCTCCGAGCAGATCGCGGTGATGGACTTGGTCGCGCTGGCCCACTTCGCGCTGTTGCCGACCGACGACCTGACGCTTGCAACCGTGCTCAAGAGCCCGCTGATCGGCCTCGACGAGGAAACGCTGTTCCGCCTCGCGTACGGACGGACCGGGAGCCTGTGGCAGGCACTCAAAGTGGCCGCCGACGGGAATCCGGCCTGCGCAGCCGCACGCGACACGCTCGCCGATGTGCTTGCGTTCGCAGACGCCGTCCCGCCGTTTGAGTTCTTCACCCGCGTGCTGGGCCCGCTCGACGGGCGCCGAAAGCTCGTCGGCCGCTTGGGCCGTGATGTTGAAGAGGCGATCGGCGAACTGCTTCAACTTGCCCTCAGCTACGAGCGCACGCACGTCCCGTCCCTCCAGGGATTCTTGCACTGGTTCGAGACCGGAACGGTGGAAATCAAGCGCGATCTCGAACAGGGCGACCGTGATGCCGTGCGGATCATGACGACGCACGGCGCCAAGGGCTTGCAAGCGCCGATCGTGTTCCTGCCCGACACGCTGCAGCTGCCGAGCACAGAAAAGGCACCACCGATCCTGTGGCCGGCGCTGCCCTCGGGCGAAAGCATGCTGCTCTGGCCACCGAAGCGGGAGTACCGGGAGGAAATTGCCGAAGCGGAATATGCGGCCAAGCGCGACCGCGAGATGCAGGAATACCGCCGGCTGCTCTATGTCGCGATGACGCGGGCGGAGGATCGGCTGATCGTCTGCGGCTGGCAGACCGGCAGCACGTGGTCGGACGACTGCTGGTACGCCTTGATCACCGATGGCTTGCAAGCGGCCGGGGAACGGCTTGGCCTGGTCGCGGAAGACGACGCTGCCCTTGCCGCCGACCGGGAATTCGACAGTGCCGCCAAGGTGCTGCGCTTCAGCTACCCGCAAGAGTCCGAACCCCGTCCCGAGCCGGCGCCCGCACACCATGAACTGGCGCCGTTGCCGGCCTGGGCCCGGACGCCTCCGGACGCAGAGGCAGCGGCACCACGCCCGCTCACGCCGTCGCGCGCGGGCGGTGCCGCGGCCGCGCCCTCGCCGCTCGACGATGCCGGGCAGCGCTTCAACCGCGGCCGCATCATCCACCGCCTCCTGCAGACGCTGCCGGCCTTACCCACGGCCGCACAGGCGCGCGCTGCCGCAGCGTGGCTGGCGCGGCCAGCCCTGGCGCTGACCGAAGCCGAACGCGACGAGATCGCCGGTGCCGTCCGCCGCGTGCTTGACGATCCAGCATGCGCGCCCCTGTTCCAGCCCGGCAGCCTGGCCGAAGTACCGTTTACGGGCACGCTGGACGAGCGGCCGATCGCAGGCCAGGTCGATCGGCTGGTTGTCGGCGAGAGCATCGTCACCGTGCTCGATTACAAGACCGACCGCACCGTGCCGACAGCCGCCGCCCGTGTTCCGGCCGCCTATCTGCGCCAGATGGCGGCCTATCGCGCGGTCCTGCGGCGGATCTATCCGGAGCGAACGGTTGGCTGCCTGCTCTTGTGGACGGCCGGCCCCACCGTCATGACTTTGGATGACAAGATCCTTGACCGGTACGCGCCTTGACCGGGCGGGAGGCCATCCGTACATTGCCTTTTGTAACCGCTGCCCCGGCAGGCGCTTGAGGGGCGGGGCTGATCTGCAACAGGATTCCCGAATGCCGAAGAACGTCACCGACGACACGTTCAATACCGACGTGCTGAAATCGGAAAAGCCGGTGCTGGTGGATTTCTGGGCGGAATGGTGCGGCCCCTGCAAGCAGATCGCGCCGGCGCTTGAGGCGCTCGATCAGCAGATGGGCGAGGCCGTGACGGTCGCCAAGGTGAACATCGACGACAACCCGATGACGCCTTCGAAGTACGGCGTGCGCGGCATCCCGACCCTGATGCTGTTCAAGGACGGCCAGGTCGCGGCGACCCGCATCGGCGCCCTGCCGCAGAGCCAGCTGTTCGAGTGGGTGAAGTCGATCCTTTCGGCTTGAGGACCGCGGACCGGCGTCAGCCGTTCGCCTCAAGAACAGCGCCGGCCAGATAGAGCGAACCGCAGATCAGGACCCGTCCCGGCGGTTCGCCTGAGCTAGCGGCACGGCATAGAGCGTCACGCACGGATTCGCAGGCCTCCGCCGCCAGCCCCACGCTTCGCGCAGCCGCAGCAGCAGCTTCCGCATCCAGGCTCGCCGCCTCACCCGGAATCGCCACCGTCAACGCGCGTTTAGTGAGACCGGCCAGCGGTGCAAGGAAACCGGAGTTGTCCTTGGTCTTCAGCATGCCGAATACGAGCACCAGCGGCCGATCACGCCACCCCTCCAGGTGACGGGCGAGCGCCTGTGCCGCACCCGGGTTGTGGCCGCCATCGAGCCACAGTTCCCAGCCGGCCGGCAGGAGATCGACCAGCCGCCCCGCTTCGAGCCGCTGCAGGCGTGCCGGCCAATGGGCGCGGGCGAGGCCGCGGGCGATGGCGCTGGTATCGATGGTGATGCCAGGCAGCCGATAAAGGCAGGCGAGCGCCAAGCCGGCGTTGGCAATCTGATGCACGCCCGGCAATGCCGGCATCGGCAGCGTCAGGTGCGTTTGCGGCAATCTCGGCGGCCGGCCTTCGAACACCCAGCCGCCGCCCTCGGGCTTCGCGGACCAGCCCTCGCCCTCGCAGATCAGCGGCGCCCCGACATCGGCCGCCCGGTTCGCGATGACGGCCGCCGCCTCCGCCGGCTGGTGGACGGTTAAGCACGGCACGCCGGGTTTCAGGATACCCGCCTTCTCGCCGGCCACTTCAGCAATTGTTTCGCCAAGAAATGCCTGGTGGTCGAGCGAGATCGGCGTCAGCACCGTGATCAGCGGCCGCGCAACGACGTTGGTGGCATCGAGCCTGCCGCCGAGGCCGGTCTCCAGCAGGGTGAAATCGGCTGGCGTGCGGGCAAAGGCGAGAAAAGCCGCCGCGGTCGTGATCTCGAAGAAGGTGATCGGCTCGCCCGCGTTGGCCGCCTCGCACTCCCGCAGCACGGCACACAAGCTGTCGTCGTCGATTTCCCGGCTGGCGACGACGATGCGCTCGTTGAAGCGAACCAGATGCGGCGAGGTGTAGACATGGACGGCGCAGCCCAGCGCCTCCAGCATCGCCTTCATGAAGGCGATGGTCGAGCCTTTGCCGTTGGTGCCAGCGACATGGATGACCGGCGCCAGTTGCCGCTCGGGATGGCCCAACCGCTCAAGCAGCCGCTCAATCCTGGCGAGCGACAGATCGATCACACGCGGGTGCAACTCTTTGAGCCGCGCGAGGATCGGGCCGGTGCTCAGGTGATCACCTCCGACGCGCGCCGGCCGGGCGCGTTCGCCCCCGCTCAGACCGGGCCCCGCCGCGGCCGTGCGGCATGAACGCCCTCCGCCAGCGAACCGACAAAGGAGGCCACGACATCGACCAGATCGGCACGCGGCGCCCCTTTCGCGTCAAGGTGGTCGGCGATCTTGGCGACGATTGCCGAGCCAACCACCGCAGCGTCCGCGGTGCTGCCGATCGCGCGCGCCTGGCCGGGGGACTTGATGCCGAAGCCGACCGCTACCGGCAGCGGCGAATGGGCGCGGATGCGCTCGACCGCGTGCGTCACGTCCACCAGCGCAGCCGAAGCCGTGCCGGTGATGCCGGTGATCGAGACGTAATAGACGAAACCGGAGGCATGCTTGACGACCAGCGGCAGCCGCTCGTCCCCTGTCGTCGGCGCCACGAGGAAGATCAGGTCGATGCCCGCATTCCTGGCTGGGCCGACCACTTCTTCGGCCTCCTCCGGCGGCAGATCGACCAGGATCAGGCCATCGACCCCCGCCTTCTTGGCCGCAAAGAGGAACCGCGCGGTGCCGTAAACATAGACCGGATTGAAATAGCCCATGAGGACGATCGGCGTCTCCGCGTCCTCCTGGCGGAAGGCCGCCACCATGTCGAGCGTGCGCCGCATCGTCTGGCCGGCGCGCAGCGCCCGTTCCGAGGCGGCCTGAATGATCGGGCCGTCGGCCATCGGATCGCTGAACGGCATGCCGAGCTCGATGATGTCCGCACCCGCAGCCGGCAGCCGGCGCATGATGTCGATCGAGGTCGCGAGATCGGGATCGCCAGCGGTCACGAAGGTGACGAGCCCGGCGCGCCGCTGCTGCCTTAAGCTTGCGAACCGCCGGCCGATGCGCCCGCCTTCCCTCATAGCTCGATCCCCAGCACGCGCGCGACCGTGAACACGTCCTTGTCGCCACGGCCGCACAGGTTCATGACCACGATTTCGTCCTTGGCCATTCCGCCGGCAATATGGGAGACGTAGGCCAAAGCGTGCGACGGCTCCAGCGCCGGAATGATGCCCTCGGTGCGCGAGCACAGCTGGAAGGCCTCGATCGCCGCGTCGTCGGAGACGGCGACGTACTCGACCCGGCCGCTATCCCTGAGCCAGGCGTGCTCCGGCCCGACGCCCGGGTAATCGAGCCCCGCCGCAATCGAGTGGCCGTCACGGATCTGCCCATCGTCGTCATAGAGAAGGTAGGTCCGGTTACCGTGCAGGACGCCCGGAGCGCCAGCAGAGAGCGACGCGCAGTGCTCCCCGCTTGGGATGCCGCGGCCGCCTGCTTCGACCCCGACCATGCGGACGCTGCTGTCGTCAAGGAACGGCGCGAACAGGCCGATCGCGTTCGAGCCGCCGCCGATGCAAGCGACGAGGAGATCCGGCAGCCGTCCCTCGGCGGCCACGATCTGCTCGCGCGCCTCGACGCCGATGATCGACTGGAAATCGCGCACCATGCGCGGATAGGGGTGCGGCCCGGCAACCGTACCGATAAGGTAATAGGTGTCGCCGACGTTGGCGACCCAGTCCCGCAGGGCCTCGTTCATGGCATCCTTGAGGGTGCCGGTCCCCGACGTGACCGGCCGCACCTCGGCGCCCAACAGCTTCATGCGGAACACGTTCGGCGACTGCCGCTCGATGTCGGTGGCGCCCATGTAGATGACGCAGTCGATGCCGAACAGCGCGCACACGGTCGCGGTCGCCACGCCGTGCTGGCCAGCGCCGGTCTCGGCGATGATCCGCGTCTTGCCCATCCGCCGGGCCAGGAGGATCTGGCCCAGGGTGTTGTTGATCTTGTGGGCGCCGGTGTGCAGCAGTTCGTCGCGCTTGAAGTAGATCTTGGCGCCGCCGAGGGAGTCGCTCAACCGCTGCGCGTAATAAAGCGGGCTCGGCCGGCCGACGTAGTGCTTGAGGTAATAGCGGAACTCGTCAGCAAACACCGGATCCTGCGAAGCGGCATTGTAGGCCTGCTCCAGTTCCAGGATCAGCGGCATCAGCGTCTCGGCGACGTAGCGGCCGCCGTAGATACCGAAATGACCCCGTTCGTCCGGCCCGCTCCGGTAGGTGTTGGGAAGATCCATCATCAATTTCGCAACGTTGTCCTGAAACTCATCTGGAACATGCGCCGGCCAAACGCCACGGCCGAAATAGGGGTCTGGATCGCGGCCGGTCTGCAGCGCTCGGCCCGGCTCCCGCCTTCGCCGTCATCAACGTCCGGCGGCGGCAGCGGCACCGGCAGCCACATTAAGATGCATGGCTGTCCGCAGAAACGCCTCGATCTTCGCAACACTCTTGCGGCCTGGCGCGTCCTCAACGCCGGACGACACATCAACCGCCTTGGCCCCGCTCGCCCGCACCGCAAGCGCCACGTTACCGGCCTCGAGCCCGCCTGCCAAGAACCATGGGCGACGGCAGGCGATTCCGTTCAACAACTCCCACTCGAACGCCCGGGCGTTGCCCCCCGGCCGATCGGCGCCCGTCGGCGGATGCGCGTCGAACAGCAGCCAGTCGGCAACGGCTTCGTAGCCGGCAGTGCGAGCCAAGTCCGCGGCCGTGGCGACGGCAACCGACTTGATCACCGGTACGCCGAAGCGGTCCTTGATCGCCGCAACGCGCGCCGGCGTTTCGCTTCCATGCAGTTGCAGCATGTCAAGGGGGACTCGCGCCATCAGCGCATCCAGCGTTGCATCATCGGCATCGACGACGAGCCCCACTCGCTGGACGGTGTCGGGCACCTGGGCCGCAAGCGTCGCAGCGCGATCGAGATCAAGGCAGCGCGGCGAGGGTGGGAAGAAGACGAAGCCGACGAAGCGGGCGCCGCCGCGCACCGCAGCCGCAAGCGCAGCCTGCGTCGACAAGCCGCAGATCTTGACCGCAATCGCCATCCGCTTCGGTCACCAGAATGCACCTAAGCCGCTCGGGCCTAGGCCGCATCCCTCGCAGGCGCCGGCAGGCTCGTAGCCTGGCCCTGCGCGCGCTCCGCCTGCGTCAAGCGTTCCTTAAGCGATGCGATCTCGCGCTGGTCGCGTTCCGTCTGCTGAACCAGCGTCCGCACCCGCGCCCGCGCACCGCTGCGGCGCAGCAGGCCGACGACGGCGCCCAGAAGGAAGCCGGCCAGCAAGCCGACCAAGCCGACACCATAGAGCGGGAACGGCACGCCGATGTCCGTCACCGGCCAGAGATTGAGCTGCACCTCGTTCGGGTTCATGGCCGCGAAGACCACGACAGCAACCAAGATCGGCAGCGCGAAAAGCCAAAACAACAGCCTTAACACCGGACTATCCCTATCAATCGCTTAAGAGTCGGTATTGAGACGCTCGCGCAGTTCCTTGCCGGTCTTGAAGTAGGGGATGTGCTTGGCAATCACATCCACCGCCTCGCCGGTGCGCGGGTTGCGACCCACGCGCGCGCCCCGCTTCTTGACTGAAAAGGCACCGAATCCGCGCAGTTCGACCCGATCGCCGCGCGCCAGCGCCGCAGCAATCTCCTCAAAGATCGTAATCACGATCCGTTCGACATCTCGCTGATAGAGATGCGGGTTGGCAGCCGCCAACCGGGCAACAAGTTCCGACTTTGTCATCTGCGATGACCCCCTCCTGAACCCCTCCGTCCGCCAAAGGCTGGACGATCGTTGGTTTTCCTGGAGTGCCCGCGTTCAGAGACCAGGGTGCCAGACAGAGACCAACCCGTCAAGCGTAAGGCGTTCAACGAAAAGCGCTTTTCCGGTGATTTTGGTGACCAAATCACGGATTGCCCGCTCTGGTCCGACAATCTCAAGATCCTTTATGGCAAGATCGCGGTCAATCGCGTGGGTTTCGTGCAACCACGTCCGCGCTTCGTCTTCCCCGCCCAGGCGGTCAATCAACCCGTTCGCCAGCGCCTGGCGGCCGGTAAAGACCCTCCCGTCGGCCATTTTCAGCACCGTGTCCCGCTCCAGCCGCCGACGCTCGGCAACCATATCGACAAACATGGCGTGCATGTCGAGGACGAGTTTTTGCGTCGCCTCTCGCGCCTCGGGCGTAAACGGCTCGAACGGATTGGGCTGCGCCTTCAAGGCTCCGCTCTTGATCGTCTCCGGCTTGATGCCCACACGATCGAGGAGCGCCGTCATGTCCGCCGTCTGCAAGATGACGCCGATCGAGCCGGTGATCGTCCCCTCGTGCGCAACGATGAGATCGCACGCCGCTGCAGTCATGTAGGCCGCCGAGGTCCCCAGCTCGCCCATGACCGCGACCACCGGCATGTGGGCGGCAACCGCACGCAGGCGGCCGAATAGCGCCTCGCCGCCGACCACGGTCCCGCCCGGACTGTCAATCCGCACGATCAGCGCCTTGGCCGCGCTTTCCTTGGTGAGGGCGTCGAGGACCGAATCGCGCTCGCGGTCATCGGTGATGACGCCGTCGACGGTCAGCCGCGCGATGTAGGGCCCGCCCCAATGGTCCTGAAAGGTACCAACAGCGGCCAGGACCGCGGCGACGAAAGCGACGACGGCAGCGACGCGCCAGAACGCGAGCTTACGCTTCAGACGCCGCCGATCGATCAACAGGTCCACATCGAAAGCCACGACGTCGTTCGTCCTTTGCCGGCCCTTGCAGCGACCCGTGGCTGATCAAGGGCCGGTTGCTGTCCCTATTCAGAGTCGGCTTCGCGCTTTTCTTCCACCTCGGCGCGCCGCTGCGCCTCGGCCGTCTCGCGCTTTTCCTTGATCGCCGCGCCCAGGATATCGCCCAGACTGGCGCCGGAGTCGGACGAGCCGTAGGTGGCAACCGCCTGTTTTTCCTCCTCGATCTCGCGCGCCTTGATCGACAGCACGACCTTGCGGCCGCTGTGGTCGATCTGCAGGACCTTGGCATCGACCTTCTCGCCACGCGCAAACCGGTCCGGACGCTGCTCGCTCCGGTCGCGTGACAGTTCGGCCTTGCGGATGATGCCGGGAACACCATCGGCGGTCTGCACCTCAATTCCGCCATCGAAGACGCCGGTGACGGTGCAGGTGACGACCGCATTGCGCTTCAACCGCGACACGCCGTCCTCGAACGGATCGCTCGCGAGCTGTTTGACGCCGAGGCTGATCCGCTCCTTATCGACGTCGACATCGAGCACCTTGGCCCGCACCAGGTCGCCGCGCTTGACTTCCTGGATGGCGGCCTCGCCGGCCTGTGTCCACGACAGATCGGAGAGATGGACCATGCCGTCGATCTCGCCGGTCAGGCCGATGAACAGCCCGAACTCGGTGATGTTCTTGACCTCGCCCTCGACCACCGAGCCGATGGGATGCTGGTCCTGGAATTCCTCCCACGGATTGGGCAGCGACTGCTTCAGGCCAAGCGAGATCCGCCGCTTGTCGCGATCGACGTCGAGAACGACGACTTCGACCTCCTGCGACGTCGAAACGATCTTGCCCGGATGGACGTTCTTCTTCGTCCAGCTCATCTCAGAAACGTGAACGAGGCCCTCGACTCCCGGCTCGAGCTCAATGAAGGCGCCGTAGTCGGTGATGTTGGTGACGCGGCCGACGAACTTGGCGCCGACCGGATACTTGAGCTGCACACCATCCCACGGGTCGGCCTCGAGCTGCTTCATGCCGAGCGAGATCCGCTGCGATTCGGGATTGAAGCGGATGACCTGGACCTTCACCGTCTCGCCGATCTGCAGCGCCTCCGACGGATGGTTGATCCGGCGCCAGGAAATGTCGGTGACGTGCAACAGGCCGTCGACGCCGCCGAGATCGACGAAGGCACCGTAATCCGTGATGTTCTTGACGACGCCGTCGAGGACCTGGCCCTCTTTGAGGTTGGCGATCAGTTCCGAGCGGGCCTCGGCGCGGGTCTCCTCCAAGACGGCGCGGCGCGAGACAACGATGTTGTTGCGGCTGCGGTCCATCTTGAGGATCTGGAATGGCTGCGGCGTGTTCATCAACGGCGCCATGTCGCGCACCGGACGGATGTCGACCTGGCTGCCGGGCAAGAACGCGACGGCGCCGGACAGATCGACGATGAAGCCGCCTTTGACGCGGCCAAAGATGGTGCCGTTGATGCGCTCGTTGTTCTTGAAGCAGCGCTCGAGCTGGTTCCACGCCTCTTCACGCTTGGCCTTTTCACGGCTCAGCATGACGAGGCCGTCCTTGTCCTCGTAACGCTCGACGTAGACGTCGATGTGATCACCGGGCGCGATCTTCGCGCTCTGCGCGGGCGTTGAGAACTCCTTCAACGCCACCCGGCCCTCGGATTTCAGCCCGACATCGATGACGGCATACTCGTTCTCGATCCCGACTACGGTCCCGCGCACCACCCGGCCTTCGAATCCTTCCTGCGCTCCAAAGGCCTCGTCAAGCATCGCGGCGAACGACTCCTTGGACTCCGAGGAACCGCTCTGGGCAGCGCTAGCCAGCTCGCTTGCCGTCATGTGATCATTCGTCTCCATTCATCCGCAACTGTCGTCAAAATAAGAGGTTTGCGCAACCGGCCCGGCCGCGACACCACCCGCCGCCGCCACCGCCACCGGCCTGCCGGATTCCGGTCTAAGGCACGGATTCATCGATCATCTTTTTCGGAGCCACCGCCAGGGATGCCGCCGGCAAGACCGAGTACCCGATCGAAAACGGCGTCGCGGTCGAGATCACTCGTATCGATGACAAATGCATCCTTCGCCGCTGCTAACGGAGCGACGGATCGTGTCGCATCCCTCCTGTCACGTTCCTGCATGTCGTGCAGAACTTCGCTATGTATAGCGGGCAGGCCACGTTGCCGCAACTCCTCAAGCCGGCGCGCCACGCGAACATCGAGCGACGCGGTAAGGAAAATCTTGAGGTCGGCATCCGGACAAATGACGGTGCCGATGTCGCGGCCATCGAGGACAGCCCCGGCGCTGCCATCCGGCGGTGATGCCGCAAAGGTGCGCTGGAAGTCGAGCAGGGCCGCGCGCACGGCCGGGATGGCTGCGACCTTTGACGCTGCGGCGGCGGCTTCGTCACGGCGCAGGCCGTCCCGGTCAAGATCGGCCGCCGTCAACTGCTGCGCCGCCGGGGCGGCATCGTCCGCCGATGACGGATCGCCGCCTTGCGCCAAGACCTTCATCCCCACCGCCCGGTACAGAAGGCCGGTATCGAGATAGGCAAAGCCGAGCCGCTCCGCCAACCGGCGGGCGACTGTCCCCTTGCCTGCACCAGCTGGACCATCGACCGCGATGATCGGTGTCGGGCGTCCTGTCACCTGTGTGCCACTCCTTGACGACGCCACGCGGTTCATCCATCGGGTCGCTTGCGGCCCAAGCGTCGGCTCGGGCTTATCACGTCCAACGCGCGCAAACCAGCCATCGGCGGTCAACCTGCCATCGCGCCGACGCGAATCAGCAACAGTGAGCCCCGTCATATTCGATCATTGGCACGACAGATATCCTTGCCACACGTTCTTAGAGACCAATGAGGTGGCTTGCGCTCGCGCATTACGACATGTATAATGCACTATGCTCGCATTGCGATAGTTCGCTCTGTCGATCGCATTGGTTCATTTGCTTCTCCTGCCCGGCGCCCACGCCGCCGGGAAACCCGATACGCTCCACAACCCTGCCCGCGTGATTGCCGCGGCAAGGGTTTGCTGTAGGCTGCCATGGCGCCACACTCCGATGTACGGTACAAGACAGTATGAATCGCATCTTCGTGCCGGGGGACGTTGGACAGCTTTTCGCCATATATCGTTGATACAGGCGCGCTCATTTGGTTGATCAGGCTGCGAGAGGAACCGTGAACTACTTCTCGGATATGACCCGGGTGACCCGGGAAGCGACCCGTGCACCGCTGGCATTGACCGAGCGGGTGTTCGACCTTGGTGATTTTCTACGGCTGTTGAATCGGCGCCGGCCGCTGATCCTCGGCTTCATCGCTGCCTCGTTGCTGGTTGCGTATCTCGTGCTGCAGTGGATGACGCCGATTTATACCGGGACAGCCGAGCTGTTCCTCGAAAAGACGCAAACCAACATCACCGACATCAAGGCGGTGCTGACCGAGGCGGTTGACGATCCCGCCGGACTGTCGAGCGAGATCGAGGTGCTGCGCTCGCGCGGTCTGGCCGAAAAGGTCGTGGACAAGCTGCGCCTGACCGAGGACCCAGAGTTCAACAGGGCGCTGTTGGCGCCGTCGCCGATCGAGCGCGCACGGCAACGGGTTGCGGCCCTTGCTTCGGCCTACGTTTCCGAGAATTTTCTCGTCTGGATCGGGCTCATTGAGGCGGATCGGCTGACGCCCGAGGAAGAGCAGCTGGCCCAGCAGGAGAAGACGGTCAACGTCTTCCTCAAGCGGCTGAGTGTTTTCCCCAAGGGCGAGTCCCGTGTGATCAATGTCAGCTTCGACTCGGAATCGCCGACAAAGGCTGCCCAGATCGCCAACGCCGTCGCCGACGCCTACATCCTTGACCAGCTCGACCAGCGCTACGAGGCGACCCGGCGCGCCAATGAGTGGCTCGGCAGCAAGCTTGATGATCTGCGCACGAAGGTTGCCCGCTCCGACGGGGCGGTCGAATCTTACCGTCAGCGCGCCGGCCTGATCCAGGGTGGGCAGGGCAGTCTCCTGGTTTCTCAGCAGGTTACCGACCTCAACAGCCAGCTTATCGTCGCCCGCACCGAACGTGCCGCGGCCGAGGCGCGTTTGAGCCAGGTTCGCCAGCTCGTCCGTGCGCAGGGAGGTGCCGACGCCGCCCGTGACGTTCTCAGCTCGCCGATCGTGCAGGCGCTGAGCGCGCAGGAAACGGAAGTCAAGCGCAAGCTGGCTGAGCTTGAGCAGGAGTACGGCGAGCGCCACCCGCGACTGATCAACGTCAAATCCGAGTTGCGCGACGTCCGTGCGAAGTTGAACGCGGAGGTCGGCAAGGTCGTCCGCACGCTCGAAAACGAAGTCGCCGTCGCCCAGGCCCGCGAGGCGGCACTCGCCCAGAGCCTGCGTCAGGTCGAAGGCCGGGTCTCCCAGGCGAACACAGCGAGCGTACAGCTGCGGGCGCTTGAGCGCGAGGCCAACGCCGACAAGCAGCTGCTCGAGCTGTTCCTCAACCGCGCCGAACAGATCAACGCCCAAACCGACCTCGCCATTCACCAGTCGAACGCACGCATTCTCTCGAAGGCGACGCTGCCCCATGCGCCCTCGTCACCGCAGAAGGCGCTGATGATGGCGGTCGTCCTCGTCGCCTCGACGCTGTTGGTCGTTCTCGCGGTTCTCGTCATCGAGTTCCTGCACCGCGGCTTCCGCAGCGGCGAGCAGATCGAGGAAATGACCGGCGTGCGCGCTTTGGGCCTGATCCCGGCGATCAAGAATTCGCGTCGGAAAGGCCGGCACCCCGAGCTCGTCCTGGTTAAGCAGCCGCAGTCGCTGTTCGGCGAGGCGGTGCGCTCCGTCTACACGAGCATCTTGTTCTCGCAGACCCAAGAGCCGCTGAAGACGATCCTGATCACATCGAGCTACCCCAAGGAAGGCAAGACGACGCTTGCCGTCTGCCTGGCGCGCATGTGCGCGCTGTCCGGCAAGAGGACGGTGCTGGTCGAAGCCGACTTGAGAAAGCCGCAAGTGCACCGACGGATCGCCGCGCCGCAGGGCCCGGGGCTGGTTGAATATTTCCTCGGCGAGGCGGAACTCTCGCAGATCCTCCACTACGACGAAGTTTCGGGCGCCTACGTCATCCCGTGCGGCAAGGCGTCGGTCGACGCCAGCAAGCTCCTCGACTCACCAGAGATGAGCCGGCTGCTCGCCAGCCTGGCGGCGCAGTTCGATCTCGTGCTGCTCGACACGCCGCCGATCATGGCGGTCGCAGACGCGCGCATCCTTACCCCCCAGGTCGATGGGGTCGTTTACGCGGTCCGCTGGGGCAAGACGCCGCGCGAGGTCGTCAAGCTCGGCCTCAAGACGCTGGGTGAGACTACCGGCCATGTCGTCGGCGCGGTCCTGACGATGGTCGATGTCGAACAGCACGCCCAGTACGGCTTCGGCGACTCCGGTTACTACCACAAGGGTATCAAGTCCTACTACGTCCGCGGATAAGCAGCGGCCCCGGTTCGGGTGGCAGCCGCGCTGCCACCCGCCACCGCCCCATCGCCCTCCTCCCAATCCCAGCCGGCGCCAGCATCCGGTGAAAAACCGACGTGGCGTTTCCTCGGCACTTCGACCACTATGGCGTTATCGGCACATCTGCCGTCGCAGTGACTCAACCGCTGCGGTCACGACAGCCCCGTTGCAACGCCCAGGTCGATGCTCCGCGCCTTAAAGCCCGTTCAACGCCTGCTCGGCAGCACCCTGCGCGACTTGGCGCCGTTGTTCCTCGTTATCGGCTTCTTTCAGGCCGTGGTCCTGCAACAGCCCTTTCCCAACCTGTTGGACGTCGGCATCGGACTCATCTTTGTCGTCATCGGGCTGACGCTCTTCGTCGGCGGCCTGAAGATCGGCCTTTTCCCCCTTGGCGAGGCGATGGCCGAGTCCTTTGCCCGCAAGGGCAGCCTCAGTGCCCTGCTCGCTTTTGCGTTTCTCCTTGGCTTCACGACGACGATCGCCGAGCCGGCGCTGATTGCCGTGGTCGATCAGGCCGGAGCAGCCGCAGCAGCAGCCAACGTCGTCGCCGATCACCCGGACGCGATCGCTCGCTATGCCTTGTGGCTCAGGATCACCGTCGCACTGTCGGTCGGCATCGCTCTCGTTATCGGCGTCATTCGGATCGTGCGCGGCTGGCCGATTCAAGTCCTGATCATCGCCGGCTACACAGGCATTGCCGCCATGACGGCGATTGCGCCTCCCGAGATCGTCGGCATTGCCTACGACTCCGGCGGCGTCACGACCTCGACGGTCACGGTGCCGCTGGTCGCCGCCTTAGGGGTCGGCTTGGCTTCGGTGATCCGCGGCCGCAATCCGGTGGTCGACGGCTTCGGCCTGATTGCGTTTGCCAGTCTGACGCCAATGATGTTCGTTCTGGCGTTCGGGACGATCTGGAAACAGCTGTAGGGACCGGCGACGGCGCGCGATGCTTGAGCTCCTGGGAGCCACTGCCCTTTCAACCTTTTTCGACGTCGGGCCGATCGTCGTTGTGCTCGGCTTCTTTCAGTTTGTCGTCCTGCGCCGGCCATTGGCGCGGCCGGGACGCATTCTCCTCGGCATTGTCCTGGTTATTCTCGGGATGACGTTGTTTCTCGTCGGCCTCGAGAGCGCCCTTTTCCCACTTGGCAGGACGATGGCGCTGCAGCTCACCGAGCCGGCCATTCTTGGAACCGCCGGCGCGAGCGCTGACTGGCGCGATTACGGCTGGATCTACGCCTTTGCCGCTGCAATCGGTTTCGCCACCACGATCGCCGAACCGGCGCTGATCGCCGTCGCCCTGAAGGCCGCTCAGATCTCGGGCGGCGCGGTGCCACCGTTCGGGCTGCGCCTCACGGTCGCCTTCGGCGTTGCGATCGGCGTTGCGCTTGGATGCTTGCGTATCGTGACCGGAACGCCGCTGGCCTGGTGCATCATCGCCGGCTATGTGGTCGTACTCCTGCAGACGATGATAACACCGCGCATGATCGTGCCGCTCGCCTATGATTCCGGTGGCGTTACGACCTCTACGGTAACCGTACCCGTCGTTACGGCGCTTGGCCTCGGCCTTGCGACCGTGATCCCCTCGCGTACCCCCTTGACCGACGGGTTCGGCTTGATCGCATTCGCAAGCCTGTTTCCAATCCTCACCGTTCAGGCCTATGCTTGGCTGGCATCAACCTGGAGCCGCATAGCCAAGGCGCGCAGGGAGAAAGCAACCGTCCGATGAACCTGAAATTGATTGTTGCGATGGTCGCCGATGACCGCACGGACGCCGTGCTTGATGCTGCCCGCCAAGCAGGCGCGACCGGTGCCAGCGTGATCACCAACTGTCGCGGCGAGGGCTTGAAGCCGGAGAAGACGTTTCTCGGCTTGGGCCTGACTTCGCAGCGGGACGTCTTGTTGTTCGTCGTTGCCGAGCCGAAAGCGCGCGAGATCCTCGAAACGATCGCCCAGGCCGGCCAGCTCGACAAGCAGCCCGGCGCTGGTATCGCCTTTCAGCTCGCGATCGAGGACGCGGTCGGCCTGCGGACGCAGGCGCAGGCAATCTTGAGTTCGATCGCTGAGCGGGTGTGAGCATGGCCGCGCTTGTGCGGGTCGCCGAGATCATGTCGCCCGGTATCAAGACGATCGGCCGGACGGCGACGGTTGCAGACGCGATCGAAAGGATGCGCGAGGCTGGCGTGAGCTCGCTCGTCGTTGAGCGGCGCGACGAGGACGACGAGTATGGGCTGGTGGTCGTCACCGACATTGCGCGCGAGGTGATTGCCAAGGACCGGCCGCCCGAGCGCGTAAACATTTACGAGATCATGTCGAAACCGGTGATTACCCTGCCCGCCGACATGCAGGTCAAGTACGCGGTCAGGCTTCTGGTTCAGTTCAAGCTCTCGCGCGCGCTGGTGGTTGACGCTGCCCGGCAACCGCTCGGCATCGTCACTTTGCGCGACATGGTCCTGCGCCATCCGCATATCGCACCGGAGCGGTGATCGCAGCCACCACGCAGCACCTGATGCAAGTGCAGCGCGAACGGCTCGCCGCTTCCTTACCGGCACCGATTCCCGCACCGGCTGCCGCGGTATGCGAGCCCGATCGCCTATTACGAGAGATTTGTCGTCGCGCCGCCTAATCACCGCAGTTGCGAAGTGTTTTGCTTGAACGATGCGGCAGATCCCCTAATCTAGTTCAGCATACGGACCGAACGACGCGCGACGGTTCAGGGTCATCCGGACTTAACAGAACGTGGATCTCCTCGGGTCGGCTGCCGTGCGGTTTATCAGGTTGACAGGTGTGAGGGAGAGATGACTGGAAGCGGACGCGACAGAACCAAACACGCCAAATTGCTCGCGTGGGTGGACGAATGGGCGGCTATTTGCAAGCCAGACAACGTGTATTGGTGCGACGGCTCCCAAGCGGAGTACGATCGCCTGTGCGAGGAAATGGTTCAGTCGGGGACCTTCACTCGGCTCAACCCAGAGAAGCGGCCAAATTCCTTCCTAGCGCGTTCGCATCCGTCTGACGTCGCGCGGGTCGAGGAGCGGACGTTTATCTGCTCGAAGAACAAGGAAGATGCCGGACCAACCAACAACTGGATGGATCCGGACGAGATGCGCGCCAAGCTGAAGCCGCAGTACGACGGTTGCATGCGCGGTCGCACGATGTATGTGATCCCGTTCAGCATGGGGCCGATCGGCTCCCCGATCGCTTATCCGGCGATCGAGTTGACCGATAGCGCCTACGTCGTGACCAACATGCGCATCATGACGCGCATGGGCCAGGCGGTGTTGGATTACCTCGGCGCGGACAAGTTCTTCGTGCCTTGCGTGCATTCGGTCGGCGCACCGCTGCAGCCGGGCCAGAAGGACGTGCCGTGGCCGTGCGAGGGCGACATCTCGCGCAAGTACATCGTCCACTTCCCGGAAACGCGCGAGATCTGGTCGTACGGTTCCGGTTATGGCGGCAACGCGCTCTTGGGCAAGAAGTGTCTGGCGCTTCGCATCGCCTCGGCGATGGCGCGCGACGAGGGCTGGCTGGCCGAGCACATGCTGATCCTGGGTCTGGAATCGCCGGAAGGCGAGAAGACCTACGTCGCCGCCGCATTCCCGAGCGCTTGCGGCAAGACCAACCTCGCCATGATCATGCCGCCGGGTGGTTTTGAGGGCTGGCGGGCGTTTACCGTCGGCGACGATATCGCCTGGATCAAGCCAGGACCGGACGGCAGCCTGCGCGCCATCAATCCCGAGTACGGCTTCTTCGGCGTCGCGCCGGGGACGTCCTACGACTCCAACCCGATGGCGATGGACACCCTGAAGCCCGGCAACAGCATCTTCACCAACTGCGTGCTGACCGACGACGGCGACGTGTGGTGGGAAGGCATGGGCCCGGCGCCGAAGCATGGCATCGACTGGAAGGGCCAGAGCTGGACTCCTGAGTCAGGCCAGCCGGGGGCGCACCCGAATGCGCGCTTCACCGCCCCGGCGTCGCAGTGCCCGACCATCGATCCGGCATGGGAAGATCCGGCCGGCGTGCCGATCTCGGCCTTCCTGTTCGGCGGCCGTTTGTCGAAGACGTTCCCGCTGGTCTACGAGTCGTTCAACTGGAACCACGGCGTCTTCATGGCCGCGACCATGGGCTCCGAGGCGACAGCGGCGGCGATCGGCCAGGCGGCGATCCGGCGTGATCCGTTCGCCATGTTGCCGTTCATCGGCTACCACATGGCCGACTACTGGGCTCACTGGGTCAAGATGGGGCAGCGCAAGGAGCTCAAGCTGCCGAAGATCTTCCGCGTCAACTGGTTCCGCAAGGACGAGAACGGCAAGTTCATTTGGCCCGGCTACGGCCAGAACATGCGCGTTCTGAAGTGGATCGTCGACCGGGTGCGCGGTCGCTCCGGTGCGGTCGAGAGCCCGTTCGGCTTGATGCCGCGCTACGAGGACATCACCTGGGCCGGCATTGACTTCTCCAAGGCCAAGTACCACGGCATCACCGATGTCGCGCGTGCCGGCCTGCAGGCGGAAGCGGCCGAGATCAAGCAGTATTTCGGCACGTTCGGCAGCCACCTGCCGCCCGAGCTCGAAAAGCAACGCCAAGAGCTTGAGGAACGCGCGGGCAAGGCACCCGAAGTTTGGAGTGCCGCTGCCGGCTAACCCGGAAGCCGTACTTTTGGAAGTGTCGCGGGAGGCCGGCCGTCAAAAGCCGGCCTCCTCGCATTTCCGGGGCCGGCGGAGCGTTATGGCCGCAGTTTCGGTGAGCGCGGTTTCTGTGACCGGAACTCAGCTGCGATCAGAAGGAACGTGGCACGACGAACAGTCGACCACCAGGTAGGCGCGCACCGCGGCAACCGCGACCGCAAGCCAGCCCAGCATCAAGAGAAAACCGCCGACGGGCGCTGCGCCCGACACCGGCACGTCGCCGGTGATCCCGAGCCAGTACAGCGAGCCCGAGAACATGAGAATGCCAAGCGCAAACCCCGCGCCCGCCACGTGCACCGGCGACACCCAGGGCAGATCGCTCTGAGTGGCCAGCCACGCGACAGCGAACAGGGCGAGCGCGTGCGTCATTTGATATTGCGAGCCGATCGCGATCATTTCCCGGCTGCCGGCATCGAGCATGCCATGGCGGGAAAACGCGCCGGCCGCCACGGAAAGCAAACCGTTGAGTGCGGCGAGCAGGATCCAGACGACCGCCGGACGGGTCAAACCAGTCTTTGAAACCATTTCCTTCTCGCCTCCGTGGGACTCTTCGATAGGTCCATTATAGGAATATTTTCTTCAAAGTCGACGCGAATAAGTCGAGCAACCGTTCGCGTATTTCAACTTCATGACGAGGGGCGTGCGGAGGCGTTATTGCTGCCGCCCGAGGTTCCCGCCGGCTGGGTCCACGCGACCGCGCGTTCGGGCGGCTACGAACCCGCGAACGCGCACGGCCCGGCAGCACACGCCGCCTGACCGCAGGGACCGACCGCCGGCGCCTGGGCGCCACCGTTGACCCGCGGCGCCATGATCGCCTTTTCCAGGTGATGCTCGCCGCATTCGGGACAGCGAACGGCATGGCTTGCGAGCTTGTTCTCGAAATCGTCGCTGCTGGCGAACCATTCCTCGAAGCGATGCCCCTGCGGGCACTTGAGATCGAATACGATCATGCCACGACGTCCTTTTCCGTTCTCCGGCCCTTGAATTCCGCGCCTGAGCCGAGATGCCTCAGCGCGGCAGGTCCGAATAGCCCATCAGCGCCTGATCAACGGCGCGTGCGCACTGCCGGCCTTCACGGATCGCCCAGACGACAAGCGACTGGCCGCGGCGCATGTCGCCGCACGCAAAGACACGGTCGACGCTGGTGCGGTAGCCATCCGGGTCCAAATCCGGGTCAGCCGCGATGTTGCCACGGCTGTCGCGCGCAACGCCGAGGTCCGCGATCAGCGTATCGGCTTCCGGCCCCACGAACCCCATCGCAAGCAGGGCCAGATCGGCCGGAATGGTGAACGCGCTCTCGTTGATCTCCTTGAGCTGCCAGCCACCATTCGCATCGTTCACCCATTCGACGCGAACGAGTTCAAGCCCTTCGAGCTTGCCGTTCCCCAAGAAGCGCTTGGTCGAAACGGCCCAGTCGCGGGCACAGCCTTCCTCCTGCGACGTCGAGGTGCGCAGCTTCAAAGGCCAGTTCGGCCACGTCAGTCCCTTGTCTTCCCGCTCCGGCGGCCGCGGCAGAATTTCGAGCTGGGTGACCGACTTGGCACCCTGGCGGATCGAAGTACCGACACAGTCGGACCCGGTGTCGCCACCGCCGATGACGATGACATTCTTGCCCGTGGCCAGGATGGCTCCCTCCTCGGGCACCGGCCGGCCGCCGATGCGGGCATTCTGCTGGGTGAGAAAGTCCATCGCATAATGAACGCCGGCCAAGTCACCACCCGGCACCGGCAGGCCGCGCGGCCGCTCCGAGCCACCGGAAAGAACGAGGATGTCATACTCCTCCATCAACCGCCCGACCGGAATTGCTGCGCCGACGTGACTGTTGGGCCTGAACTCGACGCCCTCGGCCTGCATCTGCGCCATCCGGCGGTCGATCCAATGCTTCTCCATCTTGAAGTCGGGAATTCCGTAGCGGAGCAGCCCACCGATGCGATCGCGCTTCTCGTAAACGACCACAGCGTGGCCGGCGCGCGCCAGCTGCTGCGCACAGGCGAGACCCGCCGGCCCGGAGCCGACAACCGCCACCCTGCGGCCGGTGCGCCTGGCCGGAATTTGCGGCAATACCCAGCCTTCCGCCCAGCCCTTGTCAATGATCGCGCACTCGATCGACTTGATGGTGACCGGCTGATCGAACAGGTTCAGCGTGCACGCAGCCTCGCACGGCGCCGGGCACACACGCCCGGTAAACTCCGGGAAGTTGTTGGTGGAGTGCAGGACTTCGAGCGCCTCCCGCCATTGGCCCTTGAACACCAGGTCATTCCAATCGGGAATGATGTTGTTGATCGGACAGCCCTGGTGGCAGTAGGGGATGCCGCAATCCATGCAGCGCGCGCCTTGGCGGCTGATCTCCGCCTCCTGCTGCGGGACCACGAACTCGTGCCAGTGATGCACCCGCTGGCTGATCGGCTCGTACGCGCGATCGCGCCGCGTAATCTCCAGGAACCCGGTCGGCTTTCCCATGGCGGTTAGGCCCCAACCGCGACGCTGACGTCCTGGCGCTCGGTCGGCCGCCAGCGTGCCTGCTGCCTTTCGAGCGCCTTGCGATAGTCGACAGGCATGACCTTGACGAACTTCCGCAGATAGAGCGGCCAGTTCTCCAGGATCTGGGCTGCCTTTTCACTGCCTGTATAGCGGCGATGGTTCTCGATCATTGCATGCAGGCGCTCGACATCAAGACGCGTCATGTCGTGCATCAATTCCACCAGCCCATGCGTCTCCAGGTCTCCCTTGTGGTGGTACAGGCTTTCCATGCGGTCGTCCTCATCCGCAATCGGCTCCAACTCCACCATCGAGAGGTTGCAGCGCCGCGCGAAGTCGCCTTCCTCATCGAGCACGTAGGCGACGCCGCCGCTCATGCCGGCGGCAAAATTCCGCCCCGTGCGGCCGAGCACGACAACGCAGCCGCCGGTCATGTACTCGCAGCCATGGTCGCCCACCCCCTCAACCACGGCGACCGCCCCAGAGTTGCGGACGGCGAACCGTTCACCAGCAACGCCGAGGAAGTAGGCCTCGCCTGCGATCGCTCCGTACAGCACCGTGTTGCCGACAACGATGTTCTCGCCCGGCTCGAACCGGCTTGTCGGCGGCGGATAGACGATCACCCTGCCGCCGGACAACCCCTTGCCGACATAGTCGTTCGCGTCCCCCACCAACTCCAGCGTCACGCCGCGGGCGAGGAAGGCGCCGAACGTCTGCCCAGCCGTTCCGGTGCCACGGATCCAGATCGTCTGATCGGCCAGGCCGGCATGACCATAACGCCGCGCGATCTCACCGGAGAGCATGCCGCCTACGGTGCGGTGTGTGTTGCGCACCGGCGTTTCGATCCGCACCGGCTGACGATGCTCGAGGGCCGGCTTCGCCTTTTCGATCAGCATGTGGTCGAGCGCGCGTTCCAGACCGTGGTCCTGCTTCTCGCAGTTGTAGCGAGCCACCTCCGGACCTGCTGGCGGCTGGTAGAAGACGCGGCTGAAATCGAGCCCCTGCGCCTTCCAGTGCTCAACGCCGGAACGCATATCGAGGCAGTCGGTCCGGCCGATCATCTCCTTGAAGGTGCGGAAGCCAAGCTCGGCCATGAGCGCGCGCACCTCCTCGACGATGAAGGTCATGAAGTTGACGACATGCTCAGGCTCGCCCGCGAACCGCTTGCGCAGCTCCGGGTTTTGGGTTGCGACGCCGACCGGGCAGGTGTTGAGGTGACACTTGCGCATCATGATGCAGCCAGCCGCAATCAGCGCCCCGGTCGCGAAGCCGAACTCGTCCGCCCCCAATAGCGCGCCAACGATTACATCGCGCCCGGTCCGCAGGCCGCCGTCGACCTGAACCGCGATCCGGCCGCGCAGCGCGTTGAGGACGAGCGTCTGGTGCGTCTCGGCGAGACCGACCTCCCAGGGCAAGCCCGCATGCTGGATCGAGGTAATCGGCGAGGCGCCCGTACCACCATCGAAGCCGGAAATGGTGACATGATCGGCATGCGCCTTGGCAACGCCGGCCGCGACCGTGCCGACCCCCACTTCGGACACCAGCTTGACGCTCACCCGTGCCTCCGGGTTGACGTTCTTCAGGTCGAAGATCAGCTGCGCCAGATCCTCAATCGAGTAGATGTCGTGGTGCGGCGGTGGCGAGATCAGCCCGACGCCCGGCGTTGAGTGCCGCACGCGGGCGATCCACTCGTCGACCTTGTGGCCGGGCAGCTGACCGCCCTCGCCGGGCTTGGCACCCTGGGCGATCTTGATCTGCAGATCGTCGGCGTTGACCAGGTATTCGGCGGTCACCCCGAACCGGCCCGAGGCCACCTGCTTGATGGCCGAGCGCATGGAGTCGCCGTTGGGCTTCGGGACGAAGCGCGACGCCTCCTCCCCGCCCTCGCCGGTATTGGACTTGCCGCCCAGCCGGTTCATGGCGATCGCCAGCGTGGTGTGCGCTTCCCACGAGATCGAGCCGAACGACATCGCACCGGTCGCAAACCGCTGCACGATCTGGGCTGCCGGCTCGACTTCGTCGAGCGGAACCGGCGGGCCGGCCGGCCGCAGCGCGAACAGGCCGCGCAGGTTCTTCAGGCGGCGCGCCTGGTCGTTGATCTTGCGGCTGTAGGCGCCGAACTTCTTGTAGTCGCCGGAGCGGACCGCGTGCTGCAGAAGCGCGATTGTTTCCGGAGTCCAGACGTGCTCCTCGCCGCGCAGCCGGTACTGAATGTCGCCGCCGACGTCGAGGGCATTGCGCAGCACCGGCGCGTCGCCGAATGCGAGCTTGTGGCGGCGAACCGTCTCAATGGCAATTTCGCGCAGGCCGATGCCTTCGACCGGCGTCCGCGTGCCGGTGAAGTACTTGTCCACCAGCTCCTTGGACAGACCGACCGTATCGAAGATCTGCGCTCCGCAATAGGACTGGAAGGTCGAGATGCCCATCTTGGACATCACCTTGAGGATGCCCTTGTTGACGGCCTTGATGTAGCGCTTGTGCGTGTCTGCCTCGCTCAAGTCCCCCGGCATTTCCGCGCGCAAACCGGAAAGGGTGTCAAACGCGAGGTAGGGATTGATCGCCTCGGCACCGTAGCCGGCGAGCAGGCAGAAGTCGTGCACCTGCCGGGCCTCGCCGGTTTCCACGACCAGGCCGACCGAGGTACGCAACCCCTCCCGGATCAGGTGATGATGGACGCCGGACGTCGCCAGGAGCGCCGGGATGGCGATGCGATCGGCGCAGATGTTGCGATCGGACAGAATGATGATGTTGAAGCCGTCGCGAACCGCTCCGACCGCGCGCGCAAAGACGCGATCGAGCGCGTGCGCCATGCCTTCCGCAGCTTCATCGGCGCGATAGGTGATATCGAGCGTGTAGGTGCGGAACGCGTTGTCGACATGGTTCTCGATCCGGCGAATGCGTTCCAGATCGACGTTGGTGAGGATCGGGGAGCGCACCTCCAGCCGCTTTTGGCCGGCCGCACCTTGCGGCTCCAACAGGTTGGGCCGCGGGCCGATCAGCGAAACGAGCGACATCACGAGTTCTTCGCGGATCGGGTCGATCGGCGGGTTGGTCACCTGCGCGAAGCACTGCTTGAAGTAGTCATAGAGCATCTTGGAGCGATCGGATAACACCGCGATCGGCGTATCCCGCCCCATCGATCCGACCGGCTCCTCGCCGGCGATGCTCATCGGCGCCAGGAAGAACCGGACGTCTTCTTGCGTGTAGCCGAACGCCTGCTGGCGATCGAGCAGCGTCTGTGCATCGGGCGGCATTGGCCCGACCTCAGCCGGCAGATCGGAGACGTGGATCTGCGTCGATTCCAGCCACTGCTGATACGGGCGCGCCGAGGCCAACTCGGCCTTGACCTCGTCGTCATCGATGATGCGGCCCTGATCGAGGTCGATCAGGAGCATGCGGCCAGGCTGCAGCCGCCACTTCTTGATGATCTTTTCCTCAGGGATCGACAGCACGCCGGCTTCCGACGACATCACGCACAGGTCGTCGTCGGTCACGATGTAGCGCGCCGGCCGCAGGCCGTTACGGTCGAGCGTGGCGCCGATCAGCCGTCCGTCCGTGAACGCGATCGCAGCCGGGCCGTCCCAGGGCTCCATCAGCGCCGCGTGGTACTCATAGAACGCATGGCGCTTCGCATCCATCAGCGGGTTTTCGTCCCACGCCTCCGGGATCATGATCATCATCGCATGCGCGAGCGAGTAGCCCCCGGCAAGCAGAAGCTCGACCGCGTTATCGAACGTGGCTGAGTCGGAAACGCCGTCACCGATCAACGGCCACAGCTTTTCCAGGTCATCGCCCAGCAGCTTCGAGCGCATGGAATGGCGGCGCGCCAGCATCCAGTTGACGTTGCCGCGGAGCGTGTTGATCTCGCCGTTGTGGCAGAGGTAGCGGAACGGCTGTGCCAACCGCCACGATGGGAAGGTGTTGGTGGAAAACCGCTGATGCACGAGCGCCAGCGCCGAAACGAGGCGCGGGTCGTTGAGGTCCGGATAGAACGTCGACAGGTTCTCCGCGAGAACCATGCCCTTGTAGTTCAGCGTCCGCGCCGACAACGAAACAATGTAGAACTGATCAGCGTGTGGCAGCTGGGTACCCCAGACCGCGTGATGCACCTGCTTGCGGATAACGAACAGCTTGCGCTCAAACGCTGCGACGTCCGGCGTTCCCCTCCCGCGGCTGATGAAAACCTGCCGGATCACCGGTTCGATCGGCTTGACGCTGAAGCCCAGCACCGAATTGTCGGTCGGAACGTCCCGCCAGCCCAGGATCGCCTGCCCCTCCGCCGGCACCAGACGCTCAAAAGCGCCCATGCAACGTTCAATCAGTGCCGCATCCCGAGGCAGGAACACGGTCCCGACGGCGTAGTCACCGAGCGGCGGCAAGGTAAAGCCGGCGGCTTCGCACTCCTCGCGCAGCATCGCATCGGGCACCTGAATCAGAATGCCGGAGCCATCGCCGGCCAGTGGATCGGCACCGACCGCGCCGCGGTGGCGCAAATTGCACAAGATCCCTAAGCCTTGCTCGACGATCGCATGGCTCTTCGAGTTCTTAATATTGACGACAAAGCCGATCCCGCAGGAGTCGTGTTCGTTCTGCGGGTCATAGAGGCCCTGCGGTAGCGGCAAGTCACAGTTTTCCATTTGGCGCATCCACCTCGTAGTCGCCCCGAGCCTCCCGTACGACGCCCTGATTCCTGGAGCCGTCTGTTCTGATTTTCGCCCGCGCCGATTCCCGGCACGTTATCCCGCGCGTCGCGGCAGAACGTTCAGCAAGCAAACTCGGGGCCAATAGAAGCGGCCCATCCCCTGACAGTGCTCGCCTCAGCCCCCAGAGATTACTCGCTGCGAACGCCGAGGCAACCGTTTCTTTCCGCGACACCGTTCCGGTCACCGGACGCGCGCGTTTTCCACACCATCAGGCACCGGCCCTGTGCTCCCGGCCCCTCATATAGGGATGGCATCGGACCGCAGCCAGCGGCGACCGAGCCGAGGGCGCCGAAGAGCGCTCGTCGCCGGCATCAGGGGAAGCCCGCACGGCGCCAAGTCCGCCAACGCGATCCTTGACCAAGGCGGGCGCAGAGCGCTAGTTACGCGGGTTGCGCGTGCCCATAAGTGTTTCCTCGCTTCTTCTTAACTCCCCACTCCAGCAGGTTTCACCCGTGGACCTCTCCCTTTACGCCATCGCCGTCCTGCTCGGGATCGTCGAGGGGCTGACGGAATTTATCCCCGTCTCCTCGACCGGCCACCTGATCCTCCTGGTCGACCTCTTGGGCTTTCGCGGTCCGCCCGGCAAGGTGTTCGAAATCTCCATCCAGCTGGGCGCGATCATCGCGGTCTGCTGGCTGTACCGACAGCGCCTCATCCATGTTGCCGTCGGGCTGTTTTCCGACCGCGAGGCGCAGCGTTTCGCGACCAACATCCTGCTCGCCTTCCTGCCGGCGATGGTGATCGGCGTGCTCGCGCACGGCTTCATCAAGTCCGTGTTGTTCTCGCCCTGGGTCGTGTCGGTCACCTTGGTCCTGGGCGGGATCGCGATCTTTGCGATCGAACGCTTCCGGCCGGAGCCGCAAGTCACCCACATCAACCAGATGACACCCGGCCTCGCCTTGAAGATCGGCATCTGCCAGACGGTAGCGATGATCCCGGGGGTATCGCGCTCCGGTGCCACCATCATGGGCGCGCTGATGTTGCGGGTCGGCCGCGAAACCGCGACCGAGTTTTCCTTCTTCCTCGCCATCCCGACCATGCTGGCAGCGACGGTCTACGACCTTTACAAGAACTGGGCATTCTTGAGCGTCGATGACGGCGGCCTGATCGCGCTCGGCTTCGTGAGCGCGTTCCTGGCCGCGCTGGTCGTGGTCCGCACGCTGATCAAGTTCGTCTCCCGCAACGGCTTCAAGCCGTTCGCGATCTACCGCATCATCATCGGTCTCGCGATGGCAGCCGTGCTGCTCAGCCGCTGAACGCAAAAGTCTCGACTTTGGCCCGTTGAGGTCGCAGCATCGGCGCGATGAACGAGAACGCGCCGTTTGCGGCTCCGATCGCGCGGCTTTTGTGGCGGCCGGATGCGACAGCCCTGCCTCGCTGGCAGGCCGCGCTCGTGCGCGCGGGCCGCATCACCTATGTGCTGGCCCGCGACATCATCGAAGGGCCGCTGCCCCTGCATGCAGCGAGCCTTGTGTATACGACGCTGCTGTCGTTCGTGCCGCTGCTCGCGTTCTGCTTTTCCGTCCTGAAAGGGTTCGGCGTCCACAACACGCTCGAACCACTGCTGCTCGGCGTGCTCGAACCCTTAGGCCCGCGGGCGGAGGAAATCACCCTCCACGTGATCGGCTTTATCGACCGCATGGAGGTCGGTGTCCTCGGCGCGCTCGGACTGGCGCTTCTCCTCTACACCGCCGTCTCCGTCATCCAGAAGATCGAAGCCGCGTTCAATACGATCTGGCATGTCGAGCAGGCGCGATCGCTGGCGCGCAAGCTCGCCGATTACATGAGCACGCTCCTGATCACGCCGGTGCTGGTCTTTGCTGCGTTCAGCATGATCGCAACCGTACTCGACAGCCCGCTCATCCAGCGGCTCGGCGGCATGCCGCTGGGCGAACTCCTCACCGGCGGGGTCCGCTTCCTGCCCAAGCTCGTGCTCGTCGCCGTGCTGGCATTCGTCTACCTGTTCATGCCGAATACCAAGGTCCGCGCCGCCGCCGCGCTCACCGGCGCCATCATCGCCGGCCTCCTCTGGCTGGCGGCCGGGCATCTGTTTGCGACCTTCGTCGCCAGTGCACAGAGCTATGCGGCGATCTACTCCGCGTTCGCAAGCGCGATCCTGGTGATCATCTGGCTGAACGTGAACTGGATCATCGTCCTGACCGGAGCGGCGATCGCGTACTACGTCCAGCACCCGGAGGCGGTCCACATCGACGCGCAGCCACCGCTTCTCAGCGCGCGTTCGATCGAGCGCACGACGCTTGCGAGCCTTGCCGCGATCGCAGAGGCAGCCTACGCCGGGCAGCCGGCGCTCACGATCGATGACCTGACGCGCCGGCTTCGCCTCCCGGCCACCGACGTCGATCGGGTCATGACGGCGCTCGAGCGCGCCGGCCTGATGTACCGTTCCGCCGATGACCCGCCACGCCTTCTGCCGGCGCGTCCGCTTGAGGTCACTCCCGCCAAGGCAGCGCTCGACGCCGTGCGCGGCGACGACGGCGTGCAGATCCCGGCAGCGCAACTCCCGCCCGGATCGGCGCGGACGATCGAAACTGTCGAGCAGCGGCTCGAGGCTGCCCTGGCCGCCGCACTTGAAGGCGTGACGCTCAAGGATCTTGCCGCATCGGCAGACGGCAGGTCCCAATCGGACCAAACCGTGTAAACTTTGCAATAAATTTCATGTCAATACTGCACGTAGTATTGTAAGTATTATTGTATTGACGGTTACCAGGAATGAAATTAACATTCAAGTGTGAGCCGGAGAAGAAGAGGTTCGCAATGACCGCCCGTTCCGTTATTAATCGCTTTTGGCATGACGAGGCGGGGGCGACAGGCGTCGAATACGCGCTGCTGCTGGCGATGATTGCGCTGGCGATCCTTGGCGCCAGCACCACGATCGGCGATTTCATTACCAACGGTTTCGACGGTTTTGGCGACACCCTGGCTGGCATCAGCGCACCGGATACCGGAACCACACATTAGGGCAGCGGCCATCCGCACTTTGAGGTTCAGGCGCAGGCCGGATCCACCCATCGCTCACTTCATCGCAGCCAAGGCTTCGACGACAGGGAGATTGGTCACCCTGATGACACCCATGCCTGGGTAGTCGAGGTCGATGGTCATCCATAGAGCGACCGCAAGGGCGATTCCGTAAACGGAGTCGAGCAGAGAAAAGCGCCGGCCGACACGGCCATTGCCAAAGCCTATCAGGCCAATGCCGATTGCCGCCGTCCCCAGAAGAATCGACATGATCGGCCAGGGCAGATGTCTTCTCGCCATCGCGAGGTGTATCGAATGCAGATCGATGACCTCGTTGACCGGCGGCAAAACGACCCCCATCAGTGGTGCGTTGTCCCGCGTGCCCTTGGTCGCCGCCTGCCACATTCGCTCGTGCAGACCACCTACTTTGGCGAGCAAGGGCTTGATCAGATCGCGTCGCTCGCCACTCAGCAACTGGACCCGATCTGCGGTATACTCGCGCAGCGCCGCCCTCAGTTCGCCGCGATGCGGTTCGGCAATGGCATCTGCCCGCAAGTAGGCGGTGCCGAGTGCATTCGCCTCTTCCACGACGATGTCCAGCCGGTCGACAAAGCGCGATGCGGCCCCGGAAAATGCGAAACCAACAAGGAATGCAACCAAGGCGGCCGTGGATGCGCGAATCAGGGCTAATTGTCGGTCGAAAGTGTCATCAGCCGACCGGGCCAGCGAACCCAGCCAGACGCCGAGTTCGTGAGCAGCCACGACGCCACCGATCAGGCCACAAGCGAGGAGAAGCTCAGTCACCCGCATACGATGACCGCCATGCCGGTCTCCCTTTGCAGAACCTTCGAGACAATATCCGATGCACCCTCTGTTTGTGCCCGTGCACTAGACAATCTGCAGCTGCGGATCGAAGGCTGCCGCGATCAAGGCCCGCGTGTAGGGATCGCGCGGCCGACTGAAGATCGCATCCGCCGGCCCCTGCTCGACGACGCGCCCCGCCCGCAGCACCAGGAGATCGTGCGCAAGCGCGCGGACCACGCGCAGATCGTGACTGATAAAGATGTAGGCGAGGCCATGCGTCCGCTGCAGGGTCTTCAATAAGTCCACGATCTGCGCCTGCACGGAAATGTCGAGCGCGCTGGTCGGCTCATCCAGCACGATCAAGTTGGGTTTCAGGACGAGCGCGCGGGCGATCGCGATCCTTTGCCGTTGGCCGCCTGAGAACTCGTGCGGATAGCGGTGCTGCGCCTCTGGATCGAGGCCGACCTCGATCAAGGCACGGGCAACGGCCGCCTCCAGCTCCTCCTTCGACGCGCACAGGCGGTGGATCGTCAGGCCCTCGCCAACGATCTGGCCAACCGACATCCGCGGGCTCAGGCTGCCGAAGGGGTCCTGAAAGACGATCTGCATGCGCCGACGCAGCGGCCGGAGCGCCTTCCAGCCAAGGCCCTGCAACGCTTGGCCTTCAAACGCAATGGCGCCCTCGCTTTTTTGCAGCCGCAAGAGCGCCCGGCCGAGCGTGCTCTTGCCCGAGCCGCTCTCGCCAACCACGCCCAGCGTATGCCCTGCGCGCACGCTCACGCTGACGCCATCGACCGCCTTGACGTAACCGACCGTCCGCCGCAGCACACCGCGGCGGATCGGCAGCCAAACCTTGGCGGCATCCGCACGCAAAAGTTCCTGAGCACCCGCAGGCGGCGGATCGGGCAGCCCCTTCGGTTCGGCCGCCAGCAGCGCTTGCGTGTAGGGATGGCTGGGTCGGCGCAGGACCTCGGCACAGGCGCCCTCCTCGACGATCAGCCCGTCCTTCATCACGCACACCCGCTCCGCAATCCGGCGGACGATGCCGAGATCGTGCGTGATCAGCAGCAGCGCCATCTGCAGGCTGCGCTGCAGATCCTTGAGCAGCGAGAGGATCTGCGCCTGGATCGTCACATCAAGCGCGGTCGTCGGTTCGTCCGCAATCAAGAGGTCGGGCTTGTTGGCGAGCGCGATTGCAATCATCAGCCGCTGCTGCTGGCCGCCGGAGAACTCGTGCGGCAGGGCATGCAGCCGCGTTCCCGCCTCCTCGAACCCGACCAGGCGCAAAAGCTCACCGACGCGCGCCTGCAGGTGGCGGCGCGAACCGCCGCTGTGCACGGCGAGAACTTCTTCGATCTGGCGGCCGATCGGGTGCAGCGGGCTGAGCGACGTCAGCGGCTCTTGAAAGATCATCGTGATCCGATTGCCGCGCAACGCCTGCATGCGCTGCCGCGGCGCCTGCATCAGATCCTCACCGCGAAACCGGATCGCGCCGGACGGATGCCAGGCCTGCGGATACGGCAGAAGGCGCATGATCGAGAGTGCGGTTGCCGACTTACCGCTGCCGCTCTCGCCCACCAGGGCCACGGTTTCGCCGTGGCCGATCGTAAAGCTGGTGCCGCGCACGGCCTTGACCTCGCCCGCGCCGCGGCCGAACGAAACGGCCAGATTGTCGACGGCGAGCAGCGGCGGTGCAGTCATCGGCCGGTCCCGTGCACGCCCGGCGCCGCCCCGCCGGCAAACGTCTTGCGCGGATCGAAGGCATCGCGCACGGCCTCGCCAATGAAGATCAGGAGCGACAGCGTGAGGGCGATGACGAAGAAGCCGGTCAGGCCCAGCCACGGCGCCTTGAGGTTGGCCTTGCCCTGGGCCAGGAGTTCACCCAGCGACGCGGAGCCCGGCGGCAGGCCGATGCCGAGGAAATCAAGCCCGGTCAGCGCCGTCACCGATCCAGCGAGGATGAACGGGAGGAAGGTGAGCGTCGCCACCATCGCATTGGGCAGCACGTGGCGGAGCATGATGACGAGGTCTGAGGCACCGAGTGCGCGTGCCGCCCGCACGTAATCGAAGTTGCGGGTGCGCAGAAACTCCGCCCGCACCACGCCGACCAGACCCATCCACTGAAACAACAAGAGGATGCCGAGCAGCCACCAGAACGTCGGCTCGATGACGCTGGTCAGGATGATGAGCACATAGAGGATCGGCACCGATGACCAGACCTCGATGAAGCGCTGAAAGGCGAGATCGATCCAGCCGCCGAAGTAGCCCTGCACCGCGCCGGCGGCGACGCCGATCAGCGCCGAGAAGATGGTGAGGCTGAAGCCGAACAGCACCGAGATGCGAAAGCCGTACAGCGTGCGGGCGACGACGTCGCGGGCCTGGTCGTCGGTGCCGAGCCAGTGCTGTGCCGAGGGTGGCGCCGGTGCCGGCACCGGGATGTCCCAGGCGACGGTGCGATGGCTGTAAGGGATCAGCGGCCGCAGCAGCCAGCCCTTCGCCGCGATCAGCTCGCGGACCGCCGGATCGGAGTAATCGGCCTCGGTCGGGAAGACGCCGCCGAAGGCTGTCTCCGGATACGCCGCAACGAGGGGGAAATACCATTGGCCATCGTAGCGGATGACAAGCGGCCGGTCGTTCGCGATCAACTCGGCAAAGAGGCTGATGACGAACAAGGCCGCGAACGCCCACAGCGACCAGAAGCCGCGACGGTTGGCCTTGAACGCGTCGAGGCGGCGACGGGTCAGCGGCGTGATGCGGAAACCGAAAAGGCGCGACGTGTGGTCGGCTGCGGGCACGCTCACGCCTCCCGCCGCTCGAAGTCGATGCGCGGATCGACGAGCGTGTACATCAGATCGCTCACCAGATTGAGGATGAGGCCGATCAGGGAGAAGAAATAGAGGGTGCCGAACATCAAGGGATAGTCGCGATTGAAGGCGGCCTCGAAGCCGAGCAGGCCGAGGCCGTCGAGCGAAAAGATCACCTCGATGAACACCGTGCCGGTGAAGAGGATGCTGACGAACGCGCTGGGAAAGCCGGCGATCACGATCAGCATCGCATTGCGAAAGACGTGGCCCAAGAGGACCTGGCGCTCGCTCAAGCCCTTGGCGCGGGCGGTCATGACGTATTGCTGATGGATCTGATCGAGGAAGGAATTCTTGGTCAGCATCGTCAGTGTCGCAAAGCCGCCGATGACCATCGCCGTCCATGGCAACGCCATGTGCCAGAGGTAGTCGAGGATCCGGTCCGGCCACGACAGTTCGCGCCAGTTGTCGGAAACGAGGCCACGCAAGGGGAACCAGTCGAGATAACTGCCGCCCGCGAAAATCACCAGCAGCAGCACTGCGAACAGGAACGACGGCACGGCATTGCCGATGACGACGACGACCGAGGACCAGACGTCGAAGCGGCTGCCGTCGCGCACCGCCTTGACGATGCCGAGCGGGATCGAGATCAGATAGACGATCAGCGTTGTGCCGAGGCCGAGCGAGATCGAAACCGGCATCTTATCCAGCACGAGGTCGACGACCGAGCGGCTGCGAAAATAGCTCTCGCCGAAATCGAAGACGGCATAGTCGCGCATCATCTTGAGGAAGCGCTCGTGCAGCGGCCGGTCGAAGCCGAACTGGCGTTCGAGCTCGGCAATGAACTCCGGATCGAGGCCCTGCGCGCCACGATAGCGGCTGGAGCCGGCCGCGGCCGGCGCTTGCGGAGCCGCCGCTTCGCCCGAGCCGGCGCGCGTCACCCGCTCGGTGATCGCTGCCCCCTCCCCGGTCAGGCGCGCGATCACCTGCTCGACCGGGCCGCCGGGCGCCGTCTGGATGATGACGAAGTTGACGACCATGATCGCGAACAGCGTCGGTACGATCAACAGCAGGCGGCGGACGATGTAGCCGAGCATGCGGGACCTACCTCCCACCCGCCGCGAGCCGTTGCAGCGCCTTATCCTTGGCGGGATCGAACCACCAGGTGTCGATGCTGACCCCGCGCGGCGCGGTCATCGCCGGCCGGCCGAAGCGGTCCCAGAAGAGGATCCGGTCAGCGGCGGAATGCCAGCCAGGAATGACGTAGTGGCCCCACAGCAGGACACGGTCGAGGGCGCGGGTCCGCTCGACCAGGCTTTCGCGATCGGGCGCGGTGATGATGAGGTCGATCAGCCGATCGACCACCGGATCCTTGATGCCGGCGTAGTTGCGCGATCCTTCCGTATCGGCGGCCTGCGATCCCCAGAAACTGCGCTGCTCGTTGCCGGGCGATTCCGACTGGCCCCATACCAGCATCGCCATGTCGAAGTCGAAGGCGCGCAGGCGGTTGATGTACTGCGACTCGTCGACCAGGCGGATGTCGGCCTCGATGCCGAGCCGGGCCAGGTTGCGGCGAAACGGCAGCATGATGCGCTCGAACCCGGCATTGACGATCAGGATCTCGAAGCGGAACGGGGCGCCGGTCGCCACGTTCACCAGCTTGAAGTCCTTCACCTGCCAGCCGGCTTCTTTCAGGAGCGCCAGCGCCTGCTCCAGATTCGCCCGCGGCCAGCCGCTGCCGTCGGTTACGGGCGGCTGGAAGGCGTGCGTGAACACTTCTGCTGGCACCTGGGCGCGGAACGGTTCCAGCCGCGCCCGTTCGCCGCCCTCCGGTGTGCCGCGGGCGGCCAGCTCCGAATTGCTGAAGAAGCTGTCCGTGCGCTTGTAGGTACCGAAAAACAGAACCCGGTTGGTCCACTCGAAGTCGAACGCATAGCCGAGCGCAAGGCGCACCCTGGGATCGCCGAACAACGGGCGCCGGGTGTTGAAGACGAACGCCTGCATCCCCGTCGGCCTGCCGTGCGGCACGACCTCCTTCTTGAGCCGGCCGCCGCGCACTGCCGGCACGTCGTAATCGAGCGCCCAGGCCTTGGCTTGGGTTTCCTGACGGAAATCGATCAGGCCAGCCTTCAAAGCCTCGCGCAGAACAGTTTCGTCGCGGAAATACTCGTACTGGATGCGATCGAAGTTGTTCTGGCCGCGATTGACGGCGAGATGCGCACCCCAGTAATCGGCGACGCGCTCCATGACCACCGAGCGGCCGGCTTCGAAGGAGGCGATCCGGTACGGCCCGCTGGACAAGGGCGGCTCCAGCGTCGAGCGCTCGAAGTCCCGGTCCTGCCAGTAGTGCCTGGGCAGGATCGGCATTTCGCCGACAATCAGCGGCAACTCGCGGTTGCCCGCCTCCTTGAAGACGAACCGGACCCGGCGTTCGCCAACCTGCTCGACGCGCGCGATCGAGGCATAATAGAAGCGGAAGAACGGCTGGCCTTTGGCCTTCAGCGTTTCGAACGAGAAAATGACGTCGTCGACGGTAATCGGTGCACCGTCATGCCAGCGCGCTTCGGGGCGCAGCGTGAAAATCACCCAGGAGCGATCGGCCGGCCACTCGACCGCCTCCGCGATCAACCCGTAGCGGGTGAACGGCTCATCTTCACTGCCGACGGTAAGCGTCTCGGCGCCAACGCCGGCCGCCGGATTGCCGCGGGTGATATACGGGTTGAAACTGTCGAAGCTGCCGGCGACGCCCAGGCGCATCGTGCCGCCCTTGGGCGCGTCGGGATTGACGTACTCGAAATGAGAGAAGTCCGGGCCGTACTTCGGCTCGCCGTGGAGCGCAATCGCATGCGCGCGCGTGATGTCGTCTGCGCTGGCACCTGCCGCGAAGGCGATTGCCAGGAGGGCCACGACGCCGACACGCGCGAGATAGGCGCCTGCCAATCCCGTTCGCCCGCGGCACCCGCGCAACGGCCCAACCGCCCTCACCCAGCGAGGGCCCGCTGCGCAGCGGCATGCAGCGCCGGATCGCCGGCGGCAAGCACGCGGCCATCGGAGCCAAGCCCGAGCGGCTTGCCCTGCCAGTCGGTGATGACGCCGCCTGCACCTTCGATCACCGGCACCAGGGCGCAGTAGTCGTAGGCTTGCGTCGACGCCTCGCAGACGAGGTCGACCCAACCGCACGACAGAAGGCCATAGGCGTAGCAGTCAGCCCCGTAGACGGCGGCATAGCAGTTGGTTCGCAGCCGCTCGAAGGCGGAAGCGTCGGCACCCTGGAACATCTGCGGCGAGGTGGCATAGAGCCACGCACCTTCCAAACCGCTACACGAACGCACCCGCACCGGCTGGCCGTTGTAGAGCGTCGGCTGGCCGGCGACGCCGACCCAGCGCTCGTTCAAGGCTGGCATGTCGATCACGCCAACAACCGGCCTGCCCTCGTGCAAGAGCGCGATCAGGGTGCCGAACAACGGCTTGCCGGTCACGAACGCCTTGGTCCCGTCGATCGGATCGAGAACCCAGACGAAAGCCGCATCCGCCCGCGCGGCACCGTGCTCCTCGCCGAAAATCCCATGCTCCGGATACGCAGCCTCGATCATGCGGCGCATGGCCGCCTCGGCCTCGCGGTCGGCGATGGTGACCGGGCTCTGATCCGCCTTGATCTCGAAGCCGAGGCCGGTGCGGAAATGGCGCAGCACCAGCGGCCGGACCGCGTCCGCCAGGTCCTGGGCCAGGACGGCGAAGGTGGCGTAGCGGTCCATCGGCGCGAGCCGGCCGGCCGCCAGCTCTAGGGGAGCGGCTTGGGCGAGTCGCTGCGCGTGCGGAGATAAGCGATGACGGCCGCCCGATCGTCGGCGCTCTTGAGGCCGGCAAACGTCATCTTGTTGCCCGGCGCGTAGTCCTTCGGCGATGTGAGGAAGGTATTCAGGTGCTCATAGGTCCATTCGCCGCCCTTGCCGGTCATCGCCGCGGAATAGGAGAAGCCGGGAGACGATGCGGTCGGCCGACCGACGACACCCCACAGATTCGGCCCCACCTTGTGCCCGGCGCCGGATTCGGCGACATGACAGGCTTTGCACTTGCCGAACACTTTCTCGCCTGCCGCAGGGTCCGCCGACGCCAGAAGCTCGCCGATACTCTTCTCCGGACCGGCTGCCGCTGCCGGCTCGGCCGGCGCTTCCTCCTTGGTGGCTGCGGCATGGACGGCGGCGCCTGTGTGTGGGGCGTCCGGAACCAGGAGGTTGCCCACGAAGTTCGCGCCGTAAATCAGCCATGCGGAGATCAGGACCGACGCGCCGATCTTTTCCAGCAACGAGAAATGCATCGATGTTATCCTTCTTCTTTCCGTTCGCCCCGCAGAGGAATTCCGCAGCCGCACTCTAGCGCCGAACACCGCAGCCGTTCAACGTTGTGCATGGGCGAACTGGCCCCGGCGTTGGTTCTGTGCTATCAGCCGCGCCCATGGTGAAAAAACCTGCACCGATCATCATGATTCCGGCGCGCATGGCGTCGACGCGCCTGCCGGGCAAGCCACTGGCTGACATCCTCGGCGCGCCCATGATCGTCCACGTCTGGCGCCGCGCATGCGAAGCGGACGCAGGCCCGGTGGTCGTCGCCTGCGCCGAGGCCGAGATCGCCGACGCCGTGACCGCGGCCGGCGGCCGCGCCGTGCTGACCAGCCCCGATCTGCCGTCCGGCTCCGATCGGATTTTCGCCGCATTGGAGGCCGCCGATCCCGACCGGCGCTTTGATACCGTCGTCAACCTGCAGGGCGATCTGCCGACGATCAACCCGGTTGCCATCCACGCCGCCCTGAAGCCGCTTGCCGATCCCGAAGTCGACATCGCCACGCTGGTTGCCCTGATCGCCGATGCCGAGGAGCGGGACGATCCCAACGTCGTCAAGGCGGTCGTCGCGCTGGCGCCGGGCGCCGACACGGGCCGCGCCCTTTACTTCAGCCGCTGCCCGGTGCCCTGGGGCGAGGGACCGCACTATCACCACATCGGCATCTATGCCTACCGCCGCGCCGCGCTTACGCGCTTCGTGACGCTGCCACCCGGGATCCTCGAGCGGCGCGAGCGGCTGGAGCAATTGCGGGCGCTTGAGAACAGCATGCGCATCGACGCAGCGCTGGTCGAGACGGTGCCGTTCGGCGTCGATACGCCAATCGACCTCGAACGTGCCCGCATGGTGCTTGCTGCACAGGGCGCGGGCGGGCGATCCCAGGGGACGCGGGCATGAGCGACCCGCAGCGAACGATCGCCTTTCAAGGATCCCCCGGCGCCTACTCCGACCTCGCCTGCCGAACCTCGCGCCCGGAGCTCGAAACGCTCCCGTGCCGGTCCTTCGACGACGCCTTTGCGGCGGTGCGCGACGGCGCCGCTGGGCTGGCCATGATCCCGATCGAGAACTCGGTCGCCGGCCGCGTCGCCGACATTCACCATCTGCTGCCGAATTCCGGCCTGCACATCATCGGCGAGCACTTCCAGCGGGTGAACCACCACCTCCTGGGCATGAAGGGGGCGCGGATCGAGCAGCTAACCCACGTGCACAGCCACATCCACGCGCTCAATCAGTGCCGCACCCTGATCCGGGAGCTGCGGCTGGAGCCGGTCGTGCGGCTTGATACCGCGGGTGCTGCGGCCGAAATCGCCGCCGCCGGCGATGCCAGCCAGGCGGTGATCGCATCCGAGCTGGCCGGCGACATCTACGGCCTCGTCTCGCTCAAGGCCAATATCGAGGATGCGCAGCACAACACGACCCGGTTCCTGATCATGGCTAAGGAGCCCGTGATCCCGCACCCGAAGTCGGGACCGGTCATGACGAGCTTCGTCTTCCGCGTCCGCAACGTCCCGGCGGCGCTTTACAAGGCGCTTGGCGGCTTTGCCACCAACGGCATCAACATGACCAAGTTGGAGAGCTACCTTGTCGGCGAGCGCTTCAACGCGGCGCAGTTTTATGCCGAGGTCGAGGGGCACCCGGAGCACAGGCCACTTCGCCTGGCGCTTGAAGAACTCGACTTCTTCTCGCGCGAGGTGCGCATTCTCGGTGTCTTCCCGCAGCACTCCTACCGCTGGGAAACCGACCGCACAGACTGAGACTCTGACTCAGAAAGAGTGTTTTGCAATCAATATATTATGACGCATCGTCATGGCCGGCGCAGGCTGGCCAGCCACGGCTTCCTGCAGGCATCACGAAGCGTTGCGAGGCGCTGATGCGCGGACCTGACCCGCGGAACAAGTCCGCGGGCGCGCATGACGAAAACAGATGTGGGCAGCGCGTTGATTTTGCGAGCATCATTCGCGGTCAGGCTCTAAAGCGGATCAGCGCGACGCGCTGCTGCGTACTGCCGCGATCTCGCCGCAATAGACCATCTGCTTGCGGCCCTCATCGTAGACCCAACTCTCCGGCTGCGAACGGCAGTAGCTGATCACCGAACGTGGACGGGAGACGCTGTTCAGCTCGTGGCCCATCAGCCGCTGTACGCCGGAAGCAACGGAGCCAACCCAGCGCGAGACCATTTCGTCGCCGTTAACACTGGATGTACTGCGTGCCATGCCGCCCGCCGTTGCTGCGGTCGCCGCGGTTCCGCGGTTCGCAGGTTCGCTCTTCGGCCGCACCGGCGCAGGCCGTGTCTCCTGCTCAAGCCGCGCCAGGAACTTGCGATCGTTGCCGCTGCCGGCCGGTACGCTCGCCCGCGCCTGATAGGTCCCAGCCGCCTTCGTGCTTTGGGCGGTTGCAGTGCGGCCCACAGGTTGCGCGTCGCGTCGCGGTGCGGGGGTGTTGCGCGCTACGACTGGCTTCGAACGCTCGGCTTTCGCGACCTCCTTCGGCGCCTGCGACCGGGCGACAGCAACCGGCGCCGGGCGCTTCTCTGCTCCCTTCTGCTCGCGCACGTCCTCCTTGGACCGCTTGCGCGCAGCCGCAGCGGACGGAGTGACTGCGGCCGCGGTTGCGACTTGCGGCTTGCCCCCGCCGCGGCGGACGTCGGCCGGCCGCTCCTGCGGCTGCTCAACCAGTGCAGCCGGGCGTGGCGCCTCGCCCGCGTCGGTAGAGGAAACGGGTGGATCCTTCGCAACGGGGGGATCGATCACCGCCGACGGCGCGGCAACGCTGGGCGGGAGCGGAGGCAGCGCCGCCGCGGTTACCGTCTCGCGCGCCTGCGGCCCGCTCGCGGTCGCGCTGGCTCCCTCCCCGCTTGAAGCCTGTTGTGCAACGGCATCCTCGTCCGCACCTGGCAGGGCAGCCTGACCTTGCGGCTCCACAACACCGCTTCCGAGGAGGTCGCGCGCGATCGCCCGCCCGCCGCCGCCGAGATTGGCGGCAGCCCCCTCGGCGGGCAAGACATCTTCGAGCAGCGAGTCGACCTCGGCGCCGGAATAGGCCGAAGCAAACACGTCGGCTGAACGGCGATGCGCATCGGTGGAGCCGCCGGCCCTGGAGGGAGCCGCCGACACCGCCACCCGGCGCGCGTCTGCCGTCAAATAGTCATCCATGAACAGGAACTTGCCGACAGCAGCCAACAAGAGGCCAAAAGCGCTGAACAGAAGGATTCGAAACATGGTACCCGTGACAGCCAGTGTTTGCATCGAGAAACGCGAAAACGCCTTCAGCGATTCGCGCGTTGACTTACCGTGGCACGGACATCGGCAACTACCCTGGGTGCCGGCCCTGGACCAATTCCCTTCCGGGAGAGTGAAGCGCGATGAAGTCGAAGTCAACGAACGATTTTACTGGCCATGAGCAAACAGCCCCACTCAGTTGGATGGACAGTCACTTAGACGCACCGAGTGAGACTTGAGAACACTTGTCAAGCTCAAAATCGCTTTCATCCCAGGCTCATGCGTCGCTTGCCCAGCGCTCCGAAGCCGTGTAGGCGTGCGCCTTTCCCCGTTTGCCGGTCATCAATGATGGAATCGGACGGAATCACGCTTGCAGCCTTAACGGCGGCGCTGGCCGCCGCGGGCCTGCTCGCCGGCCTGATTGCCGGGCTCCTGGGCGTCGGCGGTGGCATCGTCATTGTGCCCGTGCTGTTCCATCTGTTGCCGATGGTCGGCGTCGACGATTCGGTGCGCATGCACACTGCTGTTGGAACATCGCTGGCATCGATCGTCGTCACCTCCTTCTATTCGGCGCGCGCGCACTACCGCCGCGGTGTTGTTGATGTCGGGCTCCTCAGAACTTGGGGACCTTTCATCGGTCTCGGCGCGCTGATCGGCACCGCGGTGGCCGGTGCGGTACAGGGCGCCTTCCTGACCGGCTTTTTCGGCGTGTTCGCGCTCGGCGTCGCCGTGCAGATGCTGTTGTCGCCGGAAGTGAGCCGCTTTCGCCTCAACCTGCCGGAGGGGGGGGCACGCGCGCTGACCGCGGCCTTGATCGGGGCAGTTTCAAGCATGCTCGGCATCGGCGGCGGCACCCTGTCGGTGCCGATCCTCTCCGCCTGCGGCTATCCAATGATCCGCGCCGTCGGAACCGCGGCCGCCTTCGGCGCCGCGATTGCCCTGCCCGGCGCGATCGGCTTTGCGGTGAGCGGCTGGAACGCGCCGGCGCTGCCACCGTTCAGCCTCGGCTACGTCAACCTGTTGAGCTTTGCCGTGATCGTGCCGATGACGATGACGGCAGCGCCATGGGGGGCGCGCCTTGCCCATACCGCAAGCCCGCAGGTCCTGAAGCGGGTATTCGCAGTCTTTCTGCTGCTGACCGCGACGCGCATGCTGGCGCGGCTTTTCTAGTGCACCAGCACAAACAGGATGTAGGCTCTGTTTGTGCCGAACGTGCACGCGATTCAATATGT
>JADHED010000519.1_pt1 | contig 45337 bp, 20 predicted proteins | sample 8952041 | NCBI WGS metagenome assembly JADHED01 (sample SAMN16124423, study PRJNA663239) | bioreactor sludge metagenome | isolation source: sludge (control) | place: India:Bengaluru | collected 2018-09-08 | reverse complement strand
CGGGGCGGCCGGGTGAGTCGGACGCGCGCGCCGGCGGGGCCGAGTCGTGCCGCTCGCCGACGGGCGTGGCAGGCGCCGCTCCCGCGAGGCGGGACGCGGCCGTCTGGCGCAATCGCGCCCAGTCTACATCAACGCGCGCGAGGCGGCGGGGAAACGTGCGGCAGCGGGGAGTCCGCGCCCTCGAGCACGAGCCGGCCGGCGTGCAGCGGATGCCGGTGTCGCTCGATCGTCAGCGACAGGTCGTCGCCGATGGCGGTGACGCGGCCCGCCGCGAGCGGAGGCGGCCACCGGGCGGGGTCGACGCCGCTGGTGCCGCGGTCGTCGTACACGGCGACGCGCCGTCCGAGCACCAGCGAGCGATCGCGGTAGGCGCGTGCGATCGGGGCGGGCCCGTCGCGGCGCAGCTGCGCGAGGCGATCGGCGAGCGCGTCGAGCGTCGCCCACGCCAACTGGCCGAGCGCCACCTCCGCGCCGCCGTCGCAGGCGTGCAGGCACGTGGTGGCCGGCACGAACGGGGTGGGCGGCACGTCGGGGGCGACGGCGAGGTTCACGCCCACGCCGAGCACGGCGAGGTCGATGCGCGAGCCCATCACGCGGGTGGTGGTGAGGACGCCGGCGAGCTTGCCCGCACCGGCGATCACGTCGTTCACCCACTTGATGGCGGGGTGCGCGGCACCGCCGGTGACGCGGGCGATGGCGTCGCAGGCGGCGACGGCGGGCAGCATGCTGAGGGCCGGGGCCGCCTGGGCGGCGGGCAGGTCGGTGGGCACGGCGACGCTGAGGTGCAGGTTGCCGGGCGCGGCCGCCCACGCGCGTCCGTGGTGGCCGTGGAAGGCCGATCCGTCGAGCGCGAGGCAGGCCACCGGGCCGAGGGCGTGGACGTGAGGGGCGGCGGGGCCGGCGAGTTGGTCGAACTGCGAGGTGGCGGCGTGCGTGGTGACGAACACGCGGGCCCACGGGACCGGTGCGCGCGCGCCCGCCGGCCACTCCGTGGCCCACGTGGCGCGGGGGGCGCCGAGGGCGGCCCAGAGGGCGGCGGTCGGCGCGTCGAGGGAGGCGTGGTCGGCTGGTTGCAGGGGGGGCGCGCCGGGCGGCCGCAGGGCGTCGCCTGCCGCGGGATGGTCGCACAGCAGCATCGGCCGGCATTGTGGCACGCGGGCCGGGTGGACGGGTCCGCGTGCCACCGGGCGGGTGCCTGCCGTGCTGGCCGGGCGTCTTTGACGCCGGGAGGGGATTGGGCTAAGATTCGGAGTCCGTCCTGGGTGGGCCTGTAGCGCAGTTGGGAGCGCGCCTGAATGGCATTCAGGAGGTCACCGGTTCGATCCCGGTCAGGTCCACCAACTTCCTTCCTCTCGGGTAACACTGGGGTAACTCGGCGACGGCGCTAGCCTGCCGACTGCCCACCCTCACCAGCCCATCCATAGTCGCACCCCTGCTGGCCGCTGACGGCGTGGACTTGACCACGGGCAACGAAGACCCGATGCGGACCCTGACCCGTCAGGTGCTCGGGGCCGTAGCCCAGTTCGACAAGGCCGTCACGGTGCTGAAGCTCCGCGAAGCGCGCGACCGCAAGCGCCGCCATCGCCGAGCGCCTGAACGCCGAGGGCGTGCCGACGCGCACCGGCAAGCCGTGGGCGGCGGGCACCGTGGGCGGCATCCTGTCGCGGAAGGCGTGAGTCGTCTTCGGCACTCGCCCGCCAAGGCGGCCCGCGTCCCGCTGCGCCCTCAGGCGCGCGCCGCGCCCTTGCTGAGCCCTGCTGTAGCAAGACCACTCACAAGGTCGCGGCCCGCCCGCATTTAGGTGTTCCAGAGGCTGACTTGCCAGGAGCGCGGTCGCGGCGTTTCTCGTGAATCTTTGCCAGATCGCTCAATTCACCAAATTCTCAGAAACGGCCTCGTTCGTGCATCGGGAGGCCGCGAACAACACAGTATTTCGCTGAGGCGTGTCTCGGCGACGGGCTTCGCGACCGCGACGGTCAGGCGATAGTCCTCAATCTTGGTCGGTGAGACTGCGGCTCGTCACACTCGACACTGGCGTATCGGAGAACACTGGATGACGACACTTCGCGCACTGGGCAGGCGGTTCTTGTCAGCGTCGATTCTCATGGCGGTGCTGCTGGTGGCCTCGCAGGCCAACGCCGCGGTGATCTACACCTACACGAGCAAGGCGTTCGAGTCGGTGAGCGGTGACTTCGCTTCCGGTGACCGCATCGTCTTCCAGTTCACGCTCGACAACTTGCTGCCGCAGTCGTCAAGCTACCAATTGGTCACGCCGACATCGTGGCACATCGCGGCAGGGCCAGTGTCCTTCGGTTCTGATTCACAGCCGCCAGGTGTACTCTCGTCGACCTTCTACGTAGGCGCAACTAACGCCCAGGGTCTCTTCGACACTGCCTGCTTCTACGGCACCAATTCCTCGGGCGCTAGCTTCGACGTGCAAACATCGCCCACGGACAACCACTTCGTGGTCATGACCGCCTGTAATAACTCCGTGGACAACAAGGAAAGCGTGGCCTCCCCCAGTGGAGGATTGGGTCTATCACGGGATACGGCGGGCGGCAGTTGGACCGTTCGCGATGTGCCGCCCCCGCCGCCCCCGCCGTCCGTCCCCGAACCGGCCTCGATGCTCCTGCTCGGCACCGGCTTGGCTGGTCTCGCTGGCGCGAAGAGGCGTCTGCGTAGACGTTAGCCACGGCTGTAAGCAACGAGGGCCGCGCTTCACGGAGGGCGCGGCCCTTTTCGTTGTACGCGCGCCCCGTCCGTCTGCCCAGCAGGAGTGTCTTGCCGACTGACCAAGGCAGCCAAGCACGACGGCTACCGCGCCTCGCGCCTCTCGCCGCGGCACCGTCACGCGACACGCTCGCGGCTGGCCTGGCTCGTGCGCTCGGGGCGCAACTGATGCCGTCTACGGGTCGCCTCGCTGCCGTGGCCGACGCCGTGGCCGCGTGCCCGCCGACCCGAGAGGTGCGCTGCGCGGTGGTAGACTCGCGCCCGGGAGAGGTCATGCCTCGACGCCTTCTCGTCCTGACCGCTTTCCTGCTCCTCGCGACGGGAGCGTGTGCCACGGGCCGTCCTGCCGCGTCACCCACATCTGGCCCTGCCGCGTTGCCGCAGGCCGTGCCACCGACCGCCGCTGGCCCCGAAATCTCCCTCGACACGAAGGGGGTCGATTTCAGTCCGTGGATCCGCGGGTTCACGGAGCAGGTCCGGAGGCACTGGTTCGTCCCGCGCGCCGCGTTGCAGCGAGCGGGCCATGTGGTGGTGACGTTCCGCGTGCTCCGCGACGGCAGGATCGACGCGCTGGCCGTGAAGGAGGCCAGCGACGTGGACGAGTTCAACCACTACGCGCTCCGGGCGATTGCCGACGTGGCGAAGACTGCGCCCCTGCCGGCAGCGTATCCTGCGGAGTACGCGGAATTCACCGTGACGTTCTACTACCGGGAGTTGCCACCGCCAGGTTCCTGAACCTGGCTCCGAGTCTGGGGTGCTGCGCGCGGCTCCGAGGCGAACCCGCCCACGAGGACACGAGCCGTCTGCATGAGTCCCGGTCGAAGGTCGCCCCACGCGGGCGGCTGAGAGGACACCCTGTCCACGGCAGGCCGACCTTCGCCACGAAAGCTGAAGAGTTCACTGGCTTGCGACGCCCGCCGCTGCCCGGCTCACGAATCAGGTGTCCGTCGAGCCGGTGGTGCGCGAGGGTGGAACCGACGCGTCCGCGCCTCGACGTCGCGGCTTGGTTGAGCCTCCAGCGCCACCCGAATCGCGGCATGGGGGCGTCCGGCCTGCGACCTCGCCCGGCCCGCGGGCACACGCGCTCCCAGGGCCTCAGCCCCGCCGCGCCAGCACCGGCGCGAGGAGATCCCGCGCCCGCAGCAGCACCTCCTCGGTGGTCTTCCAGTCCACGCAGGGGTCGGTCACCGACACGCCGTACCGCAACCGCGACCGGTCGGCCGGGATCGACTGCTGGCCCGCCTCCAGGTTCGACTCCATCATCAGGCCCACGATCGACGTGTTGCCCTCGACGATCTGGTGCACGCAGTCGTGGAAGACCAGCGGCTGCAGCGTGTGGTCCTTCAGGCAGTTCACGTGCGCGCAGTCCACGACGATGTTGGCCGGGAGCCTGGCGGCCGCCAGCGCGCGCTCGGCCAGCCGCACGCTGACGGTGTCGTAGTTCGGGCGCCCGCCGCCCCCGCGCAGCACCAGGTGGCCGTGGCGGTTGCCGCTCGTGCGCACCACCGCGGGCCGCCCCTGCCAGTTGATGCCCAGGAAGCTGTGCGGCCCGGCGGCCGACCGGATGGCGTTGATCGCCACGTCGAGCCCGCCGTCCGTGCTGTTCTTGAAGCCCACCGGCGCCGACAGGCCGCTGGCCATCTCGCGGTGGGTCTGCGACTCGGTGGTGCGCGCCCCGATGGCGTACCAGCTGACGAGATCCCCGAGGTACTGCGGCGTGAGCGGGTCGAGCGCCTCGGTGCCGGCCGGCAGCCCCATGTCGGCGAACTGCGCGAGCAGCCGCCGCGCGCCCAGGATGCCCTCCTCGACGCGGAACGAGTCGTCCATCCGCGGGTCGTTGACGTAGCCCTTCCACCCGGTGGAGGTCCGCGGCTTCTCGAAGTAGACGCGCATCACGACGAAGAGGGTGTCGGCCACCGCGCCGGCCAGCGCGGCCAGCCGCCCCGCGTAGTCGAGCGCGGCCGCCGGGTCGTGAATCGAACAGGGGCCCACCACCACCAGCAGGCGGCGGTCGGCGCGGTCGAGGATGCCGCGCACCACGGCGCGGCCGGCCGCCACGGTGGCGGCTCCGCGCCCGGTGAGCGGCACCAGGGCATGGACGGCCTCCGGGGTGGGCATGTCCTCGAACCCGGAGACGTTGACGTTCTCGAGCCGTGTCGAATCCATCGCGACGCTGAACCTCGGCGCCCATTATCGCAGCCGGCCGGCGTGCCCGCCCGCCCCGGAGGCCCGGTCCCGCGCCTGCCGGCTGTGCTAAGGTGATGAGACCACTCAGATCGCATCCCCCCGCGAACGAACTCGTCCGGGGATTCGTCCTGAAGACACGCGCGCCCGGCGCACGCGCGGTGGTCGCGTGCGCGGGGACGGCGCCAGGGAGTCAGAGGCCACCGATGCAGGGCATCTTCGGCGCGTGGGGACGGATCCTGCGAGGCTACGCCCCCGCGCTCTCGATCGAAATCACCCGGGAGTGCCCCCTGCGCTGCCCCGGGTGCTACGCCTACGGCGACGAGCACCTCGGCGGCGGCACCACGCTGCGCCAGTTGAGCGACTTCAAGGGCGCCGACCTGGTGGCGCGCACGCTGGCCGTGGTGGACGAGCACCGCCCCCTGCACGTCTCGATCATCGGCGGCGAGCCGCTCGTGCGCTTCCGCGAGCTCGACGAGATCCTGCCGGCCATCGCCGCGCGCGGCATCTACACGCAGCTGGTGACGAGCGCCGTGCGGCCCATCCCCGCCCAGTGGGCCACCATCCCGCGCCTCAAGATCGTGGTGTCGATCGACGGCCTGGCGCCCGAGCACGACGCCCGCCGCGCGCCGGCCACCTACGCGCGCATCCTGAAGCACATCGAGGGCGTGCCCATCACCGTGCACTGCACCGTCACCCGCCAGCAGGCCAGCCGCGACGGCTACCTGCGGGAGTTCGTGCGGACGTGGTCGGCGGTGCCCTCGGCCCGCCAGATCTGGATGAGCCTCTACACGCCCCAGGTGGGCGAAGTGTCGGAGGAGCGGCTCACGCCCGAGCTGCGGGCCCGCGTCGTCGCCGACCTGCTCGCGCTCCGGCAGGAGTTCCCTAGGCTCGACATGCCCAAGGGCATGATCGAGTCCTACGCCCTGCCCCCGGAGTCGCCGGCCGAGTGCGTGTTCGCGCGCACGACGACGTGCCTGTCGGCCGACCTCACGACCCGCGTCACCCCGTGCCAGTTCGGCGGGACGCCCGACTGCACGGACTGCGGCTGCATCGCGTCGGCCGGCCTCGGCGCGGTGGGCCGGCACCGCTTGCCGGGCGGCGTGCGCGTGGGCGCCATTTTCGACGCCTCGCTGTGGGTCGGCGATCGCGTGCGCGGCTGGCGAGAGCGGCGCCCCGGTCGCGCCGTGCCCGGCAGCGTGCCTGCCCAGGGCGCGCCGGCGGTGGCCCGCGAGGCGACGGCCGCGTCGGCGGAACGCTGATCGGCCGCGCCGCGCCACCGCGCCGCATCCCCTGACCCTCCCCCTCGCTGCGTGAGGACGCCGCCGCCGGGTCGCTGGCGGGGCCGACGCCCGCAGGTGCCGATCCAGCGCCTCGCCGGCCTGGCGCGGCTCCGCGCGCGCCGACTTGCGGGGACGCCGGGCCCGGACTCCCGCCGCCGCGCCCCTCCCGTGGCACCACTGGTCCCTTCCGGGAACCGCACGCCAGCTCGTGCGTTGACACTGGACGGGCCCGGGGCTAGGCTCGCGGTCGATCGCCGGCCGGGGCCCCCGCTGACCGTGGCCAGGGGAGGGAGGACTTCATGCGAAGGACCACGCGTTCGTTCGTCTTCCTGCTGGCGCTCGCGCTCGGTCTCGCGAGCGCCCCCGCCAGCGCCCAGTTGCAGAGCGGCGAGGTCTTCGGCCGCGTCACCGACGCGCAGCAGGCGGCGCTGCCGGGGGTCGCCGTCACGCTCGAAGGCCCGTCGCTGCTGCAGCCGCTGTCGATGGTGACGTCCGCGACGGGCGCCTACCGCTTCCCCGAGGTGCCGATCGGCACCTACACGGTGCGCTTCGAGCTCACCGGGTTCCAGCGCCTGGTGCGGGAAGGCATCATCATCACGACCGGCTTCAACGCCCAGGTGGACGTCTCGCTCGCCATCTCCGGCGTCGAGGAGACGCTCACCGTCTCGGGGGCGGCCCCGGTGGTGGACACCCGTTCGACGACCCAGGCGTCCACCTTCACCCGCGAAGCGCTCGACAGCGTGCCGTCGGCGCGCGATCCGTGGGTGATCCTCGAGCAGACGCCGGGCATGGTGATGACGCGCCAGAACGTGGGCGGCACCACCTCCGGCCAGCAGCCCGGGTTCCTCGCGCGCGGCAGCGCGACCAACCAGATGTGGAACCTCGACGGGGCCAGCATCACCGACATGCCCGACAACACGTCGCCGGGCTACTACGACTTCGACATGTTCGAGGAGATCCAGATCCAGACCGGCGGCAACGACGCGTCGCAGGACGCCGGCGGGGTCGTGATCAACCTCGTCACCAAGAGCGGCAGCAACACGCTTCGGGGCACGTCGCGGTTCTTCTTCACCGACAAGAAGCTCCAGTCCTCCAACGTCACCGACGAACTGCGCGCGCAGGGCGCGGGCGCCGGCAACCCGCTCAAGCGCATCGAGGACTACGGCGTCGAGGTGGGCGGGCCGATCAAGCGGAACAAGGCCTGGTTCTGGGGCAGCTACAGCAAGGTGAACATCGACGTCGGCGTGATCGGCTTCCTCAAGCCCGGGGCCACCAACCCGAACGATCCCGACAGCCTCATGACCGACCTGACCGAGTTGGAGAACGCCAACGCCAAGCTCCAGTACCAGTGGCAGAAGGCCCACCGCTCGACGTTCCTCTACGCCTTCGGCGACAAGATCCGCAACGCCCGCGGCGCCGGCCCGCTCAATCCCCTCGAGACGACCACGCCGCAAAGCGGCCCGGGACACATGTTCAAGCTGGAGCACCAGTGGATCGTGAGCAACGCGCTGGTGCTGACCGGGCAGGGCTACAAGACGGGCAAGGGCGGCTGGGTGCAGGACTTCCAGTCGCCCGACCTCGCCGACGTCCAGCCCTCCCTCGACATCGTCACCGGGATGAACGGGCGGTCCGCCCGCCGCGACGAGTTCGTCCGGCCGTCCGCCGAGGCGAAGGTGGACGGCAACTACTTCCGCGGCGGCTGGCTCGGCGGCGACCACGCGTTCAAGTTCGGCGTGCGCTACCGCGACACGCCCTACGAGACCAAGCGGAAGGTGGGCGGCGGCGCCATCGCGCGGTTCCGCAACAACGTGCCGTCGGAGGCCGAGATCTCCCGCGACGGCTACCTGTCGCGCGCGCTGTGGTCGTGGTCGGCCTACGTCAACGACTCGTACAGGCGGGGGCGGCTGACCATCAACGGCGGCCTGCGCTTCGACTACCAGGACGACGAGGCGCTGGCCACCTCGACCGAGGCCAACCCGATCCTGCCCGACCTGCTGCCGGCGCTCGACTTCAAGGGAGCCGACTCGGGCGCGAACTACAAGAACTGGTCGCCCCGCTTCGGCGTCACCTACGACCTGACGGGCGACACCCGGACGGTCGTGAAGGGCAACTTCGCGCGCTACTACGGCATCGGCATCTTCACGGCGGGCCTCATGAGCCCCACCGACCGCACGTGGCTGCGCTTCCCGTGGACCGACCTCAACGGCGACCGGTTCGTCCAGCGCAACGAGCTCGACCTGACGCGCCTGCTGTCGTCGAGCACCAACTACGACCCGGCGAACCCCTCCTCGGGACGCAGCGCGGCGACCGTGGACCCCGACCTCGAGAACGACATCACCGACGAGTTCACCATCGGCGTCGATCGCGAGATCGCGAAGGACTTCGGCGTCTCGCTCACCTACATCTGGCGCCGCTACCACAACCTGCAGGGCGAGTACCGCCTCGGGCTTCGCAGCGCGGACTTCGTGCCGGTTGCCTTCACCGCCGCCTGCGGCAACGCGACGTGCGACCAGAACAGCTACAGCGTCACCTACTGGCAGCTGCCGTTCCAGCAGCCGGCCGGCACGATCCTGCGCAACGACGGCACCCGGCGCAGCTACCAGGGCCTCGAGCTGGTGGCGCGCAAGCGCTTCTCGAACCGCTGGATGATGAACGGGTCGATCACCTACAACGACACGAAGTGGTTCTACGGCGGAGGGCCCGACGTCGACTACCTCGACCCGACCAACGTCTTGCAGCAGGAAGGCGAGCAGGTGGGCACCTCCAATACGCGGTGGGTGGCCAAGTTGACCGGCATGTACGTCCTGCCGTGGGACGTGAGCGTTGCCGGGTTCCTGAACGCCCGCGACGGCTATCCGTACAACCGGACGGTGCTGACGCCCACCCGCACGGGCGGCATCGGGACGGCGAGCGTGTTCGTGAAGCAGTACGCCGAGGAGCGCTACGACGACTTCGTGCAGTTCGACCTGCGCGTCGACAAGACCGTCAAGCTGGGGCCGACGCAGTGGGTGGTGAGCCTGGACGCCTTCAACCTGCTCAACAGCAACGCGGTGCTCGGCGCCATCACCCGGCAGAACGCGAGCAACGCCAACTTCGTGACCACGATCCTCGCGCCGCGCGTCTTCCGGTTCGGCGTGCGCCTGAAGTTCTGAACCGGGACGACATCCGCGAATGCCGCCAGGTGTCGCCCCACACGGTGCGCCCGCAACCTCGGGCGCATCCCGCTGACGCGCCGCACGACCCGCCGGGCCGAACTCGTCGCGCTGCTCGTCAGCAGCGGGTCGGCCCGGTGACGGCCGCCTCGCCAGCCGGCGCCGACCGGCCTCTCGCTGGGTGCGCGCCCGTGACGGCGTCCTGCCAGTCCCCCGGTCGGCGTCGCCCACTGGACGGCCACGCCGACCGGGCGTCGCCGATCGAACCCGCGCGCGGCGGGCTTCGTCTGCCATAGCCGGCCGTCCACGCGAAACGACGGCTCAGGGGGGATTCCCGATGTCACGACCCGATCGCACGGCGCGTGTGGCACTCGCCTGCACGACACTCCTGCTGCTGGCCAGCCGGGCCCCGGCCGCGCCGCCACCCGCCACCGTGGCCCAGATCGACGCCATCGTCACCAGGGCCTTCGCCGCGGACCAGCCGGGCGCCGCCGTCATCGTCGTCAAGGACGGCCAGGTGGTCTACCGCAAGGCGGTCGGCATGGCCAGCCTCGAGCTGGGCGTGCCGCTGCAGCCCGACATGGTGTTCAGGCTCGGGTCGATCACCAAGCAGTTCACGGCGGCGGCCGTGATGCTGCTCGTCGAGCAGGGCAAGATCGGGCTGAAGGACCCGATCGACAAGTACCTGCCGGGGTACCCGACCCAGGGGCACGTCATCACGATCGAGCACCTGCTGACCCACACCTCGGGCATCCAGAGCTACACCGACATCCCGGGCTGGATGACGGGCCGCATCACCAGCGACATGTCCGTGCAGGACCTGGTGGACGCCTTCAAGAAGGAACCGATGCAGTTCGCGCCGGGCGCGCAGTACCGCTACAACAACTCCGGCTACGTCCTGCTCGGCGCCATCGTCGAGAAGGTGTCGGGCAAGACCTACGAGGCGTTCGTCGCCGACTCGATCTTCAAGCCGCTCGGCATGACGAGCACCTACTACGGGAGCAACGAGCCGATCATCCGCAAGCGCGCGCAGGGCTACACCGGCCCGGCCGACAAGCCCGCCAACGCGCGCTACCTGAGCATGACCCAGCCGTACGCCGCCGGCTCGCTGGTGTCCACCGTGGACGATCTGGCCAGGTGGGACGCGGCGCTCTACACCGAGGCGCTGCTGAAGAAGCCCACGCTCGAGCAGATGTGGACCGCCTTCACGCTCAACGACGGCAAGCGCACGACCTACGGCTACGGCTGGGGAGTGTCGACGCTGCGCGGGCGCCGCTCGATCGACCACGGCGGCGGCATTCCCGGCTTCTCCACCTTCGCCCTGCGCGTGCCCGAGGACAAGGTCTACGTCGCCGTGCTCTGCAACAGCGACAACCCGAAGTCGAGCCCGTCCTACGTCGCCAGGCGCGTCGCGGCCATCGTGATGGGCAAGCCGTTCCCCGAGCACACGGCCGTGACGGTCGACCCCAAGGTGCTGGCCGGGCACGTGGGCGTGTACGAGGTGGACCCGGAGACGCGCCGCATCGTCACGGTCGAGGGCGACAAGCTCTACACGCAGCGAAGCGGCCGGTCGCGGCTCGAGGCGCGACCGAGCTCGGAGACCGAGTTCTTCTACGAGAACAGCCTCACGCACCTGCGCTTCGAGCGCGACGCGAGCGGCCGCACGGTGGCGATGCTGATGTACCAGGACGGCGCCGACGAGCCGGAACGCGCGGTGCGGATCGCGGACACGGTCGCCACGCCGACGATCGCGCGCGTCGATCCCGCGGTCTACGACGCGTACGTCGGGCAGTACGAGCTGGCGCCCGGCTTCGTGCTGACGGTCACGCGCGAGGGCGACCGCCTGATGACACAGGCCACGGGCCAACAGAAGATCGAGATCTTCCCCATCTCGGAGACCGAGTTCTTCCCGAAGGTGGTGGATGCCAGGATCACGTTCGTGCGCGGTGCCGACGGCAAGGTCGACTCGCTCGTGCTGAAGCAGGGCGGGCGCGACATGCCGGGCAAGCGCAAGCCGTAGCGCCACCGTGGGCCGGGCCGGCCCTTCGTCGGGTTCAGGCGGCCCGCCCGGCCGCGGCGCGCTCAGCGCAGGTTTCTGGCTGCGCCCATCGCGACGTCGCCCATGCCCGCGCCACCCGACACCTGGCCGAGCTGGTCGTCGGTGAGCTCGACGCCCTCCGCGTCAGCCTGGGGCGCGACCGGCTCCTTCGGCGTGGGCGTCGACTCCTGCGCCGTCGGCGCTGTCGGCGGACCGGGGACGGCCGACTGCTGCTTGCTCTCGGACACGGTCGCCTCCTGAGACGGGCCGGCCGCGGCGGGCCGGCCATCCATCGGCCTGGTTGCGTGGCCGGCAGCGTATCACGGCCGCGGCAGGCGCGCCCTCACGGCCCCGGGGCGATCGGGATCGACCCGACGGCGAACGGCTGGTCCTCGCGCCGGTTGTTCGCCGTGTCGGCGCCCACGGCGACGATCACCGCCGTCTGGCTCGGGGCGTCCGGCGCCTGGAAGGTCGCGTCGATCCGCCCGTTGGTGACGACGTAGACGCGGAAGCGCGGATCGTTGGGAGCCGCCACCCCATCGAGGAACGTGCCGCCCGCGGAGCCGGTGCAGCAGTAGCCGTCCCGCCTCGCGAAGTTGGTGGCCGAGAGCGCGATGCGCGTGCCGTCGGGCACCGCGTTGCCGAGCGCGTCGCGGATGCCGGTGAGCGACACGACGACGCTGCCGAGCGGCGGCAGCGACGCGGGCAGCGCGAACGTGCCGGCCGACAGGCCCGCCACGGTCACGGTGACGTTGGCGAGCGGGCGATCGCCGACACGGTTGCCGTCCTGGTCGGCCGGCAGCAGCGAGATCACCGACGGCCTCGTCTGGTCGGTGCCGACGAACAGCCCTTCGGCCGAGAAGGTGGCTTGCGTCTGCCCGCCGGTGACCACGTAGGACCGGAAGCGCGTGTCGTTGGGCACGGCCTGCCCGTCGGCGAGGCTGCCGCCGAACGAGCCGTTGCAGCAGTACCCATCGGTCCTGTTGGTGTTCGCGGCCGTCAGGGCCACCTTCGTCCCGTCGGGCACCGGGCGCCCCTGGCTGTCGTTGAGGTTCGTGATCGTGATCGTCGACAGGCGCGGCAGCGTGTCGGCGACCAGGCTCGTCGGCGATGCCGCCATCGTCGCGGCGGTTGCCGACGACACGGTGATCGACCCCGCCGCGAACGGGTGGTCGCTCTGCTTGTTGTTCGCCGCGTTGGCAATCACGGCCACGAACACGGCCGTCCGCACGTCACCCACGCTCAACTCGATGCCCGTGGGCGAATACGTCGCCTCCACCCGGCCACCGGCCACCGTGTAGGCCCGCATGCGACCGTCGTTGGGCACGGGCGCCCCGTCGAGGAACTCGCCGCCCACGGACCCCGTGCAGCAGTAGCCGTCGAGCCTGGCGAAGTTCGCGGCGGTCAGCGCCACCCTCGTGCCGTCCGGCACCGGATTGCCCAGGGCGTCCCTCATCCCGCTCAGCGTGACCCGGACCGGGTGCACGCCGCCGTCACCGAGGACCGACGGCACCTCGGGGACGATGGTGCCCGAACTGACCGCGGCGAGCTTGACCGGAATCGCCAGGATCGGCCGCTCGCCAATCCGGTTGTTCGCACTGTCGGCCGGCACGAGGACGACCACCGCGGTGGCGACGGCACCGGGTCCGTAGACGAGCCCTTCGGCCGAGTAGGTGACGACGATCTGGCCCCCGACCGTCTCGTAGGTGCGCATGCGCCCGTCGTTGGGCGTCGCCGCTCCGCCGAGCAGCGTGCCGCCCGCCGAGTTCGTGCAGCAGTAGCCGTCGGTCCTGCTGAAGTTCTGGGCCGTCATCGCGAACTTCGTCCCGTCCGGCACGAGCCGGCCGAGGCTGTCGCTGAGACCGGCAATGGTGATCACCGTGCGGTTGTCCATGCTGGTCGCGGTGACGCTCGGCGGCTGCACCGCGTAGACGGCGCTGCCGGCCGTCGGGGCCGACAGCGTGACCCGGGCCAGCGCGAACGGCCGGTCGTCGGTCTTCTGGTTCGCGGCATTGGCGGGCACGGCGACGATCGCCGCGCTGCGGACGTCGCCGACGGCCAACTGGAGGCCCGTCGGGGAGTACACGAACGCGGCCCGCCCGTCGACGAGCGTGAATGCGCGCAGCCGGTCGTCGTTGGACACCGGTGTGCCGTCCTCGATGACCCCGCCGAAGGAGTTCGTGCAGCAGTAACCATCGAGCCTGGCGAAGTTCTGCGCCGTCACGGCGACGTGCGTCCCGGTCACCGGGCGGCCGACGACGTCGCGCACGCCCTCGACCACCGCCGGCACCGGGTGCCGGTTGCCGTCGGCCAGTTCCGCGATCCACGCGGGGATCACGCTGGCGGTGTGCAGGCCGGTGAGCGTGAGGCTGGCCGCCGCGACGGGGTGATCGCTGGTCTTGTTGCCGGCGGCGTCCGCGGGCACCGCGACGATGACGACGCTTCTCGTCGAGGCCACGCCGCTGGCGAGTCCGTCACTCGAGTAGGTCACCGCCACCTCGCCGCCCGACACCGTGAACGTGCGCATGCGCCCGTCGTTGGGTGTCGGGTCGCCGCCGACGATGGTGCCGCCAGCCGAGTTGGTGCAGCAGTGACCGTCGAGCCGGTTGAAGTTCTGGGCCGTCACGGCCACCTTGCTGCCGTTCGCGTAAGAGGGGAACCGGAAGCGGACGGTCAGGCGCCGGTCCAGCGTGTCGCCGGTGAGGAACTGCTCGCCGATGAAGGCGCCGGTGTTCGGCGGCCCGCTGACCAGCGCCACGCCGCGGCTGCGAAGCTGCCCGCCGCGTTCCTCGAGACGCAGGCGCACGTCATGGTCGCCGGCCGGGAAGAGCGCGGTCAGGTCCACGGGCAGCGGCGATGCGTCGATCGGGTAGTCGATGCCGTCGATCCGCACGAACAGCGCCCCGGCGAACTCCGGTCCGACCAGCCCCGAGAACGACGGCGCCACCACCGTGCCCGGGTCGCCCGTCAGCCACACGAGGTCACCCGCGCGGACGTCCAGCGTGATCGCACCCAGTTGCACGACCTCGCCGTTGGGCGCCGGCGTCGAGTCGAAGGCGGCCGACACCACCCGCGCCTCGGCCCGGCGGGCGTACACGTCCACGCCCAGCGCGTTGCTCGCCATGCCGGCGACGGTCACCTGCACCGGGCCGCTCACCGCACCGCGCGGCACGATCGCGACGAGGCGGTCGTTGTCCGCCTCGCGCACCACGGCCGGCACCCCCGAGATCGTGACGAGGTTGGCCGCGGGGATGCCGTCGAAGTTGCGGCCGAGGATCACCAGGCTGTCGCCCTCGCCAGCCACGGCCCGGCCCAGCTCCGTGATCACCGGCGCTTCCGGCTCGGCCGCGATGTCGACCGTCACGCTCACGGCCCGGGTGAACCCGGCGGCCGACACGTCGATGACGCCGCTGCCGTTGGCCACCGCGGTCACCAGGCCCGCGCCGCTCACCGTGGCCACCAGCGGGCTCCCGGAGGCGAACGCCGCCGGCTCGGCCAGCGGCTCCGTCGTGCCGTCGTTGAACTCCAGGCTCACGACGAGCTGGGCGGTCTCCCCCGCGGCCGTGAACGCGAGCGACGGCGGCTGCACGCGCAGGCCAGACGGACTGCGGGCCTCCACCGTGATCGTCATCGTCGCCGGTGCCAGCGTCGCGTAGCGTGCCGTGATCGTGGCCACGCCCACGCCGGTCGACGTGACGAGCCCCGTCGCGCCGACCGTCGCCACCGCCGCGTTGCTCGTCTCGTAGGTCGCGCTCGACGTCAGCGTCACGGTGCTGCCGTCGGAGTAGGTCCCCGTCACGGTGAGCTGCTGTGTCTTGCCGGCCTCCACGAGCGTGACGCCTGGCGGCGCGATGGCGAGCGACACGAGCGACTTCACCAGGACGGGCACGTCGACGGGGCCGACGCCGGCCACGGAGACGGTGATGGTCGCCGCGCCGTTGTCGCCCGCCGTCACCACGCCCTCGGGCGACACGCCGGCCACCAGCGGCTGGCTGCTCGTGAACTGGACGCCGGAGGTGAGCGGCTGGCTCGAGCCGTCGGAGTAGTGGCCGGTGACGAGCAGTGACTGCTGTGCGCCGCGGCCGACGAGCACCAGCCCGCCGGGTGCGACGGAGATCGACGTCAGGCGCACGCGGCCGAGCACGATCTCGAGGTTCTCGATCTCGTCCACGGCCAGCTCGCCCGTCACCGTCTCCTGCCGGCCGGGCGCCGAGGCCGTCACGGTGTAGGCGCCCGCGAGCAACCGCTGCAACACCACGACGCCCTGCGCGTTGGCCGTGCCCGACAACTGATCGGTCAGCGAGCCCTGGGTCGTGCTCGCGTGCACCGTCGCCCCGGCCACGGGCTGGTCGTCGGCGTCGATCACCATCACGACCAGCGTCCCCTGGCCAAGCAGGACCACGTCCTGCACCAGCGTCTCGCCGACCGCCGTGAACGCTCCGCTGGCGCTGCCCATCCCGCGCGTCGCCGGGTCGCGCACCGTGACGACGAAGCCGCGGAACGGCAGGAACACGAAGCGATACTGCCCGGACGCGTCGGTGAGCGCGGTGAAGCGGCACTCGCCCGACGGCGCACCTGGCGCGCAGGCGTCCACGGCGACGCTCGCGCCCGGCCCGACAACGGTGACGCCATCGGAGCGGTAGACCGTCCCGCGGAGGTTGGCGTAGGCCGCCAGCGTCACGTCGGCCGTCACGACCGCGCCGTCCACCGACACCGTGCCTGCCGTCGCGCCGCCGAGGTTCGACACCGGGTCACGCGCCGACACGGTGAAGGACCCCGCCAGCACGTCGTCGAAGCTGAAGCGGCCGTCGGCACCGGTCGCGGCGGAGCGGTCGGGGGCGGCGCCGAACACGCTGATCGCCCCCAGGCGCACCTCGGCGCCTTCCACCGGGCCGCCCAGCGCATCACGGACGACGCCCGCGACGGTGCCGCGCGCGAGGAAGACGACGTCGACCGTCGCCTCCGGCGCCTCGGCTGTGAGCGCCACGGTGGCGCGGCCCCGGTTGCCCGTGGTGTCGGAAGCGTCCACGAGATACTCGCCGAGGGCGACCAGGTCGAACGCCCACGCGCCGTCGGCCGCGGTGAACGTCGTCGCGACGGTGGTCCGCGGCGGCGCGGCCTCCACCAGGTCGACGCGCACGCCGGCACCCGCCGGCGCCTGGCCGTCGGCGCGCAGCACGTGCCCGCCAACCGTCCCGGCGGACAGCGCGATCACGTCGACCTGCGCGGAGCCGCCCGCGACGTCGAGCGCGCTCTGCACCTCACCGAGCAGCCGGCGCTCGACCGCCCGGGCGCGCACCGTGATCGCCCTGCCGAGCACTCCGCTGACGTCGTAGGCCCCGCTCGCGTCGCTGGTGGCCGTCAGCGCCGTGCCCGCGTGGAAGACCGTCACCTGCGCGCCGGCGACGGGCTGCAGGGTCTCGTCCCGGACCGTGCCGCGGACGACGCCGCCGATGACGGTGATCGTGGTCGTCGCCCGCTCGACGCCCGCGATGAAGGCACCGAGCCCCGTCGAGCCACCTGCGATGCCGCGCACGGCGACCGGCCGCGCGACCTCCCCTTCGGCGAAGGTGAGCGGCGCGGGCGTCTCCACGACGCCCGGGGCGCCCGCCGCGAAGGTGACCGTGAGCCCGCCCGACGGTGCCGGTGCGCCGAGCGTCACCGTCATCGCCTGGCTCTCGCCGGCGCGCACCACGATCGAGGGCGGCAGCATCACGTCGGCGAGCGCGACGGCCGTCAGGGTGAGCGAGGCGGGCGCGCTCGGGTTGCCGGACACGTCGACGGCGCGCGCCACCACGGTGAGCGTGGCGCCCGGCGCGACGCTGGCGGGCGTCGAGACGAGGAAGGCGGCCGAGGCGTGCGTGAGCGGCGGCGAGATCGTCTTCGCGTCGGCGAAGGCGAACGCGCCCGACCCCGAGACGACGAGGCGCGCGATCCCGATCTCGTCGTCACCTTCGGCCAGGAGCGTCGTCGAGCGGCCAGGCACCAGGGTCGGCGCGCCGCCCCCGGCCACGCGCAGCGTGACGGCCGGCGGCACCTGGTCCGCGACGCCGATCACCAGCCGCACCGCCACGCCCGTGTTCCCCGCCTGGTCGGTGGCGAAGCCGTCGATCGTCACCTGGTCGGTCGGTGACGCGGTCGGCGACACCGTGAAGGTGAAGCTCGCCGCGACGCTGGGCTGCGCGGGCGCCACCGGCTGTGCCTGCGACAGCGCGGCGGCTCCGCCGACCGTCACGCCCACCGAGGCCACGCCGCCGACGTCCTGGGCCGAGAGCACGACGGTGGCGGTCTGCCCGGGCTGGAGGCGCGCGCCCGGCGCGAACCCGCCCAGGGTCACCGAGGGCGCGACGCCGTCGAGCACGTGCACCTCGACGGGGACCGCTGCCGTCACCTGGCCTTTCGTGTCGCGCGCCGACGCCTCCACGCGGATCGTGCTGCCAGGCACGGCGTCGGCAGGCACGAGGAAGCTGAAGCTCTCCGTTCGCTGTTGGACGGGCTCGGCGATCGCCCGCATCGCCGCGTCCTGCGGACGACCGGTGCGCGCGACGAAGCCCACCTGCGTGAGGCCGAGGTCGTCGGTGGCCCGCACCGACACGGGCACGCTCTGGCCGTTTCGCGCGGACGACCCGGCGGCAGGCGCCAGCAGCTCCACGGCCGGCGCGAGGTCGGCCAGCACCGCAACGCAGCTCTGCAGCGCCACGCCGCGATTGCCCGACGTGTCGGTGGCCACGGCCGCCACGCGGACCGTGTCGCCCGGACGGCCGTACGTCTCCGTCACCTGGAAGCTCAGCGTGAACGGCGGCAGCCTGTCGACGAGCACCGGGGCGTCGTTGACGTAGAAGTCCACGAAGGCGACGTCGCTCGGCGCGGCCTGGGCGACGAGCGTGGCGACGGTGCTCTCCTTGGCGGCCAGGGGCTGGTCGCAGCTCGTGGGGCCCTCCGGGCCGTCGAGCGAGAGCACCACCGGCGGCGTGCCGTCGGTCGTCGCGAAGCTCCAGCTCGTGCCGCCACCCTGCGCGTTGCCGGCGACGTCGGTGGCCGCGGCGAGGTCGACGCGATACGTCACGTCCTGCGAGAGCGGCCGCGCGGGCGAGAACACCAGCAGGGTGTTGCCGAGGGCGAAGTCGGCGCGGCCCTCCACCGGGCCGGCGGGTCCCGTCACCGTGATCGGCGGGCCGCCGTAGCGTGCCGGGTCCACCGTCTCGCTGTAGCGCACGCGGACCACCGACGCGATGGCGACGCCGCTGGCGCCAGCGGCCGGGCTGAGGTCGGCGACCGACGGCGCCGTGAGATCGATCGTGGTGAAGGTGGACGCGTACGGCGCCGCCATCTCCTTGCCGACGCGATCCTGCACGCCGCTCACGCGCAGCGTGTACCTCGATTGGTCGCGCAGCGCCGACAGCGGGTGGAAGGTGAGCGCGCGGTCGCCCGATCCGGCCACCACCTCGAGGAACCCGGCGACCTCACCGTCTGGCCCCGCGAGCACGACCGCACCCGCGGCGAGGACCGACGACAGCCGCACCGGCTCGGTGAACACGATGCCGACGGTCGTCGACAGCGGCACGCCGATCGCGCCGGGGGCCGGCGTCACGCTGCCGACCGCCGGGGGCGCGTCGTCGAGCACGACGTCGCCGAAGTCGAAGTCGCCCACGAGGAGCTCGTCCACGCGCGCGGTGCCCGGGCCGGCCGGGTCCTGCGCCGAGAGGGTGATGGCGCCGAGCGCCACCGACTCGAACACGAAGGAGCCCGTGGGACCGGCCTCGGCGAACAGCCGCATGCCGCCGCGCGCGAGCTCGACGACCGCGCCCTTGCCTTCCGCGCCGCTCGACAGCAGGACACGGCCCGTCACGCGCGCGCCGGGCTCGAGGCGGACCTGCACCGTCCGTGTCTCGCCGGGATCGACGACGTCGCCCACCGACCCGCGCAGGCCGCTCAGCGGGTCGCTCGCCACCACCGTGAACGTGCGCGCCGGCACGTCCACGAACCTGAAGCGCCCCAGCGCATCGGTGGCCTGCTGGCAGGGTCCGGGGCACCCGCTGCCTGGCTGGCCGTAGAGCGAGACGTCCACCTGTGGTGCCGGGCTGCCGGCGGCATCCACCACGGTGCCCTCGATCGTGGCGAGCCCGACGAGGGTGATGGCCGCCTCCGCGGTGTCGCCCTCGAAGAAGAGGTCGCCGACCACCAGGCCCACGCTGACGTTGCCGGTGAGTTGCGCCTTGGCGCGCGCCGTGAACCGGCCGAGCGGCACGTCGTCGAAGGAGAACGTCCCGTTGGCGGCCGCCGCGGAGAACCGGCAGGGCTCGGAGGCCGCGCACAGTTCGACCTGCGCGTTGCCCGCTGGGCTGCCGTCGGGGTTGAACACGGTGCCGGCCACCGTGCCCACCACGCGGCGGACGACGGTCACCACCAGCGGCACGTCCACCACCTGCCCCGCGCGCGCGATCTGACCGGAGGCCGTCCCCGAGCCCACGACGGCCCGGTGCCTCGCGACGAGCGTGAAGCCGCCGATGGTGGAGCCGGGGAACGAGAAGCTGCCATCCACACCCGCCGTGGTGCGGCGTTCTGGCAGGGTGCGGCCCGACCGCGACACCTGCGCCAGCGTCACCTCCCAGCCCTTGAGCGGGGCAAGGGTGCGGCTCTCGACGACGGTGCCCTTCAGCAGGCCGAGCGGGTCGAGCCGGATCGTCAGGACGAACGGCTGGCCGTCGTAGGTGAGCAGGCCGGTCTCGTACCCGCGCGCGGCGGTGGAGGCGTCGAACACGTCGACCGCGAACGGGCCCAGCGGGACCAGCGCGACGCTGTACTCACCGTTGGCATCGGTCACCGCGAAGGCGAGCGCCTTGCCGCCCTGCGACACGACGACCTCCGCGTTGGGCACTGGCGTCAGCCCGTCGTCGCGGTAGACGGTGCCGGAGACGGTGCCCGTGGCATCGGCGAGCCGGACGACCACGGTCACCTGCTGGCCGTCGAGCGCGACGCGGCCCGTCGCGCGCCCGGCGAACCCGTTCCCCAGGTCGACGGCCGCGACGACGAACTCGCCTTCGCCGACCGCGTCGCCGCCGGAGAACAGCACGCCCCCCGCGGCGTCTGCCATCCCCTGGCGCGACACGCGCGGGTAGTCGATCTGGCTCAGCGACACCTGCGCGGCGGGGATCGGCGTGCTGCCGTCGCTGCCGACGACCAGCACCTGCACCGGCGCGCGCCCCAGCAGCCGGACGTCGATGTCGGCCGTCGGCCGTCAGCGTGAACGCGCCCGCGTTGACCGGCGACAGCAGGAACTGGCCCTGGCTGTCGGTCACCGCGAACATCTCTTGCACGCCCTGCGGGATCGTCTGGCACGAGCTGACGCCGAACGAGTCCTCGCTGCAGATGACGATGACGGCGTCCGACTTGAAAGTGACCGTGATGCCGGCTGGCGCGCGCGTGACGCCGTCAGGCAGGTACACCGTGCCCGTGACGCGGCTCGTGGGCTGCAGGCGCAGCGCCAGCTCGACCTCCGCGCCCGCCTCGGGCATCGTGGACTGCACGCTGACGGGATCCGGGCTGAACTGGCCGGCCGCGCGCACGGTGAACGGGCCCACCCACACGCCGTCGAACCGGAAGCGGCCGGTCGTGATGTCCGTGTCGACGACCGCGAAGTTCTGGACGCACTCGAAGCGCACGCCGACGCGCCCGCCAGCCGAGACGAGCCGGTCGCCGGAGATGGCCACGCGTGCCTCGAGCGGCGTCACGCCGTCGGCGGCGTACACCACGCCGCTCACGAGCCCGCCACCGCCGCGGAACCTGACATCGGCCTTCACCACCTGGCGGTGGTAGCGAACCGCGACCTCGACGACGTTGCCGTCGGACATGTTGGCGGCGAAGGCCGACACGCTGTAGCGGCCCACCAGCAGCTTGTCGATGCGGTAGGCCCCCGCGGCGTCGGTGACCGCCTGCCCGGCCACGCAGACCTGCGGGTTGCCCTGCGCGTCGTAGCACTCCTGCAGCGCGTATACCGTGATCCCGGCGGCCGGGCGCCCGTCGTGCCGCGAGACGAGGCCGGCCACGCCGCCGAGGGACTCCATCACGATCGTGACGTTCACCTCGTCACCTTCGCGCACGAGGTCGACGACGGCGCGGCCGGTGGACTGCATCGCGTCGCTCACCGCCACGATCTCGCGGCGCCCGACGGGCACGTCCACGAGCGTGAAGCGGCCGTCCGCGTCCACGGTGGTCAGGGTGAGGCCGCCGCCGACGCGGGCGTCCGGCACGGGCCGCCCGTCGCGGTCGACCACGACGCCATGCACCCTGCCGAGGCCCCCGCCGACGAGCAGGTTGAAGTCGATGCGGCCATCGGGCGGCAGGTCGACGCGCACCTCGCCCTCGGCGAGCGCGGCCTGGTCGAAGGCGTAGACGCGCAGCGTGCCGGCGACCACCCGCGGGAAGGCGAACGTCCCCGCGGTGTCGGTCCGCGCGACGGCCACCGCGCACTCGACGGGCTCGTTGTGGCCGCCGGGCGGGGGCGGGCAGCGCACGCCCGGCTGGCTGCGATTCGCGTAGTAGGCGATGACCGGCACCTCGGGCACCGACGTGAAGCCGTCGCGGCGCAGCACCCGCCCCGACACGGCACCGTACTCGACGACCACCCCGGTGGCGTCCACGTCGAGCAGCACGAGGTCGCGGGTGACGATCGCGCCGGCGAAGGGGATGTCCTCGGCGAGGAAGATCGACGCGGGGCGTGTCGTGTCGACCGCCTCGACGAGGACGCTGCCCACCGGGATGCGCGCGATCTCGAACGCGCCGGCGGCGTCGGTCACCGCGCCGAACTGGCTCTGGTCGGTGAGGCTGGTCACGCGGACCTGCGTGCCGGGCAGCGGCGTCGTGCCGTCCTCGGCGAGCGTGCGACCGCGCAGCGTGCCGCGCCCCAGGAACACGACGTTGACCTCGAGCCGCTGCCCGTGGCGCGACACCGCGAAGCGGACCGGGCGGAACTCGTCGGGTTTCGCCGGGTCGAGCGCCACGAGCTTCACCCGCCTGGCGCCCTTCAGCACGTAGTTCCATCCGAAGCGGCCGTCGGCGTCGGCGTTCTTCGCCGCGATGCCGACGGTCACCGTCTTCTGGCCCCCGCCTTCCAGCAACCCGCCCTCGCACTCGAACTCGTAGAACAGGCGCACGTCGGCGAAGGGCGCCGCCGCGCCGTCGGCGCCCAGCACGCGTCCCGTGACCACGCCGGCCTCGTCGGTGACCGTGACCTGCACCGGGAGCGTCTGGCCGGCGATCGACTGGCCGCGGCGATCGGCGGCGCCGGCGACGGTGAGCGCCACGGGCACGAACGGCCCGATCGGGTCGCGCATCGCGACGTAGGCCACGCGGCGGCCCGGCTGCAGGGCGACGCCCACGGCACGGTTGCCCTCCATGCTGAAGGCCGCGATCTCCTCGGCCGCGAGGCGGTCCTGCACGCTCTCCGGCGTCACCTCCTCGCTGAACAGCACGGCGACGACGCGGCCCGCCTGGTAGGTGACGAGATCGGTGCAACCCACGCGGTCGGCGTCGGCCATCTGCACCACGGCCAGCACCGTCGGGGCCGGATCGGGTACGTCGGCGAGCGCGCGGGTCACGGGGGCCGGGGCGGGCGCACCTTCGTCGACCACCTCGAAGACGACGCGATAGGGGGCCGACTCCGGCTGCCCGAGCGAGGGCAGGTCCGACAGGCCGATGTCCTCGAACGAGGCCACCTGCAGGCGCCCGTCGGCGGTGGGCACCACCACGCTCACGTCGAACCGGGCATCGTCGGGAACACCCGCGCGTCGCACCAGTCGGGCGGTGAAGACGCCGGCCTCCGGCGTGGTCACCAGCGCCATGGCCGCCGTTGGCGTGCCCGACACGTCGGCGAACGGGAGGTACTCGCCGAACGGGATGTCCTTCGTGATCTTCGCCGCCGTGCCGCCACCGAGCTGGCGCCCGCTCGGATCGATCAGCTGGAGCTGGACCGGCAGGGTGCCGGAGGCGGCCGCGACCAGCACGGACAGGTGCGGGGCACGGGAGGTGAGCGTGCCGGCCACGTCACGGTGGAAGGCGACGGCCCCCGCCTGCTGCAGCGGGTCGCCGAGGATTCGCGCGATCGCCGCCGCGAGCACGTCGCCGCGGAACGACTTGCGGCGGAGCAGGTCGAAGCCCTCGTAGTCGTCCTGCAGGAACGGGAGGTCATCGGGCGTCGTGACGCGCTCGGACAACCGGGCGTAGTTGCTGCCGGCGACGTCGGCGAGCAGGTGCAGGGCGCTGTCGGCCAGGGGCTCGCCCAGCGAGTGGCGGAACCCGGCCTCGGCCACCTCGATCGCGTGGTCGAACACCACCTGCTTCGAGAAGCGCTGCAGATCCGGCGGCACGGCCGCGGGGGGCGCGGTGGCCACGGCCCAAGCCCGTCCGAGCAGGCCGAGCGCGGCCTCGCGCAGGTCCTTCGGCAGCGCGTTGGCCTCCTTGGGCAGCACGAGCGAGTCGGGCGACAGCGGGATGCCGAACTCGCCGACGGCCGTCTTCAGCTGGAAACGCCCGGCGACCTGCTCGTCGGCGTCGAGCGTCGCCGCGGTGATGCGCCCCGTCCGGGCCGCGACCAGGTCGAAGGAGGCCGTCACCGAGTCGGACGGGGCGATCTCGTCGAAGCTGCGCGACGGCTCGCCCACCAGCCTCGCGCCGCTCACGTTGTTGGCGTCGAGCGCCAGCGTCACGAAGTTAGCGGGCGACGCCGACGTGTTGGTGACAGTGACGTCGAGCGTGTACGGCTCCCCTGCGTTGACGATGTCGGGGTGGGTGAACGTGAGGGTGAACGTGGGGTTGCGCACCAGCACGGCGCCCACCGCGCGCCCGCGGATCGGCACGGGCCCGACCGGCAACCCGGTGAGCGTGCCGGTGAGCTCCATCTCGACGGTGTGCGTGCCCTCGCGTCGGCCCTCCACGAGGTACTCGGCGCTGCCCGTCTCTCCCGGCCCCAGCGTCGTCACGTCGTCGGCGGTGCCGAGCTTGCCGTCGGGCCCGGGCTGGTGGACCGGCTGCACCTGCGCCCACGTGCCGGTGGCGCGCTGCGCCATGCGAAGCGGGTCGTCCGCCGAGCCCACCACCTTGTCGCGTCCCGGCGGCAGCACGAGGCTCGCCGTGAGGTCGGTGACGACCAGGCGCGAGCCGGGTGGCGCGACGTTGCCCACCATCAGCAGCACGCTGAAGTACTGGTTGAGGAAGCCGATGTCGCCCGGGATGACGATGACGCCAGGGATGGGCGGGACCCAGAAGTCCTGCGCCGTCGCCGTGGCGTCGTACTGCAGCGTGAAGCCCGTGACGCTGAGATTGGGCACTAGCGTCTGCACCTTCAGCGTGTCGGGGATGAGCGTGCGCAGGTCGCGCAGCGACGGCGGGTCGACGTTGGCGAGGTCCGCCGTGCTCACCGAGACGTCCTGCGCGCCGCCCACCATGGGCAGCACGACGGGGAAGCTGATCTCGATGGGCACGCCCGCGTCGACGGCGAACGCGGCGCGGAAGTCGTACGCCTGGAAGCTGGACGCGTCGAAGACGATGCCCTTCTCGCGGATCTCCTGCGCGGTGAGCGGCCGCGCGGTCACCTGCGTGACGAGCAGTTTGTCGATGACGTCGATGCGCACGCTCTCGGGCGTGCCTCGCATGAGGACGGCGCCGTCGCTCACGAGGCGGATGTCCTCCAGCGTGTGGGCGCCGGGCACGGGGAGCGGCGGAATCTCGAAGGGCGCGTTGGGCCGCGCGACGAGTTCGACGGGGCCGTCGAAGCTCGGGCCGCGCAGCACGGCCCGCACTTCGGCGCCCGGGGCGAAGGGCGGCAGCCCGGCGGGCGGCGCCGCGGCCTGCAGGAAGGTGCTGACGATGGTGGCGATGCCCTTGGGGACGGTCTGCTGGGCGGGCTCGACGCGCAGGCCGAGACCGTAGAGGAGGATGTCGGCGCGCGAGAGGAAGCGCGGTTGCTGGGCGGCGAGCGGCGAGGCGAGCGACACCAGGGCCGCCACCGCGATCACGCGGGCCAGCATGCCGAGCGGCGAGCGGCCTCGACGATCCCGCATCGTTCCCACCGTGCCGCGCGCGGGCGCGGCTGCAAGCTATCGCACCGCGGCCGCCAGGGCGTCGGCGTCCACGGTCACCTTGAACTCGCGCGCCAGTTCCGCCTTGAGGCGCCCGAGTTCCTGCTCCACCATCAGCCGCTTCACGTCGGCCTCGACCGCATCGAACTCCGGCAGCGTGCCCTCGTCGACCTCGTCGACGCGGATCACGTGGTAGCCGAAGCTGGTCTTCACGGGCGCGCTGAGTTCGCCGGGCGTCAGCGCGAGCAGCGCGTCCTCGAACGGCTTCACCATCACGCCGCGGCGTATCCAGCCGAGGTCCCCGCCCCTGAGCCTCGTGCCGGCCTCGACGCTGCGCGCGGCCGCGACGTCCTCGAAGGCCCGCCCGGCCAGGATCTCCGCGCGCGCGGCCTCGGCGTCCTCGCGGGTGGCCACGAGGACGTGCCGCGCCCTCACGCGGGCGCCGGTGCGGAACTCGCCGGGATGCGCGTCGAAGTAGGCCCGGGCCTGCTCGCGCGACGGCATCAGCCGGCGCATGGCCGACTCGAGGTACGCGCGGGCGAGGATTTCGGCCGTGGCCTGCTCGACCTGGAACCTGGTGTCGGCGCGCTGGTCGAGACCATCGCGCCTGGCCGCAAGCGCCAGCAGGCGGTGCTCCAGGGCCTGTCGGACGATCGGCTCGCGCCCATCGGGGGTGACCGTCGCGAGCAGCCCGTCGCCACCGCGGCGCCGCTGTTCCAGCGCGATGAGCTGCCGCACGTCCGCGACGGTGAACGGCTGGCCGCCCACCTGCGCCACCGGCGTCGTCGCGGCCGGCGCGTCCGGCTGCGCGGACGCCACGCTGGCGCCGGGACCGGCGGCGGCGACTGCGCACGCGAGCACGACGAGTGACAGCGGCCGTGACGGCATCGGTCCTCCCCTCATGGCAGCCACAGCACGACGAGGGCATTGCCGCCCGCCGTGCCCACGTCGGAGAAGGAGATCACGCGGATGCTCTCGGGCGTGCCGGGCACCTCGATCTCGATCTCCACGCACCCGTCCGCGCCGACCACCACCTGCGCGCCCTCCACCTCGGGCTGCGCGTCCGCGGTGAGGACGCGGCCGAACGAGACGAGGTCGGCGCCGCCGGCGCCCTCGGGCTGCAGGCTGACGTGCACGACCGTGCCCGCGGCCACGGGCTGCCCGTCGTTGCGCATCAGCGGGGCCGTACGCAGCCGCGCCACCGTCTTCGTGTCGGCGCCCGACCCGGCCTGCGAGACCGACGCCACGCTCCAGGTGAGCGCCCCGGCGGGCATCGGCGGCGCGAGCGTGTAGGTGCCGAGGCGATCCACCGAGGCCGTCACCGTGTTCGCGAGGGGCTGCACCAGGCCGTCCACCAGCGTCCAGTCGCCGCGGTCGCCGTCCCAGCGATAGAGCCGCAACTGGTTCTCGTCGACGCCCGCCACGTCCTCGTCGCTGTAGCCGATCACCAGGCCGGCGGCCGCACCGAGCACGGCGTCGTGCGGCGTGAACCCATGGAAACCGCCGACACCGTAGTGGGGCTTGGCGGCCGGGCCGGTCGTGTCGGCGGGGTAGTAGGGCGCCGGCGCGACCGGGCCGTAGGTGGGCACGAAGCCGTGGCCCAGCGTGCCCTTCGCCGCCGCGAAGTCCTCGTCGTTCCGGAAGGTCAGCGTCCCGCCCAGCGTGGTGCCGACCGTGCCGCCCTGTCCTGGCGCGCCGGGGAGGCGCACCGTGGGCGCGAAGACGGCGTTCTGCTCGTTCGCCCGCCTGAGCTCGTCGCGGAGCGCGAGCTGGAACAACAGCTCGTACCACGGCGTGGCGGCGATGCCCAGCGACTGGTAGTCCTCGAGGACGAAGGACCGGCCGCCGACGAGCACGCCCTTCTCCTTGACGAAGGAGACGGTGCTGTCGACGCTCAGCGGGTTGACCTTGATCTCGGCGCCGTTGCCGAAGAGGTCGCCGCCGAGGCCCAGGTCGAAGCTGGCGATGGCCTTGCCGGTGTCGACCGCCTCCGTGTAGGTGGCGTTCTCGAGCGTCTGGCGGACGAATCGCAGGAAGGCCTCGAGCAGCGCGCTCGGGCCCACGAGCACCGTGCCCTCGTCGAGGCCGAGCCGCGCGCGCTCCTGGGGATGCAGCAGGCCCTTGAACGACGCGACGTGCCGCAGGACGCGCAGCATCTGCGGCTTCGACGAGACCGAGTAGGTGAGCGTGTAGCGCGCGCCAGGCGCCTTCGGCGGCTGGCCCTCCTTCACGTAGCCGAACGGCTTCTTCGAGAGGAACGTGACGTCGATCCGGGTCACGCTCCACCGCAGCGGGTCGGCGGGGTCGCCCTCGGTGCCCTCGGTGCCGAGCACGAGGGCCAGGCGCATGCCGCCGTAGCCGTCGGCGCCCCACTTCCGCGACAGCTTGGCGGCCAACTGCTTCACCGCCCACTTCTCGACCTCGGTGCGGACCGTCGTCTCTTCCTTCGACTCGGCCTCCATCTCCGCGAGGATCGTGTCGAGCAGCGTGCTGAGGTTGGCCGTCAGCTCGAACTCGCCCTCCCCGGTGACGCTCGGCACGAGGCCGGTGAGCCGCGGCGAGCTGACGTCGGCGAACCGGCGTTCGAGTTCGTAGGCCACGCCGATCTTGGCGCTGGCGCTCGCCTTCGCGCTGACGACGCTGGCGCCGTCGTACTTCGGCTGGCCGACGTTCTCGCCGCTCGTCTCGACCTCGGTGAAGAGGACCTTGGCGTCGAAGACCTTGCCTTCGGCCTGGGCCGTGCCGCCGATGCGCGTGAAGTCGGACACCTTCACGGGGCGGTAGTGCTGCACGGGCTTGTCGAACCACAGGAGGCGGATTCGCTGCCACCATGGCTCGCCGTTGAAGAGGTCGGAGAACAGGCCCAGCAGGTTGCGCCGGCGCGAGGGGGCCAGCGGGTCGAACACGAGGTCGCGGAAGCGCGTGACCTCGCCGTCGATCACCGGCCGCACCGCATCACGGGTCACCGCGAACGTGAACCGCTCGCCGAAGGCCAGGCCGACGCCGGCGCCCGCGACGCCCTTCGGGCCCTCGGCCTTTGCCAGCCCGTCGAGCTGGAACGAGAAGGTCTTGAACCCCCACTCGCCCCTCACGTCGCCGGAGATCTTGCGGTTGAAGAACAGCGTTCCGCGCTCGGGGGTGGCCTGGCCGCTGCGGCGCCTGCTGTCCACCGTGAACGAGAGCCCGCCGCCGGCGCCCAGTGTCACCTTGCCGCCGAGGGCCGACAGGCCGGTGCTGATCTCGGAGCCGGCCCGGATGCCCTCCGTGAACTCCCCGGGCACGAACTCCACCGTGTAGGTCACCGGCTCGGCGTCTCCGCAGACGGCGCGTTCCTCCCCACCAGCCTCGAGGCGCACCTGGACGGCGCCCTCGGCCATGCCGTTGGTGAACGGGATGGCCACGCCGGGCACGAACTCCGTCACGTCACCGGTGGTCCGGCGCGTGCCGATCGTCCCGTCCACGTCGGTGACGAAGGTGTAGCTCGCGAGGCTGGCGCCCGTGGTCAAAGCCGTCACGGGCACCCCCGGCAGGGGCGCCCCGGTGGACCGGTCGATCACGCGGTAGTGCCGGTAGGACGTGCCGTCGAGCATCACCTTCGAGTCTGCGCCCACGGGGTTGGGGTCGGGCGCCATCGGCGCGATCACCGGGCGCGGGCAGCCGACGACGATGCGGAAGGGAGGCGCGGTGGTGAGGCTGGTCGACGCCGAGTAGACGGTGGGCACCGCGTCGATCACCGCCGGGACCGTGGCCGTGAAGGGCACGTTCGTCGTGGCCGACTGGCCTGCGGCCAGCGTGCCCACCGGGTAGCAGCGGCTGGTGAGGCTGGTGCAGGCCGTCACCTCGTCGATGGCCTCCGCGGTCGGGTTCGTGACGGTCAGCTTCAGCGTCGCCGACTGCCGCAGCGCCATCACCACCGGGCTCTCGAGCAGCACCGGGATCGGCTCGACCGGGCTCGACGGCGTCGTGGTCTTGATCTCGAGCTGCTGCGAGATCGAGAGCGTGGGCTCGAGCGAGCACTCGGCGTCTGGCAGGAGGGTCCCGGCAGGCAGGTCGGGATCGACCGGTGGCAGGGCCGGCGGCGTGTTGTTGCTCGGGTCGAGCACGTAGTAGGCGAATCCCGTCCAGTTGTTCTGGCGGTCGGACTCGCGCACCGTCCGCCCGGGCACGTCGATCGTGAAGATCCCGCGACCGGCCTTCCCCCGGCTGGCAGGCCCCTGGTCGATGTCGAACATGAAGAGCGGGACCTTCTTGCCCTTCTCGATCCTCACGTTCCCGTTCTGGTCCGTTTCCCACTCGGGGTGGACGTGGTCGCCGCCCTCCAGGTCGAGCGTCGCCGACTCCACCTGGTCGTTGGCGGCGCCAGGCGCGCGGAACTGCGAGCCGAGCGTCACCCCGAGGGCGTCGCGGTAGCTGCGATTGTAGACGTGCGGCACTACGCCGAGGTGGGCGACGAGCGCCTTCTGCAGCTCGCGGGTCTGGGTGGCCAGGTTGTCGAGGCGCAGCTCGTTCACCTGGCCAACCCCTGGCGAGTAGGGGTCGCACTCGGCGAACGACGTGACGCCGGCGGGACAGGGAACCTTCGTGTAGGCGAGCCACGCCGGCAGCGCCTCGCTCTGCCACTCCAGCAGGTAGCGCGCCACCTTCGCGACGAAGCGGTGCGCCTCCAGCGAATCCGTGATGGCGATGCGGTCCGCCTTCACCTGGTAGAAGGTGTAGATGTCGAGCACCTCCTTCAGCGTGAAGATGTCGAGCGCCCCCTCGTCGCGCCACGGGCGCAGCGTCCAGGCCGCCGCCGACGCCATGTACTCCTCGAGCGAGTTGCAGGGCTTGGTGAGCCACTTCTCCGGGGCGACCGCGGGGTCCACGTACAGGCAGGCGTTCTTCTCGAACACGACCGTGGCGCGGCGGCCGTCTGGCGTCTTCGTCGGGTCGGGCATCGGCTCGGTGAGCCCGCTCTCGCGACGCACCAGGTCGACCGTGCGGCGGCTGCCCCGCGGGTCGGCGATCGTGCGCGCCAGCGCGGCGCGGATGCCCGCCTTGCCGGCCAGGTGCATCTGCACCAGGTAGAGGTCGTGGAAGGCCGAGCGCTCGTCCTCCGCGCCGGGGATGCGCAGGAAGCCCTTGCCCTTGGCGAACATCCACTCCATCAGCTTGGTCCACTCGAACCCTTCGAGGCTGGGGATTCCGGTCTTCGTGCGCATCTTGCGCAGCGAGTCCTCGAAGTCGATGTTGCGCTGGTCGGGGTCCGCCGGATCGAGTTCGCCCACGTAGTTGGCCGGGTAGGTGGGCTTGCCGACGTCGGGATACCCGGGCGCCTGCACCCAGCGCGACTCGGTGACGTGCTTGAGCATCAGCAACTGCCGGCCCAGCGCCATGTCGTTCACGGCGTCGCCCTTCAGCGCGGGGTCGGTGCGGAAGATGCTGTACTTCGCCATCGCGACGTTGCGCAGCCGGTCGGGCAGGAAGCTGATGTCGCGGAAGTGGAACGTGAAGCTGCGCCCGGGCTCGTCGCCCTCGACGATGATGGGCAGCGGCCTGCCGTCGGCGTCGGTGAACTGCTCCGTGAGCCGGTTGATGATGCAGACGGGCACCGGCACGCTGTCGGCGCTCCCGTTCTCGTCCACCTCGCTCGCGATCTCGGGCAGGGCCCACACGCCATCGGGGAAGTAGGTGGAGATGTCGTGGTCGCTGAGCCCGGGCTGGTAGTTGCCGTCGCAGACCTTCACCGGGTCGTCGGCCCACAGGCACGCGCTGCTGCCCGACTCCCACATCCGGAAGTCGTCGGCCACCACCCCGCATCGCGCCACCGCCTCCCGGATGCCGGCGGCGATGCCCTTCTGCAGCGCCTGCTTCTCCTTCTGCAGCAGCACCTTCAGGTCGCCATCGGCCTTCGTCTGGTCGGCGGCGGCGGTGAGGTCCACGCCGAGGTCGCAGCAGCTGTCGTACACGCCCCACACGTCGAGCCCGCCGGGGTGCGCGATGTAGAGCAGCCCGCGATCGCGGTCCAGGCGGATGCCGTTGAACCCGTTCGGGTAGCTCCGGCGGAACTGGATGCGATCGTCGAACCCGTCGGCGTCGGCGTCCACCGGCTCCTCGGTCGGGCGCGAGAGGTCGATCATCAGCAGCGTCGGCCCCGCGTCAGCCAGGTCGGCGCCGGCGAACACGCGCCGCGTGCCGGGGTCGAACTCCACGTCGCGCACGACGCCGGGGACGGGCACGCGCGTGATCTCCACGGGGGTGCCGGTCCTGCGCACGTCCACGATCGAGATGCCGAAGTCGCCGCCCACGACGGCCAGATCGAAGACCTCGGTGGGGGCGACGAGGCCGTCGCCGTCGAGGTCGGCCTGCAGGCCCGCGGCGACGCGCAGCCGGCGCGGCGCATAGGACAGCCGGGCCGTCCCCAGCGGCGCGAGGTTCGGGCTGAGCACGACGAACGCCTCGGCGGGCTGCGAGGGGCTGACGGCGAACAGCTGGCCGCCCTGCGTCACCACGTCGGTGAAGTTGCCCGGGTACACCGCCTCGCGCAGCCGCTCGGTGACGTCGCGCTGCGGGACGTTGGGGCCCACCTCGGCAGCCATCACGCCCATCTTCTCGACGGCCGCGAACGCGGCCGCGCCGGTGGTCGTCGGCACCGCGGCGATGCCCTTCGCGTAAGCCGTGGCGAAGACGGTGTTGCCCGGGTTCGGCCCCGTCATCAGGTCCGGGTTCACCGTGAGCACCTTGCTCGCCAGGATGCCGATGGCCGCGCGATCGGTGACGTCGAAGAAGGTCATCGACCCGAAGGTCACGTTGAACTGCGCGGTGACGGCGAGATCGCCCGTGAACGCCTGCCCGGTGCGGTCGGTGAACGCCACGTCTGGCAGCAGCGCGATCCGTTGCTGGCTCGTCGCGGCGGAGGCCGACGACACCCACAGCGGCTGCCTGGGGTTGGTGACGTCGAGCGCCACGAGGTTGTCCGACTGCCCGCCGGTCGTGACGAACAGCGTCGTCGACGCGGGCGACGTCCGGCGCCGGACCGCGACGTCCTTGAACGGCGCGGCGCTCGCGAAGGTGCCCATCGACCGCGGCGTGAACGTCTTCACCTGCAGCCGCATCGCGAACAGCGGGTTGCCGGCCGCGTCGCGCACCGCTGGCGGCAGCTGACCCGGCTCGGTTGGCGACCAGGGCTCGTCCGGGTCGATCCCCTCGACGACGAGGGCGTACGTCTCACCGAGCTTCAGCGGGCGCGCGGGGACGAACGACGCCCTCCGGTTCCCGTCCGAGACCCGCACCTCGCCCTCGACGCGCCGCCCCTGGGAGTCCACGAGGTGGATGTGGTCCTTCAGGCTCTGCGCGTCCATCGGCTCGGAGAACGTGAGCACCAGCGCGGCGGCCGGGTCGAAGCTGTTCGTGCGCACCGGGCCCGACACCACGTAGGGCAGGCCCACGTCGTCGCTGATGACGCCGAGATCGAGCGGTTCGTCGGGCGGCGGCACGAAGCCGCTGACCGTGCGCACGACGTCGCCGGTGAGCCCGTTCCGCACCGTGATGCGGAAGCGCGGGATCGGCACGTAGTGCGGGGGGCGCCCGGCGTACTCGACGGCCAGCACGTGGTCGGCGTCGGCGTTGCCGTCGAAGGCGAACCGTGTCCCGTTCTCGACGATGCCGCCGGCCGGCACGTCCTTCGCGAACCCGCCAGGTGCCGTCAGCGTGACCTTCGTCACCGGGTAGCCGGATGCGAGCGCGCCGGGCGCGACGTGCAGCAGGAGGGCGCCGGCCCCGTGGTCGGACGGCCGCACCAGGTACTCGCCCGCCGCCAGGACCCTCGTGATCCCGTCGACGTCGACGATCTCCACCCGGCGCGGCGTCGCGACCCCGCCAGCCACGCCGAACTCGTACGACGGCAGGAGGAAGTCGAACGACAGCGCGTCGCCGCTGTCGAGGTTCTTCACGGTCAGCTTGGTCACCGGCACCGGCACCTTGTCGGGGTCGAGGCGGATGACGACGCCCGACGGCTCGGCGGCCGTGAGGCGCGCGCCCGTGATCACCCGTTCGCCGGCCGGACCGCTCACCTTGATCTCGAAGCGGTCCTTCAGGTGCCACGGCACCTGCATGCGGTAGTCCACGGGAACCAACGGGAAGCTCTGCACCTGCGAGGAATCGAGGTTCCGCACGAGCAGTTCCCGGTCGCGCGGCGTGGGCAGGTTCGGCTCCACCGTCAAGCGGACGCTGTTGTCGGTGATCGACACGCGGCCGGCCGGCATGGGGAAGCCCATGCGCCGTGGCTCGGCCGCCTGCGTCCAGAACGGCAGCAGGGTTTCGATCCGATCGAACGTCGCGTTGCTCGTGAGCAGCGAGAAGCGCAGGTCCACGCCGCCGTCGGCCGGCACCACCTGCCCGTGGGTCGTGCCCGTCGGGCCCTCGCTGCGCACCACCACGTAGGTGCCGCTCGCGGTGACGCCCGGGAACGGCGGCGACGCCGTCACGATGCGGCCGTCGCGGAGCTTCGCCGTGTCCACCACGGCGAGCGCGGGTTGCCCGCCGATCTGCACGAGCTTCGCGACCACCCAGACGTCGCCCGGTGCCTCGTCGCCCCGCGCGGGGAACGACAGGTTCACGTGGCGCGTCGGCGTGGCGCCACCGAGGTCGAGCCTCAGCGCCGAGCGCAGCGCGTAGCGATGCGGCGTCGGCGGGACGTTCGTGTCGAGGGCGACGGGGATGTCGCCCGTCACGTCCACCGGGATCTCGCCGATGGGGACCGCACCGACCGTGACGATGGCGCCGTCGGGGAAGGCGTCCAGGGGGATGTCGACCTGCGCCCCCCGGGCTCCTCGACGATGCCGCCCTCGGCCAGCAGGGCCACCGACACGCTGCCGTCCGGGTGCTCGTGCCGGAAGCGCGGCACCTCGACGACCGTCTCGTTGCCGCCCGGATCGGTGATCACCACCTCGCCCCGGGCGGCCGGGGCCGCCGCGCCCCAGGCGCGGGAGCCGCCCGGGGCGGCCCCCCCCACCGGGGGGGTCTGAAGCCGCCGTTGGCGTCCACCAGCACGGGTGTCTGCGTGCCGGTCGTGCGATTGCGGATCCACACGGTGTCGCGCGGCCCCGCGGTGCCCTGCGTGGCCGTCACGGTGGTGCGGCCCGCCGAAGGAATGTCGGCCGAGATCGCCCCGGCGGGAGGCAACGGGGGCGGTGTGGTGTCGAGGCTGTCGAAGGCGATCGAGACGGCGGCCGCCAGCGTGTAGCCGGAGGTGTCGGCGACCTCGCGCGCGATGGTGAACGTGTAGGTGGTGTCGGGGGCCAGGGGCGCCGTCGGACGGAACGTCACCACCGTGTTGTCGCTGCCGAGGCTCACCACGCCGTCCACGGCCAGTCCGCCGCCGGACACCATCGACAGCCGCCCGGCGTTGACGCCGCTGACGGACGCGGGGTCGATCGGCTCCGAGAAGGTGACGACGACGGGGTCCGACAGGGCGACGTTGACGGCCCCGGCGGCCGGCCGCGTGGCGAGCACGCGCGGGACGTCGGCCACCAGCGGGAGATCGACGCGCGCCAGCGCGCCGGCAACGAGCGAGACGTTGGCGTGCCCGACATCGCGCGACACCAGGTCGATCGCGGTGAGCGCCACAGGCCCGGCGGCGCCGGCGACGGTGAAACGCCCGACGCCGTTCGACAGGCCGACTACCGGATAGTCGGCCGCGGTGACCAGTGCGCCGGCAAGGGCCGGGCCGGTCACGCCGAGCACCGTCCCCGTCGCGAATCCCGGCGGCGCGGGCAGTGACACCAGCAGGTAGCGGCCGGCCTTCCGTACGCCTTCCAGCGAGGTGGCCTGGTCGCCGATGGCGAGTTCCGTGACGAGGCGGTCGCCCTCGAGGCGCACGAGGGCGACGAGCACCGGACGTGTCCGGCCGCCCAGGTCGTCGAGCCTGACGACCACGACGCGCGACGCGTCGGGCGCGGCGTCGGGTCGTGGCAGCGACAGCGTCGCCGGGGCGCCCAGCTCGCTGCCGAGCGCCACGTCCATCCCCGCGAGCCACGCGAAACCGTCTGGCAGCATGACCCCCAATGACGCCAGGTCGATGGCACGCAGGGACACGGGCGTGGCGTCGGCGAGCGCGCCGGGCGCCACCACGAGCCGGGCGCCGTCGGGCCCGTCGATCGTCCCGCCCTCTGGGCCGACGAGGCCAGGGACCGACGGCACGGCCGGTGGCACGAGCAACTCGAGCGAGATCACCCCCTGGTCGAGCGTGAGCGTGTCGAAGGACTGGGAGGGCGACACGACCTGCGACGCCGAGAGCGTCGAGCTGTCGCCAGGCTCCTGGTAGAGCACCAGGTCGTGCACGCGCGGCGGCAGGGCCAGCGCCGCGCCCGAGGTGAACTGGTAGCGTTCGCGCACGCGGGCCCACAGGCGTGCGCCGCTGGGAAGCGCGCCCTGCTCCGCGGCGATGGCGTGCCGCACGGTCGAGCGCACGCCGGGCTGGTAGAAGAGCACCTGCGGCTGCGGCGTGACGGCCGACGTGAGCGCGTCGGGCACGACCGGCGCCGCGGCGGCAGCCAGCAGTTCGCCCGGCACGGCGGCCGGCGGCGCCATCGGTTGCGTGTCGGCGACCACCCACGCGAACTGGCCGGCGCTCGTGACGTCGGCTTCGAGGCGTGTCGAGTCGCCGGATAGCCGCCCTTGGCCCACGACCCGCCACGCCTGTGCGGCGCGGTCCCACCGCACGACAACGAGCGCGCCGGGCGGGGGCTCGTCGAGCCCGTGCGCCAGTCGCAGCACTGCGCCGCTGGGCAATGGCGCGTCCTGCGGCGTCAGATCGACGGCGCCGGCGGGCGCCCACCCCGGCGGCAGCAACCCGTGAAGCGCCTGCCCGGAGACCACCGCGAGGCGCACTGCCGAGGCATCGCCGGTGAAGCCGGGGGGCACGTCGATCTCAGCGGCACCGGCCACGAGACGCCCGCCGAGCGCGCCCGTGACGCTGCCTTCCGGCGCCGGGAACCTGGTGAGGCGCGCGTCGAAGACCTCGACGACGCGGCCGGCCCCCAGCGAGACCGCGCGATCGACGCACGTCCACCCGGCGCGGTCGATGGCGATGACGCCCTGACCCGGCGTGGCACGCAGCACGTACGAGCCGTCGGCGCCGGTGACGGTCTCGGCGGCGTAGGCGAGCCCCTGCGCATCGGTGCCCGTGAGCACCACTCGCGCGCCCGCCACGGGCAGGCCCGTGCCGTCGTCGTAGACCTCGCCAGTCGCCACGGCGGTGGCCAGCACCGGCGGTGCGGCGATCGTGAGGACGCGCGTGTCCGACGCGGTCTGGCCGGCGAAATCGGTGGCGCGGGCCACGAGCGAGAGCGAACTGCCGGGTGCCGCCTCAGACGGCACGACGAAGGGCACGTCGTACGGAGGCGTGGCGAGCGTCGCGAGGCGACGGCCGGCGGCCAGCACCTCGACGAAGGCGATGCCGGAGTCGTCGGTCGTCGTCACCGAGAGCGTGAGACGCTCGCCGGGCGTTGCCGACGGCGGCGCGACGAGCGTCACCGCTGGCGCGACCGTGTCCGGCACGGCCGTCACCGGCACGTCGAGCGCGGCCTCGCTGGCGTTACCGCTGAAGTCCACGGCGCGGGCGGTGAAGTGCAGCACGGTGCCGGCCGGCGTGTCCGCGGGCACGAGGAAGGAGGCCTCGAACGGGGCCGCCTCGTGGCGCGCGAACTCGGTTGCTCCCTCGAACATCGCCACGCTCGCGACGCCGACGTCGTCGCTCGCCTGCGCCACGAGCACCACGACGCCACCGGCCGCGGCGGACGCGGGCCCCGCGAGGCCGATGGTCGGCGGCGTGAGGTCGGGCTCGGTGGCCACCGTGATGACCGCGTCGGCGCTCGCCGTGTTGCCGGCGGCGTCGCGGGCCGTCGCGCGCACCACGTAACGCCGGCCGATGGTCACCACGCCGGGAATCGGGAGATCGAACGCGTAGGGCGGCGCCTGGAGGTCGGCGGCGATCGTGCCGTCCACCGAGAAGGTGACCGAGGCGATGCCGGTGTCGTCGGCCGCCGCCGCCACGAGGCGCACGGCGGCGCCTGGCACGGCCGACGCCGGGGCGGCGAGCGTGACCGTGGGCGCGACGCGATCGGGCGGCGGGAGCACCGTCACCTGCACGGTGGCGCTGTCGGACGCCCCGGAGGGATCGGTCACCGTCAGCCCCACGTCGTAGGTGCCCGCGGACGAATAGGCATGCTGTGGCGTCGGCGACGTGCCCGTGGCGCCATCGCCGAACGTCCAGGCGAAGGTGAGGGCGTCGCCGTCCTCGTCCGTGGACCCACGGCCGTCGAAGCCGACCGGGACGCCGGCCTCGACGGGCCCGTACGGCCCGCCGGGCCTGGCCACGGGCGGATGATTCACGGGACCGGGTGCCGTGACGGTGAGCGCCTCCGCGAGCAGCGCCTGGTGCAGGCTCGACACCACGCCGACACTGCGCGGCCCGAGTTCCGCGGCGGCCGCCACGGTGAGGCCCACGACGATCGATGTCGTCGACTCGACGGTGGTGGAGGTGACCGTGACCCCGGTGCCGGCGCTGACCATCGTCCGGCCGGCTGTGAACTGGGCGGTGGGCGAGCCGGCGATGCGCACGGTGGCGGACTCGCCGCGCACGAGGACCTGCGGCGACACGGCGATCGCGATGACCTCGAGCGGCCGCTCGTTGGACGTGACGCCGGTGGTCCGGTTGTGCACCGAGACCGCCGCAGGCCCCGTGGCGAGGCCGACGGGCATCACGAAGGCCACCCGCCGCAGGTCGCGTGCAACGTCGAGCGTGGCCACCGAGACGGCGTCGAGGCGGACCTCGGGGCCCGTGGCGGGCCGCAGCACGATCTGGTTGTTGGCGGGGACCGGGTCGAGGCCGGTGCCCGTGACCCTGACGGTGACGCCGGCCGAGGCGCCGAGCGGGGTGACCGCGCTCAGCGTGCCCGCGCCGGTGGCCGCGGGCACGAGCGCCAGCAGCGCCAGCAGCTGGGCGACGCGAACTATGAGCGTGTGACGAGGTCCGGGAGCGGGGTGAACGATGCCCCGGCGGGCGACGGCTCGCGAGACGGCTGACCCGAGGATCCCACGCCAACCTGTTGCGGCCAACGGCTCGCTCCAGACCTGGCCGGCCCGCGGGCCGGCGCAGGGGCGTCCGCCTGAGTGAGAACCGCCGGGGGACCGCGGTGGCTGCCCGGCGGCGCCAGGCCCGAAGGCCTCGGCAGAGCAACCGTGGCTAGCGGTCCGACGGCCTCCTGGTCCGCCTGCGGAGCGTAGCGCCGAGCCCGATCAGGCCGGCGCCCATGATTAGCAGCGTCGCGGGCTCGGGGATGGGGTAGTCGAGCAGGACTTCCCCCGGTGCCCGCAACTCGGTGTAGACGTCGAAGAAGCTGTCGATCGTGCCGAGGTAGAGCCGGGCGGCCGTTGGCGTCCCGACGATGCCCAGCTGGTCGAAGGAACCAGGCTCCCCGAGGTTCGAGGAACAGAAGGCGAAGCTGGCATCGACCGGGGCGTAATCAGGCCTGGGTCCGCCCTGGGAGCACCAGGGAGCGCCGCCCACGTCGAGCCCCGTGCCGTCGAGCACGACGAACGCCTCGAGCCCCGCGGGCCAGGAACCCTGGAGCACCGCCAGCGAGAACACCGTGGGGCTGTCGTCCCAGGCGAACTGGAGCGTGAGGGGGGCGGCGAGCGCCGCTTTGGGGCACAGCGTCAGCGTCACGGCCAAGACGATCCCCGAAAGCCAGCGACCCACGACGCACCTCCTGACGACGACCCGCCACCTCAGCTAATCCAATTCCCTTTCCAGAGCGGGTACGTCCTTTTCCTGAACGATCTCGCGCCCCGGTTCAGACTGCCCGACGATTGCCGCTTTGCGGCACGACAAATGTCTGCCGCGGGGCAGCATTCCCCGGCGGTCCGCAGGCCCCGCCTTCCGCAATCGGCGGCGTACGGTCCCGGTGAACCGCCTGCCAGCCCGCCACCCCGTTCGCACCCCTGGCCGGCGCCACGCCGCTTCGGTATCCCGGGCGCCCGTGGCATGATCGTCGGGCGCCCGCCCCAGCGGGCGCGGAGGACGCCGTGACCGACAGCACCGACGCACCCCCGAAGAAGCCCAGCGCGCTGCGCGACATGTCGGGTACCACCGTCGCCCTCACGAGCCTCGCCGTGATGGCCGCGGCGGCGGTGGTGAGCGCCCCGGTCTGGTTCTACTACCGCAGCAAGCGCAAGCGCACCGACGCGCTGGTGTCGCAGGCGCACGGCGACGTCCCTCCCGACCGCGCCACCGACGCCCCGGCGCCCGCCCCGCCCGACACCAAGCCCGAGTGAGACTCCTGCCGCGGGGGATCGCCCCCGCCCGCGCCCGTCCATGAACCGCTACCTGCCCGCCTGGCTGATCGGCTCGCTCTCGTTCGTCGCGTTCATCCTCAACACGGCCGTCCACGTCCCGTTCCTGATGGCCGCGGCCGTGCTGCGCACGGTGCTGCCACTGCCGGCCGTCGTTCGCGTCTGCCGCCACGTCGCGCACGCGATCGGCGCCAGCTGGATTGGCACCAACGTGCTGGGCCTGAAGGCCGGCGGCCGCATCGAGTGGCAGGTGACCCAGCCCGATGGCCTCTCCATGGATGCGTGGTACCTCGTCACCTGCAACCACCGGTCGTGGGTGGACATCGTCGTCGTGCAGTGGCTGTTCAACCGCCGCATCCCGATGCTGAAGTTCTTCCTGAAGAAGGAACTGTTCTGGGTGCCGGTGCTCGGCCTCTGCTGGTGGGCGCTCGAGTACCCGTTCATGAAGCGCTACCCGCGCGCGGTGCTCGAGAAGCGCCCGGACCTGCGCGGCAAGGACCTCGAGACCACGCGGCAGGCCTGCGAGCGGTTCCGCCAGGTGCCGGTGAGCGTGCTGAACTTCCTCGAGGGCACGCGGTTCTCGCCGGCCAAGGCCGCGCGCCAGCAGTCGCCTTACGCCCACCTGCTGCTGCCGCGCGCCGGCGGCGTGGCGCAGGTCGTGTCCTCGCTCGGCGACCGCCTGCGGTCGTGGCTCGACGTCACCATCGTCTACCCTGATGGCACGCCGAGCTTCTGGGACCTGATCTCCGGCCGCATCCGGCGCATCAGCGTGCACGTGCAGGAACTGCCGGTGGACGCCGCGTGGGTGGGGCGCGACTACGACTCCGACCCGTCCTTCCGCGCGGCGTTCCAGGGCTTCGTGAGCGACCTGTGGGCGCAGAAGGACGCGCGCATCGCCGGCATGCTGCCGGCCGGCGCCGACTGACGACCCCGATTCCGGGCCGGGCGACGTGGAGGGACTGGTGAGGGTTGGAACACGCGGGCGCGGTGTCGTACTCGTGATGGGGCTCGCGCTCGCGGGCCTCGTCGGGGCGTGCGCGTCGAACCGGACGCCGGAGCGCAGCTTCACCACGCGGGCCGAGGCCGAGGCCGCCGGCATGTTCGACGCGGCCGGCGTTCCGGCCGCGCTGGTGCCCGCGAGCGCGCAGCAGTTGCGCGAGCGCCGCGACCTTGGCACGGGCGCGATCTGGGTGCGCTTCGAGTTCGCGCAGGGCGACCGGCCCGCGCCGGCGCCGCTGTGCGAGGCCGTCGCCGAGCCCCGGCTGGCCGGGTCGGCCACGCGCGGCATCGGCTGGTGGCCCGAACTGCTGCGCAGCGACCCGGCCACGGCGCGGCAGCACTTCGACCTGTTCGCCTGCCGGGACGATGCCGGCGGCGCACCCGCCGTGCTCGCCCTCCACAAGGCGATGCCCACGGCGTTCTACTGGCGTTCGCGCTAGCGGCGCCGCGGAGGGCGGTCATGACCTCGGGCGTCGACCTGGTGCTCGCACGCGACTTCGCGTTCGCGCTGCTGATCGGGGCGCTCATCGGCCTGGAGCGCGAGAAGCGCAAGGCCCTCGAGCAGGACCACAGCATCGGCGGCATCCGCACCTTCGTGCTGTTCGCCCAGGCGGGCGCCGTCGCGGCGTGGCTGTCGCTGCGCGTCGACGCCGCCTGGATCTTCGCGGCCGCGGCGATCGGCGTCACCGCGCTCGTCGTCGCCGGCTACGTCGTGCAGGTCCGCACCGGCGTGGCCTCGGTCGGCCTCACCACCGAGGTGGCCGCCGTGGTCACCTTCCTGCTCGGCGGCGTGTGCCTCTCCGGCCAGCCGGCCCTCGCCGTCGGCCTCGGCATCGTCACCTCCGCCGTGCTCGCCTGGAAGCAGCCGATCCACGGCCTCGTCGAGAAGGTCGGCACCGACGATCTCTACGCCGGCCTCAAGCTCGCCATCGCCAGCTTCGTCATCCTGCCCCTGCTGCCGCGACAGGCCATCGATCCCTGGGGCGCGCTCGCCCCGTACGAGTTGTGGCTGCTGGTGGTGCTCATCTCCGCGCTGTCGCTGGTCGGCTACGTCGCGGTGCGCTGGCTCGGGCCGGGGCGCGGCACCGTGGTCACGGGCCTGTTCGGCGGGCTCGTCTCGTCGACGGCGGTGACGCTCACCTTCGCGCGCAGGAGCCGCGGGGAGGCGACGAGCGCGGCGGTGCTGGCGAGCGGCCTGCTCGTGGCCTGGGCGGTGATGTTCGGCCGCGTGGTGGTCGAGGTGGGCGTGGTGCACGCGCCCTTGCTGGGCGCGCTGGCGCTGCCGCTCGCCGCGATGGGCGTCGTCACGCTCGGGGCGGCCGCGTGGTGCTACCTGCGCCCTGGCACGTCCGCCGCCGCGGCGGCGCCGGACGTGCCGTTGACGAACCCCTTCAGCCTGCGGTCGGCCATGTCCTTCGCGCTCTTCTTCGCGGTGGTGCTGCTGGTCGTCGCCGTGGCGCGCGAGCACCTGCCGGCGCGCGGGCTCTACGCGGTGGCGGTGCTGGCGGGGCTCACCGACGTGGACGCCATCACGATGTCGATGGCGGCCTACGCGCGCGACGGCGGCGACGCGGCGACGGCCGTGGGCGGCATCGTGCTCGCGGCGCTCACCAACACCTTGGTGAAGGCGGGGATGGTGGCCGCCCTCGGCACCCGGGCCCTGCGGCTGCGCACGGCCGCGGCGACAGCGGCCATCGCCGTCGCCGGCCTGCTGGCCCTGCTGTAGCCGCCCTCCGGTCGGCGTTCAGTACGCCTCGAACATCCGCTGGATCTCGTTGCGATCCGTGGTGCGCGTCAGCGCCAGCATCAGCAGCACGCGCGCCTTCACCGGCGAGAGGTCCTCGGCGGCCACGGTGGGCGCCGGCCGGTCCGGCGCCTGCCCGCCGGGAGGCGGCGGCCCGCTGGCGATGCGCCCGCCGCCGGTGCGCGTGGCGTGGACCACGACCACGCCGCGCTCGCGGGCGTAGCGCAGGCCCTCGTCCTGCGTGCCGCTGGTGGCGCCCGCGCCGGCCACCGCCAGCACGAGGCCCTTCGCGCCGAGGTCGACCGCGGCCCGCACGAGGTCGCCCGGCGCGTCCTGGTAGACCAGCAGCACGTCCACGCGCGGCAGCGCCGACACGCCGACGAGGTCGAACTCCGAGCGCGCGCCGGCGCGCTTCAGCGGGCGGCGCAGCAGCACGACGCGGTCGCGATCGACCACGCCCAGCACGCCGAGCGCGCCCGAGGTGAACGTGTGCAGGCGCAGCGCGTCGGTCTTCGTCACGTCGCGCGCCGCGTTGATCTCGTCGTTGAGCACGACGAGCGCGCCCAGCCCGCGGGCCTCGGCGCTGGCGGCGACGCGGAAGCCCGCCAGCAGGTTCGCCGCGCCCTCGTAGCCGACGGTGCTCGGGTTGCGCATCGACCCGACGACGACGACCGGCCGGTCGTCGCGCACCGTGAGGCTCAGGAAGTAGGCGAGCTCCTCCAGTGTGTCGGTGCCGCAGGTGACCACCAGCCCGGCGAGGTCGGGGTCGGCGGCCAGAATCGCGCTGGCCCGCCGCGACAACTGCAGCCACTGCGCCAGCGTGAGCTGGCTGCTGGCGACGTTGCTGAACTGCTCGGGCTCGGCGCGCACGTGCCGATCGAGGCCCGGCACCATCGCGACGAGCTCCTCGGCCGTGAGGCGCCCGCCGTCGCGGTTGGAGATGGTGCCGCCGGTGGCGAGCAGGCGTACGCGCGGCAAGGGCCCGGGCGGCGTCGTGGCCGCGGCCGCCGTGGCGATCGGTGCCGGCGTGGCGGGAGGGGGCGCCGCGGCCTGGGCACAGGCCACCCCGGCGAACGCGAGCCACGCGACCAGGGTCGTGGCCACCCGCGCGCGCCGCGTGGCGGTGCTCACTTGGCCGGCGCGTCCTGCGGCGAGCGGTGCACGCGCGCCAGCCAGCCGGAGAGGTCGTTGGCGGCCGCCTCCGCCGTCGCGCCGTAGAAGGGCATCAGCGCCGTGGGGCCCCCGAACTGGTTCACCACGCGCGCGCGCCACTGCCGGCTCACCGGCGATACTTCGATCCGGTAGAGGCGGCCGTTGATACGGTGCTCGATGACGCGGACGGCACGGGACATGGCAGGGCGGCGGCGAGGCGACGGCGAGACGACGACGAGCGGTGAAGAGCGGCCAACATTGTCGTCACGCGTGAGGGCGCGATCAAGCGAAAGGACGATGTGTTGATCGCCTGTGGACGGCCGAACGCCGCCGGGACGGGGGAATCCGCGCGAGAAAAATTCTCGTGCCGTCGCGATGCACACGATATCCGCTGTCGATGCACAGCTTTTCCACATCGGGACCCGGCGCGACGGGGCGACGCGGTGCCCGCTCCTCGTGTGACCTCGCTTGACCCTCCCGGGAGGCACGCTTACGCTGGGCGTTCGCGATGACCTCCTGGCTCACCGGTTTGGGACGCGCGTGCGTGGTGCTGGCGCTGCTGGGGCTGGCGGCGCCGCCGTGCGCCGCCGACGTGCCCGCGCCGATCTTCCGCGTGTTCCTCACGGACGGGTCGAGCGTGGCCACGTTCGGCGAGTGGGTGCGTGTCGGGGAGCGCGTAGTGTTCACCGTGGCGGTCGGCGAGGGCGCGAGTCCCGCGCTGCACCTGGCCAGCGTGCCGGCCGAGCGCGTGGACTGGCCCGCCACCGAACAGTACCGGGAAGGCCTGCGTGCCGCCCACTACGCGGCGACGCAGGGCGATGCGGACTTCGCCGCGATGACCGACGAGGTGGCGCGGTGGCTCAGCGATGCCGGGCTCACCGACGATCCGGCCCGCAAGCTCGCACTGGCCGACCAGGCCCGCCGGCGCCTGCTGGAGTGGCCGGCCACGCACTACGGCCACCGGGCCGACGAGGTGCGGCAGATCCTGATGCTGGTGGAGGAGGTCGTGTCGGGGCTGCGGGCCGCCCGCGGCGACACCAGCTTCGACCTTCGCCTCGTGGCCAACGCGGGGCCGCCGCCCGTCCGGCAGCTGCCGCCGCCCTCGCTGCGCGAGTCGATCAGCCAGGCGCTGCGGCTCGCCGACGTCGCCGACACGCCGGCCGATCGCCAGTCGCTCTTGCGCACGGCGAGCGCCGTGCTCGCCGCGGCGCCGCCCGACGACGCGGCGTGGATCGCGACCAGCCGGGCGGAGGTGGACCGCGCGCTCGCCGACGAGGTGACCATCGACACGCGCTACGCGCGCCTGCGCGCCTCGGCCCTGTCGCGAGCCTCGCGTGCCGCGGCCCGCGCCGACGTCCGCGGCGTGGAGCGCGCCATCGCGCACTACCGCCGGGGCGACGCGCGCCTCGGCAGCCGCCGCGCCGACACCACGGCGGGCGTGCTGGCGGCGCTCGACGCGCAACTCGACGCGGCGCGCCGCCTGCGGCTCGCGCGCGACCAGTGGGCCACCAAGCGCGAGGGGCTGCTCGCGTACCGACGCCTGGGCCGGGCGGCGCTCGACGACCTGCTGGCCGGCCACCGCGCGCTCGAGGACATCAAGCAGCTGGCCGGGCCGTCGCCCTCCCGCCTCGATGCGCTGGAGCGCC
>JADHED010000516.1_pt1 | contig 45358 bp, 29 predicted proteins | sample 8952041 | NCBI WGS metagenome assembly JADHED01 (sample SAMN16124423, study PRJNA663239) | bioreactor sludge metagenome | isolation source: sludge (control) | place: India:Bengaluru | collected 2018-09-08 | reverse complement strand
GGTGCGCCCACGCCGACATCTCGCGCCGGAACGCCCGGTCCGCGCCCTGGAGCCGATCTCCCTCGGCGATCAGGCCGGCCAGCGCCCCCCGCCGCTCCGGGTCGAGGACCACCTGGAGCCAGGCCCCCTCGGCCGCGGCGGCCGCGGACAGCGCCTGCAGCGTCGCCTCGGCGACCGGCCGCGGGTCGAACGCCTTGCGGTTCGTCCGCCGCCGGGGGATGGCCCGGAACAGCGCGACGTCCTCCTCGCCCGGCGCGATCGCCGCGGCGGGCCGCACCCGCGCGAGCAGGTCCGGGTCGTCCGGTTCGGGGTAGACGATCGTCTCGGGGCGCATGCCGAAGCGCCGCATCGCGACCCGCAGCTGGAACAGGGCGCACCCGCAGCTGAGGGTCAGCTCGCGGTCGTCCGGGTCGGCGACCGCGAGGCCGCGCGTCCGGTCGGCGTGCAGCTCCACCGCGCCCTTGCGGATCCGGAACAGCCAGGGCTGCGCGTTGTGGCCCGAGGGCGCGAGCACGGCGTAGCCGAGCAGGAACCGCAGGCGCTCGTCGACCGGCGCGTCCTTCGGGAAATCCCCTTCGTTGATCGCCCACGCGCCCGTGCCGGCATCCGTCATCCGTCGTCCTCCGTCCGACCCTGTCCGCCTCCATGTTAACCGGGCGCCGTTTTTCCGCCCCGCGCGCGGTCGCAGGTGACCCGTCCCCGTACCTTTCCCCGGAGCGCCGGGCTGATCTGCCGCGGCGGGGAGAGCCGAATGAGCGGGACGGAGAGGAGCACCGGGTGGAGCCGCTGGCGGACGCTCGTGCTGGCCGGCGCGATCGCCCTCGCGGCCGCGGGGAACGGGCTGGCCGCGGAGGCCAACGGAAACGCCAACGGAAGAGTCGACGGCAAGCTGATGGGCGATCTTCCCGCCGTGATGGCGGCGGCCGCCCCCGGCGAGAAGATCCCGGTCTACTTCGTGCTGGCCGACCAGCTCGAGGGCGCGCGCCTGCAGGCGGCCGCCGCCGTGCCGGAACGGCTGGGCACGCCGCGGTCGCGGCGGCCCGTGATCGCCGCGCTGCAGGCCCACGCCGCGCGCACGCAGGCGGGCCTCGTCGCCCGTCTGCGCGAGGTCGAGGCCTCCGGGCGCGCGGCGCGGATCCGCCCGCTCTGGATTGGCAACGTCGTGGCGGCGGACCTCACGGCGCGCGACATCGAGGCGCTCGCGGCGCGGCCCGAGGTGGCGCGCGTCAACTGGTCGCCGAAGCGCGACGTCTGGCTCGGCACGCCGGCCAGCCCGGTGCCGCCGCTCGACCCGTTCGGGCCGCAGGCCGGGCTCGCGGGCGACTTCGGCCCGCAGCCCGACGAGATCGAGTGCGGCACGAACCTGATGCAGGCGCCGCGCGTCTGGAACGAGCTGGGCAACACCGGCGCCGGCGCGGTGATCGCCGTCGTCGACTCGGGCGTCTGCTGGACGCACCCCGACATCGTGAACCAGATCTGGGTCAACCCCGGCGAGGACCTCAACCACAACGGCGTGGTGATGGACGCCGCGGACATGAACGGCGTGGACGACGACGGCAACGGCCACGTGGACGACCTGATCGGCTGGGACTTCGACCAGAACGACAACCAGCCCTCCGACGACAACTCGCACGGCTCGCACTGCGCCGGCTCGGTCGCGGGCGACGGCACGTCCGGCACGCAGGCGGGCGTGGCGCCCGACGCGAAGATCATGGTCGTGCGCGTCGGGCTGCAGTTCACCGACGAGCCTGACGTCTGGGCCGGCATGCAGTACGCCGCGCAGAACGGCGCCGACTCGATCTCGATGAGCCTCGGCTGGCCGCACAACCAGAACCCGGACCGCGCGACGTGGCGCACCAACTGCGAGAACACGATCGACGCCGGCACCGCGATGGTCATCGCGGCCGGCAACGAGGGCTCCGGCGCGGAGCCGGACAACGTGCGCACGCCGGGCGACGTGCCGCGCGTGATCACCGTCGGCGCGCTCGACTGCAGCGACGTCGCAGCGGGCTTCAGCAGCCGCGGCCCGGTCAGCTGGTCCAACGTGCCGCCGTTCAACGACCACCCGTTCCCGCCGGGCCTCGTGAAGCCGGACGTCTCCGGCCCCGGCGTGGACACGAAGAGCCACAACGTCTGCAGCGGCTACTCGTTCAAATCCGGGACGTCGATGGCCACCCCGCACGTCGCCGGCGCGGTCGCGTTGATGAAGTCGGCGAACCCCGGCCTGACGCACGACGACGTGAAACAGATCCTGCAGGACACGTCCGTCGACCTCGGCGATCCCGGGATGGACAACACCTTCGGCACGGGGCGGGTGGACGCGTACGAGGCCGTGCTGCTGTGCGCGAGCAGCGACGGCCGGGTCGCGATCCGCGAGGTGTCCACCGCGTGCGCGGGCGGCGTGCTGCACATCACCGTCTCGGACGCGGACCTCAAGGGGGCCGGGTCGCTCGCGATCAAGGTCACGTCGGGCACGGAGCCGCTCGGGGAGATGGTGACGCTCACCGAGTCCGGCAACGCCTCCGGCGCGTTCAAGGGCGAGGTCACGACGGCGCCGGGCGCGCCCGCCCCCGACGGGGTGGTGCAGGTCGGCAACGGCGACACCATCGTCGCGACCTACGTGGACGCGGACGACGGCGAGGGCGGCACGAACGTCGTGAAGACCGACTCCGCGCTGACGGACTGCTCGGCGCCGGTGATCTCGAACGTGCGCACCGAGCAGATCGGCCTGACGAGCGCGCGCGTGCGCTGGACCACCGACGAGGCCGGCAGCAGCGTCGTCGAGTACGGGACGACGCCGGCCCTCGGCCTGACGGCCACCGGCGGCTTCACGACCGCGCACGACGTCCCGCTGACCGGCCTGACGTCCTGCACCGTCTACTACTACCGCGTGAAGAGCACCGACGGCGTCGGCAACCCCGGCGTCGCCGACAACGGCGGCGCGATGTTCCGCTTCGAGACCTACGCGGACTTCGGCTCGGGGCCGCAGTCGTGCCACGGCGGCCGCGCGCGGCTCGACCGCGACGTCTACTCCTGCGCCGACACCGTGACGCTCGAGGTCTCCGACCTCGACCTGAACGGGGACGCGGGCGTCGCCGACACCGCGGTGCTGCTCGTCTCGAGCACCACCGAGGCGACGCCCGAGACGATCGTCGTCACCGAGACCGGGCCGAACACGTCCCGCTTCCAGGGCACGATCCTCACGGCCTCGGGCGCGCCCGTGGCCGACGGCAAGCTGCAGACCGCGAACCGCGACACGCTGACCGTCAGCTACCTCGACGCGGACGACGGCACCGGGTCGTTCAACACGTCGTACGACACCGCGCTGCTCGACTGCACGGCGCCGCGCATCTCGAGCCTGCGCATCGAGGGCACGACCGACCAGCGGTTCACCGTCCGCTACACGACCGACGAGCCGTCGAACACCGTGATCGAGTACGGCCCGACGCCCGCGCTGGGGCAGACCGTGTCGTCGACATCGCTGGTCACCGAGCACGCCGCCGTCATCAACCGGTTCGAGGACTGCGACCGCGTGTACTTCCGCGTGCGCTCGACGGACACGTGGGGCTACGAGGCGTCCGCGGACCGCGCCGGGACGCCGTTCGCGACGAGCCTCGGGACGATCCCGGGCCTGTACTGGCGCGAGACGTTCGAGTCCGGCGTCAACGGCTGGACGCTCGGCGGCGAGTGGCAGGTGGGCGCGCCGCAGGGCAAGGGCGGGTCGAGCGGGCTCGAGGACCCGGTCGCCGCGTACAACAACAACGGCATCCTCGGCCACGACCTCACGGGGCTCGGCTCCTTCCCCGGCGACTACGAGACCGGCCGGACCGACAGCGCGCGGAGCCCGATCATCCCGGCGACGACCTGGCAGCGCACGAAGCTGCTGCTCTACCGGCGCCTCAACTCGGGCCCGGGCGACGACGCGCAGCTCTGGCTCCTCACGGCCAGCGGCGTGCCGATCTACCGCAGCCAGGGCCAGCCGGTCAGCGACTTCGACTACTCGCTGCAGACCTTCGACGTCGCGAGCCGCGTGGACGGCCAGCCCGGCGTGCGGCTCGACTTCCGCCAGACGAGCGACGCCGGCGGGCAGTACTCCGGCTGGAACGTCGACGACGTGATCTTCAAGGACGGCGCGCTGCCCGACTACGCGCAGTGCGGCCAGTGCGGCGGGGCGCCGTCGTTCGCGGGCGCCGCGTCGGCCACCGACGACGACGCGTGCGGCGCGACCGGTGTCACGGTGCGCTGGGCGCAGGCGGTGTCGTGGGGCAGCGGCACCGGCGGGACGTACTCGATCTGGCGCGACACCACGCCGGGCTTCACGCCGACGAACGCCAACCGGATCGCGACGGGCCTGACGGCGCTCGCGTTCACGGACGCGTCGGCGCCGGCCGGCGTGCCGGTCTACTACCTGGTCCGCGCCGAGAACAACGAGGCCTGCGGCGGCGGCCCCGCGAACGGCGGCGTGCCGGACGACAACGCAGTCTACGTGCCGGCCACGAACGGCACGACCCAGCCCGCGCCCGGCGCGATCACCGCGCTCGGGACGGGGCTCGTCGCGCACACGCACGTCCGCCTGTCCTGGCCGGCGGCGCCGGCGGCCACGCTCTACCGGGTCTTCCGCTCCGCCGGCCCGCAGCCCGCCGGCTTCGCGGAGATCGGCGAGACCGCGGCGCTGGTGTACGACGACGCCGGGGAGGGGACGACCCGCAGCAGCTGGTTCTACCTGGTCCGCGGGGTCAACGCCTGCGGCACCGAAGGACCGTAACCGACTGACTCGACGTGATGGGGGCGGCCCTCGGGCCGCCCCCCCTCTCATCGGCGACCTCCGTCACTCCGGCGAACCGAAGAGGTACGTGATCGGGACGCCCGGCGCGGGCCCCCTCGCGTGGCCGATCTCCCAGTGGTACCCGTCCGCACCGGCGCGCGACGTCAGCTCGCGCAGCTCGCGCTCGGTGTACGTCCGCAGGCAGGACACCACCCCGTCGAACAGGACGACGAACGGCACCGCCGGAAGCAGATACGTCAGCAGCAGCCGCGACCAGCGGAACGGCCGGATGAAGGGCGTGGCCAGCAGCACCAGCACGGGGCCCGGCAGCACCATCAGGAGGGAGGCGAGGCTTCGGCGCGTCACCTCCACGATCGCGATCGGCTGCCGCTGGCGCGCCGCGTCGGCGAGGATCGCCGCGGCGTCGTCGGGCTCGAAGTGATGGAACGACGAGAAGAGCGTCCGGAACCCGTCCAGCGCGGGGGGCACGCGCCGGGCGTCCACCGGCTCCGGGTGCAGCGTGACGGCGCCCGCGCTCCGCTCCGCCGCCCGCCGGCCGGCGTCCTGGTTCGGGTACTTGTCGGTGAGGAGGACCCGCAGCGACGCGTCGCCGACGTCACGGTGCAGCCGCAGCCACGGCCCGCCGCCGCCAGAGCCCAGGTCGACGACCCGCCGCGCCCCGGAGCGCCGGATCCGCTCGCCGAGGAGCGCCGCGATCCGGCCGTAGGGGTCCGCCCGTTCGACGATGAACTGGAGGTAGTCCGTCGCCGCGTCGCGCAGCGCGCGCGGGCACCACGCCGCGTCCTCGATCTCGAACAGGTGCCGCCGCCGCAGGCGCGTCACGGGGTCCCCGGTCACGTGGTCCGGCCGCAGGTCCGCGTCACGGCACCAGGACGATCTTGCCCGCCACCTGTCCGCCGGCCTCCAGCACGCGGTGCGCCTCCGCCACGTCCTCGAGGGGCAGGACGCGATCCACGACAGGCCGCAGCCGCGCCTGGTCGCAGAGGCGCCGCAGCGCCTCGACCTTGTACCGGGCCCGCTCGAGGAACGCGAAGTGGACGGTGATGTTCTTGATGTACGCGGCGTTGAGGTCGCCGGTGGTGCCGACGATCGACACGATCCGCCCGTAGGGGCGGACGCAGCCGAGGCTGCGCGCCAGCGTCTCGCCGCCGACGAAGTCGAACGCGGCGTCCACGCCCGTGCGGCCCGTCTCGCGCAGGGCCGCGGCCGCGACGTCCTCGTCGCGGTAGTCGATCGTGACCTCCGCGCCGAGCGCGCGGACCAGCTCGAAGCGTTCCCGCCGGCAGGTCGCGACCACGCGGGCGCCGCTGGCCCGCGCCATCTGCACCGCGAGCGAACCCACGCCCCCCGACGCGCCGTGGACGAGGACCGTCTCGCCGGGCTGCACACCGGCGAGTTCGACGACGGCGTCCCACGCCGTGCAGCCGGCGAGCGGCAGCGCGGCGGCCTCCTCGAACGAGAGGCGCGGCGGCTTGGCCGCGACGATCGACTCGTCGACGACGTGGTACTCCGCGTAGCTGCCCGGCTTGCCGAAGATCTCGGGCGTGTAGAAGACCTCGTCGCCGGGCTTGAACGCGGTGACGCCGGCCCCCGCGGCCTCGACCACGCCCGCCACGTCGTAGCCGATCACGGCCGGGGGCCGGACGCCGGCCCACGCGCCGTCCCGCCGGATCTTGGCGTCGACGGGGTTGACCGAGGTGGCGTGCACGCGCACCAGCAGGTCGTTGATGCCGGGCTCGGGGACGCCGAAGTCGCGGCGCTCGAACACCTCGGGGCCGCCGAAGCCCTTGATCACCATCGTCTTCATGAGAGCAGCGCCTTCCGCGGCGTGGGGCGGCCGCCGTGGCGCGCCGGCGCGGGCGGCCCGGCGCGGGACAGGCGGGAACGATACAACACCCCGCGCCTCGGTAGGGACGCCATCGTTTGGGCGGCCATCGCGCTGCGCGCGAGGCATTGGGGCGGCCATCGCGCTTCGCGCGAGGCCGCGACCCTACTTGAGGGAGGAGAGCAGGTGCTCGGCGCGCTGCGCGACCTCGGCCGCGACCCTACTTGAGGGAGGAGAGCAGGTGCTCGGCGCGCTGCGCGACCTCGGGCGGAAGCTGGGCCTTCTGCGCGTAGTCCCGCGCGGCCTTCAGCGACTCGGCGTAGCCGCGGCCGGGATCGTAGGGCGGCACGCCCAGCTTCACGACCTCGTCCGCGCGCTTGAGCGAGTAGTCGAGCGACGTTTCCAGAAGCTGCTTCGCCTTCGCCGTGTCGCCGGCGTCGAGCGCGACGAGCACGTTCGTGGCCAGCCCCGCCGCCTCGACGTGCTTGCTGATCGTGGACGTCATCTCGGTGCGGTTGATCTCGACCTCGTGCCAGCGCCACGCGGCCCATCCGGCCACGACGAGAGCGAGGACGAGCAGGACGACGAGCAGGATGCGCATGACACCCTCCCGGGCGGTGCGGGGCGCCGCCCCGCTCCGGATCCTAACCCGGGCCGCGCGCGTCCGGGGGCGCGGCGACGTGCCTGACCGAGGAGTAAGCCGGCCCCTCGTCGCCGCTTTCGTCATCCCATTGTCACGCGGGCCGCTGTTTCGCCGTCACGCGGTCCCGTACCGTTCCCTCCCGGCCACGCGACCCCGAACGGCCACTCGACCCCGAACGGCCACTCGACCCCGAACGGCCCCTCGACCCGGAGAACGGCATGGCCCGCTCGTTCCGCCTGATCGTCCTGGTGCTGTTGCCCGGCCTGCTCCTCGGCGCGAACGGCGTCGTGGCCGCGGAAGGGGTCACGTCCGCCGAGGCCGAGCCGCTCGCCGCGCGCGCCATCGTCGACCGCTATCTCGCGACGCAGGACGTCAGGAGCGAACTCGCCTTCATCAAGATGACCGTCTCGGAGCCGGGTCTCCCCCTGAAGGAGCGGCGCTTCCTCGTCGTCCACCGCCTCCGGCCCGACGGCCTGCGTGACTACCTGCTGCGCATGGTGCGGCCGCAGGACGTCGAGGGCGTTTCCGTCCTGGCCTCGGAGCAGGCCGGCGGCACGTACGAGCAGTGGGTGTACCTGCCGGCGACCGGCAAGGCGCGGAAGCTCGGCCCGGGGATGAAGGCCGGCGCGTTCCTGGGGTCGAACTTCAGCTACGAGGACCTGTTCCGCGAGATCCCGTCGATCCACGACTACGAGCGGCTGCCCGACACCGACTTGCGCGGGACCGCCTGCTTCCACGTGCGGGCGCGCGAGCGCGAGGGGGGTCAGCGCACCTACGCGCACCGCGACCTGCTGATCGCGAAGGACACGTACGACCTGTTGCGGATCGACTTCTACGACCCGGGCAAGAAGCTGATCAAGACGCTCTCGGCCCTCGACTACCGGTCGGCGCAGGTGAAGGGCCAGACGCGGCGCCCGCGGCAGGCGATCATGCGCACGGTCGGGCGCGACGTGTTCACGGACTTCACCGTCGTGGAGGGCCGGATCGGCGAGACGTTCCCGGACGAGATGTTCACGCCGAAGTTCCTGGAGTCGTGGAAGCCCGCGGACGTGAGCGAGTTCATCTTCCGCTACGGCATCACGGTCACGCCGCAGGGCTGAGCCCCCGAACGCGGCCGTGTGGCGCCTTCCCCTCTTCGCGCTCGAGCGCCGCGCGTTCGTGCTCGCCGTCGCCGCGCTGCTGGCCCTGCTCGCGGCGTGGTCCGCGACGTCGCTCCGGCTCGACGTCTCCGCCGACGCGATCGTCCCCGCGCGCGGCGGCCCCGAGGCCGGGTCGCCGGAGGCGGCCGCGGACCGCTTCGGCCCCGACGAAGCGTTCGCCGTCTACGCCGAGGGGGATCTCTTCACGCCGGCGGGCCTGCGCGCGCTCCGTGCGGTGCACGACGGGCTCGCGGGACTGCCGTTCGTCGCCCGCGTGGACAGCCTGCTCAGCGTGCCCGACCTGCGCGAGGAGGACGGCGGGCTGGTGCTGTCGCCGCTGCTCGCGAACCCGCCGGACGACCCCGCCGCGCTCGCGGCGCTGCGGCGCGGCGCCGTCGACAACCCTCTCCTGCGCCGAACGCTGCTGTCCGAGGACGGCCGCTCGACGCTGCTCCGGATCGTGCCGCTCCCCGCCGTCCTGCCCGCCGCGCTTCCCGCCGCTCTCCCCGGGGACCGCGAGGTGCGCGACGCCGTCGAGAGGATCCTGGCGCCGCACCGCGCCGCGCTCCCGGTCCTGCAGCAGGTCGGCGGTCCCGCGCTGCGCAGCACCATGCTCGACTACCTCGCGCGCGACCAGCGGCGGATCCTGCCGCCGACGCTGGTCCTGCTCTTCGTCCTGCTCGCGCTCGCGCTGCGCAGCCCGCTGCTCGCGCTGCTGCCGATCGCCGGCGGCGTGCTCGCCACCCTGCTCCTGTTCGGCGCGATGGCCGCGCTCTCGATCCCGCTGAACCTGCTGAGCGCGATGCTGCCGGCGCTGATCCTCGTGATCGGGGGCATGGAAGACGTGCACCTCTGCCACGAGTACCGGGAGCGGCTGCAGGCGCACGGTCTCGACCGGCTCGCGGTGTTCGAGACGACGGAGCGGATCGGCCTGGCGGTCGTCCTGAACAGCCTGACCACCCTGCTCGGCTTCGCCTCGACGGCGCTGACCGACATCCCGATCCTGCGCGACTTCGGGCTGGCGGCGGCGCTCGGCATGGGGCTCCGCTTCCTCTGCACGCTATTCGTGCTGCCGGCGCTGCTCGGACTCCTCGTGCCCCGGCTGGGGCGGGCGCGCCGGCGCGACGACGAGCCGGCGCAACGCCTCGTCGAGCGCCTCGCGCACGCGATCGTCGACCGTGGCGCCCCGCGGGTGCGCTGGGTGGTCGCGGGCATGCTCGCGTTCACCGCCCTCGCGCTGGTCGCCGCGCGGGACATCCCGCGCTCGAACGACCTGCTGTCGTTCCTCGCCCGCGACGACGACGCCGTGCGCGCGATCGAGCGCGCGGAGCGCCGCCTTTCGGGCTTCGAGGTCCTGCACGTCACGCTGGCGTCCGCGCCGGACGCCTTCTCGCGCCGGGAGGCCGTCGCCCGCCTGGGCGAGGTGACGGCGTGGCTGCGGGGGCTCCCGGGCGTGGACGCCGCGACGTCCCTGTCCGACGTGGTCGAGCGGCTCTCCGAGCAGCTGCACGGCGACCGCGCGCGCCGGCGGCTGCCCGCCGACGACGCGGAGCTGGCGCAGCTGCTGCTGTTCGTCGATCCCGGCTGGCTCGCCCCCTACGTCACGCCCGACCGCGCCGCGGCCGACATCGTCGTTCGAACGGGCATCCGGGACGCGGCGCGGCTGACCGCGCTCGCCCGCGAGATCCGCGCCGGACTGGACTCCGGCCGCTTCGGGCCGCAGGTCTACACGCTCGGCGGCCGCGCGCTGGTCATCGCCGAGAGCGTCGAGTCGATCACGCTAGGCCAGGTGCTGTCGCTCGGCAGCATGATCGCGATCCTGTTCGTGATCGTCGCGGTGCTGTTCCTCTCCGTGCGCGCGGGCCTCGTCGCGGTCGCCGTCAACGTCGTCGCGGTCGTCGCGATGTTCGGGGTGATGGGCCTGTTCCGGATCCCGTTGAACGTCGGCACCTGCATGGTCGCGGGGATCACGCTCGGGATCGTCATCGACGACACGCTGCACCTGCTCGTGCGCTACAGCCGGGAGGTGCGCCGCCACCGCGACGAACGCCCGGCGATCCGCGCGGCCCTGGCCGGGGAGAGCGGGCCGATGCTCGCCACGGCCGGCGCGCTCGCCGGCGGCTTCGTGCTGCTCGGGTTCTCGAGCTTCCTGCCGGTCCGCCAGTTCGGCCTGCTCTCCGCCGGCGTGATCGTCGTCGCGGTCGTGACCGACATGGTGCTGTCGCCGGTCCTGCTGGCCAACACGCGGATCGTGACGCTGTGGGACGCGCTCGGCCTCGACCTGCGCCAGACGCTGATCCGCCGCTCGCCCTTCTTCCGGGGCCTCTCGCGCTGGCAGGCCAAGCGCGTGGTCCTGGCGTCGACCGTGGAGAGCTACGAGTCGGGCGCGCGGATCATCGCGCAGGGCGAGGTCGGGGACACGATGTACGTCATCCTCGAGGGCGCCGTGACCGTGAGCCGGGGGGACGGTGCGGCGCGGACGAACCTCGCCGTCCTCACCGAGGGGGACGTGTTCGGCGAGATGGGTCTCGTCCGCAACGCGCCCCGCTCGGCGGACGTCGTCGCGCGCGGGAGGACGCGCGTCCTCGTCTGGTCGAGGCGCTCGCTCGGATCGATGACGCGGCTCTCGCCGTACCTCGTCGCGCGCCTGATGGAGAACCTCGCGCAGCTGCTGGCCGAGCGCGTCGCGCGCCTCGACGGCCTCGTGGCCGAGGCCCGGCCGGCCGGCCCGGCCGGGCGCGCCCCTCCCGACTGGGCCGGCTGAGGGCTCTCAGCTGCGCCGCGAGGGGCGTCTTCAGGCGCGCAGCGAGGCGAGCAGGTTGTCCAGCAGCGAGGGCGGGAACACGCCGCCGGCCTCGAGCAGCGCGCGCTGCGCCTCGACCGACTCCGCGATCTCGCGGAACGAGTGCGGCAGGCGCGGCGACTCGCCGGGGTGCCGGCGCACGTAGTCCGCGGCCGTGTGCTCGAGCACCGTCCCGATCTCCTCCGTGGCCCGGCCGGCGACGAACGCCTGCGCGACGCCCGCCAGCAGGAGGTACGGGTGCGCGGAGCCGTCGGGCAGCCGGAACTCGACCGTGGGCGGCGCGACCTGCCGGCCGTCCGGCGCCGTCGCGACGATCGGCAGGCGGACCAGCGCCAGCCGGTCGAACTTGCCCCACGCGACCGAGGTCGGCGCCTCCTTGCCCTGCAGCAGCCGCACGAACGAGCCCTCGACGCGGTTGCCGAAGGCCATCAGCGTCGCGCCGAGGCGGACCAGCCCCGCGATCAGCCAGCGCGCGGGCTCCTCGGGCTGCCCCGTCTCGTCGAAGCCGGACCGGAAGCGGCCGTCCGCCGCGGGCGAGAGGTGGAAGTGCAGGCCGGAGCCGGCGTGCCCCTTGCGCATGATCGGGTCGAAGCTGCAGCGCATCCCGGCGCGGTGCGCCAAGTTGCGCAGCGCCCACTGGGTCAGCACGACGCCCTCGGCCGCGCGCGGCAGCGGCGCCAGCGCCATCTCGATCTCGTGCTGCTCCCAGATCGTGCCGTCCCCCTCCGCCGCCGCGATGTAGCCCACCTCGCTGTGGCCGTACTTGATCGGCACGCCGATCTCGGCGAGGACCGTCATCGCGTGCCGGCGCAGGTGGCCGCCGAACACGAACGGCGCGCTCGCGTGGTAGCCGCGCTCGGAGGCGCCGTAGAAGTCCTCTTCCTCGGCGGTCTTGCCGAGGAAGTATTCGACCTCGCCGAGCGCGTGCAGCTCGAGGCCGGTCTCGGCGCGGGCGCGGTCGTACGCCGCGTGCGCGATGGTGTCCGGCGACTCGGGGAGCGGCCGGCCGTCGCGGCCCGCGTGGCCGCAGATCAGGCTGAGCGTCGGCAGCTCGGCGAACGGGTCGATGAACGCGGACGCCACGCGGGGCCGCAGCAGGATGTCGGAAGCGCCGGGCCGGATCCCCGTGCCGGCGAAGATCGACGAGCCGTCGGCGCGCTCGCCGCCCTCGATGACGTCGCGCAGGTGGGCCTCGCTGCGCGGGACGAAGTCGAGCGTCTTCAGCCAGCCGTCGCTGCCGACGTGCATCAGGCTGACGAGCCGGATGCCCTGGTCGCGGACCAGGGACACGAGGTCGTCGACCGTCCAGTCCTCGCCCGGCTTGCCGAACAGGCGCTCGAGACGGCGCGCGACCAGCGGGTGCGTGTCGATCGGGTCCTTGCCCATGGTGTCGTCCTTCCGTCCTCTTCGTCTCTGTCCCTGTCACTGTCTCTGTGGGGGTGGGGCTGTGCCCCACCCGCCCTGCCCCACCCGCTCTGCTCCACACCTGTCACGCGACGCGCGACCCGCGTTGCCGCGCTTCGCGCGGCCCGGGCCGGGTAAACCCGGCCCCCACACGTCAGTTCATTTCCAGACCTTGCCCAGGAACTCGTGGATCTCGGGCACGCCGCCCTGGAACACGAGGTAGCTGTCGTGCGGCTCGCGCTCCGTGATCTCGCCGGCGATCGGCGTCTGCATCAGCCGTTCCGCCGCGGGCCGGTCGTCGGGATGCATGCCCAGCGCCCAGCCCAGCTTCACGTAGGCGACCTCGGGCAGCATGTTCGCGAGCGGCACGACGCCGAGCGCGAGGATCTCGCGCCCGGTCTCGTAGACGTACATCTGCACGTAGCCCCAGAGCGTCTGGACCGTCATGAACAGCAGCACGCCCGCCTTGTGGGCGCGGTCGAGCGCGTCGTAGATCTTGCGGTTGATGTGCCCGAGCCCCGTCCCCGCGATGATGATCCCCTTGTACCCCTTCTCGACGAGAGCATCGAAGATGTCGGGGTCCATGTTGGGGTAGTAGTAGACGATCGTGACCTTGTCCTCGAACCGGGCGTGGACGGTCACGTCGCGGTCCGTGCGGCGCGGCTTGTAGGTCTCGTGCAGCGGCGTGACGACGCGGTCCTCGACCATCGCGATCGGGATGTCGCCGATCGTGCGGAACGTGCTGCGGTACGAGCTGTGCATCTTGCGCACGCGCGTCCCGCGGTGCAGCAGGTTGTAGCGGTCCGAGGTCGGCCCGAACATGCAGACCATCACCTCGGCGATCGGCCCCGCGGCGGCCGCGGACGTCGCGTTGATCAGGTTCTGCGCGGCGTCCGAGCTGGGCCGGTCCGACGAGCGCTGGCTGCCGACCATGATGATCGGCACCGGCGGGTCCTGGACCATGAACGACAGCGCGGCCGCGGTGTGGTGCATCGTGTCCGTGCCGTGCCCGATCACGATCCCGTCGTAGCCCTCGCGGATCGCCTTGCCGCAGGCCTCCGCCAGCACGAGGTACTGCTCGGGGCCCATGTTCTCGGAGAAGATGCCGAACAGCTTCTCGGTGTCGAGGTTGCAGATGTCGGCCAGCTCCGGCACGGAGCCGTACAGCTCGCCGGGGCTGAACGCGGGGATCACGGCGCCGGTGCGGTAGTCGAGGCGCGAGGCGATCGTCCCGCCGGTGCCGAGCAGCTTCACCTTCGGCTTGCCCGGGTCCTTCGGGAACTCCTTCTCGGGGATCTTGTAGTGCGCCTCGCGGTAGCCGACCTTGACCATGTCGAGGATCGTGTCGTGGCGCAGCCCGACGTTGTAGCCGGACGCGAGCTTGAGCACGAAGTGCAGCGGGTCGGCGGTCTCGGACCGGGGCAGCAGCAGCCCCTCGAAGTCGCCCTGCGTCGTCCGGATGCGCAGCTCGCACCAGACCGTCACGCCGAAGCGCTTCATCACCTCGACGCACGGGCCGCGGTAGCCCTTGTAGAGCTTCGCTTCCTCGGCGTGATTCAGCGGGGTGCTCACAGGGCACCTCCCGCCGGGCCGTGGACGGCGGCGAGCGCCTCCTCCAGCCGGGCCTGCACGAGCCTCGGATCGACGTGCCCGAGCAGGTCGGGCATGACGCGCCCCATCGCCCAGCGCAGCACCGTCGGCAGCGGCCGCCCGGCGAGCTCGGACGACTCCTCGACCGTGCGGCGGACCGCGACGTCCAGCGCGGCGGGGTCCTCGGACGCCGACGGGCGCAGCTCGGCGAGCACGACGTCCGGCGGCAGCCCGGGGTCCTCGAGCAGCGCGTCGAGCGCGCTCTCGAACGCCTCGGACCGCAGCGTGCCGGCCTCGAGCGCCTCGACGAGCGGGCGGACGCGGTGCGGCGGGGGCAGCGGGCGGCCGGACGTGCGCGCGTGGAAGGGGAGCCGCTTCTCGAGCGCCGAGGCGACGCGCCGCGCGACGGCCGGCGAGCGCGGCTCGAGCGCGTCGAACAGCCCGGCCCAGGGCGCCCGCGCCAGCCAGCGCGCCGACCGCTCGTCGAGCCCGGCCTGCATGTACCGGCCGGAGCGCTCCCAGGGGCGCTCCGCGAGGCCGGCGCGCAGCTCGGCCACGACGGCGTCCGCGATCGGCACCGGCGGCGTGTCGGTGTCCGGGTACATGCGGTCGGCGCCGGGCAGGATGCGCTCGAAGCCGTTCGTGCCGTCGGCGTAGGCCTGGCGCGTCTCGGCGGGGACGCCCACGAGCGCGTCCTGCGCGCGCAGGAAGATCTCGCGCACGGCCGTGGCCACGTCGTCGCGCGGGCCCCAGCAGACGAGGATCGCGTCCCACTGCTCCGCCCGCAGCGCGGCCCGCAGCTGCCTCCACTCCGCGCGGTCGAGCCCGTAGTCCTTGACGTCGCTGTGGATCATGAACGGCCGGCCGGTGAGGCACGCGATCACGCGCAGGCGGTCGGCGAACTCGCGCGCGAACGTGATGCCCGGCTGGGTGCGCCGGTGCAGCAGGCCGCCGAACTGCGGCAGGCGGACGGCCGCGATCGTCTCCTTGCGATCGATCGCGTCGCGCACGGGCGCGTAGTCGCAGTGCCGCAGCTGGGAGGACGCCTCGAGCACGAGCGGCGAGCCCTGCCAGGGCAGGACCTTGTCCGCCACCTGCAGCTGGGCCTTCGTCACGCCGCGCTTTTCGAGCTCGGCGCGGATCTTGAGCAGGTTGAGCTGGCGGAACGCCTCGACGTGCACGAGCCGGGGCAGCAGCCTGTGCGAGGGGACGCCCTTGAGCTCGATGCGGCGGCTGCCGGCGATCGAGACGTTCGTGTCCTGGCGGGCCGCCCCGGCCCCGCGCGCGATCTTGCCGGTCGACGCGACCGTCGCCGCGATCAGCCGGCCCGCGGCCTGGACCTCGAACGGCGTGAAGAGGTCGGGCTCGGTCACGGTCTCCGTCAGCGGGGTCCCCAGGCGATCGGTGCGGAACACGATCCGGTGCCCGATGTCGCTGACCTCCCGGCACGAGTCCTCTTCGAGCGACAGCTGGCGGATGCGCAGCTCCCGGTCGACGCCCAGCTCGGGCACGCGGAACGGGATCGCCCCCGCGAGGCCGACCATCGCCGTGCGCTGGAATCCCGTCGGGATCGACCCGTCGAGGTACTGCTTGCGCATCACGTGGAGCTCGGAGACGAGCTTCAGGTTGAACAGCAGCGCGACCTCGAGCGCGACGCGCACGGCCTCGGGATCGACCGGGAACGGGGGCGTGTCGTCCATCTCGTACGTGCAGACCGACCCGCGCTCGAGCTGGTAGACGATCTCCTTCCTCGTCTTGAACTCCATCAGCGCGCAGCCGTCGTACTCGCCCAGCTCCGACAGGGTCGGCCGCATGTGGCGCAGCACCTCGCCGTCGACCTTCGTCGTGCGGCGGCCGGCGGGGCAGCGGCAGAAGAGCTTGCCGGCGGTGCGGAGCTGCTGGTGGACCTCGAGGCCCGACATGAACCCGAGCACGCGGTAGTCGTCGGCGCTCAGTTCGCCGAACTCGCTGTCGGGGAAGTCGAGCGGGGTCTCGCGCCGCGGGTTCAGATCCGACGGCGGGCACAGACCGGGCAACGCGCCTTCGGGGGCGGTGCGGTCGTCATCAGGCTGGGGCACGGGCAAATCCGATGCGGCGGGTGGACCGCGTAGTCTAACAAACTTCGGCGTTATTGCCCTTTCACCGAATGCGTCGCATGTCGCGCGTCCGCGGGGACGACCCGCGGGCCGCCCCCGGCACGAACCCGTCGAGTGTAACGAAGCCGGGCGTGGGGCCTCGGCCTAGAATGCGCGAATGCGTAAACAGCTGGCCGCTCTCGTCTTACTGCTGGTTTCGTGCGCCGGGGCGGCGCGCGCCGAGGTCTTGATCCGCCTGCCGCGCGAGGCGCGCTTCGCGGTCGGGCAGCGCTTCGATATCCGCGTCGAGGCGACGCGGGCCGCGTCCACGCCGCCCACGCAGCAGGCGCCGGGGCCGAAGATCGGCCGGATCGAGCTGACGCTCGACGGCGTCCGCGTCCCGCTGCCGGCGCCCGACGCCTGGGGCGGCGCGACCGCGCGCGCGGTCACGCTCGCCACCCCCGGGCCGCACGTCGTCGAGGCCGCGGCGTTCGACGCCGCCGGGGCGCCGGCGGGGACCGCCCGGACGACGGTCACCGGCGTCGCGGTCGCGGGCGACGGGCGCAAGGTGAAGAACATCATCTTCATGCTCGGCGACGGGATGGGCGCCGCGCACCGCACGGCCGCGCGCATCGTCGCCCGCGGCTACGCGGAGGGGCGCGCGCAGGGCCTGCTCGCGATGGACACGTTCCCCGGGACCGGGATGGTGATGACGTCGTCGCTCAACGCGGTCGTGACCGACTCCGCACCGGGGATGTCGAGCTACGCCACGGGGAGCAAGAGCCCCAACAACAGCGAGGGGGTCTTCCCCGACAACACCCCGAAGGCGAAGGACGACGCCACCGGCGCCTTCGACAACCCGCGGATCGAGACGATCGGCGCCTTCCTGCACCGCACGCAGGGCAAGGCGCTCGGGATCGTGAGCACCGCCGACGTGTCCGACGCCACGCCGGCCGCCATGGGCGCGAACACCGCGGACCGCAACGCGGGGACCGGCATCCTCGACCAGTTCTTCGACGAGGGCGTCGCCGCCACCGGCCGCCTCGCGGTGCTCATGGGCGGCGGCCGGCGCTGGTTCCTGCCGGCGGGGACGTTCGGGTCCAGCCGCTCGAACGCGACCGACTACGCGCTCCCGCCCGGCACCCTGCGCGCGTGGGGCGCGCCGGACGGCGCGCTGGACCCGAAGCGGGACCTCGTGCGGGAGTTCCGCGAGAAGGGCTTCGCCTACGCGACGACGCGGACGGAACTCGTGGACGCGAAGGTCGTGACGCCGTCCACGACGAAGCTGCTCGGCCTCTTCGCCCTCGGCAACATGAACGCCGCGCTGGACAAGGTCGCGAAGCGCCGGGCGCCGGACAGGCCGGGCGTCGTCGACCGGTTCCGCGCGCCCGACCAGCCGATGCTCGACGAGATGACGCGCGCGGCGCTCGACGTGCTGTCCCGCGCGCCGAACGGGTTCGTGCTGCTGGTCGAGGCGGCGCACATCGACAAGCAGTCCCACGCGATGGACGCCGAGCGCACGATCTGGGAGACGCTCGAGTTCGACCGCGCGATCGCGGTCGCGAAGGAGGCCGCGGACCGCCTCGGGGACACGCTCGTGATCGTGACCGCGGACCACGAGTGCTCGGGGTTCAGCGTGATCGGCGGCGCGACGATGCCGACGGAGCAGCTGCGGGCCCTCAAGCCCGAGGAGCGGATGAAGGCGGTCGGCGTCCACGAGAAGGGCGGGTTCCCGACGTACAGGATCGCGGCCGACGGTTATCCGGAGACCATCGATCCGGACGGCAAGCTGCTGATCGGGTTCGGCGCCGGCCACGACCGGCACGAGGACTGGCTGGCCGAGGAGCTTCCGGTCATCGAGTCGCTGAACCCGGAGGACCTGAAGGCGGAACTGCTCGCGGGCGGCATCCCGGCGACGCCGGCCGAGCGGCGGCCGGAGCGCGAACGCGGCGTTCCCCTCGCGGGGCAGGCCCCGTACTACGTCGGCCTGGCATCGCACACGGCGACCGACGTGCCGCTGTCCGCGTACGCGAGCGGCTCTCTCGCGTGGCGCGGCTTCGTCGGCGTGATGGACAACACCGACGTCTTCTTCCGGATGCTCGCGGCGGTCTCGGGCGGCCTGTAGCCGCCCGCGCCGGCGGCCGGAGGACCCGTCCACGGAAGAGGGCGGTCGGCGTTAAGCTGCGCACGTCTTCGAACCGAGAAGGAGAGGACGATGCGAGCCGCCCGGTGCGCGATGCTGATCGTGGTGTGGGCCCTCACGGGCCTGTCCGCCTACGGCGCCGACGATGCGGAGGAGACGGCTCCGCGCCTGACGTGGTCCGGCCAGGTCAACGCGATCGGCTACAGCCTCTCGAACGCCTACTTCGGCGGCGCGGACGCGCAGCCGCGCGAGGGGGCCGACCCCGACTACCTCTGGCTCGAGTCCATCGCGCGGCTCGGCGTCGGCTTCCAGCTGACCGAGCGGATCTCGCTGAACGCCGGCGTCGCCGGGATCGTGACCCTCGACGAGGACCCGTTCGGGCTGGACGACGCCACGACGGGGATCGTCGAGGTCGCGAACGTCGCGATCACCGACCTCGGGCTGCCGGGGCTCGACCTCACCGTCGGCCGCCAGGACATCAAGATCGGCGACGGGTTCCTCGTGCAGGACGGCTACGCGGACACCCGCGTCGCGGTCTGGTCGGTGCCGCTCAAGTTCTGGGACGCGGTGCGGCTCGACTATCGCCGCGGAGCGTTCGCGGGGACCGCCATGGTCGCCCGGCTATCCAGTTCCTTCGGACACGACGGCGAGCTGTACGGCGTGGACCTCGCGTGGCTGCCCGGCGCCGGGAAGGCGGGAAAGGCCGCCGTCACGCCGGCGGCGCCCGTGAACGCGGAGCTGTCGGTCGAGGCGGAGGGCGAGTCGGAGGACGAGGCGGACGACGAGTCGGAGGAGGCGGCGGAGGAGGACGAAGAAGAAGCCCCGACGACGTACCTCGGGCTCGGCTGGTTCGAGAAGTCCGACGACGGCGAGGCCGACGAGAACACGCGCATCGTCGCGCTGCGGGGCTCGCTGCCGCTCGGCCCGGTGACGCTCGCCGGGGAGGTCGCGCAGCAGTCCGGCGAGCGCCTGGGCGAGGCCGTCGACGCGGACGCGTGGCACGCGGACGTGCGCTGGGACCTGCCGTACGGGCGGAGCCCGTACCTGTTCGCGTCCTACCTGCACTACTCGGGCGACGACCCCGCCACGGCCGACGACGAGTCGTTCTCCTGGCCGCACTACAGCGCCGACGACTGGTCCCACTACTACCTCGGGGAGCTGGTCGGCTCGACGCTGTTCTTCAACAACGATCAAAACGTGCTGAAGCTCGAGGCCGGCCTCCAGCTGGCGGAGCCGCTCGAGCTGCGGCTGTTCTACCTCGACATCTCGGCCGACACCGGCGCCTGGTACGGCGTGCCGGAGGGCGCGGGCGACGCGCTCGCGACGGAGTGGGACGCGGTCGTCACCTGGACCGCGACCGAGCGCCTCACGACGTGGCTGCTCGTCGGTTACGCCACGCCGGGCGCGGCCAGCGAGGCGGTGTTCGGCGACGAGGCGTCCACGCTGCTCGAGCTCGGCGCGAGCTGGACCTTCTGAAATCCGATTGAGTCTTGTGGGGGTGGGGCTTCGCCCCACCCGGGCGGGGCGCAGCCCCGCCCCCACGGCATCCGACGAGGCCCCGCTGCCACGGCATCCGACGACGTGGGGCTTCGCCCCAACCGGGCGGGGCGCAGCCCCGCCCCCACAGCGTCCGACGCAGCCCCGCCCCCACGGGATTAGAATCGCCGCCGGGCCATGGAAGACTTCGTCCGCTTCGACAGCGTCTCGCGGCACTACGGCAAGGTGCGCGCCGTGGACGGCGTGTCGGTCTCGGTAAGGAAGGGGGAGTTCTTCTCGCTGCTCGGCCCGTCCGGCTGCGGCAAGACCACGCTCCTGCGGATGCTGGCCGGCTTCGAGCGGCCCGACGCCGGCCGCGTGCGGCTCGGCGGGCGCGACATCACCGACGACCCGCCGCACCGCCGCAAGGTGAACACGATCTTCCAGAACTACGCGCTGTTCCCGCACCTGAACGTCCGCCAGAACATCGCGTTCGGGCTGCGGATCGCGGGGCGGCCCCGGGCGGAGATCGACGCCGAGGTCGAGCGGATGCTCGCGCTGATCCAGATGGAGGACCAGGCGCACAAGCGCCCGGACCAGATCAGCGGCGGTCAGAAGCAGCGCGTCGCGATCGCGCGCGCGCTCGTCAACAAGCCGGACGTGCTGCTGCTGGACGAACCCCTCGCCGCGCTGGACCTCAAGCTGCGGCAGCGCATGCTGATCGAGCTCGACCTGATCCACGACGAGGTCGGGATCACCTTCATCTACGTCACGCACGACCAGGGGGAGGCGATGAGCCTCTCGGACCGGATCGCCGTGATGAACCGCGGGCGCATCGAGCAGCTCGGCACGCCCGCCGAGATCTACGAGGCCCCGCGCAGCAGCTTCGTCGCCGCGTTCATCGGGGATACGAACTTCTTCGAGGGCCGCGTCGCCGAGGTGCTGAACGGCGGCGACTACTGCCGCCTCGCGATCGAGGGCTTCGCGGACGTGCTGGTCTACAACGACAAGAAGGTGAAGGTCGGGGACCCGGTCTACCTCAGCGTCCGGCCCGAGAAGTTCCGCATCGCCCGGGACCGCCCCGAGCCGGGGAGCGCCGCGGGCCGCACGAACGTCGTCGCGGCGCGCGTCGAGGACGTGATCTACCTCGGCAGCCAGACCAAGTACTGGGCCCGCGCGGGCGAGTACCGGCTCGCGGTCTACCGCCAGCACAACCGGTTCCTGCTCGACGAGCGCCCCGTCACCTGGCAGGAGGACGTCTTCGTCTCGTGGCACGCCGACGACGGGTACATGCTCGAGCGCTACTCCGAGTCGGACGAGAGCCTGATGGCGCTCCCGCCCGAGGCGGTGGGGGACACGGAGACACCGGACGAGGACGAGGGCACCAGCGTCGTCCGCGGGACCGACGCGCGTGGCTGAGCCCCGCGCCCCGCGGCGGGGGGAGTGGCCCGTCACCCTGCCTTCCGTGCTCTGGCTGTCCGTGCTGTTCGTCGCCCCCGCGCTGCTCGTCTTCGCGATCGCCTTCAAGCCCGTGGACCCGTTCGGCGGCATCGCGCCCGGCTGGACGCTCGACACCCTGCTGGCCCTCGGGAACCCGAACTACCCGGCGATCATCTGGCGCACCGTCTGGCTCTCGCTCGCGACCACGGCGGTCTGCCTGCTGCTCGCGACGCCGACCGCGTACGTGATGGCGCGGGCGCCGCGACGCTGGCGGTCGGCGCTGCTGCTCGCGGTCATCGTCCCGTTCTGGACGAGCTTCCTCGTGCGGATCTTCGCCTGGAAGGCGCTGCTGCACCCCGAGGGGCCGCTGAAGCACGCGCTCGTCGCGGTCGGCCTCGCGTCGCCCGACACGCAGCTGCTGTACGGTCCGGGGACGATCCTGCTCGTGCTGGTCTACACCGAGCTGCCGTTCGCGATCCTGCCGATCTACGCGGCGGCCGAGAAGTTCGACTTCCGGCTGATCGAGGCGGCGAAGGACCTCGGCGCCGCGCCGTTCCGGGCGTTCGTCGAGGTCTTCCTGCCCGGCATCAGCCGCGGCCTGCTGACCGCCACGCTGGTGACGCTGATCCCCGCGCTCGGGACCTACGTCGTGCCCGACATCGTCGGCGGCGCGACGAGCGAGATGATCGGCAACAAGATCGCCCAGCGCGTCTTCTCGGACCGCAACCTGCCGCACGCGAGCGCGCTGTCGATGCTGCTCGCCCTCGTCGTGCTCGCGCCGACGATCCTCGCGCTGATGCTCAACCGGACGCGCGGCACCGCCGTGCCCGGCCCGGACTGACGGCCGTGCGCCGCAGCCGCACGCCCTGGATCACCACGGTCGCCGTGCTGGCGTTCTTCTACCTGCCCGTGGTCGTGCTGATCCTCAACTCGTTCAACGCGTCGCGCTTCGGGGGGAGCTGGGAAGGCTTCACGTTCGGCTGGTACCGCCAGCTCTGGACCCAGCGCGAGATCTGGGCGGCGCTGCGGAACACGCTGCTGATCGCGGTCGGCGCGACCGCCGTCTCGACCGTGATCGGAACCAGCGCGGCCTTCGCGCTCCACCGCTACCGCGGCGCGCTGCAAAAGGCGCACTACCTGATGATCTACACGCCGCTCGTCATCCCCGAGATCCTGATGGGGATCGGCCTGCTGCTGTTCTTCGTCACCATCGGCCTCGACCTCGGGCTGTTCACGGTCCTGCTGTCGCACGTCACGTTCTGCATCAGTTACGTCGCCTTCGTCGTGCTCGGCCGGCTGCAGGACTTCGACTGGGGGCTCGTCGAGGCCGCCCAGGACCTCGGCGCCACGCCCTGGACCGCCTTCCGCAAGGTCGTCCTGCCCGGCCTCGCCCCCGGCATCGCCGCCGGCGCGCTGCTCGCCTTCACGCTGTCGATCGACGACTTCGTGATCACGTTCTTCACCGCCGGCCCGGGGGCGACCACGCTGCCGGTCCGGATCTACAGCATGATCAAGCACGGGTCGCCGGCGCTGATCAACGCGCTGTCGACGCTGCTCCTCGTGGTCACCTTCACCACGGTCTGGCTCAGCCAGCGCCTCACGGGGGAAAACAGATGAGCAACCCCGCCCGCTCGATCGTGTCCGTCGCCGCCGCGCTCGCCGTGGCCCTCCTGGCCGCCGGGTGCGGCCGCGGGCGGGAGGCCGGCGACGGCCCCCGCGAGCTGCACGTCTACACCTGGGCCGACTACGTCAAGCCCGAGCTCGTCGTGCGCTTCGAGAAGGAGCAGAACGCGCGCGTGGTGATCGACACGTTCGACTCGAACGAGTCGATGTACGCGAAGCTCAAGGCCGGCGCGTCGGGCTACGACCTGATCACGCCCAGCAGCTACATGGTCAGCATCATGGACGGGCAGGGGCTGCTCCGGCCGATCGACCACGCGCTGATCCCGAACCTGCGCAACGTCGACCCGGACTACCTCAAGCTGGCGCTCGACCCCGGGATGAAGGTCAGCGTCCCCTACATGCTCACCAACACCGGCATCGCGTACCTCGGGTCGAAGCTGCCCGGCGTCGAGCCCAGCTGGGCGGTCTTCGACCGCACCGAGGCGCGCGGCCGGGCGACGATGCTGAACGACATGCGGGAAACGATCGGGGCCGCCCTCAAGTTCCTCGGCTACTCGCTCAACACCACGGACGAGCGTCAGCTCGCCGAGGCGCGGGACGTCGTGCTGCGCTGGAAGAAGAACCTCGCCAAGTTCGAAAACGAGCAGTACAAGTCCGGGCTCGCCTCGTCCGAGTTCCTGCTGGTCCACGCCTACAGCGGCGACGTCCTGCAGGTGATGGGCGAGAACGCCGACATCGTCTTCGTGGTCCCGCGCGAGGGGACGTCGATGTCGTGCGACGACTTCGTCATCCCGAAGGACGCCCGGAACGCCGACCTGGCGCACGCCTACATCAACTTCATGCACGAGGTGCAGGCGGCGGCGGAGAACACGCAGCACATCCAGTATCTGTGCCCGAACGCGCCCTCGTACGCGCTGCTCTCGGACGAGTTCCGCTCGAACCCGGCCGTGTTCATGGACCCGGCGATCCGCGCGAAGAGCGAGGTGATCCGGGACCTCGGTGCCGACAACGCGAAGTACACGAAGATCTGGGACGAGATCAAGGCGTCCAACTGACCAACGACCGTCCACCATCAACAACGTAGGGCGGCCCGAGGGCCGCCCCTACATCTTGCGGACCTTCGCCAGGACGGCGTGCTCGGGGTTGAACACGACGCTCTTCGGCTTGAGCGGCAGCGGCAGGTGGAACGTCTCCTCGGGCTTCTGAACCAGCACGGTCGCGGTGATCCACTTCCCGCCCTCGAACTCCACCTTGACGCACACCGGCATCCGGAAGCCGTCCGGCACGTTCGACTGCTTGACGGTGATCGCGGTGTCCCACTTGCCGTCCGCGGTGGCCGCCTTGGGGAGGTTCACCTCGTACTCGTACGTCGGGATCGCGGTGCCGTCGATCCACTGGTCGAAGAACCACTTCCAGTCACCCTTGGTCTGCTGTTCCAGCAGCCGGCGGAAGTCCTCCGTCGAGGCCTGCTTGCCGGCGTACTGCTTCGCGAAGTCCTGCAGCAGCTTGCGGAAGTTGTCGTCCGAGCGGTACACCGCGTACATCAGCATCCGGATCATGTGCAGGACGAGCGGCCCCTTGCCGTAGGCCTGCACGGTGTAGCCATAGGGCGCCATCGCCGAGCTGGCGCGGTAGCCGATGCCGATCGGGCCGATGGTCTCGCGTTCCTCGCGGGTCGCGTCGGCCATGAACGGCCGCCAGAACTTGCTCATCGACCCGCTCTGGTCCCCCAGCTGCTCGCTCGTGTAGGCGTCGAGGATCTGGTGGAAGTAGTCGTCCTTCGGCAGCGCGGCCTGCACGAACATCATCGCGGAGTACTCCGCGAAGGCCTCGCTGAGCCACTGGTCGCGGTACGAGCGCCAGCCCACCAGGTGGCCCCAGTACTGGTGCGCGGCCTCGTGGGCCCGGAACAGCTCCGACGCGCCCGGGTGCTCGCCCTCGTACGTGTAGCCGGACAGCTGCAGGTAGCCGTCGAAGGCCTGGCCATGCCAGGCCTCGATGCGGCTGGAGTACAGCCGCGGCACGTCCAGCGGCAGGTCGAAGTACTTGGCGTAGAACGCGAGGCTGTTCGCGACGTCGGCCCCGACGTTGCGGACCATGTTGCCGGTCACCGCGCCGCGCTCGAGCCCGAACGAGACGACCTCCGGCCCGCCGGGCGCTTGGACCTTCTCCTCGTCGAACTTCTTGCCGAACGCGAACGCGACCATCTTGGTGGGGCGGTTGGTCTCCCACGTCACCCGCTTCGTGTTCTCCTGCTTGACCTCGGCCGTCTGGCTGCCGACGGCGCGCACCTCGCCCTTCAGCGGCAGGGTGAAGTTCATCTTCGCCGTGTGCAGGTCGAAGAGCGTGTCCTCGAGGGTCGGGTACCAGCTGCGCCCGCCGACGTAGTTGTAGGTCTCGAGGGTGTACTCGACCGTCAGCGTCCGCGGGGTCCCCTTCGCGAGCGGCGCGGCGAGGAACACGAGCAGGGCGTCGTCGTGGGTGCGGTTGTCGATCGCCGCGAAGCGGGCGCCCAGGCGGTCGCGAACGAAGGCGAGCGTCCGCCCGTCCTCGGAGACGGAACTCACCTTGGCCCACGGATGCAGGGTCAGCGGCAGCGCGAGCGCGCCGTCCCGCGCGGGCGTGTACGAGATCGTCGTGCGGAACGACAAAGGCTCCACGTCCCGGTCGCCGCTGTTGGCGTCGCCGGTCTTGTTCTTCGTCAGGTCCACGTCGGACTCGAAGCCGACGAGGTCGAACAGGTCGTGGCGCGCGGGGCCGGGGGAGCCGTCGGGCCGGCGCTCCTCGGCACGGTCGAGGCTGACCCAGGTCTCCTGGAAGTCGTTCCGGGGCTGCAGCTTGATCAGCGCGACCTCTTCGGCCTCCCAGCTGTCGAAGCGGAACTGGATCCAGCCGTACTCCTCGGTCTCGACGTCGGCCAGCAGGAACTCGTCGCCCGGGATCAGCCGGCCGCCGGCGACGCGCGCGTCGGCGTCGAACGCCGCGCGCTTGAGCCACTCCTCGTGCCGGGACGCCAGCACGTCGTTGCGCGTGAAGGTGTCCGTCGGCACCGCGGCGCAGTACGCCGACACCAGGTCGGCCGAGGCGAGCAGGACCATCTTCTTGAACGGGACGTCGAGCGCGTCGAGCTTCGACTTGGTGAACCGGCGCAGCTGCCGGCGCTCGACCTCGTGCGGCACGTCGACCTTGAGCCGCCCCTCGCCCTCGAAGACGGCGCCCAGCACCGCGCCGTCCGGCGCCGGCCGCAGCGGCTGCAGCGTGCCCTTCGCGAGCGTGATCGTCGCGACGTCCCGCTTCAGGGTGACGCCGGCGTCCGGCACCCGGCGGGCGCCGCCGGTCTCCCACGCGGAGAGGCGGCGGTACTCGTCCATGCCGTTCGGCACGGCGGGCGCCGCCGCGGGCGCTGCCGCGGGTGCCGCCGCGGGTGCCGCTGCGGGCGCCGCCGCGGGCACCTCCGCCAGCGCCGCGGGCAGCAGGCAGATACACGACACCAGGAGCGGGAAGAGCCGCGCGGGCAGGCGCATCGCAGGAACCTCGGACCGGGGCGGGGCCCCCGGAGTTTACGCACCGCCGGCGGGAGAAACGGGGCCGGCGTGCTCGTAAACGGCACGCCGGTCCGGGCCGGCGAGGGCGCGGGCCAGCGCGGCGACGGACAGCGGCGCGCTCCCCTCGGCCTTGTTGTTCGCGATCACGAGCACCTCGTGCGGCGTCGAGCCCGCGAGCGACACGATCGCGCGCCGGGTGTCCTCGTCGGGCTCCGCCAGGCGGTCGAAGGGCGCGTACAGGTCGCGGGCGGCCTCGTAGGCCCGGCCGTGGCCGAGCATCCAGCGGACCACGACGGGCCCGCGTGCCGGCGGGGCGGCGCGGGCCTGCTCGGCGAGCGGGGGCATCGACGGGTGCACGACGTACGAGGTCACCGCGCCCGCGTCCCGCAGCGCCGCCGCGTACGCCGCGCCGACCAGCGCCGCGTCCCGGATCTCGACGGCGACCGGCAGCCCCTGCGGCAAGGCGCCGAGGAAGCGCGCGAGCCGCTCCGGCTCGAGCGGCGTGCGCGGCGGGAACTGGAACAGCAGCACGCCGAGTTTCGCGCCGAGCCCCTCGGCCGCGGGACCGGCGGCCGCCTCCGCCGCGAACAGCGCGTCGAGGAAGCGCGGGCTGCCGGCGGAGGTGACGTCCTGCGGCGCCTTGACGAGGAAGCGGAAATCGTCCGGGACCTGCGCGGCGTAGCGGGCGTAGTCCGCGGCGCGCAGCGGCGCGTAGAAGGTGCGGTCCAGGCCGACCGCGCGCAGCAGCGGGTGCTGCGCGTACGCGGCGAGCCCGTGGCGCGCGAGCACCGCCTCGCTCTCGCGGTCCGCGTAGACGATCCCGTGCCAGCCCGGAAAGGACCAGGACGACGTCCCGAGCCGGATCCGGCCGGGGACGCGCGCCGCGAGGGCGCGCAGGTCGTCGCCGGCCTCCGCGGCGCGCACCGGCGGCGGCTCGCCGCCGAACAGCAGCAGCTGTTGCGGGTCGCTCACTCGAAGAGCCCCAACTGGCGTTGCCGCGGCCGCCGGGCGGGCGCCGGTGAAGGCGGCGGTGAAGGCGGCGGTGAAGGAGGTGGCGAGGGCGGCGGCGAAGGAGGAGGCGCCGGCTCGGCGTCGCGGGTGGCCGACGCGTACCCGAGGCGGCGCGCGGTCGCCTCGAACAGCTGCCGGATCGCCTCCCAGCGCGGCCCGGTGCCGCTCATCCGCGCGCCGAATCGCGTGTCGTTCAGCGCGCCGCCGCGCGCCTCGCGGATCGCGCCGAGCACCTTGCCCGCGCGGTCCGGCAGGGCCTCGCGGAGCCGCTCCTCGAAGACCGCCGCGACCTCGCCGGAGAGCCGCACGAGCGTGAGGAAGCAGCGTGTCGCCCCCGCGGCGCGCGCCCGCTCGAGCACCTTCGCGATCTCGCCGTCGTTGAGCCCGGGGATCGTCGGCGCGAGCGACACGCCGGTCGGGACGCCGGCCTCCGACAGCACGCGCAGCGTCTCGAAGCGGAGCGACGGGCGCGCGGCCCACGGCTCGATCTTCGCGGCGAGGGCGTCGTCGGCGAAGGGAATGCTGACGTACACGCTCGCCAGTCCGCGCGCGGCGAGCGCCGCCAGCACGTCGACGTCGCGCCGCACGAGCGCGCCCTTGGTGATCACGCCCACGGGCGTCGCGTGCGCCCCGCAGACCTCGAGCAGGCGGCGCGTCAGGCGGTAGCTGGCCTCGAGCGGCTGGTAGCAGTCCGTGTTGCCCGAGAGCACGATCGGCTCGCGCGCCCACGAGCGGCGGCGCAACTGGCGCTCGAGCACCTCGGGGGCGTTGACCTTGACGACGATCCGCCGCTCGAAGTCGGTGCCCGCCCCGAAGCCCCAGTACTGGTGCGAGCGCCGCGCGTAGCAGTACGCGCACCCGTGGTGACAGCCGCGGTACGGGTTCGCGCTGAAGCGAAAGGGGAGGTCGGGGGAGTCGTTCTCGGACAGCATCGTCCGCGCGCGCTCCTCGTAGACCTCGAGCCGCGCGGCCGGCGGCTCGCCGAGCCACTCGACCTCCTGCGTCTGCCACGGGTTCGGCGGATTCGAGACCGGCCGCGCCATCCCGCCAGTATGGTGTGGGGTGGGGCTTTGCCCCACCCGGGCGGGGCAAAGCCCCGCCCCCACGGGCGGGGCGGACCATCGCGCGCCTGCGGCGCGCGAGGCACCGCCCCTACGGGACGCGGGGTAGAGTCCCGCCCCCGCGGGCCACGGGCGGGTCAGCGGGGGAGCGGCTCCGGCATCTCGGCGAGGAGCCACGTCATCAGCGCGTACGCCGCGACGGCGTCCTTCAGCTCGTCGGGGTTCACCTTGTCGGGCGTGTCCAGCTCGGAGTGGTGGTAGTCGAAGTAGCGCTGCCCGTCCACGCTGAAGCCGAGACCCGGGACGCCCGTCCTGACCGCCGGGCTGATGTCCGCGCCGCTGCCCCCGCGCTTGACGACGAGGTCGCCGAGCGAGCGGAACAGCGGCATCAGCACGTCGAGCCGGTCCGCCGCCTCGGGCTTCCCCTCGAAGCTGAAGCCCGTCGGGCGGAAGCCGCCCGAGTCCGTCTCGAACGCGGCGACGTGGCGCGCCAGCTCCTCGGGCCGGTTCGCGGCGTAGACCCGGCCGCCGTCGAGGCCGCGTTCCTCGTTCGCGAAGAGCACGACGCGCACGGTGCGGCGCGGCACGAGGCCCAGCTCCTTCAGCAGCCGCGCCGCCTCGATCGCGAGGGTGACGCCCGCGCCGTCGTCGTGCGCGCCGCACGACAGGTCCCAGCCGTCGAGGTGCGCGCCGACGAGCACGATCTCCTCCGGCCGCTCGCGCCCCTTCAGCTCCGCGATCACGTTCGCGTCCGTGACCGCGCCGGTGTCCTTCGCGCCCAGCACGAGCCGCAGCGACGTCGCGATCCCCTTGGCGGCGAGCCGCGCGAGCATCTCCGCGTCCTCGACCGGGATCGCCGCCGCGGGGATCTTCGCGACGGCCTCGTCGTAGCCCATCGTGCCCGTGTGCGGGCTGCGCGCGCGGTGGGTCGTCACCGAGCGGATCAGCACGGCGCGCGCGCCGTGCTTCGCGGCCCGGCTGGCGCCGGACCAGCGGTACGCGACCGCGGCGCCGTAGGCCGCGCCGCGCGAGCCCTCGGCCGGCATGGCGAAGTTGAACAGGACGATCTTCCCGGCGGCCTCCGCGGCGCGCGCCTCGAGTTCGTCGAAGTCCCTCAGCACGAGGAGCGGCGCGGTGATCCCCTCCGCGGGGGTGCCGACGCTGCGGCCGAGGGCCGCGACCGGGATGCGGCGCGGCGGGGCGGGCTCGACCAGCTCGAGCGAGGCCGCGCCGCGCTCCCAGCCCTGCACGACGACGTCCTCGCGCCGCACCTCCGAGAGGCCCGCCGCGGCCAGTTCCGCGAGCGCCCACTCGACCGCCCTGGCGTAGCCGGGGGAGCCCGCGAGCCGCGGGCCGACGCGGTCGCACAAGTCCACGAGGCGGTCGTGGGGGGGGGGGGGGGGGGGGGGGGGCCCGCGGGGGGGGTGGTGGGGGGGGGGGGGGGGGGGGGGGGGGGGGGGGGGGGGGGGCGGGGGGGGGGGGGGGCTCTCCGGGCGCCTCCCGGCGCACACCCCCACATGCGGGGGGGGGTGGCTGCCCCGGCCCCCCGCCCTGCCTGTTTCGCGGGCCGGCCCCCCCCCCCGGCGCCGGGGGGCGCCACCTTGTCCAGGCTGGGCGGCGGGGGGGCCTGCGGCGGCTCCATGATCGCGCGCGCGGGGGTCGCGCCGAACAGGAGCAGGCCGGACAGGACCAGCCGGAGACACGCGAAGCACGGGGGCGACGGACGTCGGGCACGCGGTGCGCTCATAGGGCGTGAATTTCAGCGCCACCCGGCCGGAATGTCGAGCGAAAGCTGCCCTCCGCCCACGGATCCCTTGCCGGCGATCACGCCCTCGACGCGAACGGCGGCGACCGGCCGGTCCCGCTCCCCGGGCACCGCGACCGATCCGTCGAGGCACATCGCGACGGCGCGGTCGTAGTCGAGGTCGATCACGTTGCTGCGGACCCGCGGCCCCAGCCAGCGCAGGGCGGCGTTCGTGGCGACGTGGCGCGACCCGGTCCGGTGCAGGAAGCGGAGGCCCGGCGAGACCACCCGCAGCCGCGCGACGTCCACGCGCGCGGCCTCGGCCGGCAGCACGAAGAAGTCGCGGCCGCGCGGGATCACGAGCAGGCCGTCCAGGTCGGCCGGCGGGACGCCGAAGTACTTCTCGAAATACGCGGTGCAGAGAGCGCGCGCGCCGGCGTCGTCCGCCAGCTCGGGGCGGGGCTCCGCCCCGCCCGCTGCCGCCGTGCGCGAGCGCCCGCGCCGGTCCCGCGCCACGCGGGTGCTGGCCGCGTCCTTCTCGAGCAGCGCGACGAAGAACCCCCACGACCCGGCGTGGTGCGGCAGCAGCCGCCGCGCGTGGGCGGCGTCGGCGCGGTACGACGCGCCGTCCCACGCCGTGAGCCCCGGCAGGCCGGGCGTGTCCGGCGGCAGCGGCAGGATCCGCACGTCGTCCCGCGTGCCGAGCACCGCGTCGAGGACCGCCTCGTTCTCCTCGGGGGCGTAGGCGCACGTGCTGTACACCAGCCGGCCGCCGGGCGCGAGCAGGTCGAGCGCGCGGGCGAGCAGCCGGCGCTGCAGCGGCGTCACCCGCTCGAGGCCCGGCGCGCCGTGCAGGTCGTAGCGCGGCGACGGCACGCGGAACGTGCCCTCGCCCGTGCAGGGCGCGTCGAGGAGGATCCGCCCGAACGGCGCGACGGCCGGGAACCCCTGGGCGTCCTGTTGCACCACGAGGGCGTTCGCCACGCCGCAGCGCGCGAGGGACTGGACCAGGATGCCCGCGCGGCCGGCGTTGTACTCCCCCGCGACGATCACGTGAGCGGCGGGCTCCGCCGCGTCCGGAGGCGCGTCCCCGGCCAGGGTGTCGAGCAGGATCGTCTTGCCGCCCGGCGCGGCGCACATGTCGAGGAGGGTGTCGCCGGGCCGCGGCGCGAGCGCCTGCGGGCCGAACGCGCTGGACACGCCCTGCGGGTAGGCGAACCCGAGCAGCACCTCCGGCAGCGCGCCCGCCCCCTGGTCCGTGCCGCAGGGGCCGCCGACGCGCAGGTGGCGCGGGGCGCCCGCCAGCCGCGCCGCCGGGAACCCGCGGCGGGACAGGCCGTCGACGAGCGCGCCCATCCCGACGCGCCGCGGCAGGACGAGCAGGTCGAGCGGAGGCGGGGCCTCCAGCGCGGCGCGGAACGCCGCGGGATCGTCGAGCAGCGGTTCGTAGCGGGCGAGCCAGGCCAGCGACAGCTCGATCCTCTCGCGGCGGCCTTCGGCGCTTCGGTCGGTCATAATCGACCATCACACCACACGGAGGAGCCGATGGCGCGTGCCCGCGTGAGACGGCCGCTCGTGAACGCCCTCCTCGCCCCCCTCGCCCTCCTCGCGCTCGTCGCCGCGACGGGGCCCGCCCCGCCGCTCGCCGCCGGGGGAGGCTGGGTGCGCACGCGTTACGCCGTCGAGGTGGACGGCCCGGTGCCGGCCGCCCGCTACACGCTGATCCAGCAGGCCCCGGTGGCCCCGCCCAGCCCGCTGCGCGCCCTGCTCACCGACGCGGCGGGGCGGCGCCTGGTCGTGGACGCGCGCACCTCGCCGGACGCGCCCGGCGGCGCGCCCGCGCGCCGCGCCACGTTCCGCCTCGTCGAGGGCGGTCCCGCGCTCACCCTGCGCTTCGCGTCTCCCGACGTGGAAATCGTCGGACCGGGCGGCGTGCTCGCCGCCTACCGGCACGGCGAGGAGAACCGGGCGGCGCTCGCTCCGGCCCTCGAGCAGGTCCGCGCCGCGGCCGGGCCGGCGCTGCTCGCGGCGCTCGCGACGTACGCCCGTGTCGGCCTCGCGCGGGAGCCCGCGTTCCGCGTGGACGCGGTGCTGCTCGTGGACGCGCTGTTCCCCGAGACGCCCGACATGCCCCTGCAGCCGGAGCGGCGGCAGAAACTTGGACAAACCGACGACTTTGACCCGTCGCGGCATCGGCCGGAACCGGACGAGGTTCCCTTCGGCCCGCTGTACGCCGTGCCGCCCGCGTGACGACCCCTCTGGACGAACGCTCGGCGCGCCCGAACGCCGGTGGATGAAATAATGGCGATGCAAACCCGCTTAGTAATGGCGTCAGGCGGCTTCATGATAGAGTCCCGCAAATGCTGATGGCCGCGTACGCACGTTCGGCCACCCGGCTCGCTGCAGTGCGCAGGACCCGCGTCTTCTCGTGCGTCGCCCTCCTCCTCGGCCTGCTGCTCGCCGGGGCGGGGTGTGCGAGCCCGCGCACGGGAGATGCGCCGCCCGCGAACGCCCCCGTCGGTGCCGCGGCGCCGGCGCCGGCCGTTTCCGCCGCTCCCGCGCCCGCACCCGCCGCGGTGGCCCCCCTCGCCGGGCCGTTCGACTGGTCCGACGCGATCCTCTATTTCGCCGTCGTGGACCGCTTCGCCGACGGCGACCCGTCGAACAACGCGCGCGTGGACCGCGCGGCGAAGGGCACGTTCCACGGCGGCGACCTGAAGGGGCTCGCGCGGCACCTGGACGAGATCGCGGAGCTCGGCGTCAACGCGCTCTGGATCACGCCGGTCGTCAAGAACATCGACGGCTTCGTCACCGGCGCCGGGTTCCCCGACTGGGGCTACCACGGGTACTGGGCGGACGACTTCACCCGGCTCGACCCCCGCTTCGGCGGCGAGGACGACCTGCGCGCGCTCGTCGCGGCCTGCCACGCGCGCGGGATCCGCGTCCTGCTCGACGTCGTCTACAACCACGCCGGGTACGAGTCGCGCTACGTCACGGACCCCCGGACGAAGGAGTGGTTCCGGAGCGAGTCCCGCGGGAGCTGCGGGGCGGACGACCTGACGAGCTGCGTGTCCGGGCTGCCGGACTTCAAGACCGAACTGCCGGAGGTCGCCGACTACCTCCTGAAGGCGCAGCTCGGCTGGGCCAAGAAGGTCGGCCTCGACGGGTTCCGGCTCGACACCGTGAAGCACGTGGACCACCCCTTCTGGCAGGAGCACCGCAAGCGCACGCGCGCCGAGCTGGGGCAGGGCTTCTTCCTGCTCGGCGAGGTCTGGGGCGGCGACGCGCAGGTGCTCGACCCGTACTTCGCCGGCGACGAGATGGACGGCGGCTTCGACTTCGGCTTCCAGGGCAGCGCGCTCGGCTTCGTGAAGGGCCGCGGCCGCGCCGTCGCCTTCGACCGCTACCTGCAGTCCCGCGAGAAGGTGCGCGCGGGATACTTCCTGTCGCACTTCCTGTCGTCGCACGACGTCCCCGGCGCGCTGTTCCAGCTCGAGGGGGACAAGGCGCTGTTCCGGCTCGCGGCCGTGCTCCAGATGACGACGCGCGGCATCCCGATGATTTATTACGGCGAGGAGGTCGGGCGTCCCGGCGGGGACTGGCCCGACAACCGCAGCGACATGCCGTGGGGCGGCAAGGACATCCTCCCGGGCAAGGGCGCGCCCCGCGACGAGGACCTGCGCGCGTTCTACCGGCAGCTGATCGGGATCCGCAAGGCGCACTCCGCCCTGCGCCGCGGGACGCACGCGGGCCTCTCCACCGAGGGAGACCTGTACGTCTTCGCGCGCCGCGACGCGGCCGGCGGCGACGCCGTCGTGGTCGCCGTGAACCGCGGCGCCGCGGAGGCGAGCGTGCTGGTGGCGCCGCCGCCGGAGTGGGCCGGCAAGGAGCCCCGCGACCTCCTGGGGCCGCCGGCGCCGCTGCCCGCGGAAGCCGACAAGCTGCGCATCACCGTCCCGGCGCGCTCCGCGCGCGTCCTTGGCGTTTCCCCCTGACGGCCGCGGGCCGGCCAGGGAGATGAGGATCGGCACATGGCCAGCGTCCAGCTGAAGAACGTGTGCAAGCGTTACGGCAAGGTGTCCGTCATCGAGGGGCTCGACCTCGAGATCCACGAGAAGGAGTTCATGGTCTTCGTGGGTCCGTCGGGCTGCGGCAAGTCGACGGCGCTGCGCATGATCGCGGGGCTCGAGGAGATCTCGGACGGCATCATCGAGATCGGCGGCCGGGTGGTGAACGACCTGCCGCCGAAGGACCGCGACATCGCGATGGTGTTCCAGAGCTACGCGCTCTACCCGCACATGACGGTGCGCGAGAACCTCGAGTTCGGCCTCACGATCCGCAAGATGCCGCGCCCCGAGATCGACCGGCTCGTCAACGACGCCGCCGAGATCCTCGGGATCACGCAGCTGCTCGACCGCAAGCCGAAGCAGCTCTCCGGCGGGCAGCGGCAGCGGGTCGCGGTCGGCCGGGCGATCGTGCGCCAGCCGTCGGTGTTCCTGTTCGACGAGCCGCTGTCGAACCTCGACGCCAAGCTGCGCGTCCAGATGCGCGCCGAAATCAGCAAGCTCCAGCGCCGGCTGCAGACGACCACGATCTACGTCACCCACGACCAGGTCGAGGCGATGACGATGGGGCACCGGATCGCGGTGCTGAAGGACGGCAAGCTGCAGCAGGTCGGCACGCCGCTCGACCTGTACGAGCGTCCGGTGAACCTGTTCGTGGCCAGCTTCATCGGCACGCCGCCGATGAACTTCCTGCCCGCGACGCTGGCCGACGGCGGCTCCACGCTGGCGAGCGCCCGCTTCCGGCTGCCCGTCTCCACCGCGCAGCGCTCCGCGACCGGCGGCAAGGACGGCCGGCGCGTGACGGTCGGCATCCGGCCCGAGAACATCCTCGACGGCACGCGCGCGCCGCGCGGCGAGACGGCCCAGCTGAGCGTGGAGGTCGAGGTCGTCGAGCCGCTCGGGCACGAGGTGATCGTGCACGGCCGGATCGGCGACGACCTGGTGGTGATGACCGTGGACCCGCACCGCGCGCCGCAGATCGGCCAGCAGTTCGAGATGGGCGTCGAGCTGGACGCGCTCCACCTGTTCGACTCCGAGACGGAGCAGCGGCTCTCTGCCTAAAGAAGCCGCGTTCTGGAGGCTGACATGCGAATCCGTGCACTCATCGCGGCCGTCACGCTCGCCCTCGCGGCGGCGCCGGCCGTCGCGGCCGACCTGACCATCTGGCACGGCTACCGCGGCGAGGAGAAGGCCGCGTTCGAGAAGGTCGTCGCCGAGTTCAACAAGGCGATGGCGGGCAAGGGGATCAAGGCGGCGACGCTGGCCGTGCCCTACGACGCGTTCGCCGACAAGATCACGGCCTCCGTGCCGCGCGGCAAGGGGCCCGACGTCTTCATCTTCGCGCAGGACCGGCTGGGCGGCTGGGTCGAGGCCGGCAACACGATCGAGCCGATCGACTTCTACCTCGACAAGGACGTCAAGGACCGCTACATCCCGACGACCATGGAGGCGATGACCTACAAGGGGACCGTCTACGGCCTCCCGTTCAACTACAAGGTCATCACGATGATCTACAACACGAAGCTGGTGCCGACGCCGCCCAGGACGTCGGCCGAGCTCGTGGCGGCCGCGAAGAAGCTGACCAACCCGGGCGCCGGCAAGTTCGGCCTCGCGTACGCCTACTCGGACTTCTACTACCACGCGTCCGTGATGAACGCCTTCGGCGGCGGCGTCTTCGACAAGCAGCGCAAGCCGACACTGAACCGCCCCGAGAACGTCAAGGCCGTCGAGCTCGTGATGAAGTGGGTCAACAAGGACGGCATCCTGCCGAAGGAGCCGTCGAGCACGCTGATCACGCAGCTCTTCAACAGCGGCAACGCGGCGATCGTCTTCAGCGGCCCCTGGTTCCTGGGCGAGATCGGCCAGGGCGTGCCCTACGCGCTCGCGCCCCTGCCGAAGCTGGACGAGGCCGGCGGGCAGCCGATGAAGCCCTGGATGACGGTCGAGGGGCTGTACATCGCCGGGCCGTCGAAGAACAAGGAAGCGGCCTACGAGTTCATCAAGTACGCGTCCGGCCCCGAGGCCGCGAAGATCATGGCGATCGAGGGCCGCCAGACGCCGGCCAACAAGTCGGCCTACGACGACCCGAAGATCGCGAACGACCCGATCCTCAAGGTCTTCCGCCAGCAGGTCGAGAACGCGGTCCCGATGCCCAACTTCGCGGAGATGGCGATGTTCTGGTCGCCGGCGACGACGGCGATGAACGCCATCACCAAGGGCGCCGCGCCGAAGGGCGCCTTCGATTCCGCCCAGAAGGAAGTCCAGGAGCGGATCGCGAGCCTCAGGAAGGCCCCGTGATCCAGCCGGCCGGCGGCGCGCGGCGCCACGTCCTGACGGGGGCGATCGTCGCCGCCCTCGTCGGCGTGGTGTCGGCGTGGCTGCTGCTGGGCGCGGCACGCGGCGCCGCGCAGGAGTCGCTGGCCGAGCGCCGGGCGATCATCGCGCTGCGCTCGGTCGCCGACGTCGTGCAGCGGGCCGGCATCTCCGGCGACGTCGCGCGCGACGCTGTGGCGCGGCTCTCGAAGGGGGACGCGACGCTGCGCGGCGTCCGGGTCGTCGTCGGCCGCACGATCGAGGCGTCCACGATGCCCGAGGACGCGGGCGCCAAGGCCGCCCCGCGGGACCTGCAGCGCGAGTCGGCCGAGGACAAGGCGCTCTACGACCAGGGCGCGCGGCTGCGCGCCGCCGTCGAGACGAACCGGGACGAGGGCGCCGCGCGGGTCTCCGAGATCGAGGTGACGACCCTCCCGGACGGGCGCCTGCAGCTCGCCACCCCGGTCGAGAAGGACGGCGAGGTCGCCGGCTTCGTCGCGGTCGAGAGCGCGTCACCCCCCGCCGCGGCCGGCCGCCCGCCGCTGGCCTCCGCGCTGCTCGCGTTCGCGATCCCGGTGGCCGTCGCGATCGGGCTCGGCTTCCTGCTCGCGCAGCGCCGCTTCGCGCTGCTCGCCGCCGTCGGCGTCGCGCTGATCGCGGCGCTGCTGTTCTTCAAGGGGGCCGGCAACACCGTCGTCGCGCAGGACCGCACCGCGGTCGAGCGGGAGGTCGCCGCCGAGGTCGCGCAGCGGGCCGAGCGCGTCGACACCGTGCTCGCCGAGCTGAACCTGCAGGCCGGGGCTCCGATGGACCCCGCCTCGTGGGACAGCGACCACTTCCGCCGGCCGACCGGCGCGATCTCCGCGACGGGCACGATCGACGAGCGGCGCCTCGCCGACGCGATCGACGACATGCGCGACCGCTGGACGTCGCTCGTCTGGGGGATCGTGGTGCTCGGCCTCGCCGTGCTGCTGTTCTTCGGAACGGGCTGGGCCGCCCGGACCTGGAAGATCCTGCGGGACCACCGGCAGGGCTACGGCTACATCGCGCCGGCGATGCTGGCGATGATCGTGCTGGTCTTCTTCCCCTTCTTCTACGGCCTCGCGCTCTCGTTCACGGGCCAGACGATCTACAACACCAACAAGTCGATCCCGGAGATCTGGGTCGGCCTGCAGAACTTCCAGGACATCGTCACCGACTTCAACATCGCGACGCGGGACGAGACCGGCTGGTCGTTCAACTACCAGAACTTCTACTGGACGCTGTTCTTCACCATCGTCTGGACCGTGTCGAACGTGGCGATCGGGGTCTCGCTCGGGCTGGTGCTGGCCCTGATCCTCAACACCAAGGGGCTCAGGCTGCGGCCGATCTACCGCGTGATCCTGATCCTGCCATGGGCGATGCCGAACTACATCACGGCGCTGATCTGGAAGGGGATGTTCCACCAGCAGTTCGGCGTCGTGAACCAGGCGATCCAGATGTTCGGCGGCACGCCGGTCTCGTGGTTCGAGTCGCCGGTCACGGCCTACCTGACGTGCCTCGCGACGAACGGCTGGCTCAGCTTCCCGTTCATGATGGTGATCTCGCTGGGCGCCCTGCAGTCGATCCCGGCCGACCTCTACGAGGCCGCGCGCGTGGACGGCGCCTCGCGCTGGATGCAGTTCAAGTCGATCACGCTCCCGTCGCTGAAGCCCGCGCTGGTCCCGGCGGTCATCCTGTCCGTCGTCTGGACGTTCAACATGTTCAACATCATCTACCTCGTCTCGGGCGGCGAGCCGGCGCACTCGACGGAGATCCTGATCACGCAGGCCTACAAGCTGGCGTTCGAGCAGTACCGCTACGGCTACGCGGCGGCGTACTCGACCGTCATCTTCCTGATCCTGCTCGTCTACGGCACGTTCCAGAACCGGGTGACCCGGGCGACGGAGGGGATATGAGCCGCCGCGGCGTGGACGAGGTCGCGCACTGGCCGCTGCACGTGATCCTGGTGATCATGGTGATCATCACGCTCTACCCGCTGGCGTGGGTGCTGACGATCGCGTTCTCCGGGCAGCAGGCGCTCGCGATCGCGCAGGTCCCCGAGAACGCCACGTTCATGGACCGCTTCCGCGCGATCATGCCCTGGCCGGAGACGATCTCGCTGTCCAACTTCACCGCGGTCTTCACGCAGCAGCCGTTCGGCCGCTGGCTGTTCAACAGCGTCATCGTCGCCGGCCTGACGACGGTCCTCGGCGTGTTCCTGGCCTGCACGGCGGGCTACGCGTTCTCGCGCTTCCGCTTCCCCGGCCGGCGCGCGGGGCTGATGTCGTTCCTGGTCTCGCAGATGTTCCCCGGCACGCTGACGCTGATCCCGCTCTACATCATCATCGTGAAGTGGCTCGGGCTCGGGTCGAGCTTCTCCGGGCTCGTGCTGGTCTACTCGACGATCTCGATCCCGTTCTGCGTCTGGATGCTCAAGGGCTACTTCGACACGATCCCGAAGGAACTCGAGGAGTCGGCGCTGATGGACGGGGCGTCGGTCGGCCGGATCTTCTGGTCGATCATCCTGCCGCTCGCCAAGCCGGCGATCGCGATCACGGCGCTGTTCTCGTTCATGACCGGCTGGAACGAGTTCATCCTCGCGGCGACGTTCATGGACAAGGAGTCGATGTACACCGCGCCCGTGGGCCTGCGTTTCTTCGTGGGCGGGTTCTCGCAGCAGTGGGGCTACTTCGCGGCCGGCGCGATCATCGCCGCCGTGCCCGTGGTCGTGCTGTTCCTGTTCCTGCAGAAGTACCTGGTGTCCGGCCTCACCGCCGGCGCCGTGAAGGGCTGACCGAAACGTCGTCACTTCAGATCATAAGGAGGATGCACATGAAGCGGAACCTGTTCGTGCTCGTCGTCGGCGCCGCGCTGCTCTGCGCGCCGGCGCTCGCGGCCGACGTGGTCCTGAAGGACCCGGCCGGCGACGACAACGGGCCCGGCAACTACACCTATCCGACGGACGCCGTCTACACGGCCGGCTCGTTCGACCTGCGCCAGCTCAAGGTGACGCAGAAGGGCGAGAACGTCACGTTCGACGTGTCGGTCGGCACCGACCTCGCGGACCCGTGGCGGATGGGCGGCGGCTTCGCGATCCAGATGGCGTTCATCTTCATCCAGACCGACCCGGCGGCGGAGGGGAGCACCAAGAGCTACCCCGGCCTGAACGTGCAGTTCGCGCCGGACTCGAAGTGGCAGAAGTGCGTCATCCTCTCGCCGCAGCCGCAGGCGCGCGTCAAGGCCGAGGTCGAGAACAAGGCCGGCGACCTGCTCGCCTCGACCGTGATCCCCACCCGCACGCGCGGGGCGGGCCGGGTGATCAGCGCCACCGTCCCGCTGAAGGAGCTGGGCGGCGGCGATCCGTCGAAGTGGGCCTACCAGGTGGTGCTGCAGTCGAACGAGGGCTTCCCGGCCGGTTCCGACGTGCTCACCCGCAAGGTCAACGAGTTCGAGGGGCAGCACCGCTTCGGCGGCGGCAACGACGGCGACTGCGATCCGCACGCCATGGACATCCTGGCGGGCGGCGCGACCGGCGACAAGGCCGAGGTCGAGGCGCAGCACAAGATGCTGGCCCACGAGTGCGCGCCGGACGGCACCGCGAAGTCGCCGGCGACGCTCACGATGGTCCGTCCGGCCGCGAAGTAGGCCGGGCGACACGAGGGGCGCTCGGACACCGCCGGGCGAGATGGCCGCAGGGGCGGGCCTCGCGCGCGCAGCGCGCGAGGGTCCGCCCGGGCGGCGCGACCGAACGGTGACGGAACGTCCGATCGAAACAGAGAGGGGGCCCCGAGGGCCCGAGAGAGGGGAAACACGATGAAGTCGAAAAAGTGGCTGTTCGCGGCCTTCTTCCTGGCCGTGATGGTGCTCGCCGAGGGGGCGGTGCTCGCGCAGAGCAAGCTCGACATCAGCGGGCGCACGTACACGAAGTGGCTGTGGGGCAACGCCCGCCGCGAGGGCAGCTCGTACAACTACAGCGACATCCCGAACGACGGCGCGGGCGACAACGGGCAGTTCACCGAGATCGAGCTCTTCTTCAACGCGCAGGTGTCCAAGTACGTCGAGGTGCAGTCCCGCATCCACAGCCGGTTCAACCAGAACTACTGGACGAACTTCGGCGGGTTCGGCGGCCGTCCCGACGAGGAGGACCCCTGCCTCGGCGGTGACTGCGGCGAGTACAGCCCGCTGTCGAACCAGTACATCAAGCTGCGCGGGATGACGGTGTTCATCCGCCCGGGCTACGGCTGGCTCGACGAGGTCCTGATCGGCTCGAACGACATGGGCGGCTGGGACCCGTGGATGGTCGGCCAGATCCGCTACATCGACCGCGACAACCCGTCCGGGATCATCGCGCGCGGCTCGCTGTTCAACAAGGCGGTGACCTGGCGCGGCCAGCGCCTCTCGCTGCCCCGCCTGTGGGCCGGCCCGGGCTTCAACACGGGCGACTTCCACTCGGCGGACGGCGCGTACACCGCGCTCGTCAACATCTCGCCGTCGGACAAGCTCGACCTGACGCTCATCTGGAACTGGACGAACGACATCGAGATCGACGAGACCGACCTCGACCCGGACGACGGGATCGACACGGGCGTGCGCTTCCGTAACACGAACTACGGCGTGCGGCTGAACTGGCGCCCGACGGACAACATCGAGCTGCGCGGCAACTACTACTACTCCGAGTCGATGACGACCGAGGAACTCGGCGCCGGGTACGCCAGCTTCTCGCCGGTGATCTACGGCGACGTCAGCGACAGCGCCTGGAAGGCCGCGTTCGACTGGAACGGCATCGGCGGGACCGGCTTCTCGCTGAAGGGCGAGTACTTCTTCGTCGGCGCCGACTACGTCGCGCTGCTGGCGGCCCGCCGCGAGGTCGACATCCTGCTGACCGAGGGCTGGGACGCCGCGTTCGCGCTGCCCGGTCCCGACAACCTCCGCTACTCCGTGTACCGCAGCCCCAACTACCTCGGTGGAGAAGCCGAACCGCAGAACATCGGCTGGGGCGGCTGGAACGGCACGACGCAGCAGGTCGTCTCGCTCGGCGTCGACAACAACATCACCGACTTCGACGAGCCGCTCGCGCAGGACATCCACGGCTGGAAGGGCTTCACGATCGTCCCGCAGTTCCAGGCCGGCGACTTCACCCTGCAGGGCGAGGTCAGCTACATCGACTACGACACCAACTGGCAGGAGCAGTGGGGCGGCGGCGGGTCGAACAAGTACCCGACGTTCGAGTGGTTCACGGGCGTCAACTCGTTCCGCCCGGTGTACCAGCCGTACCAGGACCGCGAGACGAAGATCTACGCCCTGAACGCCAAGTACATCTTCCCGATCGGCAAGGGCGTCGAGATCAACGGCAAGGTCAAGATGATCGACGAGACCGACAACCGCCTCGAGGACCCGGACCAGGTCCCGAACATCGTGCCGACCGACGTGACCGGCGTCGCCGGCTACGACACGACCAACTCGCCGTTCGCGTGGGCGCCGTTCGACGACGTCAGCGACGACGACCGCGATCTCGACTACATCACCTACCAGGTCGGGCTCGGCTACCAGTTCCGCGAGGAGTTCTGGGGCGGCGTGCGCTACGAGATGTACGACGTGGACCTGCAGGACGGCACCACGGCGATCCGCGGCGCGTTCCCCGGCAACTGGTTCGGCTACGGCGACCAGGCCGACCCGAGCGGCGAGTACAACAAGCAGAAGCTCAGCGTGCTCGCCCGCTACACGCTCGGCGGCGCCGAGATCGGCTTCGAGTACCAGTACAACTTCGGCGACTTCAAGCCCGACTTCGGCAACGACTTCGCGCCGTTCGTCATCGACGGCCAGCCCTACTTCCGCAGCGTCGACTACCGCAATCCGCAGCCGATGTTCGAGCGTGACTTCAGCCAGCAGCGGCTGAAGGCCTACCTGAAGCTCAGCTTCTAAGTCGTTCACGTCTCACGAAGGGCCCGGCGGCGGAAGCCGCCGGGCCCGCCGTTCAAAGGAGCAGCACCGTGCGGCACCGCACCCTGGTCGGCATCCTCCTCGCCCTCGTCCTCGTGCTCCCGGCCACGGCGTTCGCCGCCTCGCCCGCGGGCTTCGTCCTGAAGGACAACAAGAAGGACGACTACGGCGACGGCATCCTGAAGTACCCGATCCGGAACGACATGCGGGAAGGCGACCTCGACCTGGTCGAGCTCTCGGCCGAGCCGTCTTCCGACGGGACGTGGTTCACGGTCGTCATGCGGCGGCAGATCCGGAAGCCGCCGGCCACGGTCGTCGACTCGGTCGGCAACCAGGCCGACGAGCTGGCGCGCCTCGGCTTCTACACGTTCAACGTCGACATCTACATCGACACCGACCGGGTCGAGGGCTCGGGCCAGACCTGGCCGATGCCGGGCCGCAAGGTGACGCTGGACCCCAAGACCGCCTGGGAGAAGGTGATCGCGCTCACGCCGCAGCCGGAGCAGGCCGCGCTGCTCGTCCGCAACATGCTCACCAAGACGGCCAAGGCCGAGGTCAAGTCGAAGAAGGCGCACAGCGACGCGGAAGACTCGAAGCTGGCCCGCGAGTACGCGTACAACGCGCTCGAGACCGACTTCTTCTTCCCGCGCAGCGTCCAGGTCCTCGGGAACAAGATCAAGTTCTTCGTGCCGAACGGGTTCCTGCAGGGTCCCGCGCGCCCCGAGTGGGCCTACACGGTGTTCGTCACCGGCGCGAACCTCGAGGGGCGCTTCGACACGGCCGCGTTCGTCGGCAGCTGGTGGCTCGAGACCGACTTCCTGCTGATCCCGGTCTGGGCCGGCCTGTCGGACAAGCACTTCGCCGGGCGCGACGACGACAAGCTGCAGCCGCCGATCGTCGACCTGATCGTCCCGGCGGGGCAGACCCAGGAAGAGATCCTAAAGAGCTACGACCTGCGCATCGACAAGAAGGTCCAGCTCACCGGCGTCGTCCCGCAGCCCTGACCGGTCTTCCTTGTTGTAGGGGCGGGGCTCCGCCCCGCCCGGGCGGGGCAAAGCCCCGCCCCCACAAGGGGCGAAGCCCCGCCTCCACAAGGGGCGAAGCCCCGCCCCACAAGGGGCGAAGCCCCGCCTCCACGACGTCGCGAAGCCCCGCCTCCACGACGGGTGGCGTCACCGCAGCGGGAGCACGGCGCTGGCGTAGCCGGGCAGGTCGATCGTCGCGCCGTCGCTCTTCGCGCCGAGGCCCAGGAACAGCGGCTCGCCCGAGGCGACCGTCAGCCTCACCGGGGCCGTACCGAAGTTGTGGACCGCGAGCACCCGCTCGCCGGCCGTCGCGCGCTCGAACGCGAAGACCGCGGGCGTCGCCCCCGGCAGCTGCACGACCGCGACGTCCCCGAGGCGCAGCGCGGCGGAGCCCTTGCGCGCGGCGATCAGCCGGCGGTAGTGGTGGCGCAGCGAGTCCGGCACGGCGTTCTCCTGCCGCACGTTCTGCGTCTCGTGCCCCGGCGCGAACGGGTACCACGGCTTCCCGGTCGTGAACCCGCCGAGCGGGGTGCCGTCCCACGGCATCGGCGTGCGCTTCTTCTCGTCCTCGCGCCCCTCGATGTTCTGCATCCCGAGTTCCTCGCCGTAGTACACGAACGGCGCGCCCGGCAGCGTCATCAGCGCGGCCGCGGCGACGCGCAGCCGGCCCGGGTCGTTCCCGAGCTGCGTCGCGACGCGGATCATGTCGTGGTTCGTCAGGAACGGCGCGTCCACCGCGCCCGCGGGATACAGCCGCTTCATCTCGCCCAGCGTGAAGACCGCGGCGTCGGCCGTGCCCTTCTTCACGCCGTCGACGATCGCGCCGGCGAGCGGGAAGTTGAAGTTCATCGGCAGCACGCTGTAGTAGTCCGCGATGATCGACGTGTCGGTCCAGTTCTCGCCGACCAGCAGCGCGTCGGGCCGCACCGTGCGGACGTACTCGCCGAACTCCTTCCAGAACGCGAAGGACTCCGGCTGGTCGTTCTGCAGCTCGCCCGGGCCGTTCGCGACCGCGTGACGCGCGGCGTCGAGCCGGAAGCCGTCGGCCCCGCGGTCGAGCCAGAGCTTCGCGATCCGCTTGACCTCCGCGCGGACCTCCGGGTTCAGCAGGTTCAGGTCCGGCATGCCGCCCCAGAAGACGCCGTAGTAGTACGCGCCGTTGCGCGCGTGCCACACGCGCCCGCCGCCCCACGGCTGGGTCCAGCCCGGGTCGTCCGCGCGCCAGACGTACCAGTTCCGCTTCGCCGCGCCGGGTGACGCCGCCGCGTCCTTGAACCACGGATGCTGGTCCGAGGTGTGGTTCAGCATCAGGTCGAGGATGACCCGCATGCCGCGCTTGTGCGCCTCGGCGCAGAGGCGGGCGAAGTCGTCGTTGGTGCCGTACTCGCGGTCGATCGTGTCGTAGTCCACGGCGTCGTAGCCGTGGTAGCTCGGCGACTCGAAGACCGGCATCAGCCAGAGCGCATCCACGCCCATGTCGTCGCCGGTCGCGGGGTCGCCGTCGTTGAGCGTGTCGAGCCGCGCGATCAGCCCCTTCAGGTCGCCGACGCCGTCGCCGTCCGAATCCTGGAAGCTGCGCACGAAGACCTCGTAGAACACGCTGCCGCGCGCCCAGTCCGGTGCCGGCGCCATCGCCGCGGCGCCGCCCGGCGGGGCCGGCGCGGGCGCGGGTGCCGCCGCGGGGCCG
>JADHED010000520.1_pt1 | contig 45359 bp, 36 predicted proteins | sample 8952041 | NCBI WGS metagenome assembly JADHED01 (sample SAMN16124423, study PRJNA663239) | bioreactor sludge metagenome | isolation source: sludge (control) | place: India:Bengaluru | collected 2018-09-08 | reverse complement strand
ACAACAACCGCGAGGGCAAGCCTACCATACCATTACATATATCGCTGAACAGAGATAAGCGTGTACTGATAATAAGTGGCCCGAATGCCGGTGGTAAAACAGTATCTATGAAAACCGTTGGGCTACTGCAACTGATGACACAGGCAGGCCTGCTGATACCTGCCAGCCCCGATAGCGAGGTGGGCATCTTTAAGCAGATGATGATACACATAGGCGATACCCAGAGCATAGAACACGAGCTGAGTACCTATAGTGCGCACCTGCGGGATATGAAATACTTCATGGATTTTGCCAATGGTAAAACACTGTTCTTTATAGATGAACTGGGTAGCGGGTCTGACCCCAATCTGGGTGGTGCATTTGCAGAGGCTATTGTAGAAGAGCTGGCAAAACGCCATGCTATGGGAATCATCACTACCCACTATCTGAACCTGAAAGTAATGGCGGGTAAAGTACAGGGCATCTTTAACGGGGCAATGGCTTTTGACGAAGACAAGCTGGAACCACTATACCAACTAACGATAGGCAAGCCGGGTAGCTCTTACACATTTGCTATAGCACAACGCAGCGGGCTGCCGCCAGCTATTATAGACCGTGCAAGGCAACTGACCGAGCGCGGACACTTTAAGCTGGATAAGATGCTGCACCAGACAGAGCAACAAAGCCAGAAGCTTGCCAATAAAGAAAAAGAAGTAGACAAGCTGCTGAAGAAAAACAAAGAACTGGAAAAAGAATTCAGCGAACTGATAGATAAGGAAAAGAAAGAGCAACAATACAATACACTGCGCCTACAGAACAAGATAAAGAAAGAAGAGCTGGACTACCTGCGCGATATGGAGCGCAAGTTTAAACAGATAATAACTGATTGGAAGAAGGCCGAAAATAAAGGCGAGGTAATAGCTGCGGCAGAGAATGTACTCTTTAAACGCAAGCAGATAGCCGCCAATGTAGCCGTAGCCAAGAAGGCCGACAAGAACTATGATGTGGTAGGCGGTACACCAAAACTTGGTGATATGGTGCGCAACAAAGACAACCACCAGGTGGGCAAGCTAACTGAACTACGTGGCAAAAAAGCCATTGTACAGATAGGGCAAATGCCATTTAACGTAAGCATAGATGAATGGGTGGTAGTGAAAAAGAAAGAACACCCACAAGGCAAAAAGAAGAAATAACGCACAGCTCATTCCATTCCATGGAATGGAATGGCTTGGTTTTTAAAAACGCATTTTTTGCCATTGCGCATTCCACATTCCAGAATGTGGAATGGTTATATTTTAAAACTGCACTAATCAATAGTTAATACCATCTCTGTTCCGTTCCGCGGAACGCAACACGTTTATTTTTAAAAACGTGTTTTTATTAATTAAAAGTCGAAATTAACAATCAATGGAGCATGGTCACTAAATACAGACCACTCTTCATATCTACCAACTTCTACATCTTGCAGCTTATCTATAATATCCTTTGAAGCAAAACAGTAATCAATATGATAAGGCTTATTCAACTTACGTTGTAAAAAGAAAGTAGGATGCTCCTCATTACCCTGCTCCATCTCAAAGTGTCGGTGGTAAGTACTAAAAATATTTCTACCGGCTAATATGCTTACAACATCTGAGTGGCTACCACCTATATTACTACTATCCCATATCTTATTACTATTAAAGTCTCCGATTAATATTGATGAATCACTCAAGATATTCTGATAATGATTAATAGCTAACCACACCTGACCAATGTATCGTGCTTTATAGTTTTGCTTATTGTGCATTGCCCATATGGCAAATAGCGTAAATGAGCTTTTACTTCCAGAAACGGTGAATGGTAGTACATATCTATATTCAGGATTAAACTCAGGTAATAATCTGAACTTATAATCAGCAAAGGAGTAAATGGCTAAACCTTTATTCTTATTATCACCATACCAATAGAAATCTGTGGGTTTCTGAATGCCTGAGCTATATATGAGTTTATCAGGATGTTCACATTCTTGAACTATTAAGATATCAGGCTTGAGTTTAAGAATTATATCAGCCTTTTTCCTAAACGCCCCCTGACAGTTCCAAGTAATTAGTTTCATGAATGAGGTTTATACCATCTATCTAAAATACATAATTAGCAGTACTTCCATCAACATTGGAAACTGACACAAGACAATAATTATTTCTCCACTCTACAACGGTGAATGTTAAAAAGTAGTTGGACTGTTGGTCTCTGATGTAATATCTGTCTCCTGACATGAGACTAATATATAGCATTTGCGTCAGAGACGCTATGCCTGAGCATCCCCGTTAGAAACGGGGACGAGACATGTAAAAGTGCATTTTCAGAAATAGCGCATTCCACATTCCAGAATGTGGAATGGAATAACGCATGAACTTTTAACTACCAATTAGTGCGTTTTAAAATAAAGCGTGTTCCGTTCCGCGGAACGGAACAAAAAACATGTTTTTCAGGAATAGCGCATTCCATTCCATGGAATGGAATGGAATGAACATAAACCTATCGCATCAGCTGATTCACCAGACCACCCAGTTTTTTTAGTGAGCGGTCTACCTGTGGTGTCCACTGCATACCATAGCTCAGGCGCATACAATTGCGGTAGCGGTCTTGCAGGGTAAACATACTGCCGGGGGCAATGCTTATTTTGTGTTGTATGGCTTCGCGATACAGCTCGTAGGTATCTATGCGCTTATCAAGTTCCAGCCATTGTATAAAACCACCCTTCGGGCTACTCATCTTCGTGCCCTCCGGGAAATACTCGCTTATTGCCCGGGAAAATTGCAGACTGTTACCATGCAGTGTTTGCCTTAGCTTGCGCAAGTGGTGTTCATACCTACCCGTTACCAGAAAGTTGGCAATGGCTTCCTGCTGCACTGTAGCATTGGTAATGCTATGGTATAGCTTCAACCGTTTTACTTTTTCAAGATACTTGCCCGGTGCTACCCAGCCTACCCTGTAGCCGGGTGCCAGTGTTTTAGATACAGAGCTGCACCATAGCACATTTCCTTCTTTATCAAAGCTCTTGCAGGAACGTGGTCGGTTCTTACCAAAATACACATCGCCGTACAGGTCATCTTCTATCAGCGGCACACCGTGTTTGCTCAGTAGTTTTACCAATGCTTCTTTTTGTTCATCGGGCATGGTATAGCCCAAGGGATTGCTGAAGTTGGTAACAAAAAAACATGCTTTTATATTATGTTTCTGTAGCGCCTGCTTTACATCATCGGGGTCTACACCTGTTTCAGGGTGCGTAGGCAGTTCTACCACTTTCAGCCCTATGCTCTGTGCAAAACGCAGCGTACCAAAGTATACGGGGCTTTCTACCGCTATGGTATCACCGGGTTTTGTAATAGCCATCAGGCAGTAAGAAATAGCATTCATACACCCTGACGTAGTTACCAGGTCATCAGCTTTCAGTCCGCTATCCCACTGGCGTGTCCATCTTGCTATCTGTGTACGCAGCAGCGCATTACCCTGTATAGATTCGTACGATGTTCCGTTATCGGGCAAGTCTCTCAATGCCTGTGCCATTGCTTTATTCAGTTTAGGCAATGGTAGCAATTCGGGTGCCGGTACACTCAGCGAAAACTTCATAATACCGGGCATCACAAAATCGTCATACACTTCAGATATAATTGCCTCTACATTTTTGTTCTTTGCACTTAATGATGGATTACTTTTTTCTAAAGACAATAAAAACTTAGACGGATTATACCTGACATAATACCCGCTCTGCGGTCGGGACTCTATCAGCCCCTTCCCTTCCAGATGATAATATGCCTGCAAAACAGTACTCATACTCACTTCCTGTTGTTCGCTCAATCCCCTTACAGACGGCAGTTTATCGCCGATATTCAGCACCCTGTCCATTATCTGCTGCTCTATTCCATCGGCTATATGCAGGTATATATGACCGTCTTTCCCTTTCAATTCTTTCTTCATACAGGAAGTTTGTTAAAAAAACTGTTCTGGTCGAAAATACGAAAATTGTATCTGTTTTGTTTCAAATAATCTATAGACTTTTGCCCTGTAGATATCCCATTATCTCTAACTAAGGCATCTATGTCAAGGCACACAAAAGCACTATTAGCATTATTTTACATTTGCATCATCTGGGGCACAACGTACCTATCGGCACGTGTGGTGGTACAGGTATTTCCATCATTTTTATTCGCAGCACTCAGACAGGTTATTGCCGGGCTCATCATTATTGCCATTGCATTATTCATCAATAAAAAAGCAGACCTCTCTAAAAAGAACATACTGCATCAGGCAAAAGTGGGTTTCCTGCTTATTACTATAGGCAATGGTTTTGTAATGTGGGGTGTGCGCTTTATACCAAGCGGTGTATCTGCACTGATATGCGGGTTGATGCCACTGAATGCAGTACTTATTAATATAGCACTTACCAAAGAACGCATCAACGGTATCATCATAGCCGGTATGATTATTGGTTTTGCAGGCATAGCACTCATATTCAAAGACAATTTTGCATTGATAGGTAATGGCAATTATCTGTTTGGTATCATAGCAACTTTCATTGCAACTACCTGTTGGTCTTTCGGCAGTGTTATTAATAAGAAGCACGTATCTACCACCAACCCGATATTCAACTCGGGCCTGCAATTGTTATTCGGTTGTGTTGGCTTATTCATCTTCAGTTTGTTTGTGGATGACTATAGTAATGTAAACCTATTTCAACCCAAAGTCATCTGGAACCTTGCCTACCTCGTCATCTTCGGTTCTGTACTGGCATACACATTATATATGTATGCATTGAAGGAGTTGCCTGTAGGTATTACAACGTTGTATGCGTATGTAAATCCGTTGGTAGCCGTGATACTCGGTTATTTTATCCTTAACGAACAATTGACTTGGTACACTGCGCTTGCCTTTGCAACCATAGCAGGTGGTGTATATATAGTTAACTACGGCTACCGTCATAAGCATAAACAGACAGAGGCTGAAAAAGCCGCATTATTAACCATTCCCGAAGCGGAATAAAAAGTGTATTATATGGAATACGCAATCACAATCACGCCGCAGGCAGAGCGCCAGGTAAAGGACACTACATCTATACCTTTTGGCCAGCAACCAACAGAACACATGTTCATAGCAGAATACAGAGATGGTGAGTGGCACAACAGCCGCATCGTACCGTTTACAAATCTCACTATGAGCCCATTTGCACTGTGTCTGCACTACGGACAAACAGTGTTTGAAGGCATGAAAGCATTCCTGATGCAGGATGGACGCACCAATATCTTCCGTATGGATAAACACTACGACCGCTTTACAAAATCGCTGGAACGTATGTGTATGCCGCAGGTACCGAAAGGGTTATTTAATGAAGCGATGCACCAGCTTATACAACTGGATAGCAACTGGATACCGAACGATGAACATGGTTCGCTCTACATCCGCCCGTTCATGATAGCATCAGAAGACAGGCTGGGCGTTAAGATTTCTGACGAGTATCTGTTTATGATTGTGTGTACACCTGCATATCAGTACTATGCAAAACCACTGAAAGTAAAAGTGGAAGATAAATATGCACGCGCTGCTGATGGTGGTACCGGCTTTGCCAAATGCGGTGGCAACTATGGTGGTGCCTACTACCCTACCAAACTGGCAAAAGAACAAGGCTACGACCAGGTAATATGGACAGATAGCAAAACGCATGAAATGATTGAAGAGTCGGGCACAATGAACCTGATGTTCTTTATAGATAATACATTGCTGACACCGCCATTATCAGGTACTATACTGGATGGCATTACCCGCGATTCTTTGCTGACACTGGCAAAAGAAATGGGCATAGCAACAGATGTACGCCCGATAGCACATAAAGAAATACAGGCTGCGCTGGAAGCAGGTAAGCGTGTAGAAGCATTTGGCGCAGGCACAGCAGCAGTTATAGCCCCAATAGAAACCATTGCGATTGGTGGTAAAGAATACAACTGCTACACAGGAGAGGATGCTACTATGTACAAACTGCAAAAAGCACTATACAACGTACGCAAAGGCATGGCTACAGACACACACAACTGGAACTATATAATCTAAAAAGCATGCAACCCGTAACGATAGACTATAAAGGCTATACCATAACAACAGATAAAACTTTGATGCGTGTAGAAGACATACATCAGTGGTTATCTACGGAGGCGTACTGGTGCAAAAAAATACCGTTTGATGTTGTTAAGACAGCATTCGACCATTCTTATTGTATCGGCATACTAAAGGATGGCAAACAGGTAGGCTACGCACGTTTTGTGACAGACTATTCCGTATTTGCTTACCTGGCAGATGTGTATGTAGAAGAGGCGCACCGTGGTATAGGGCTTAGCAAAAAGATAATGGAGATACTGATGAATCTGGACTGGGTAAAGAAACTCCGCCGTATATCGCTTGCTACGCTGGATGCTCACGGACTGTACGAGCAGTTTGGCTTTAAAGCACCTGCAGTACCGGAGAGATTGATGGAGATAACACGCCCTGCTATTTATGGCGACAGTAATAATCCTTGCAATTAAATATATTCAACATGGCTATTCAATATCTTAAAAGCGCAGACAGGCAGTTTCAGATGTACAAGAAACTGGGAGAAGGTGCTATGGCACAGATGACAGACGAGCAGCTGTTCATCATGCCCAATGAAGAAAGCAACAGCGTTGCCATTATTGTAAAACACCTATGGGGCAATATGCTCAGCCGCTGGACAGACTTCCTGACAACAGACGGCGAGAAAGAATGGCGACAGCGCGATGCAGAGTTCGAAAACGACATCAATACCCGCGAAGCGCTGATGCAGAAATGGGAAGAAGGCTGGCAATGTTTGTTCAATGCGCTTGGCAGTATTACAGATGATGACCTGGAACGTATCATTTACATTCGCAACGAAGGGCATACCATACTCGAAGCGGCCAATAGACAAATAGCACATTACTCCTACAATGTTGGGCAGATAGTATATATAGCTAAGATGTTCAAAAACGATGGATGGAATAGTTTATCTATCCCCCGCAATAAATCGAACGAATACAACAACAAGAAATTCAGCGAAGAAAAAGGCACACGCCATTTCACCGATGAATGGCTGAAGAAATAATTCAAACTTCCTGCATAAATAAAGCCTCCGAATCTTTTTAAAGATATACTGAGGCTTTTATTCTATCAACCGACCAAAGTATTACTGATTAGTTCGTTTCCAGATTTTCGTTTTGCTTGTCATGCCAGCATCTGCTGTTATGTGTAGGTTATTATTCTTATCTACAATAAAAACACCATCCAGTGTTTTATTCTTTGCAGGTAGGTATATATATCCTGTCCAATCTTTGCCTGTATATTTTATCTTTTTCAGTACAAGTTCGCCTGCTTTCACTTTTGTACCAGATTCATTTATCCACACCAACTTACCCCAATAATACTCTCCTTCTTTATACACCTCTATTTTCCTAGTATTATCCTCATTCACATACCTACCAATTATCTTATCTGCTGCTTGTTGAGCAAATACATTTGTCGTGATGGCTATGGTCATTATTGTAGCAAACAGTAAACGCATCAGTTTTTTTGGGGCAAACATATTTTCATAATAACAAATAGACCAAATCATTTCAACGAAACAGATTTATACGTCATACAAACGGAAATGAATAACACAAAAGCAAAAAAATCCCCCGCAGTAGCGAGGGATATATTAACTAATCTTTGTGCTGATGTTTTTGCATTTCTTTTCGTTCTATAAAGTAAGATATCACTAACCCAAGCCCGCCGCATATTCCTATCAGCGAGAAGTACAGTGCGACTCTGTCAGGGCCAACTTGAAATCCTTTGTGTGGCATGCTCTCGTCTATTATATATGCTAACAACAACCCCAAGCCAACACCTATAAACAACATACCATATTTCAGGTAGGTAAGTGAGCTAAACTTTCTATAGCTCTCTCTCGGGTTAATACCTCTTTCTATAAGCGCCATATTTTCCTTATTGCGCATGTAGTACAGGCCGAATATTGTCACTGCCATGCATATAAACAATACAATCGGTATCATTGCTTTTGTTGCTTCCATATCTCTGTTTTAAAGTTATTCATTTGTTGATGAATCTATGACGCTGACAGATGCCATTCGGTTACAAAACAGGGAAAAATAATTTTTCTGTAACCTATAACAGGTATTTTGCGTCTTATACCCAAACTATGCAACTGGCACAAGATGTCGATATCATTCAATCTGTATTGCAAGGCAATAAAGCAGCCTTTGCAGTATTGGTAGAGCGGTATCAGTCTTATGTATTTACCATAGTCAATAGATTGATAGCCGTAAGAGAAGAAGCCGAAGATGTATCGCAGGAAGTGTTTGTGAAAGCATACCTCTCATTGGCCGGGTTCCAAGGCACCAGCAAATTCAGCACATGGTTATATACCATTGCACATACTACTGCCATATCTCATCTGCGCAAGTCTCGCCCCGATGTGGTATTTGCAAATGAAAGCACCATGGCTGCCATTACCGATAATAATTCCACATATCATCAACCACAATACAACTCGCTACGCACTGCCGTGAATGACTGTATAAAACGACTCCCACCCGACGATGCTGAAATAATAACCTTGTTTTATCTGGCAGAGCAATCTATAGAAGAAATAGGAATCATCATGCGGATAGAATCTAATACTGCCAAAGTAAAACTGCACCGTGCAAGGCAAAAGTTAAAAGATATTGTAGAGCGTACCTATGGCAAGGAAAAGACTTTATTATATCGTAATTGATGTAACTTTAAATACAGTGAAATGACACAGGAAGATAGAACATATAAGAACCTCATCGACTCGTTGGAAACAGAGCAACCATCTATGCGTTTTACAAAAAACGTGATGGATGCTATTGAGGGAATGGAAGTTGCACCCGTAAGTAAGCGATATGTAAATCCCCTTATTATTAAATCTATTGCAGCAGTGCTTGTACTGTGTTTGTTAGCTTCACTTTATGTAGTGGTTATGTCTGCAGATGCTATACCCGATTATACCAGCAAGCTTCCTGAGTCTCCGTTACCAGAACATTTCAGCCTTTATATTATAGGTATCAACATCGTATTATTAATGCTGTTGGCTGAACGCTGGCTGAGCAGCAAGAAAAGAATACAAGACCTGCAGAATAATGCATAGGGGTAATACTACAGTGACTGTATCAATTCCATATCAAACTGCTCTAGGCTCTGCACCTTAGCATCTGCCAGCGAAAAGCGCGGGTCTTCGTAATGTGCTGCTTCGGGTATGGCTAATACTTTCATACGTGCTGCCTTGCCTGCCACTACCCCGTTTATAGAGTCCTCCAATACTAATGATTGAAATGCAGTTGAGCCCAATTGCTTTGCACAATGCAGAAATACGCCAGGATGTGGTTTACCCAACTCCACTTCATCTGCCGATGATATACAATCGAAATAGTGCTTAATACCAAAATGTTCTACCAGTGCATTTATCATACGGATGGGTGAAGACGATGCCAACCCTATTTTAAACCCGTTATCCTTCAACATTACCAGTGCTTTTTCTACACCGGGCATCATGGCCCCCTGCTTTATAGTCAGAGCTATAATATCATCCAGTATCTCTTCAGCTACTTCCTGCGAAGAATTTCCCTGCCACGGGTATTTCACCGACCAGAACTCAGTAACCTCATATATATGAAAACCACGTGTATCCTTAAAACGCTCTTTAGTGATGGGGATACCATGCTTTTGCGCCACTTGCAACATACTGATACCCCATAGCGGTTCAGTATCAAACAATAGGCCATCCATATCAAATATCACCGTGTTTATCATAAATAAGTCCTGTTGGGGTTGCAAATATCCACTTGTCGGGGGAAATTTTGGGGGAAATTATTCCAATTAGGATTAATTAACATTCATCTATATACGCCAATCGGTTATTTTTGCCTCAAATTAATAATCTATGAAGCGCAAAGCTTTCTTCTCCTTGATGTTAGGAGCGTCTATGCTGGCTAACACAGCAAAAGCAGAAGGTAACATCAAGTTTACTGAGTTCGACCTGCCAAATGGCCTGCATGTTATACTGCATGAGGACCACGCCACACCAATTGTTTGTGTATCTGTAATGTACCACGTAGGTTCTAAAAACGAAGATCCTCAGCGTACAGGTTTTGCACACTTCTTCGAGCACCTGTTGTTTGAAGGCAGTGCAAACATTGGCCGCGGCGAATACATGAAAATGGTACAGGCTGCCGGTGGTCAGCTGAATGCCAACACCTCTCAGGACCGTACATACTATTTCGAAACAATGCCGTCAAACCAATTGGAACTGGCTTTGTGGATGGAGTCTGAACGTATGTTCCAGGCTAAAATTGATATGGTTGGTGTTGAAACACAACGCAAAGTTGTAAAAGAAGAGAAAAAACAACGCTACGACAATACACCGTACGGTCAATTGTTGAATTGTGTATACGAAAACGCATATACCATTCACCCATACCGTTGGAGCCCTATCGGTAAAGAGCAATATATAGATCAGGCAAAACTGGAAGAGTTTATGGATTTCTATAAAACCTTTTATGTACCAAACAACGCGGTACTGTCTATAGCAGGCGATCTGGATGTTGCTAAGACCAAAGAAATGATTACTAAATACTTTGGTGAAATTCCTAAAGGCACAAAAGCAATTCCTCGCCCTACAGAAGTAGAGCCTATACAAAAAGCAGAAAAACGTGTTGAATTCTTCGACAACGTACAATTACCTGCTACTATCGTTGCTTACCACACACCAAAAATGGGTACAGACGATTGGTATGCTATGCAACTGTTATCTCAACTGTTGTCTCAGGGCAAAAGCTCACGTTTCAATAAAGAAATCGTAGAGAAACAACAAAAAGGTCTTGCAGTAGGTGCATTCATGATTCCTAACGAAGATCCGGGTGTTGCTTTCATGTATGGTATCACCAATGCAGGTGTTAAGCCTGAAGAATTGGAAAAATCTATGCTGGAAGAAGTAGAGAAAGTAAAAACTGCTGTTATATCTGACGAAGAATATCAGAAACTGATGAATCAGGCAGAAAACGATTTTGTTTCTCAAAACCAACGTGTATCAGGTATTGCAGAAAATCTGGCTACATACTATACGTACTTCCGCAATGCAAATCTGATAAATACAGAGCTGGAGAAATACACTAAAATAACTAAAGAAGACCTGAAGCGTGTTGCGAACAAATACCTCACAAAAGAAAACAGGCTGGTAGTTTATTATTTACCAAAATCGCAACAAAAGAAAGGATAATCCATTTTTCTAAACAAGCTTCAACTGTATTATAAAATGAAAAAGTTAACACTATCTATATTATCAGTAGCAGTAGCACTCAGTGCATCTGCTCAAAAATTGGACCGCAGCATCCGCCCGAAACCGGGTCCTGCTCCTGAAGTAAAACTGGGAGAGCCTCAAAGCTTTACCCTTCCAAACGGACTGAAAGTTTTCGTTGTTGAAAAACATAAGCTGCCTGTAGTTAGCATTAGCATCCAACTTGATATCAACCCTGCACTGGAAGGTAACAAAACGGGCTACCGCCAGATGATGTCTGAACTGCTGACAAGTGGTACAAAAACACGTAGCAGTGAACAGTTGGCTAAGGAAATAGATTATATGGGTGCCAATATTAGTGCTACAAACGAAAGCGTTTACGCATCAGGGCTGAAAAAACATATCGGCAAAATGTTGGAACTGATGTCTGATATTACTGTTAATTCAGACTTCAAACAAGATGAACTCGATAAAATAAAAAAACGCACTCTATCTGGTCTTGAAGCAAGTAAAAACGAGCCGGATGATATGTTGAACAATGTAAGCGCTGTTGTAAACTTCGGCACACAACACCCTTATGGCGAAGTGACTACAGATGCTACCGTAAACAACATAACACTGGAAGACTGTAAGAACTATTACAAAACTTACTTCCGCCCGAATGTTGCATACATGGCTGTTATCGGCGATGTATCTGTAGATGAAGCTAAAGGCCTGATTGAGAAATACTTCAAAAACTGGGAAAAAGCTGAAGTGCCTTCTGCCAACTACAGTAACCCAACAGCTCCGTCTAAAGCTAACGTAGCATTTGTACCACGCGACGGCGCAGTACAGAGCGTTATCAATGTTACTTACCCGATAGACCTGCTGCCCGGCACACCGGATGTTATCAAAGCACGTGTTACCAACTCTATTCTGGGTGGTGGTTCTAACGGCCGCCTGTTCCTGAACCTGCGCGAAAAACATGCTTGGACTTATGGTTCTTACTCTTCTATCAATCAGGACGAGCTGAAAGGTAATTTCACTGCATATGCAAAATGCCGCAACGCAGTTAGCGATAGCTCTGTAAACGAGATTATTGCAGAAATGAAACGCCTGCAAAACGAGAAAGTAGGTGCTGAAGAACTGCAAAACCACCTTAGCTATCTCTCCGGTAGCTTTGCCATTGGTTTGGAGAATGCACAAACCATCGCACAGTACGCTATCAACATCGAGCGTTACAAAATGCCGAAAGACTATTACCAGAACTATCTGAAAAACCTGAACGCAGTAACAGCTGACGATATTCAGATGATAGCTCGCAAATACGTGAATGCTGATAAAGCAAACATCGTAGTAGTAGGTGCAAAAGGCGATGTTGATAAATCACTGGTTCGTTTTGACAGCGATGGTAAAATCGACTATTACGACAACTATGGTAATATCCTAAAAAATGCAGAAGCAAAAGCTGCACCTGCAGGTATTACTGTAGATGCCATTTTGAAAAAATATGCTGCAGCTATTGGTGGCGAAAAAGCATTGACAAGCATTAAAGACATCAAAACTGTCAGCAAAGCTCAAATAGATGGTGGTGGTCAGCAAATGACACTTACCATTACTGAAATGAAAAAAAATGGTAAGCTAAAATCTACTGTAGAAGCTATGGGAATGACTTTCCAGAAAAAAGTATTTGATGGTACAAAAGGCTACGAAGAAGCACAAGGACAAAAACAAGATATGGATGCTGATGCAATAGCAGAAGCTAAACAAGAAGCAGATATCACTGCGGAACTACACCCTGAAAAGTATGCTAACAAGCGTACGCTGAAAGGCATGGAAAATGTAAATGGCAATGATGTATATGCAGTAGAAAACGTAGATGCAAAAGGCAAAAAATCTACAGAATACTATGATGCTAAAACAGGTTTGCTGGTTAAAAGCGTAGCTACTGAAGAAGCACAAGGTCAGTCTATGACTATCGTTACAGAATATAGCGACTATAAAGAAGTTGCAGGTGCTAATGGCTATAAAATACCGTACAGTATAAAACAATCTGTAGGTGGTCAATCGATACCTGCTGTAGTAGAAACTGTTGAAATCAACAAAAATATACCTGACAGCGAGTTCAATTAGTCATTAGATTAATTTCAAATACAAAACCACCTCAATATGAGGTGGTTTTTTTGTGTCGATTATAAGCCTATCAACATTTTTAACCCTAGTTTTTAGATAGCCTTAACTGCCTTTATATTACCTTTGCACAAACCGAAACTGAAAATATGGCAGAGATTCTGCAAAAGGTAATTGAAGAAAACAGGCAAGGTGAGGCTTATGCCCCGTTTGCCGAAGACCCGAATGCATACAGTAAGAAATTTTATATAGAAAGTTATGGCTGCCAGATGAACTTCAGCGATAGTGAAATTGTAGCATCCATCCTTCACGAAGAGGGCTTTGGTGCTACACGCAATCTGGAAGAAGCTAACCTGATATTTATCAATACCTGCTCTATCCGCGAAAAGGCAGAGCAGACAGTACGCAACCGCCTGCAGGCTTTCAAAAAGATGAAAGACGAACAACCCGGTATGCTGATTGGTGTATTGGGTTGCATGGCTGAGCGCTTGAAAGCTAAGTTTTTGGAAGAAGAAAAACTGGTAGATATAGTAGTAGGCCCCGATGCCTACCGCAGCCTGCCCGGTTTGATTACCGAAGCCGAAGGCGGACAGAAAACGGTAAACGTACTGCTGAGCCGTGAAGAAACTTATGCAGACATCTCCCCTGTCCGTCTGGATAGCAACGGTGTTACGGCATTCGTAAGCATCATGCGTGGTTGCAACAATATGTGTACTTTCTGCGTAGTGCCTTTCACACGTGGCCGCGAGCGCAGCCGTGATGCAGAAAGCATTGTTGCAGAATGTCAGGATTTGTTCAATCGTGGTTTCCGCGAGGTTACCCTGCTCGGTCAGAACGTTGACAGCTATTATTATACTACTACAGATGGCACAGAAATCACATTCGGCAAATTGCTGGAAATGGTTGCGCTGGTATCGCCACTATTGCGTATCCGTTTCAGTACATCACATCCTAAAGACATTACGGACGATGTGCTGCATACAATGGCCAAATACGAAAATATCTGCGAATACATACACCTGCCTGTGCAAAGCGGTAATACCCGCATCCTGCAACACATGAACCGTACATACACGCGCGAATGGTATCTGGCAAAAGTGAAACGCATCCGCGAAATAATGCCTGATTGCGGTTTGAGCACCGACGTTATCAGCGGCTTCTGCAGCGAAACGGAAGAAGAACATCAGGATACAGTCCGCCTTATGGAAATGGTTCGTTTCGATATGGCTTACATGTTCTCTTACAGCGAGCGACCGGGCACACTGGCTGCACGCCGTTACGAAGACGATGTACCCGATGATGTGAAGAAACGTAGGCTGGAAGAAATCATCAATCTGCAAAACAAACACTCTCGCGTAAGCTATCAGAATGATATTGGCAAAACTTTTAAAGTACTGATAGAGGGTGATAGCAAACGCAGCGATATGGATTGGTGCGGACGCAATTCGCAAAACAAAATGATGGTATTCCCTAAAGGAAACTACCAATTGCAAAAAGGCGACTATGTAAACGTAAAAGTCAATACAGCAACATCTGCTACATTGATTGGCGAAATAGTTGATTAAAAAACAGTCATGAAACAAGTACACAATACTTTCTACTCATGACTTTCGACTGAAAACAATGGAGAATCAAAGTATAAAAAACAGGTTTGGCATTATAGGCAATACGCCTGCGCTGAACCATGCATTGGATACTGCTGTGCAGGTAGCCGCTACAGACCTTTCGGTACTGATAGCCGGTGAAAGCGGTGTGGGTAAAGAAGCATTTTCCAATATCATACATGCACTATCATCACGCAAACACAACCCTTTCATAGCTGTAAACTGCGGTGCCATACCAGAAGGCACTATTGATAGTGAACTCTTTGGTCATGAAAAAGGTTCGTTTACAGGTGCGGTAGATGCCCGCAAGGGTTATTTCGAAACCGTAAACGGAGGTACTATATTTCTGGATGAAATAGGTGAAATGCCACTTGGTACACAGGCTCGCTTATTGCGTGTATTGGAAACAGGTGAATTCATCCGTGTCGGTTCTTCTAAAGTACAGAAGACAGATGTACGTGTGATAGCAGCTACCAACCGCGATTTGCTGGAACATGCACAAAACGGCAAGTTTCGCGAAGACCTGTATTACCGCCTCAGCACCGTACCTATACGTGTACCTGCACTTAGGGACAGGAAAGAAGACATTCCCCTGCTGTTCCGCAAATTCACTTCAGACTTTGCAGAGCGTTATAAAACGCAATCTGTGCAGCTGGATGCCAATGCACAGCAAATGCTGATGAACTACCCATGGCCGGGTAATGTGCGCGAGTTGAAAAATATAGCTGAACAGATTTCAGTACTCAGCACAGAAAAAATGCTGACTGCAGATGCACTGCAACGCTTCCTGCCACAAAACACAGGCAACCGAGGCCTTGCATTGGTGCAACCGGCGGGCGTTCCTATACCGAGCCCCAATGCAGCATCTTCATCATCAGATTTCAACTCTACAGAACGCGATATACTATACAAGCTGTTTTTCGAGTTAAAGAAAGACATGACAGAGATAAAACAGATGCTATTCAATATGGGGCATCAGGGCACAGGTTTTTCACCTGTTACAATGCCCGATGCTACTACATCTATAGTACCTGCATACGATGTTTCTTCTCCGATAGAGCCGATTGTTACACCGGTTAATGCACCGATAGTACTGCATCCTTCAAGCAATGGCGCAGGCACGGTAGATCATCACGAGGATGTAGAAGAATCGTTGATGCTGGCGGATAGGGAGAAGGAGTTCATCATCAAATCGCTGAAAAAACACAAAGGCCGCCGCCGCGATGCAGCCAACGAGTTGGGCATTTCAGAACGTACGCTGTACAGAAAGATTAAAGAATACGACATCAAAGATTAATTTTACGGAGTGGTTATCATGCGCAGATTATTAGTACTAATTCTTCCTGTCCTGTTGCTATGCAGTGGTTGTGGTGTTTACAGCTTCACAGGTGCTAGTATCGAAGGCAAGTCGATTAATATACATACGTTCGATAACCGTGCACGCAACGTTGTTCCTAGTCTTAGTCCTAATCTTACTTCAAAAATCCGTGCCCGTATCCTCACCCAAACAGGTCTGACACCTGTTGCCGTAGGCGAGGCCGATTATGATATTACAGGCACTATTACAGGGTATGAAGTAACTGTTTCAGGCGTTGCCAATACACAACAGGCTACTCAAAACAGGCTTACCATTACGCTGTCTGTAGTATTTAAAAACAAGCTGAACGAAAAATCAGATTTCACACAAACATTTACCCGTTTTGCAGACTTTCCTGCATCTCAGACGGTAGAGGCGGTAGAGTCTTCTTTGATGGAAACCATAGGAAATCAGTTGGCAGACGATATTTTTAATAAAGCATTTGTAAATTGGTAGTAGTTTTACGCTGAAACATGATTACATCTTCTTCCATACAATATATATCGCAGGTACTGGCAGAGCCGCAGAATATTTCAGATGCAGATGCTGAAAGCATTGCGGCTTTGATAGAAACTTATCCGTATTTTGTACCCGCAAGGTATATGGATGCAGCCAACAAACATAAGAAAGAGCCTTACAACAACCCGATGATGTCGGCTATGCAGTTGTATATGAGCAATTGGCTTATGTACTGTCAGTTTCTGCAAACTGCTATGAATGGTGCAGATGTTGCTGTACCTGCATCTGCTGCACCACAACAAGCACCTGCACAAGCAGAAGCTGTGGCTACCGCACCGGAAGCTGAAGAAGTAATCGCGGTTGAAGAACCGATTATTACTGTTGCAGAAGAAACTATTATGGTTGAAGAACCTGTAGTGGTTGAAGAAGCTATAACAGTAGTTGAAGCAATAGAAATACCTGAACAGGAAGAAGTAAATATAGTAGAAGAGACAGAAGCATTTATAACACCTGAACCGATTACTGTAGAGCCCGAGCCACTATACACACAAAAGAAACCTGTTGCAGCTGAAGATAATTATCAACCTGAAACAGACGAATCTTTCATACTCCCTGTATATACAGAAGATTATTTCCTGCATCAGGGCATGCAGGTATCCAATAAAATACCTGAAGACCTTCCCGGTAAAGAAATTTCACCTGCAGACGAAGCAAAATCGCTGATGGTGGTAATGAGCTTCTCTGAATGGCTCTTATACTTCAAAAAACGTAAGGAGCAGGAACAAGAAGAAGTAGAAGGCCAGAGGGCAGTAAAAACAATGTGGCAAAAGGAAAAGCTTGCTGCCGCACTGGAAGAAGAAAATGAGGAAATACCTGAAAAAGTCTTTGAAATGGCAGTCAATTCCATTACTAAAGAAGATGATCTGGTAAGCGAAAGCCTCGCCGAAATCTATTCAAAACAAGGCAAATTTGACAAAGCGATAGAAATGTATCGTAAATTAAGTTTGCGCAATCCGCAAAAAAAGGCTTATTTTGCCCGGAAAATTGAGGTTCTCTTAAAAGAAAAACAATCATGATATCTTTCGTAACTATACTTATTATACTGGCTTGTGTTGTTCTGGCATTCTTCGTTCTTATCCAAAACCCTAAAGGTGGTGGTCTTGCAGGTAGCTTCGGTAGCCTTGGCAATCAGGTAATGGGCGTAAAGCAATCTACAGACGTAATGGAAAAAGGCACTTGGGGTTCTATGGCTATCATAGCTGCGCTGTGTCTGGTTGCTGTTACCTTCTACACTACGCCTAAAGAAGTAAAAGACCTGCAAAAGCAAAAATCAGGCGCTCCTGCTCAACAACAGCAGCAAGCACCTGCAGCTCCTGCTAATGGCGGCAAATAATTAAGCTAAAAATATTTTACTATACCATACCTGCTCTGTAATATTGAGCAGGTATTTTTTATTTATGCAGGGCAGAAAACTATTCATTACTATCGGGGCTATTATAGCTATGCTATGCTTAGTTGCAGCTTATCTTTTCTTGGGCAACAACAGCAGCAAGAAAGAACAGTACCTGTACATACCAACAGGTGCTAACTACGATACCGTTACTGCTATTCTTCATCGCGAACATATCCTCAACAATAACTGGAGTTTTGAGCAACTGGCAAAGATTGCAGGCTATCCTAAAAAAGTAAAACCCGGCAGGTACAAGATAACAGCTGGCATGAGCTCTTACAACATCGTCCGCATGCTTCGCTCTGGCAGCCAATCGCCTGTAAAGCTCGTCATCAATAAACTACGTACCGAACAAGACTTTGCCAACTTCGTAGCCGCCAACCTGGAGGTAAAAGCCGATAGCATCCTGTACCTGCTCAACGATACTGCATTTACCAAAGCGCACGATGTTGATACTAATACTGCCATGTGCCTCGTGGTGCCCGATACCTACGAGTTTTACTGGAATACAACTGCCACCAAAGTGATGAATAAACTGGCAGCTAACTATAAAAAATTCTGGAACGATAAGCGTTTGCAATTAGCGAAGGCGAAGAACCTATCTGCTGATGAGGTGATAACCATTGCAGCCATTGTAGAGGAAGAAACCAATATGGAAGGCGACAAAGGAAACATAGCCAGTGTGTATATCAACAGGCTGAAGATTGGCATGCCACTACAGGCCGACCCAACCGTGAAATTTGCGATTGGCGATTTCAGCATCAAACGCATCACTGGCAATCACATCGCTGTAGTATCTCCATACAACACCTACAAGAATACAGGCTTGCCTCCGGGCCCTATCTGCACACCGTCTAAGAAGACGATAGATGCCGTCTTGAATGCGCCTGATACCAAATACCTGTACTTCTGTGCTAGGGAAGATTTTAGTGGCTATAGCAATTTTGCAGCAACACTCAGCGAGCATCTAGTGAATGCAAGGGCCTATCAAAAAGCCCTAAACGAACGGGGCATACATTAAGTCCCCCCTACTCCATATTATACGTTTGTCTGTCTTTTTTGAAGTACACTGCATAATACACGCCCAGCACCAGCAAACCACAGCCAAACAAGCCTGCAGCAAACGGGCGCAAATCCATATCATTAAACTCGCCCAGCATCCAAGTACTATTAGCGAGTATCCAAAAGCAAACGGCTATGTTGTGATAAGCCTCAGCTTTCACTTTTCTCGATTTCCAAAGCAGGTAAAAAGCTACGCTAACAGTTGGAAATATCATCAATATCCCGCCCATCTTCCACTCCATAGCCCAACAAAAGTCCTTTATGAGCCATAGTAAGATATGAGCATTTTCGATCCACCTGAAGGATGGCGATACGTGTATAGTGCGTTGGTGACGCTTATGATGCATTTCGGGCATAATGCAAGTTTATTATCTAATCATCAAACTACTATAAACTTAATACACATTTAATTATTATTCATGTTTATATATTTTCATTTCACTATATCCAGTATAGGACGTACCTTTGCAGCCGAATTTTAATTAATCTGTTTATAAAACACTCCTTAAAATGAGTAAAGTAAAAGTTGCCATCAATGGTTTTGGCCGTATCGGTCGCCTGGCTTTCCGCCAGATCTATAACATGGAAGGTATCGATGTAGTAGCAATCAACGATTTGACACAGCCAAACGTACTGGCTCACCTGTTGAAGTATGATACTGCTCAAGGCCGTTTTGATGTTGAAGTAAAACACACAGACGATGCTATCGTTGTTAATGGCAACACTATCAAAATATACGCTCAGAAAGATCCTGCACAAATTCCTTGGGGTCAGCACGATGTTGACGTTGTGTTGGAATGTACAGGTTTCTTCACAGACGCAGACAAAGCAAAAGCACACATCGCTGCAGGCGCTAAGCGTGTAGTTATCTCTGCACCTGCTACAGGCGAACTGAAAACTGTAGTTTACAACGTAAACCACAACATACTGGACGGTAGCGAAACTGTTATCAGCTGCGCTTCTTGTACTACAAACTGTCTGGCACCTATGGCAAAAGTTATGAACGACCAATACGGCATCGTTACAGGTATCATGACTACCATCCACGCTTATACAAACGACCAGAACACACTGGATGCTCCGCACCCTAAAGGTGACCTGCGCCGTGCTCGTGCTGCTGCATCTAACATCGTACCAAACTCTACAGGTGCTGCTAAGGCTATAGGCCTGGTACTGCCTGAACTGAAAGGTAAACTGGATGGTAGCGCACAACGTGTTCCTACTATCACTGGTTCATTGACTGAACTGGTTTCTGTACTGAGCAAAAAAGTAACTGCTGAAGAAATCAATGCAGCTATGAAAGCAGCATCAAACGAAAGCTTCGGTTACACAGAAGATGAAATCGTATCTAGCGATATCATCGGTACTTCTTTCGGTTCATTGTTCGATGCTACACAGACTAAAGTAATGACTGTGGGCGATCAGCAACTGGTTAAAACTGTTAGCTGGTACGATAACGAAATGAGCTATGTTTCTCAACTGGTTCGTACTGTTAAGTACTTCGCCGGTCTGATTTCTAAATAATCTAACTAACAATAAGAAACGCTGTCCTCTATGGGCGGCGTTTCTCTTTTTTAAAACAGGTTTACTATGAGCACATTCAACAATCATAACTTTTCAGGACAGAAAGCCCTGATACGTGTCGACTTCAACGTACCTATTAAAGACGGTAGCATTACAGACGATACGCGCATACGCGCAGCCCTGCCTACTATCAAAAAAGTACTGGCAGATGGTGGTGCTGTAGTGCTGATGAGCCACTGGGGCCGTCCGCTGAAGGATATTGAAAAGAAGCCACACCTTACACTGGCAGACTTTACACTAAAACCTGTTGCTGCACACCTGGCTACCCTACTGGGTACAGATGTACAGTTTGCAGAAGACTGTATTGGCGAAGATGCTGCTACTAAAGCTGCGGCATTGCAACCTGGCCAGGTATTGCTGCTGGAAAACTTGCGCTACTACAAACAGGAAGAAAAAGGTGATAAGGAATTTGCAGAGAAACTGGCTACCTACGGCGATGTGTATGTAAACGATGCATTCGGTACTGCACACCGTGCACATGCTTCTACAGCTGTTATTGCAGATAGCTTTGCTGCAGGCAAGAAAATGTTTGGCCTGCTGATGGAAGGCGAAGTTGCTGCTGCTGAAAAAGTAATGAACGAAGCACAGAAACCTTTTACTGCCATCATAGGTGGTGCTAAGGTTTCTGATAAAATCATGATTATCGAAAACCTGCTGGAGAAAGCTACAGACATCATCATTGGTGGTGGTATGGCTTATACTTTCTTCAAAGCTATGGGCGGACAGATAGGTAACTCACTGTGCGAAGACGACCGTCTGGAAACAGCAAAAGAACTGCTGGCAAAAGCTGAAGCTAAAGGTGTACAAATACACCTGCCGCAGGACAGCATATTTGCAGATAAGTTTGCTGCAGATGCACAAACATCATCCGGTGTTAATACAGAAATACCTGATGGCTGGATGGGATTGGATATAGGCAATATGGCTTGTCAGACTTTCAGCAAAGTAATAGGCGAAAGCAAAACCATCTTGTGGAACGGCCCGATGGGTGTGTTTGAAATGGAGAAATTCCAACACGGTACTAAGACAATAGCTGATGCTGTGGCTGCTGCAACAGCAAACGGTGCATTCAGCCTTGTGGGTGGTGGCGATAGCGTTGCTGCCGTAAACAAATTCAACTACGCCGATAAGGTAAGTTATGTATCTACGGGTGGCGGTGCCATGCTCGAATTCTTTGAAGGAAAGCAACTGCCTGGTATAGCTGCTATCAAGAACTAGTTTTCGTTTAAATTATTTTAATAAAAGCCTTAGTAATACTAAGGCTTTTATTATTTTGCTATCAAATTTCAATTTGGCATGAAACCTATTTTAACCACGATATTTATACTTTCACAAGTAGTATCGTTCGCTCAAACAAAAGCTGTAACAGAAACAGGTGAAGAAGTAATACTTAACAAAAATGGCACTTGGAAATACGAAAACATTACACCTTCTTATACTACTTCATTAGATACATTAACTCTCAAAAAAGATGCAAATGCAACCTTTCTTATAAAAGGTAAAACCGTAAAATATGGTATCTACATAGATCCTAAAAAATGGAGATTTAAAGCCGATGAAGATGACAATACTGCTTATGAGTATAAGTTTACCTTGAAAAACGGAGATGCTCAGGCTATGTTAATACCTGAAAGGACAGAATTAACGCTTGAGCTTCTTAAAATGGCAGCAATTGAAAATGCTAAGAATGTATCTCCCGATGCTCATATATCCAGAGAAGAAACCAGAAGAGTAAATGGACATATCGTTACAATGTTAGAATTACGTGGAAGCATAAAAGACCTGCCATTTGTTTATATTGGTTATTACTATGTTGGCAAACAAGGAACAATACAGTTTGTAGCATATACTACCGAATCTCTTATTAAAGAACACCAAAAAGACCTTGAAACACTTTTAAACGGACTAACATTGTTAGATTAGAAAATCTCAGACTTGCATACTCGCTATTCTTTGATTTTTTTCATTTAAGTAACTACCGTACATAGCTAATGAGGATGCATATAAATACATCCCCATTAGTTTTACTTACTATTATACTTAGCTATAATTTAGTACTTCACAAACGGCACAGACTCTATATACCTGCCATCATCAGATATGGCAGCATAATAACTCCCTGCAGCCAGATTCCTCAAATCAATACTGCATTGTTTATCAGTTGTTACATGCTCTATCACTTTCACACCTGCGCTATTGTATATAACAACGGTATGTCTGGCTATTTTTGAAAAATTAATTTGGATGGTTGTATTAGCAGGGTTAGGATACAAAGATGCGCTGTTAGCTAATTCATTGATACCAATACCTGCACTTGCAGTAGCAAAAGCCAGAAAAAACGGATCATTACCAATATCAAAACTTGCAATTATTGCATTGTTGCTTGTATTATACACAGACACTGAATCTGCAAAATGATGCACAGCCCATAACTCTGCACGTGTAGGGTGCATGTACAGATTCATTACCTGCTTGTTTGATGCAATAGAATCTACCAAGGCTTTTGTTGCAGTTGCGTAAACATATATCTTGTTTCCACTGGCAGCATATACCTTGCTACTGTCTGCAGACACCTCAATAGCTGCAAAGCCATACGGGGCAGTATCTATTGAATCTGCAACCGTTTTGGTATTACAATCTATTTTGTAAATCTTTTTGGTACTATTTGCAGCTTTGTAAGCAATGCTGCCACCCTTAGTAAACCGTACATCTGCATTGTCAAACCTGTTAGATGTGAGGTCTATGGTAGTAGTGCTGAGTGCCGATGCATAATTAACAACATATATCATACTATCAGCAGCTACCCATACCTCTTTGCTGTTAGGACGTTCTTCTATCCTGAATGGGCTGCCTATAACAATGCTGTCATAAGTCTTTGCAGCCGTATTAATGCGATACATGGCAGTACCCCTGTTCATAAACAGTGTATTCACTTCTTTATAGCCTGCCATATCGCCACCGTTTGACGGCAAGGTCAATGAATCTGTAATACTGTTTGTAGCAGCATCAACATAATACACCTTATCGGCTGTAGTATTGGCCCCTGATGCATAGAACTTTGTACCATCAAAAGAGCCTGTTACATTCCCAAAATTTCCGGCACCTATGTTTGCAGCCTTTTGATAGCCAGCACCATTAATTGCAGCTAATGACCCGAAGCCGTTGCTCAGCATCGGCTGTGCACTTGCCGCAGCGGTTGTCAACAATAAGAACCCAAGTATAGTATTTTTCATAGTCTTTATTTTATCCTGTAAAATTCGACTATACTCTTATGTTAAAAGATACCTCATTGACGGTATATTACCATACCCATTAGTACGGATAAAGCGCTCCCATCATTCCTCCAATACCGGTGTGTACAACTATACACTTACCCCATGTTAAAACCTGCTTAAAATCAACCGCAACTGATTTATCTCTTTGTTTATTTGGCATAAGATATTCATATTGTACACCTTAAGTAACCACTATGAATAGTATATCCCTCAAAAAATGGGCACTCTCTACCTTCCTTGGCTGGTTGTTAAGCGTTGTTTTCATACTCATACTTTCAGGCATTTTTGATGGGTTGGGTATAGAAGGATATCAGTTTTACCTCGGTATCAGCGTAGGATTGGGTGTCGGGCTTACACAATGGTTTAGGCTAAAGAAGTATAGCAACATAGGCATAAAATGGGTATGGTATACCGCACTCGGTGCAGGGCTGCCCTTCCTTATTTTCGATTTACTAAAGCTATACGGGCATGTAAATTTCGGTGAACACTACCTGCTATACAGTGTCAGTGTAGCAGGCTTATCGGTAGGTACACTGCAACACCTTTTATTGAAACCATATTCAACAAAAGCCATCAACTGGATAGCTCTCAGTTTAGTAGCTTGGATATGTGCAGCAATAACGGTTATTACCATCAATTCATCTATGCAATACATCAAACAGCCATTAATTGGTTTCATTATCAATCTATCGCTGATACTTTCAGGTGGTATTGTACTGGGGCTGATAACAGGTATATTCATTGCAAAAACTACATTTGTAAAGAACGCATAAACACACCACAGCCATGCCTATAAATGAAACAATAGCCAATCGTATTCGCGAGGCATTAGCACATATAGAACAACTGGAAGAAAAAACCATGTTCAGTGGCATGTGCTTTATGGTCAATGATAAGATGTGCATTTGCGTCAACGATAAAGAAATCCTCTGCCGTATAGACCCCGATGTATATGAAGCATCACTTGAAAAGCCCGGCGTACGCCCTATGGATATGAAGGGCAAACCAATGAAAGGCTATGTGTATGTAGACTTCGACAACATCAAAAAGAAATCAGACTTGCAATATTGGATAAACCTCTGCCTCGACTTTAACAGTCGAGCAAAATCCAGCAAGAAAAAGAAGCAATAAACTTTATATACACATCACAGATACCAATACTGCAGCATACCGCTATAGCCTAACTTGCATATAAGATGAGTACACGACTGATAACAATAGCCGTATTTGCAGTGGCTTTCCACGCACAGCTATTGAAGGGAAGACTGGAGGCTGATGGTATTGAATGCTACATACAAGACGAGCATACTGTACAGGTAAATCCTGTACTCTCCAATGCATTGGGTGGCATCAAACTACAGGTAAAGGAAGAAGATGTACCATTGGCAGTAAACCTGCTGCGCTACTCGGGCTATCGCACCGTTTTTGATACACCTAAAGAGCCTGAAAAAAAAGAAGCACACATACTTATCCGCTTTGCCAAGTTTCTGGCAGCAGCAGCAGTAGCATTAGGATGGCTGTATTTTGTTGAGTTTGTAGGTAAGTAGTTTTTACCTTTTCATACACTAACTTCATCTCATGGAATTTGGCAGAGTAGCTGAACAGGAACTTGACAGCATCAACTTTACATTACCACCCGACCCTTCGGAGACAACGGAAGTATTAAAGTCAGGCAGTGGCAATACACAATTCTGGATAGGCTGTGCCAAATGGGGGCGCAAAGACTGGGTAGGCAAGCTATACCCACCCGGCACTAAAGACAAAGATTTTCTGGAACATTACGCACGTCTCTTCAATTGCATAGAGATGAATGCAACCTTTTACAAATCGCCATCCCCTGCTGATGTTTTGCGTTGGAAAAGCAAAGTACCCAAAGGCTTTAAATTCTTCCCCAAGTTTCCACAAACCATTACCCACCTGAAGCGCCTCAAAAATACAGGTGTGGAAACGGGCGCTTTTCTGGAAGCCATTACTGAATTTGGCGATAGCCTCGGTCCCATATTCCTTATGCCCCACCCGCAAATGGGTGTTAAGTATTTTGATACTATCAGGGCTTTTATAGATGATTTTCCGCAAGATCTGCCGTTGTTTCTGGAGCTGAGGCACGATGACGTATATGCATCGGGCTACGACAAAGATATATTCAACTACCTGAAGGCTAATAATCGCGGTACCATTATAACAGATGCTGCCGGCAAACGCAACTACGTACATATGCACCTAAGCAAACCGGAGTGTTTCATCCGCTTTGTGGGAAATTCCCTGCACACCAGCGACTACACCCGCATCGACGAGTGGGTACAGCGTATCAAAATATGGATGGAACAGGGACTTGAAAAATGCTACTTCTTTATGCACCAGCACGAAGAGTTGCACAGTCCCGAACTTATAAAATACCTGATAGAGCAATTGAACAAACATTGCGGCACCCAACTAACCCCACCGCGTCTGTATAACGAGGGTACATTATTCTAATTTTTCATATATCTACATCTTTTACACATATCTATATAAATTGACCAAATTCGAGGTTGAGTTATTAAGCAATTAAGATTATCTTCGCCCCGTATTTTAAAAATCGTTTGCAGTCATGAATTTGCATGAATATCAAGCCAAAGAATTATTGAAGCGTTACAACGTACCTACACAAAATGGTGTAGCTGTAGAAACTGTTGACGACGCAGTAAAAGCATACAATCAGATATCTACAGAATCGGGTACTAAGTTTGCCGTAGTAAAAGCGCAGATTCATGCCGGTGGCCGTGGTAAGGGTACTATGATGGAAGTACCTGAGCAAAACGGTGTAAAAGTTATTAAAAGCGCAGAAGATGTAGCTACGGTAGCTAAAAACATACTGGGCAATACACTGGTTACCATCCAGACAGGTCCTGCAGGCAAGAAAGTAAACAAGATTCTGATAGCGCAGGACATGTATTATGATGGCCCTAGCGAACGTAAAGAATTTTATATTTCTATCCTGTTAGATCGTACTAAGAAACAAAACGTTATCATGTACAGTACCGAAGGCGGTATGGACATTGAAGAAGTAGCACACAACACACCTGAATTAATACACAAAGAGTGGGTTGCACCAAACATGCCACTGCAAGGTTTCCAAGCTCGTAAAATAGCTTTCAACTTGGGTCTTAGCGGTGAGGCACACAAAAACATGGTGAAGTTTGTAACTAACCTGTACAATGCATATGTAGGTCTTGACTGTGCGATGTTGGAAATCAACCCGCTGTTCAAATCTGCAGATGACAAAATATTTGCTGTTGACTGCAAAATGAGCCTGGATGACAACGCACTGATGCGTCATGCAGACATCGCAGACATGCGCGACAAAAGCGAAGAAGATCCTACGGAAGTAGAAGCAGGCGAATTCAACCTGAACTACGTAAAACTGGATGGTAACGTAGGTTGTATGGTAAACGGTGCAGGTCTTGCAATGGCTACTATGGATATGATTAAATTGGCCGGTGGTGAACCTGCTAACTTCTTGGACGTAGGCGGTACTGCCAATGCACAAACTGTAGAAGCAGGTTTCCGTATTATCATGAAAGACCCTAACGTTAAGGCTATCCTGATTAATATCTTTGGTGGTATCGTTCGTTGCGACAGGGTTGCTGCAGGTGTTATCGAGGCTTACAAAAATCTGGGCAATATCAATATTCCAATCATCGTTCGTTTGCAAGGTACTAATGCAGAAATAGCGAAGGAACTGATTGAAAACAGTGGCCTGAAAGTTCAATCAGCTATTTTGCTGAGCGAAGCTGCAGCACTGGTTCAGCAAGCACTTAACTAATACAAGTATTAAAATATCAATACCGGAATAGCCACTTTAATAGTGGCTATTTTATTTACAGATACTCAACAACAAAACATGTCTTTTAATTGTAAACATTATACATATTAAGGCTGTTACTCACTAAACATTTTACAATTACGTTATAGTGTTGTATGTCAATACTTAGTAATAATAAGTATCTTGCCGAACCCCTTAGCTACGTATTTCAATACAAATCAAGGAATTAAGACTAAATGATTAAACGAATAATATCAGGGTGTTTACTATTGGCTGCTTACCATGTGCAGGCACAACAGTTTATTGGGCTTACAACCAATAACTATCCTGCCATTATGCAGCTACCTTTAAACCCTGCATTGGTCAACAATGCACTTACCGGTACGGAGGTAAACATAGTATCAGGTAATGTACTAGCTGGCAATAATGCTTATCAGGTTAGTGGGGCTTGGTTAATGAAAGGAGACTTTGAAACTGAGGCAAGAGAAGGATATGATTACTCAAAAATGAGTAATAATCAACGTAAACGTGCATGGGCCAATGTAGACCTTATGGGTCCGGCTGCTTCTTTCAGCGTCAATAAACAATATCAGGTAGGTATATATACACGTGCAAGAGCCATTGTAAACGCAGGTAATATTAATACTGAACAGTTCAACGTTTATACAAATGAAAACGATCCTCAGTACTATAACCATACTTTCAACTTCAAAAAAGTAGGTGCTTCTGCCCATGCATTCGGTGAGGTTGGCATTACGCTTGGTAAAATGCTACGCGATGATGAGTACTACAAATTTGGCGCTGGCGTAACTATTAAGTACCTGATTGGGTACGCTGCTATCAATGCATTTGCGGGAGACCTTACCTACCAACGGCTTGGCGATACAGCTGTATACGCTAAAGGAGACCTTACGGCATTGTACACCTATAATACAGTTCCCGGACAAACTGCAGACCTTGCACAACGCGCAGGACGTGGTGGTTTAGGGTTTGATATTGGTATACAATATGCTTACCACCCTTATGTAGAACTTAATAAGAAAGATATCTATCTATATAAAATCGGCATCTCAATTACAGATATTGGTAGTGTTGGTTATGTAGGAGATAGAGGTAGTGCCGCCTATAATGTTAATGCAGCTAAGACAGACTTTGACCAATTGGAATTTGCAGATGGAGACCAACAAGAGTTTAGCTCATTTCTTAGCAGACAATCAGAAGCGGGACGTATCAGGCTACAAGAAGAAGGGACTAAATTCAGAGTAGGACTACCTACTGCATTAAGGGCAAATCTAGATTACAATGCAGGTGGTGGCATCTTTATATCTGTTAATACCCTATTGAATATGAAAGGCAGCAACAGCAGTGTTTTCCGCCCGGGATATGTTGGGTATCTAAACCTAACGCCACGAATAGACCTCAAATTCTTTAAGTTTGGCATACCAATAACCTTGATGCGTTACCGTTCGTTAAATATGGGTGCCGTAATGTACATGGGGCCATTATTCCTCGGATCTAATACCTTAATATCAGCAGTTGCAGGACAAAATATCAGCAATGTAGATGTATATACAGGTCTTGCTTTTAAGATTACAAAACGTGAAAAAGTAGCCAAAATGCGCACCTATGACAATGGGTCTGACGATCCTAGCAATGGCATCAAACGCTTCATACCACGCTTCCTTCGTGGTAGTGGAAATGAAAACAACTATAGAAAAAGGCTGATATGCCCGCCGGGAGGCATCAGGAATAATAGTTATAAAAGTTATTACAGATAAAAGAAAAGGATGCATAATTAATGCATCCTTTTCTTTTTATAATTGAATATGAGATTTTTTACTTCTTCTCTACGTAAAAGTTCATTGCCTTAAATGTAACGGTATCATTAGGATCAGGTACAGGAAGAATTGGCTCTATATTGTTCAGCCTACCGTCAAAAACACCCCTAACAGTATTATTCTCATTAGCCCTGATAACAGCTTTGAAAATCTTTTTATCTGTAGGATTCGCAATATACTTTTTATGCACTTTACGTACAGTATCGTAAACCGAGTACGTAAATACAGCATTCGTTAAAGTATCATCTTTTGTAGAACCAAAATTATCATTAGTTACAGTTAAAGATATAGAACGCCAAAATACGGTATCATCTTTTGCCATACCATATATGGTGCGCGTATTGTTATCTGCATTTATAGTATAGTAAGCAGGTGAAAACAATACCTGTCCGCCATCTATATAGCCCTTCATAGTACCTATGTATACAATACCGGGAATAGAAGTGTCCAATGGGTTCAGAACACCACTTTGGTCCACCTTAGGGTTTGCATCATACTCGCCGTTATTGCACGATGTCATAACCGCAGCAACGCCCAATGTTAAAAGAGAACCTATAAGAAGTTTTTTCATACTGTATAATTACAAAGTATAAAGATAACAATCAGATTATAATTTCAAAATAGCTGTTTTTCACAACCTGTTATCAGCTTTTGTGCTGCACAGCCCTAATTCATCCAATTGAGCCTTATCCACAGCACTTGGCGCATCCAGCATTACATCCCTACCCGCGTTATTTTTAGGGAAGGCTATAAAATCGCGAATGCTTTCCTGACCACCCAACAGCGAACAGAGCCTGTCGAAGCCAAAAGCAATACCACCATGCGGCGGCGCACCGTATTCAAAAGCTCCTAATAAGAAGCCAAATTTCTCATGTGCTTCTTCTTTATCCATACCCAAAGCAGCAAACATCTTCTCTTGCAAATCTTTTTGGTAAATGCGGATAGACCCACCACCAATTTCAGTGCCGTTCAGCACTATATCGTAAGCATTAGCCTTAATCTCACCAAAACGAGCAGGGTTATCCATCAACACTATTTGGTCAGGTTTAGGCGACGTAAACGGATGATGACGCGCTACCCAACGATTCTCTTCTTCTGCATATTCAAACAATGGGAAGTCTATAACCCACAAAGGTTTATAATCATAGGGATTGCGCAGGCCAAGCTTATTGCCCATTTCCAGGCGCAGCTCGCTCATTGCCTTGCGCGTACGTGTTTCTGCACCCGCAAGTATTAGTATCAAATCTCCGGCATTTGCGCCACAGAATTGAGCGACCTCTTTTAACTTGTCTTCACTGAAGAATTTATCTACGCTGCTTTTATAAGTGCCGTCTGTATTACATTTTACGTTCACTACCCCACTCATCCCTATTTGCGGGCGCTTTACCCATTCAGTCAGTTCATCCAATTGTTTGCGGGTATATTCGCTTGCACCGGGAACAGCAATAGCCAGTATGGTTTCTGCTTCGTTAAATACTTTGAAATCTACGGCATTCAATACCTCAGCATACACTTTGTTTTCTGCTTTCAGGTTCTGAATCTTCATTTCAAAACGAATATCGGGCTTATCATTTCCGTAGTTCCACATGGCGTCATCCCACGTCATACGCGGGAAGTTGTAGTCTATCTCTACCCCTTTCACATCTTTGAAAACATGCTTAAACAGGCCTTCAAATGTGTTCAGGATATCTTCCTGTTCTACAAAGCTCATCTCACAGTCTACCTGTGTAAATTCAGGTTGTCTGTCAGCACGCAAATCCTCATCGCGGAAGCATTTTACTATCTGATAATACCTGTCATAGCCACTCACCATCAGCAATTGCTTGAATGTCTGCGGGCTTTGTGGCAAGGCATAAAATTGTCCCTCGTTCATGCGGCTTGGCACTACAAAATCGCGCGCACCTTCGGGTGTACTCTTTATCAGGAACGGGGTTTCTATATCCCAAAACCCTAAAGTATCCAGGTAATTACGTACACTGCGGTTTACTTTATAACGCAATTCCAGATTGCGTTTCAACACAGGGCGGCGAAGATCTAAATAACGATACTTCATGCGTAATTCATCACCACCATCTGTATCTTCTTCAATAGTAAACGGAGGTGTTGCTGCACTATTCATGATAGCAAAATCATTCACTAGTATTTCAATATCACCTGTAGATAGTTTAGCGTTTTTATTGCTACGTTCGGCAACTGTACCTTTTACTTGTATTACAAACTCACGACCCAGTGGTGTTTCATCAAGACGTGGATTCAGCGCTTCGTTGAACAACAACTGCGTGATACCATAACGGTCTCGCAGGTCTACGAAAGTGATGCTACCAAATTTGCGGACGGTTTGTACCCATCCTGCAAGGGTTACTTCTGTCCCCTGATTATCCAACCTTAATTCGCCACAAGTATGACTACGATACATATTAAAAATTATAAATAACTATACTGTTTCCTAAGTGCTGCAAGATACACCGAAATAGCTGAATGATACCGACCTATTGTTGGTGTATCCTCTCGAAAATGGTTACAAACGGTTACGGTTTTTCTTGTAACCACTATTATACGTTTAACTAATTATATTTTTTGTGTTTTGTTTCCGTTTGTTTCCAATTTTCATAATGCTGTATTTTGTTTCAACTACCCTTAAAACGATTTATCCTCTCTTTCTGAATGAAGAGAGGATAAATACATACCAAATATACAACAAATATTCATTTTTATAAAAACCTACTCTTTCAACACTTTCAAAGTCATACTGTCACCATTTTCTTTGCTGAGTGTGAGCATATAGCTACCTGCTGCCAGATGGCCAATATTCAACTCTGTTTTGGTTTCTGTAGATATTGCTTTTACCACTACCCTACCCAGCAAATCAGTTAACTGTATTTTTGTACCTTTATCTACACCCTCGATTGTGAGTTTCTCATTAGTCGGGTTCGGGTAGATGCTTGGCTCTATGCCTGTCCACAAACCAACAATCCCTGTACTTTCTATACTCACTTTTATACAGTTGCTCTTCGCTGTTTTAGGATTTGGACACAGGTAGCTACTCGTCATGTCTACACATATCTGGTCGTTGTTGCTAAGTGTACTGGCACCCCAGACATTGCTAAGTGCTCCTGTAATATTTGAGCCGTTTCTTGTCCACTGATAGCCGGGCTTGGTGCCACCATTTGTAGGTGTTGCTGTGAAGTTTATCATTGTACCACTCAATACTGTTGTGTTAGGATTGGCTGTAATGCTGACACTTGGCACTAACCATGGTAGCACCTTCATAACTATCTTATTGCTTGTATCGGTAAACGGTGTAGCACATACACCGGAGACTGTTATTGTTGTATAATATTCATCGCTATTTGCAGCTGCTGCAGTGCTGTAATTGGCATTAGAAGCTCCACCTATCGCATTATTATTCCTGAACCAACTACGTGTATAGCTAGTGCCTGCATTGCTCGTACTCGATACAAACGTTACAGTCTGCCCAACGCATATACTGTCTTTAGGGCTCGGATACATTGAAATATTGGGTGCAGGATTTACGGTAACAGTAATTGAATCGGCAGGTGATGTACAACCATTAACAGTGGCTGTAACATAATACTTTCCAGCATACGTAGTAGTTGCACTGCTGCGTACAGGGTTTTGTGCATTCGATGAAAAACCCGTTGTGCTAGTCCAGTTGTAAGTAGCACCAGCAATTGTACTAGCACCCAATTGTAAATCCTGACCAACACATACGGGTGTATTGGCTGAAGGTGTTGGCTTATTGGGCAATGAATTCACTGCTACCACCACCGTATCTTTCACACTACAACCATTTATAGTACCTGTAACAATATAGATACCTGCAGCTGATGTCTGCACATTACTTATTGACGGTGACTGCAACAACGAAGTATACCCCCCCGGGCCTGACCAACTAAAACTAACTCCCGTGCTTGATGTATTGCCTGTAAAATTGAGTATACCACCAACACATACTGGCGTGTTTGCCGTAGCATTAAAATTGGCAGGATAAGGATTTACCAAAATATACACACTATCTTTTGTCTTACAATTATTACTGCCTGTTGCAGACACTACATAATATCCTGTTTGTGCAGGTAGTGCATTAGCAATTAATGTATCTTTTGTGGCAGAGACAAACCCCGCCGGGCCCGACCAATGCCAAATAACTCCAGAGGAGCTATGGGTACTATAGAGCTTAATTGTATCATTTTGACAAACCGGGCTTACCGTACTTGCTGTAATAGCATTGGGAGATTGATTGACGGTAACATAAGCGGTATCTTTGCTACCGCAGCCCAAGAGAGAGGCTGTTACAATATAATTGCCGGCCATTGAGGTTGTAAGGTTATTTACAATAGGGTTTTGTAACGAAGAAGTAAAAGATGCAGGGCCTGTCCAAGAATAAGAAACACCTGTTGTAGATGTTGTTGCCGACAGATTAATTCTTTCACCTGAACATTTTATAGAATCGGGATTAGCAATGGGTTTTGCCGGATAGCGACCTATGGTTATGTTGTTCGTACTAATCTCTGAAGTATCGGCGATGTAGGAAGATAGTATTCGCAACCTGTAGCCCGTACCGTTTGAAACGGCAGGTGGCACTACACATGTAATAGTACCTGAAGCATTTGCAGATGTACCTATGATGGTAGTACCTGAAGCAAACGAACCCGAAGAACTGCTTAATTGTACAGAAAACACATTTCCTGTACCATAGGTTCGGTAAAGGGAATAAGGAACCTGAAACGTATCACCTACACATATATTGGCACCCGTATACAGATTATTAATACCCGATGTGGTCTGCACTGTAATGGAATCTACATAATAATATGCCCCTCCATATGAACCAAAACCTGTATACATATCTGTACCTGTTATTACATCCCCGAAACCACCAATTACCATATTATCATATGCTGAATCTGCAACAAATACAGCGCTGACCCTAACCCAATTCAGTGTATCCGTTACCCTTGGAAAAAGCGCCTGCGGATATACCCCCAGACTAGGCATACCTAATACTGTTGTACTGGGTCCATTGTCATAAAACCAAGCCCCGACATCTGCAGTAGTAAGCGTGGAATTATTAGCCAGAGATACATACATTGACACTTTATACAGCATACCTATTACCATAGGTGTAATGGGACAAGCTATATACTCTCTTTGCAAAGGATATGCGACTGCAAAAAAACCTGCATAAGCATTACCATTTAAAGGTGCTTGATAACCTAAGAAATTAGCAGGAGCAGATACGGTAGCTGTATTACAAGCATTAAAATAATCTGATGTACCTGAATGATACTGCCTCCAACCTGTAGACAATGCAATTTGACTGGCACCTGTAGGACAAGAAGTATATAGTTCAAAATTTCCGTTTGGCACCAGATTCTGTGCCTTCGCATTATTGAGCGAGAATAATAAAATAATAAGGGTTATCAGTTTTTTCATATAAGGAATAGTAGGTAATCCATATTAAATATACTGTTATTTATCACCCGTCTGTACAATCAGCAATTAAATGCACATTAAAAAAGCGGCATTGCTGCCGCTTCTGTTGGGTGTATTGATAGCCAATTACTTACTCTTTTACCACCTTCACACTTATCTTGTCACCATTTTCTTTGCTGAGTGTGAGCATATAGCTACCTGCTGCCAGATGGCCCATATTCAGCGTTGTCGTTTCACTAACCGATACTGTTCTTATTACCATTTTGCCAAGTATATCTGCAACTTGTATTATTATACCTTTTTCTAAACCCTTAATCATTAGCAACCCTCTTGTTGGGATAGGATATATTTCAGGCAATTCGTTATTCCATATACCTGAGATGCCTGTGCTCTCAATACTCACTTTTATGCAGTTGCTCTTGGCTGTTTTAGAGCTTGGGCAAAGGTAGCTGCTCGTCATGTCTACACATATCTGGTCGTTGTTGCTAAGTGTGCTTGCCCCCCAAACATTGCTAAGTGCTCCTGTAATATTTGAGCCGTTTCTTGTCCATTGATAGCCGGGCTTAGTGCCACCATTTGTTGGTGTTGCTGTGAAGTTGATCATTGTACCACTCAATACTGTTGTGTTAGGATTGGCTGTTATGCTTACACTTGGCGCCAACCACGGTAGCACTTTCATAACTATCTTATTGCTTGTATCGGTATAAGTACCGGAGCACACACCATTGGTTGTTACAGTAACAAAAAACTCATCCATATCATTCACCGCAGAAGTGCTGTAAGAAGTACCACCTGTCACTACAGGGTTATTATTACGATACCAAGTATATATTGGCCCAACGCCCACATTGGTAGGTGTGGATACAAAATTTACACTGGCTCCCTGACATATGCTATCCTTAGGGCTTGGGTATAATGTAATATTAGGTGCTGTAACGATATTTACTGCTACAGAAGATGGTAATGAAGAACATCCGTTTACTACAGAGCGTACAGTATATGTTCCTGCCATTGCAGTGGTTGCTCCGCTACGTATCGGATTCTGACCCGACGATGCATAACTACCTGGCCCTAACCATGTATAGCTTGCACCACTTATTGTACTTGCAGAAAGCTGAATATCCAGCCCCATACAAACGGGGCTATTGCTGCTGGCTACCGGTGATGGAGGAGTTGGATGTACTAACGCAAATACAGTATCACTGATTGAACAACCATTGAGTGTACCTGTAACAATGTAGTTACCACTTGCAGAAGGATTTGCACTACTCACTACCGGGTTCTGGCTTGAAGAGCTGAAACTAAGCGGCCCTGTCCAACTAAAACCAACACCAGTACTGCTGGTACTGCCATATAACTGCAACGTACTTCCTTCGCATACCGGTGCATTTGTACTGGCACTGAAAGCTGCGGGAAGTGGCTTAACGAGTACAGTTAGAGTATCGCGTTTCGAACATCCATTGCTTAATGCAACTGTAACTATATAGTCCCCACTCATAACAGTAGTAGCATTTGTTCTTACAGGATACTGAGATGATGAAGTATAACTACCGGGACCGGACCAGCTATATGTAGCACCTGGTGTACTATTGGTACTACTTAATGACATTGTAGTGCCAGCACACAAAGGAGTATTAGCACTTGCTGTTACTGGCAACGGACTTTGATTAACAGCAACCAGTATACTATCTTTCGTAATACAGCCATTCAATTGATAGGTCACTACATACCTGCCCGCATTACTCATTGTCATACCACTGATACTTGCAGATGGTGTTGTGGCTACAAAACTGTTAGGTCCAGTCCATGTATATGCTACTCCGGTACTGCTGCTTCCTGCATTGAGCATTAGTGTGTTATCTGTACAAACAGGGCTATTACTGCCAATAGTACGGTTTGTAGCTTGTGGCTTCACTTCAACTATAACTGTATCCCGTACAGTACACCCTGTATAGATAGCGGTAAATATATAGTCTCCACTCATTAAAGGAGTACTATTGGCACGAATGGTGTCTTTACTGTTTGAGCTAAAACCACCAGGACCACTCCAGCTATAGCTGTTGGCTATTGTACCTACTACGGCACTCAAATACAAGGTATCTCTCTCACAAATCGGACTATTTGATGAAGCATTGATTGCTGCTATAGAAGTAGATACTACAGTTGCAGTTGTCGTATCTCTGGCAACACAACCAAATAAACGTGCAGTTACAATATAGTCGCCGCTATTAGCAGTTGTGGCACTACTAATAACAGGGTTTTGCGCCGTACTATTAAAGCCGGCAGGGCCCGTCCATTTATAGCTCACGCCTGTAGTAGTACTAGTGGCACTAAGATTCAATTGCTGACCGGTACAAATAGGGCCGTTGTTACTATTACCGATATTAGGACGTGTAACACCTATACTAATATCCCGCAAGTTGGCCGCGGAACTATCGATGGAACTGTTTGACAAAATTCTGATGCGATAATTACTACCTGGTGTAATAGTAGTTGGCACAACACAACTAATACTACCAGCTGTATTGCCTGTTCGTGTTCCGATAATACTTACACCACTATTAAAAGAACCACTCGGGTTGCTTAACTGAACACTAAACACATTACTTGTAGTGAATGTGATACTATTATTCAAAGTATAAGGCACTTGAAATGTATCGCCAGCACATATCATGCTATCGGCATATAGATTATTGATGCCAGTTGCAACTTTTACTACTACTGAATCAATATAATAATATCCGTAAGCATTACCTGTAGAAGTAACTTGTGTTGCATTTACAGATGTATTTTGATAAAAGCCACCCACTACAATATTGTCATATGCAGAATCTGCTACAAAATAAGCTGTAAGCCTCACCCAGTTTTGAGTGTCCGTAATAGCACCATAGCTGCTATATGAGATTTGTGGTGTTACTGATAATGGTATGCTTGTACTAGTGCCGAAATTGTTATCATAAAACCAAGCTCCCAGATTATCGGTTCCCCACCTGCACTGATTTGCCAATGACACTGACATTGAGACCTCATAACGTGTACCTATTACCAATGGAGTAATAGGTTGCTTCATATACTCTCGGTATGTACCACCGTTAGTATATGCCACAAGACCTGCATAACCGGAACCATGAGCCGCCGGTTGGTATCCTATTGAATTCCCCGGAACGCCGTTATTGGTAGTGGTCGATGAGCAAGAGTGGAAGAAGTCGCAGCTTGAGGCATAATCTGCCCATGGAGATGCTCTATTGATTTGTGCAAAACTAGTAGGACAAGTGCTGTAGTATTCAAAACTACCATTAGATACGTGATTCTGCGCACTAACCATATTGCAAATCAGCAAAAAAATAAGGGTAATAAGCTTTCGCATCGAAAAAAATTATACTTATAAAGGTAGTTATCTGAGTATGGACAAGCATACATCAACTATGCTAAACCGATTAAATACACATTAAAAAAGGGTGGCAATTGCCACCCTTTTTTATATTGGTTGTAAAAACTTATTTACCCTTGTCTGTAAGCCCCATGTTGTATAACATAAAATACCACTTATCGGCCTGCTCTTGAATGATCATGGCAGTAGGTTTACCTGCACCATGACCTGCTTTAGTTTCTATCCTGATAAGTACAGGATTCGGAGAAGCTGTTTTTTGCATTTCCTGCATTGCTGCAGCAAACTTGAAAGAGTGTGCAGGCACCACACGGTCGTCGTGGTCTGCTGTCATTATCATAGTTGGCGGATAAATGGTATTTGCCTTTACATTGTGCACAGGCGAATACTTGAGCAGGTATTCAAACATTTCTTTGTTATCGTTTGCAGTACCATAGTCGTAAGCCCAACCTGCACCTGCAGTGAATTTGTGATAACGCAGCATATCCAATACACCCACTGCAGGGAATGCAATACCAAACAAATCGGGGCGTTGTGTAATGCATGCACCTACCAACAAACCACCATTGCTACCACCTGAGATTGCCAGATAGTCGTGCGAGGTATACTTTTCATTTGTCAGATACTCTGCTGCGGCTATAAAGTCATCAAACACATTTTGCTTTCTCATTTTGGTACCTGCATTGTGCCATTCATCACCATACTCGCCACCACCACGCAGGTTAGCAACAGCATATACGCCGCCATTTTCGATAAATACCAGATTGCTTACACTGAATGAGGGTGTGAGGCTGACATTAAAACCACCATAACCATAAAGCATTGTAGGATTTTGTCCGTTCAGCTTCATACCTTTTTTATAGGTGATAATCATTGGTACTTTCGTACCGTCTTTTGATGTGTAGAATACTTGCTTGCTTTCGTACAAGTTAGGGTCGAATTTTACATTCGGCTTTTTGTACAGTGTAGATTTACCTGTAGCAATATCATATTTGAAAATGGTAGACGGATAGATGTATGAAGTGTATGAGTAATAGAGTTCTTTCTCATCGCGCTTGCCACCAAAGCCACCTGCCGTTCCAAGACCCGGTAGTTCAATTACCCTCTCCTGTTTACCATCAAGGCTATATTGAAATACTTGTGATACTGCATCTTTCAAATACTGTGCAAAAAGTTTTCGACCACAAGCACTAACAGATAAAGGGAATTTAGATTCCGGTATAACTTCTTGCCAACCTGTTGGATCCTGACTGTTTGCATCTGCAACAACCAACTTACGGTTAGGGGCATTTAGGTTTGTAAGAATGTAGAGTTTACCATTTTCGGCATACACAACATCGTGCTCATTATCGAAACCTGTAATCAACGGAACGATAGAAGAGCCCGGCTTTTTCAAATCCTGAATGTATAACTCATTGCCATAAGTAGCGTTTGCTGCAGAGATTATCAGATAGTTTTGGTCTTCTGTAACACCACCGCCAATATAACGTCGCGGTTGTGCATCACCACCAAATACTAATATATCATTTTTCTGGTCGGTGCCTAGTTTATGATAATATAGTTTGTGGTTTTGTGTCATACCCGATAGTTGACTTCCAGCTTTCGGCTTGTCGTAGCTACTATAATAAAAACCATCGTTACCTTTCCACGAAGTACCACTGAACTTCACATCCATCAGCGTATCACCTACCTGCTTTTTAGTTTTGGTATCCAGCACTATTACTTTGCGCCAATCACTACCACCCTCCGATATCTGGAATGCACAAAGGCTACCATCTTTCGTGAAATCTATACCTGCCAAAGAAGTAGTACCGTCTTTAGAAAACTCATTCGGGTTCAAAAAAACCTCCGGAGCACTCGTCCCTTTCTGACGATATAAAACCGACTGATTTTGCAAACCATCGTTTTTGTAGAAATAAGTATACTCCCCCTCTTTGAAAGGTGCACTGAATTTTTCGTAGTTCCAGAGTTCTGTCAATCGCTTTTTGATATTGTCTCTGAATGGGATTTGCCCCAAATAACTATTGGTCAGTTCATTTTGCTTTTTAACCCAGTCTTTTGTGTCTTCAGACATATCATCTTCCAACCACCTGTATGGGTCTGCTACTTCCTTACCGAAAAAAGTATCTACTGTGTTACCCTTCCTTGTCTCAGGGTACTTGTCATAAGTTATGCCAACAACTTTTGTCACTATAATAGAAGTTTGTGCCTTGGTTTGTGCTCCTATCTGATGGCCTGCAATCAGAGAAGTAAGCAACAATAAACCCGCTTTATTCATAATCAGAAAATTTGAAGTCCGAAAATAACGCAGTTTATCCATACTTAATCCATATACACATATTTACATTTATCATGTACAATAATCAGATGATTAACAAACCTTATAAGGTAATATTGGAATATGGATGTTATTTTTGTAACTATCTACAATAGCTTTTTCTGAAACGATTTCTAAAAATATTACGTAATACCATCCTGATTATCATTGGGTTAGTGATATGCCTTGTGCTATCGCTCAACTTCACACCTGTGCAAAACTTTGTAGTTGGCAAGGCTACTAAAATATTAGGAGATAAACTGGGTACCAAGGTTGCAATAAAACATGTGCGTATAGACTTCCTGAATCATGTATTGATACAAGGACTGTATGTTGAAGGAAAAGCACATGATACCCTTGCATATATAGGAGAAGTAAGGGTAAGGATAACAGACTGGTTCTTCCTGAAAAATGGCACACCCGTGTTAAAATATGCGGGGCTGAAAAATACATACGCACATCTGTACCGTACGCGAACAAGTGCAGACTGGAACTATCAGTTTATAATAGATGCTTTTGATTCAGGACCATCTACCAAGAAGAAGAAAAAAGATAGCGGCGGTGATTTTGAGATAGACCTTGAAAAGATAGAACTGGAAAATGTGCGTTTCCACATGGATGATGCATGGGTGGGCAGTGATATGGATTTTGATGTAGGTGATGCATTGATAGACGCAGAAGAAATCAACTTTAAGAAAAAGCTGATAGACCTTAATAAGATTCGTTTTGGTAAAGTGGCCATTGTGATGCGCGACTACGAAGGCGGAAGACCACCAAGACCTAAGAAGCCTAAAAGCAATGTAATAGACACTACAGCTTTTAATACAGATAACTGGAAGATAGCCCTTGATAATCTGCACCTTGAAGATTGCTACTTTGGCATGGAGATGAGTAGCAAGCCTCCGCTAAAGGGTGAGTTTGATACAAACCACATGCGTGTTAGCGCCATTAACATAGATGCCGATGACCTGAGCATTACTGGCGATACACTGAAAGCTAAACTTAATAATCTGAGTGCTAAGGAACGTTGCGGGCTTGTGGTAAAACAATTCAAAGGTGATGTAACCGTATCACCAAATGCAAGCATCATCAAGAAGCTATTGCTGGAAACAAACCACAGCAAACTGCAACGCTATTATGCTATGCACTATACCCGTTTTCCTGACTTTGAAGACTATATAGATAAAGTGCGGATGGTTGCAGACTTTAATGACTCTCATCTGGATATAAAAGATGTAGCTTACTTTGCCCCTGTGCTGAAGCAATATGCTTATGTTGTAAACATAGCAGGCAAGGTAGATGGTACTGTTACTGATATCAGTGCTAAAAACCTGTATATATCAGACGGTATATCTACCGTAAAAGGCAACCTAAGAATGAAGGGGCTGCCTGATATAAACAACACATTTATGGACTATCAAAACGGAGACCTGTATACCAATGCAACCGGTATATTCAGATATGCACCCGAGCTCAGGAATAATAAAGACATAGCTATAGATAAACTAACAAACGTAAGCTTTAAAGGAAACTTCACCGGCTACATCAACAATTTTGCATGCACAGGTGTGTTGGCTACCAATTTGGGTACCATTACAAGTGATGTGAAGATGAAAATACCTGAAGGAAAAAACAGCAACGCATTATATAGCGGTACCATCACTTCAGAAAGTTTCAACATTGGCGCGCTGCTTAATCAAAGTACACTTGGTACAGTAACACTGAATGCAAAGGTGGATGGTAATTCATTTGACCCGGCACTGGCGCACATCAATGTAGATGCAAATGTGAAGCATTTCGATTTTAACGGCTATCGTTATCAAAATATAACCATTGACGGTAACGTAGAGAAAAACAAATTTGGTGGTAATCTATTGATAGACGACCCGAATCTTGCTTTGGCATTCTATGGTAATATAGATTTGAGCCAGAAACTGGTGAGGATAAATGCTAAAGCCAACTTACTGAAAAGTAACCTAGCTGCACTGAACCTGATTAAAGACAGCATAACTGCTACTGCCGACTTTGACTTAGACTGTGTTGGCAGCAGCATTGACAACTTCTCCGGCTTTGCAAAGTTGTATAATATTAACATGGTGCGTAACGGACATAGGCTAGACCTTGACTCTGTATATGTAAATACTGGCGAAGAAGACGGACAAAAACTGATAACCATAGAAAGTAATGCGCTCACTGCACGCATCAAAGGACAGTATGAATTGAGCAAGCTTCCCTACTCTTTTCAATATTATGTATCTGGATATCTACCAAACTACATCAGTAAACCAACACAAGCAGCTCCGCCACAGGATATTACCTTCAATATAGTGACGAAGGAAATTGATAGCCTGTTGGGTATTGTAATACCAAAAATCAAAGGCTTTAGCGGCGCTACTATTGATGGAAAGCTCAATACATCGAGCCAACAATTGCAACTTAATGCCAACATACCTTATGGCGAAGTGAATGGCATTTTGTTGCGCGATGTTACCATTACAGGAGCGGGAGACTTTACCAAACTGGCCGTAGATGCAAAAACGCAACGCATAGTTATTGGCGACAGTGTGTTATCCGGCGCACTTGAAATAAATACAACACTTGCCAATAACGACCTGAACTTTAAAATAGCTACTACATCGGCTGATAAATATGGAACTGCTACACTGATAGGCAAAGTACACACTGCAAGCGATTCTGTATGGCTGACCATGCAGCCGTCTGAACTATATCTGAACGAAACCAAGTGGGATATACCTCATGCATCATTATTGTATAGCACGAACTACTTGTATATAGATAAGTTTGAATTAAGCTCAGGCTTGCAGAAGATAAATATCTATTCAAAGAATGGATTTACTACGGGCAGCACACCACCACTGATTGCAGAAATCAAAAACATAGACGTATCACAATTGGGTAATGTTGCAGGTTTGTCAGACTATCAATTGGACGGTCGCATTAACGGTGAACTGAAAGTTGATGACCTGTTTGGCAATATGTTTGTTACCAGCAACATACGTGCAAGCGATGTAAAAGTAGGTGCAGATACAATAGGTAATGTTGTTGTTGCGGGTTCTTACGAAGCAGCTAAACAAAAAATACATCTTGACAATTCGAGCGGTGTATACCGTGGCAATTCATCAATTACAGCTTATGGCGATATGTCTTTTGACAGTACCAGCAGAGAACCATTGAAGGGTAAACTACAGTTTAATAATACACCACTATCTTGGCTGAACCCTGTATTGACAGGTTTTGTTAGTAGACTTGGTGGCACTATCAATGGCGAAGTAAATATTGCAGGTAGTGCTGTAGCGCCGGATATTGATGGTAACATCAAACTGAATGATGCTGCAATGCGTATAGACTTCCTGGGTACGTACTATACGATACCTAATGCTAACATAGCTGTCAATAATACTAAGATAGACCTCGGGAAAATTACATTGTATGATGTAAACAAAAACACTGCTACCTTATCAGGACAAATAAAACACGACAGGTTTAAGAACATGAACCTGAACATCAACATGTCATCGCCTAAGTTTGAAGTGATTAATCTGGATGAGAGCGAGAGTGAATTGTTCTATGGAAATCTGATAGCTCGCATCAAGCAACTGAGTGTAACAGGAGATATTGACAAAATCATTTCTATAAACATTCAAGGTGCAACGCCTGTAGAAAAATCACACCTGTATCTGCCATTGAGCAGTAGCAGCGGTTTGGGCACTTACAACTACGTAACTTTCAAATCTTACGGTACTGAACAACAAGCTAAAAAGAAAAGTGCAGGTAAGTTATCCATAAGTATAGAAGCACTAGTTAAAGACATATGCGAGGTGAGCCTTGTAATGGACCCTGCAACAGGAGATGCCATCAATGCTAGCGGTAACGGCACACTACGTATAGAAATGCCTGCCAATAACGATATGCGTATGAGTGGTATCTACACCATCAAAGAAGGTGACTATACTTTTACACTCAAGCAGCTTGCCTTCAAACGAAACTTTAAACTGAATGAAGGAAGTAAAATATATTTCAACGGACCAATAGACCAAACACAACTGGATGTGACGGGTAAGTACAGTACTAAAGCACGGTTGATGGATTTGCTAAGTCCGGGAGAAAAAACACTGATAGTTGGCAATAAACGTGAAGAGAACGAGGCTAATATCAGTCAGGATGTAAACATTCTGCTGTTTATGAAAGGCTCTATGGGTACGCCAAAGCTTACTTTCCAATTGGAGTTGCCAAATAACAGCAGCGTAGGTACTGTTGGTTATAACAAGCTGCAGTACATTAACCAAAGTGAGTATAACCTGAATAATCAGGTA
>JADHED010000514.1_pt1 | contig 45399 bp, 43 predicted proteins | sample 8952041 | NCBI WGS metagenome assembly JADHED01 (sample SAMN16124423, study PRJNA663239) | bioreactor sludge metagenome | isolation source: sludge (control) | place: India:Bengaluru | collected 2018-09-08 | reverse complement strand
GATTTCGACGTACGACATTTATCGAGTGCATCACTAGCATTCGCTAGAAGAGCCACTTCTCATTCAAAAACGGGTTGTGAGGCTCCAGCGGATCGCCCTGTCGCGGCAGTGGCCACCCGGTGGTCTTGCCTGGGGCCCTACGCCGTGACTGCGGGGTCATCCCCAGCGCGGGCACAATACCCGCCACCATGTTGACCTATCCCCACATCGACCCCGTCGCCCTGCAGATCGGCCCGCTGGCTGTGCACTGGTATGGCCTGACCTATCTTGCGGCCTTTGGCCTGTTCATGTTGCTGGGCATCCGGCGCCTGCAGCACCCGCCCTTTGCCTCCATCACGGGGCCTGGTGCGTGGACGCGCAAGGATGTCGAAGACATCCTCTTTCTGGGAGTGGCGGGTGTGGTCATTGGCGGGCGGCTGGGCTACTGCCTGTTCTACAAGCCGGGCTATTACCTGAGCCACCCGCTGGAGATTTTTGCCGTTTGGCAGGGCGGCATGGCTTTCCATGGCGGGCTGCTGGGTGTGGTGGTTTCGATGCTGTGGTTTGCCCATTCTCGCAAGCGCCCCTGGCTCCAAGTGGCTGATTTCGTGGCGCCCTGCGTGCCTACGGGTCTCGCGGCAGGGCGTGTGGGCAACTTCATCAACGGCGAGCTGTGGGGCCGCTTTGCTAGTCCCGACCTGCCCTGGGGCATGGTGTTTGCGCACAGTGGCTCCATGCAGCCGCGCCACCCATCGCAGGTCTATCAGTTCCTGATGGAAGGGTTGTTGCTGTTCATCCTGCTGTGGCTGTATGCGCGCAAAGAGCGCCGCCCTGGCCAGGTGGCCGCTGCCTTCCTGTTTGGCTACGGCGTGTTCCGCTTCATTGCCGAATACTTCCGCGAGCCCGATGCCTTCCTGGGCATCCTGTCGCTGGGCATGAGCATGGGGCAGTGGCTGTGTGTGCCCATGATCGTGGGGGGCGCAGCGATGTGGCTGTGGGCACAGCAGCGGCCGGTGGGGGCGCTGGTTTCGAAGTAAAAAGGGCGATAGCGCCGGTACTATCTGCCCAAGCAGCTATCAAAATGGTAGTGCTGGGGGCGAGGGGCGGGTCAGCAGGCGGTCAATGCTGCGCATCCCCCCGCCGCGCCATCGTCCACAGGGCGGCGCCCACGATGAGCGCGCCGCCCACCCAGCCCGTAACGCAGAGCTGCTCTCCCAGCCAGAACACCGCAAACAGCGCGCCAAAGGCGGGCTCGCTGCTGGTCAGCAAGCCCACCCGCGTGGGCGAGCTGTGGCGCAGTGCCCAGTTCTGGGCCACAAAGGCAAACACCGTGCAGCCCGCCACCAAGTAGACGCAGGCCCACCAGAAAGCGCTGGCTTGGGTGAGCGACGGCAGCGGGGGCAGTTTGCCCGGCAAGGCCAGCGCCAGCATCAAGCAGCCCACCCCAATGACGCCCGACTGCACCGCCGTGAGGGCCAGCACCGGCGCATTGCGGCGGCGGGTAAGCCGCGTGATCTGGCACACCGTGATGGCGCGCAGCACAGCCGCCGCCAGCATCAGCGCGTCGCCCCAGCCCCACCGGCCCGTGTAACCCCCACCGAGCAGTGCCGCGCCGAGGAGCGACACCGCGGCAAAAGCAAACATCGCGCGCTCGGGCCGCTGGCGCAGCAGCCACCACTCGGCAAACGGTGTGAAGACCACACACAGGCTGATCAAAAACGCCGCGTTGCTGGCCTGCGTGAGTGCCAGGCCAGAGGTCTCGCACAGAAAGATGCCCAGCATCAGCACGCCCAGTGGCAGGCCGGCCACCAGCGCATCGCGCCGCTCGGGCGCGGTGGCGCGCAGCAGGGCAGGGAGCAGCACCGCAAAGGTCAGGAGGAAGCGCACGGCCAAAAAGCCCAGCACCGGGTAGAACACCAGGGCCCCCTTGGCCACGCCATAGCTGGTGCCCCACACCACGGCCACCAGCAGCAGGGCCAGGTCAGACAGGCGCGGGGCCAGCGGGGAGGGGGCAGACAGGGGCAGGGTGTGTGACATGGGATGCAGACTGGGGTGGAAGCAGTGGGGCGCCGCTGCTTGGCAACGATGGCTGGGGAAATTATCAATTTGCGTCGCTGGATTGATAATCGCTGTCAAAGAACTGCACTTGTTCCTCATGCGCATCAATCAACCCTTGGACAGCCTCCCCGACATGGCGGTGTTTGCCCGCGTGGTGGATGCGGGTAGCTTCTCGGCCGCCGCGCGGCAGCTAGGCATCACCCCGTCGGCGGTCAGCCGCCAGGTGGCCCGGCTGGAGGGGGCGCTGCGCGTGCGTCTGCTGGAGCGCACCACCCGCAAGCTGCGGCTGACCGATGCGGGCACGGCGGTCTACAGCCGCTGCCAGGACATGGTGTCTGCCGCCCGCGAGGTATGGGCGCTGAGCGACACCCACTCTGCCGAGGCTTCTGGCATGGTGCGCATGAGCATGGCCAAGGCGGTGGGGCGCCAGCTGGTGCACCCGCTGGTGCTGCCGTTTTTGCAGAAATACCCCCAGGTCGATGTGCAGCTGCTGATCACCGACCGCACGGTGGATCTGTTCGAGGAGCCCATCGACCTCGCCCTGCGCGTGACCGACACCCCGCCCCCGGGCCTGGCAGGGAGGCCGCTGGCCACGTTGCGCCATGTGATTTGCGCCAGCCCGCGTTACCTGGCCGAGCGGGGCCACCCCCAGCACCCGCGCGACCTGGAGCACCACGCCTGCATCACCCTGGGCGAGGACGAGCGCGACCGGCACTGGCGCTTTGAGCGGGCAGGCGAGACCGCCACGGTGGCCGTGCGCGGCCGCTATGTGGCCAACCACAGCGAGGTGCGGCTGGAGGCCGCGCTGAGCCACCTGGGCATTGCCAGCCTGCCGGGCTTTACCGCGCGCGCTGCGTTGGAGCGGGGCGACCTGGTGACCGTGCTGCCCGACTGGGAGCACAAGACCTCGTACGCGGGCACGGCCTGGGTGCTGTACCCGTCCCACCGGTTTCTGCCCGCCAAGCTGCGGGTGTGGATCGACCACCTGGTGGAAGGCTTTGCGGGCGTGGAGTGAAGCGGCAGCGGGGCGCGAGGGCAGGGCGAGCCTGCGGTGGGCTCGGCGGGGGTTGCACCCTCGACAGCTCATCTGGCCCGGGGCGGATCAACAAATGACGGCGCCTTCGGGCCAACAGCAAGGTACGCCACCCTGGCCGTTCTCTGGCACGTGGCGTTGCGCAAGCACCGCAGTTGCCATCTTTTGTGTAGCCAAAGCCTGCAAATCAGGGTTTTCATCTTGTCATTTTGCGTAATTATGAGAAATTACGCACATGGCGAGGCAATCGCCACTGTTGTCAGCTGATAGCGGGGTGTTGCAGGCATTCCGCCTGCGCAATCCACTAAGAGTTGGCAGCCGATGCCTCGCGGGTTGGTGCCCTGGAGCCTTGTTTCACATGCGTCCTGTCCCGAATTCACTGCACGACGAAGTCGCCTCCCGGCTGCGGGAGCAGATTTTTGCGGGCACCTTGCCGCCCGGCAGCTTTCTGGACGAGGCCGCCCTGTGCGAGCTGCTGGAAATCTCGCGCACCCCCCTGCGCGAGGCGCTCAAGGTGCTGGTGGCTGAGGGACTGCTGCGCCATGAGCCGCGCCGGGGCTGCTTTGTGGCCGAGGTCACCGAGAGCGACTTGGACGAAATCTTCCCGGTCATTGCGCTGCTGGAAGGCCGTGCCGCGCACGAAGCCACGCGCAAGGCCGTGGCAGCCGACATTGCCGCACTGGAGCTGCTGCACGAACGCCTGCAGCAATGCGCGGCCGATGGGCTGGTCAATGACTACTACGAAGCCAACTACGCCATCCACGAGGCCTTTATCACGCTGGCGGACAACCGCTGGCTGGCCCAGGTGATTGGCGACCTGCGCAAGATCCTGCGGCTGGCGCGCCACAAGTCGCTGCACGCCCCCGGGCGCATGCAGCAAAGCCTGGCGGAGCACCTGGCCGTGTTTGCCGCCCTCAAGGCCCGCGACTGCGATGCCGCCGAAGAAGCCATGCGTACCCATTTGTTGCGCCAGCGCGATGCGCTGCGCGACGTAGCCCGCAACCAGCAATCGAGGTTGACCCCATGATCAGCAGCACCCCCGAATGGATCGCCCGCAGCGTGTCACGCCTGCGCACTGCCGCACCCGCCGCCGACAAGGCGGGGGACAAGCTCGCCAAGGCCGCGCTCGACAACACCGTGACCGACGTGGTCGCCAAGGTGGCGGTGCCTCGTTCCACCCACGAGCGCCTGCAGGCCACCCTGCGCCGCGGCCAGGAGGCGCTGTCGCCCCGCGCGTTGCGGCGTCTGCTGGCGGACCTGCAGGAGGTCGTGGCCCCACAGGTGAGCGAGATCGAAGGCGGCCGCCGCGCCCAGGTGGTGGCCGAGTGGTATGCCAAGGCGGAGCCTGAAGAGCGGCGCGACATGTGGCTGCTGATGTGCGAGCAGTTTGCGCCCGACGCCACACGCTTCAAGTCCGCCCGCCAGCGCTACGAGGCCGCAGCGGGCACGGCCGAAGAAGGACAGGCCGAGATCAGCCTGCGCCGCGCTTTGGTGTCGCCCCGCACACGGCTGCTGCAGCGGTTTTCGGCGTTCCCCGAAGGCATGCGCTTTCTGGTGGACATGCGTGCCGAGATCCTGCCGCTGCTCAAGGCCGACAAGCGCCTGCTGCCGCTCGATGCCGAGCTGGAGCACCTGTTCTCGACCTGGTTCGATGTGGCGTTTCTGGAGCTGCGCCGCCTGTCGTGGGACTCGCCCGCCTCACTGCTCGAAAAACTCATCAAGTACGAGGCCGTGCACGACATCCGCAGCTGGGCTGACCTGAAGAACCGGCTGGACAGCGACCGCCGCTGCTACGGCTTCTTCCACCCGCGCCTGCCCAACGAGCCGCTGATCTTTGTGGAGGTGGCGTTGCTCGACAAAATCTCGTCCAGCATCACGCCGCTGCTGGACGAGGCCGCTGCGCCTGTGGACATCACGCGGGCCACCACGGCCATCTTCTACTCCATCAGCAACACGCAAACCGGCCTGCGCGGGGTGAGCTTTGGCGACTCGCTCATCAAGCATGTGGTGGAGACGCTCACGGCCGAGTTTCCGCGCCTGCGCACCTTTGCCACGCTGTCGCCCATCCCGGGTTTCCGCGCTTGGCTGGGCAAACATGCAGGGGCCATGCTGGATCGCCTGGACGACAAGCGCCGCAGCGAACTGGGGCGCGCGGTGGGTTTCGAGCCGCCGCAGGCCACGCATTTCCTCGGTGCGGTGGACAAGGCGCTGGAGCTGGATGCCAAATCCCCCGTGCGCCAGATGCTGCTGGAATGCGCCGCGTACTATCTGGGCCGCGAGCTGCAAGAGGGCAAGCCGGCAGACCCCGTGGCCCGCTTCCACCTGGGCAACGGCGCGCGGGTAGAGCGCCTGAACTGGGCGGGCGATCCGTCCAGCAAGGGGCAGAAACAATCGTACGGGCTCATGGTGAACTACCTGTACGACTTGAAGCGCATCGACAAGCATCGCAGCTTGCTTGCGCAGGGCAAAGTGCCAGTGTCGGGGGACATCGACAGCCTTTGCCGCGACTGACGGGGCGCCCGGCATGATGCCGGGTGGACCAGTGACAGCGTATTTTTACAACGACAGGAGACAAGGAATGACTGATTCGCGAATCCAACGCCGGGATGTCTTGCTCGGCGCAGCGGCAGCAGGTTTGGGCCTGGCCAGCGGCAGCAGCTGGGCCGACAGCAACTGGCCGACCAAGCCGGTGACGGTGGTGGTGCCTTTCCCCGCCGGTGGCGGCACCGATGCCTTTGCTCGGCCGCTGGCCGCGCAGTTTTCCAAAAGCACGGGCAAGACGCTGGTGATCGACAACCGGGGGGGCGCCGGTGGCACGCTCGGCGCCAGCATTGCCTCCAAGGCTGCGCCGGACGGCTACACCCTGTTCATGGGCGCAGTGCACCACGCCATTGCGCCGTCGATGTACCCCAAGCTCGACTACGACATCGAGAAGGACTTCATCCCGCTGGCACTACTGGCCAACGTGCCGCAGGTGGTGGTGGTCAACCCCAAGACGCCATCGGCCAACTTCAAGCAGTTTCTGGACTATGTTAAGCGCAACCCTGCCAAGCTCAACTACGGCTCGGCCGGCGCAGGCACGTCGCACCACCTGGCGGGCGAGCTGTTCAAGCAGCAAACGGGCACCTTCATCACCCACATCCCTTACCGTGGCGCGGGCCCCGCACTGCAAGACCTGATTGGCGGCAATGTGGACATGATGTTTGACGGCCTGGGCTCGTCCGCCGCGCACATCAAGGGCGGGCGCATCAAGGCGCTGATGGTGTCGGGCACCAAACGCAACCCCGCCTTCCCCGATGTGCCCTGCGCCGCCGAAGTGGGCCTGCCCGACTACATCGTAACCACCTGGTACGGCCTGTGGGCCCCCAAGGGCACGCCCGCCGATGTGCAGGCCAAAATCGTCGAAGAAATTCGCAAGCTCGGTTCGTTTGACGAACTCAAGTCCATCTGGGCCAACAACGGCGCAGACTACGGCGGCATGACGCAGCAGCAATTCGCCGCCTTCGTGAGCGGCGAAGTCAAGCGCTGGTCTGACGTGGTCAAGGCCTCTGGCGCGAAACTGGATTAACCCCCAAGACGGTGCAAACAAACCCGCCATGCCCGCTCGTTCCGCGCAAGCGCACACCGTCGTTGTTGCAAATGCTCGCCATAGCCAGTGCTATGGCTGCGCTTTGCGCCTAGACGGAGTGTGCTTGTGCGGCGCGCTCGGGCACGCCGGGCTTATTCGCACCGTCCGCGCTTCGCGCCTTCCCCCTGAAGGGGGACGCCACCCGTGGCCTAGCAGAGCCAGTTCCACGGTGGCGCTGGCGAGTGGGCTGCGCGGGTGCGAAGGTCGTGGGCGGTATGTGAAGGAAATGGATACCAGAATGTCGGGTGAAGTGTTGATGAATGCTGGTGAGGGCGGCGTGGTGCATGTCACCCTTCGCCACACGGGTCGGCTCAATGCCATGTCGCGCACCATGTGGCGCCAGTTGCGGTCAGTGTTTGAGGGCATCCAGGCCAGCAACGCGCGATGCGTGTTAATTGCGGGCGAGGGCGGTGCCTTCTGCGCCGGGGGGGATATTTCGGAATACCCCGGCTTCCGGTTCGACGCAGCCGCGCTGCGCGACTTTCACGAAAACGACGTGTGGGGCGGCCTGAACGCCATGCTGGCGTGCGATGTGCCCATCGTCGCCAGCATCAGCGGCGCCTGCATGGGCGCGGGGGTCGAGATTGCCAGCTGCTGCGATGTGCGCGTGGCGGGCGCTGCGGCCCGTTTTGGCGCGCCCATTGCCAAGCTCGGCTTTCCCATGGCCCCGCGTGAGGCACAGCTGGTAGCCGCCGCCGTGGGCGAAACCGCTGCCCGCCAGATGCTGCTGGAAGCCGCCACCTTCACCGCCGCCGACATGCTGGCGCGCGGCTTTTTGAGCCGCGTGGTGCCCGACGACGATGTGCCCGCCGAAGCCCTGGCCAGCGCCCGCCGCATCGCCGCCCTGGCCCCGGGCGCCGCACGCATGAACAAGCAAGTGCTTCGAGCATTAAAAACGCCTCCAGCGCTTGATGGGAAAGCGCCAGCAGCTATTGAAATGATAGTGAACGGCCCGCACGACCCCTATGCCTACGCCGACAGCGCCGAGCACCGCGAAGGCATCACCGCGTTTCTCGCCAAAAGACCCCCTGTGTTTTAACCGCTGAACTGCCCGCCTACTTATGAGCAACCAAAACCTCTTCAGCGCCCTGCGCGCAGCCTTCCCGTCTGACCTGGACAGCACCGCCGTCGAAACCACCGCCGCAGACGGCACCCCGCTGTACTACACCTGGCGCGACCTCGACCGTGCCAGCGCCCGCATCGCCAACCTGCTCGCATCGCTCAAGCTCCCCGAAGGCAGCCGCATCGCCGTGCAGGTTGAAAAATCCGTCGAAGCCATGGCCCTGTACCTGGCCACGCTGCGCGCGGGCTACGTGTTCTTGCCGCTCAACACCGCCTACCAGAGTACCGAGATCGAATACTTCATCTGCAACGCCGAGCCCGCCGTGGTGGTGTGCAGCCCCGGCAACTTTGGCTGGGTCAGCAAGATTGCCTTCACGCTGGGCACGCAGCATGTGTTCACCCTGGGCGATGACCGCACCGGCAGCCTGCTCGATCGCGCCGCCCACCACAGCGACGAGCACCAGGCCGTGGCCCGCAGCGCCGACGACCTGGCCGCCATCCTCTACACCAGCGGCACCACCGGCCGCAGCAAGGGCGCCATGCTCACGCACGGCAACATGCTCAGCAACGCGGTCATGCTCAAAGACTACTGGGGTTGGACGGCTACCGGAGGGCCTGACGGCAAGGGCGATGTATTGATTCACGCTTTGCCCATCTTCCACGTCCACGGCCTGTTCGTTGCAATCCACGGCGCGCTCATCAACGGCAGCAAGATGATCTGGTTCGCCAAATTCGACCCCAAGGCCGTCATCGCCGCCATGCCCCGCGCAACAGTGTTCATGGGCGTGCCCACGCTCTACGTGCGCATGCTGGCCGAGGCAGGCTTGAACAAAGAGGCGGTGAAGAACATGCGCCTGTTCATCGCAGGCTCTGCGCCGCTGCTCATCGAAACTTTCAAGGAATGGCAGCAACGCACCGGCCACACCATCCTGGAGCGCTACGGCATGAGCGAAACCATCATGCTCACCAGCAACCCCTACGCCGCTGACAAGCGCTACCAGGGCCAGGATGAACGCCGTGGCGGCACCGTGGGCTTCCCCCTGCCGGGCGTGAGCCTGCGCGTGCAGGGCGACGACGGCAAAGACCTGCCCGTGGGCGAGATCGGCGGCATCCAGGTCAAGGGCCCCAACGTGTTCAAGGGCTACTGGCGCATGCCCGAAAAGACGGCGGAAGAGTTCACCAAAGACGGCTACTTCAAGACCGGTGACGTGGGCAAAGTGGATGAGCGCGGCTACGTCCACATCGTGGGCCGCAGCAAAGACCTCATCATCAGCGGCGGCTACAACGTCTACCCCGCTGAGATCGAGGGCTACATCAACGAAATGCCCGGCGTGGCCGAAAGCGCACTGGTCGGTGTGCCGCACCCCGACTTTGGCGAAGTGGGCGTGGCCGTGGTCATTGCCAAACCCGGCGCCCAACTGGATGCCGACGCCATCGTGGCCCAGCTCAAGTCGCAGCTAGCCAACTTCAAGATTCCGAAGAAGTGCTTTGTGGTGGCGGAGCTGCCGCGCAATACGATGGGGAAGGTGCAGAAGAATTTGCTGCGGGATCAGTACAAGGGGTTGTTTGCCTGAGCAATTGCGCGGCGCAATGCGCACAAAGACAAAAAGGGGCAAGTTGCCCCTTTTTTGTTGGCGGACGCAGACGCAAACTCAGGCGCTGCGTTTGCTATTATGTTGATAGCTTAAGGCGCTTTCCAGTCAAGCGCCATCGGGTTATTTTCGTCTGTCTGAGCTGGTTGATGCTTCAGCGCAGCACTAGCACCGGAATGTGCGAGTGCGTCAGCACATGCTGCGTTTCGCTGCCCAGCAACAGGCGCTTGAGGCCCTTGCGGCCGTGCGAGGCCATCACGATCAGGTCGCACTTGTGCTTCTTGGCGGCCGCAATCACGGCTTCGGCCACCAGGTCGGACTTGGCGACGACGGCCTTCACGGTCACGCCTTGCACGCCGCCTTGGGCTTTCACGCCGTCGACCATGGCCTGCGCGGCATCGCCCCACTGGGCTTCGATGCGTTTGACGTCGTTCATGTCCACTGGCATGCCACCTTCAAAGTAGCTGCGGGGGTAGCGGGGCACCACCTTGAGGGCGACCACGGTGGCGCCTGACAGGGCGGCCAGGGACAGGCCTTGTTCCACCGCTTTGTCCGACAGAGGGGATCCGTCCGTAGCGATCAGGATGCGTTTATACATAAAAGGGCTCCTCAAAGTGATGGAACAAGCTTAGGATGAATCATGTTCCGGGGCTTGATCCAGGTCAATGTAGTTGTCTTGCCCCACAGATAAGCTTGAACCATGTCCATGTTTCGACCCGGTGCGCCGGCTTTCTCTGCGGTGCATCCTTCTGACAGCGTGGCAGATCCGTTGCCGCCGCAGCGGGTAGAGCTGCTGGATGACCCCCAGGAATGGCTGGCGTTTGGCCGACCCTGCACCCCTGCAGGTAGCCCCTTGCCGGGTGGTGCCGCTGCCCCTGCCACGGCCGACGCTGCAGCCACCGCGTGGGACTCCCATGTGGTGCTGGAGGGTATGCACTGCGCGGCCTGTGCCCTCACGATCGAAGACGCCCTGCGAGCCGTGCCGGGCGTGTTGCAGGCCGATGTGAGCGCCGCCACGCGCCGGGCCCGCGTGGTGTGGCAGCCTGGCCAAGTGAAGCCGTCGCAGTGGATGGAAGCCGTGCGCCACGCGGGTTACCGCGCCATGCCCGCCATGGATGCGTTTGCGCGCGACCAGCGCTTGCGCGAGAGCCGCCGCGCGCTGTGGCGCTGGCTGGTGGCGGGCTTTTGCATGATGCAGGTGATGATGTACGCGTGGCCCGCCTACGTGGCGCAGCCGGGCGACCTGTCAGGCGAGATGGAGCAGCTGTTGCGCTGGGCCTCCTGGGTCATCACGCTGCCCATGTTGGTGTTTTCCTGCGGTCCCTTTTTTACCAGCGCGCTGCGTGACATTCGCCTGCGCCGCGTCAGCATGGACCTGCCCGTGGCGTTGGGCATGGCCATCACGTTCGTGGTCAGCACGGCCGGCACTTTTGACCCTGCAGGCATTTTTGGCAAGGAGGTGTACTACGACTCCTTGACCATGTTTGTTTTCTTTTTGCTCACCGGCCGCTGGCTCGAGCTGCGCCTGAGGGATCGCACGGCGGGTGCGCTGGAGGCTGTGATGAACCGCCTGCCGGACAGCGTGGAGCGGCGTGCGGCGGATGGCAGCTTCGCCCGCGTGGCCACGCGGCGCATTGTGGTGGGGGACACCGTCCGCGTGCTGCCCGGCGAGGCGTTTCCGGCTGATGGCCGCATCACGGCAGGCAGCACCCATGCTGACGAGGCTCTGCTGACTGGCGAATCCACACCCGTGGCGCGCCCCGTGGGCAGCAGCGTGACGGCGGGCAGCTACAACCTGCAGGCGCCGGTCGAGGTGCTGGTGGAAGGCACGGGCGGGCAGACCCGCTTTGCGCAAATCGTGGCGCTGATGGAAAGCGCGTCGCTGCAAAAGCCCCGGCTGGCGCAGCTGGCAGACCGCATTGCGCGGCCTTTTCTGGTGGCCGTGTTGTTGGCAGCGGCGCTGGCCGCCGCCTACTGGTGGCCGTCGGACCCTGGGCGCGCGCTGATGGTGGCGGTGGCGGTGCTCATCGTGACCTGCCCATGCGCGCTGTCGCTGGCCACCCCGGTGGCCATGCTCACCGCCGCGGGCACGCTGGCGCGCCATGGCGTGTTGGTGCGCAACCTTCAGGGGCTGGAGGCGCTGGCGCAGGTGGACACCATGGTGTTTGACAAAACGGGTACGCTGACCCGCGACGGCATGGCGCTGCAAGCGGTGCACCCTGCGGGCGGTTGCAGTGCACAAGAGGCGCTGGACTTGGCCGCAGCGCTCGCGCGCCAATCGATGCACCCGGCTTCGCGGGCGCTGGCTGCGGCGGCTTCTGCACAGCCACTGCCGTCGGGGCGTTGGCAGGTGACAGGCCTGCAAGAGGATGCAGGGCAGGGGCTGACCGCGACGGTAGAGGACGCCACCGGGGCAGTGGCTGCTCGCACGATCCGCCTGGGCTCTGCCCGCCACGCGGGCGTTGCCAACGATGCTGGCGGTGCGGCGCTGCAGGTCGTGCTCTCTGAACAAGCCGCAGATGGAGCCCTGATTGAGCTGGCCCGCTTCGACCTGGTGGAAGACCTGCGGGCCGAGGCGTTGGCCGTGGTGCAAGCCTTGCAGCAGGACGGCGTGGCCGTGCAATTGCTGTCGGGTGACCGCCAGGGCGCGGTGCAACGGGTGGCCACGCAGGCGGGCATTGCCCAGGCCCAGGGCGAGTGCACTCCGCAAGGCAAGCTGGCCGCGCTGCAGGCATTGCAGTCGCAGGGCCACCACGTAGCCATGGTGGGTGACGGCCTCAATGATGGCCCGGTGCTTGCGGGGGCCCATGTTTCTTTTGCCTTCGGCCGGGCCGTGCCGTTGGCGCAGTCCCGGGCGGACTTTGTGGTGCTGGGCGACAGCCTGGCGCTGGTGCCGCAAACCGTGCTGCTGGCCCGCCGCACCCTGCGCGTGGTGCGACAGAACCTGTGGTGGGCAGCCGCCTACAATGCGCTGTGTGTGCCGCTGGCGGTGCTGGGCTGGATGCCGGCCTGGCTGGCGGGACTGGGCATGGCGCTGAGTTCGCTGCTGGTGGTGCTCAATGCAGCACGCCTGGCGCGCGACCTGCCTTCCTTGCCAGGCTCGCACAGCCCGCCGTTGCCAACAGCTGCTTTGCCTGCGCGCCCCGACATCACGGCCGGCGGCATGTCGCAGCCGCCCCTTGATCTTTCGAAGACCCCACTGGAGCCCGTCTGATGGACATCCTTTATTTGCTGATTCCTTTGTCCGTGATGCTGGTGCTCCTGATTCTGGGAGGCCTGTGGTGGGCGGTGTACCACGGCCAGTTCGAAAGCGTCGAACAAGAGGGGGAGCGCATTCTCCGAGACGGTTGACTTGTGTCAATGCCCGATAGCCGCGACTGCAACAAACTCTTACTGCAATACAAAGAGGTGTCCGATGGATTTTCCAAAAACAAATACTGCGCACTACAACGACACTGTCGTGCGGCAGTTCTCTATCCTGGCCGTGGTGGTGGGGGTGGTCGGCATGCTGGTGGGCGTCATCATCGCCGCCCAGTTGGCTTGGCCAGAACTCAACTTTGGCATTCCGTGGCTGAGTTATGGCCGCTTGCGACCTTTGCACACCAATGCGGTGATCTTTGGTTTTGGCGGTAGCGCGCTGTTTGCTACCAGCTACTACGTGGTGCAGCGCACCTGCCAGGTCCGGCTTTTTGCGGGTCCTCTGGCCGCATTCACCTTCTGGGGCTGGGTGCTGGTCATTGCGGCTGCGGTGGTCAGCCTGCCCATGGGCTACACCCAGGCTAAGGAATACGCTGAACTCGAATGGCCCATCGACATCCTGATCACGCTGGTCTGGGTGTCCTATGCCATCGTGTTCTTCGGCACCATCGGAACCCGCAAGGTCAAGCACATCTATGTGGCCAACTGGTTCTTTGGTGCGTTCATCCTGGCCGTGGCGCTGCTGCACCTGGTGAACAGTGCCGCCATCCCTGCAGGCATGATGAAGAGCTACTCGGCCTACGCCGGTGTGCAGGACGCCATGGTGCAGTGGTGGTACGGCCACAATGCCGTGGGCTTCTTCCTGACCGCGGGCTTCCTGGGCATGATGTACTACTTCATCCCCAAGCAGGCGGGCCGTCCGGTGTACTCGTATCGCCTGTCGATCGTGCACTTCTGGGCGTTGATCTTCACCTACATGTGGGCCGGCCCGCACCACCTGCACTACACCGCGCTGCCTGACTGGACGCAATCGGTGGGCATGGTGTTCTCGCTCATCCTGCTGGCTCCCAGCTGGGGCGGCATGATCAACGGCATCATGACGCTGTCGGGCGCATGGCACAAGCTGCGTGACGACCCCATCCTGCGCTTCCTGATCGTGTCGCTGTCGTTCTACGGCATGTCCACGTTCGAGGGCCCGATGATGTCCATCAAGACCGTCAACGCCCTGAGCCACTACACCGACTGGACCGTCGGCCACGTGCACTCCGGCGCGTTGGGCTGGGTGGGCCTGATCTCTATGGGTTCGCTGTACTACCTGGTGCCCCGCTTGTTCGGCAAGGACAAGATGCACTCCGTCAAGGCGATCGAGCTGCACTTCTGGATGGCGACCATCGGCATCGTGCTGTACATCGCCGCGATGTGGATTGCCGGTGTGATGCAGGGCCTGATGTGGCGCGCCATCAACCCCGACGGCACACTGACCTACACCTTCGTTGAAAGCGTGAAGGCGACCTATCCCTTCTACGTGATCCGTGTGTCCGGTGGCCTGCTGTACCTGGGCGGGATGATCGTGATGGCATGGAATGTGTGGATGACTGCGATCTCCGGCCGTTCGGTCAAGGTGGCAATCCCTGCCGTGAACGCGGCACACGCCTGAGTCCGAAGGAGCTTTACCCATGTCCAACAACAACACATCTGCTTCGACCGGCTTCACCCACGAAAAGGTGGAAACCAACAACTTCCTGATGATCGTGCTGATCCTGATCGTGATCGCCATTGGTGGTCTGGTCGAGATCGTGCCCCTGTTCTTCCAGAAGTCCACAACCGAGGCCGTCAAGGGCGTGGAGCCCTACAACGCCATGCAGCTGGCCGGACGCGACATCTACATCCGTGAGGGCTGCTACAACTGCCACTCGCAGATGATCCGCCCCTTCCGCGCCGAAACGCTGCGCTATGGTCACTACTCCGTGGCGGGTGAGTTCGTGTACGATCACCCCTTCCAGTGGGGCAGCAAGCGCACGGGCCCCGATCTGCACCGCGTGGGTGGCAAGTACAGCGATGAGTGGCATCGCATCCACCTGAACAATCCCCGCGACGTGGTGCCCGAGTCCAACATGCCCGCCTACCCCTGGCTTGAAAAGAACCAGGTCGATCCCGGCGTGATGGCTACCCGCATGAAGGCCCTGCGCACGGTGGGCGTGCCCTACACCGACGAGCAGATCAACGCTGCCGCTGGCGAGGTCAAGGGCAAGTCCGAGATGGACGCGCTGGTGGCCTACCTGCAGGTCTTGGGCCGCGCGCTCAAGTAAAGGAGACCGTCATGGACATCACGACCATGCGCATCGTCGCCACGCTGGCATCGATGGCCTGCTTCATCGGTATCTGGGTGTGGGCCTACAGGGGCCGCAACAAGGCCCGGTTCGACGAAGCAGCGCGACTGCCATTTGAACAAGATTGACCCTCCCCAGAACGAGAACACCCCATGAGTGACTTCACCAGCAATTTCTGGTCGGTCTTTGTGACCACGCTGACCCTGGTCGGCATCATTGCCTGCGGCATCCTGCTTTGGATGGCAGGCCGCAAGAAGGTGGTGGCCACGTCCGACAACACCACCGGCCATGTCTGGGATGAGGACTTGGTCGAGATGAACAACCCCCTGCCGCGCTGGTGGGTGTGGCTGTTCGTCATCACCATCGTCTTTGGCCTGGGCTACCTGGTCGCCTATCCAGGTCTGGGCAGCTTCACCGGCAAGCTCAACTGGACGCAGCAGGGCGAGTACGAAGCCGAAATGGCCAAGGCCAAGACGGAGCTGGAGCCGCTGTACGCACGCTTTGCCTCCATGAAGCCTGAAGACGTGGCCGCCGACCCCCAGGCCCATGCCATTGGCGAGCGCTTGTTCATGAACAACTGCGCACAGTGCCACGGCTCGGATGCGCGCGGCAGCAAGGGCTTTCCGAACCTGACGGACAACGACTGGCTGCATGGCGGCACACCCGAAAAAATCCGCGAGACGCTGGAGAAGGGCCGCATTGGCAACATGCCCCCCATGGCAGCCGCCGTGGGCTCCCCGGAAGACGTGCGTAACCTGTCGCACTACGTGCTGAGCCTGTCGGGCAGCCCGCATGACTCGCTGCGCGCATCGCTGGGCAAAGCCAAGTTTGCGGCCTGCGCAGCCTGCCACGGCATGGACGGCAAGGGCAACCAGGCACTGGGCGCGCCCAACCTGACCGATGACATCTGGCTGCATGGCTGGGGCGAGGCCGCCATCACCGCCATGATCAACAACGGCAAGGTCAACCAGATGCCTGCACAGGCCGAAAAGTTGACCGAGGCGCAGATCGGCGTACTCTCTGCCTATGTGTGGGGCCTGTCGAACAAGCAGGTGGCTGCACGCTGACCTGGCTGCCGGGCGGTGCGTGAGACGCACTGCCCGGGTTTCCATTTGAAGGCACCCCTCTTACGCCTTATCTCCGTTCAAAAAGCGACACCATGAGCACACCCAGCGAGCCGACTCGCAAGGTCATCCCGATTACGCCAGTCTCGGCAGATGCGTCTTCTGCGGGCGAGATCATCTCGCTGTACGAAGCGCAAAAGAAGATCTACCCGCGTTCCATCAGCGGCCTGTTTGCGCGCTGGCGCTGGGGCATGGTGTTTCTCACACAGCTGGTGTTTTACGGGTTGCCGTGGTTTGAGTGGGGCCAGCGCCAGATGGTGCTGTTTGACCTGGGGGCTCGCAGGTTCTACATCTTTGGTTTGGTACTGTATCCACAGGATTTCATCTACCTCACTGGCCTCCTGATCATTTCGGCGTTGTCGCTGTTCCTGTTCACTGCAGTGGCCGGGCGTCTGTGGTGCGGCTTTGCGTGCCCGCAGACGGTGTACACAGAAATGTTCATGTGGATCGAGCACAAGATCGAAGGCGATCGCAGTGCTCGGCTCCGTCTGGACAACGGTCCCTGGACGTTCGAGAAGATCCGCAAGAAGTTTTTCAAGCAGGTGGTGTGGATCGCGGTGGCCCTGTGGACCGGGTTCACTTTTGTGGGATACTTCGTCCCCATTCGAGAGCTGGGCAGCGAGCTGCTGGCGTTCCAGGGCAGCTGGCAGATTTTCTGGGTGCTGTTCTACGGTTTTGCCACCTATGGCAATGCGGGCTTCATGCGCGAGCAGGTCTGCAAGTACATGTGCCCTTATGCGCGCTTTCAAAGCGCGATGTTTGACAAGGACACGTTGATCGTGACCTACGACCCTGAACGTGGCGAGCAGCGTGGTCCGCGCAAGAAGAACATCGACTACAAAGCCCAGGGGCTGGGCGATTGCATTGACTGCTCGCTCTGTGTGCAGGTCTGTCCCGTGGGCATCGACATCCGCAAGGGTTTGCAGTACGAATGCATCGGCTGTGGCCTGTGTGTGGATGCCTGCAATACCGTGATGGACAAGATGCAGTACCCGCGTGGGCTCATCCGCTATTCAACCCAGAACGGCGTGGCCAAGCACTGGACGCAGTCGCAGATGTTGCGCCGCGTGTTGCGTCCCCGTGTGCTGATCTACACCGCCGTGCTGGTCACCCTGTGCGTGGCCATGTTGGCCAGCCTGGTGGTGCGCACGCCGCTGAAGGTGGATGTGGTGCGGGACCGCGCCGCGCTCTCGCGCATCGTGGCGGGCGGCAAGCTGGAGAACATTTACCGGCTGCAGATCATGAATGCCACCGAGGGCGAGCAGCGTTATCGCATCAGTGCGCGGGGCTTGGAGGGGCTCGAAGTGGCTTCCGAGGCTGAGGTGGATATTGGCGCGGCAGAGTCTCGCTGGGTGGCCGTGCGTTTGCAGATTCCCTATGGTTCTGCTACGCCTGGGTCACATGCCGTTCAGTTTGATGTGCAGGCCGTAGGAGCAGCGGCCCATGTCACGGAGAAATCCGTGTTCCTTGTACCGCGCTGAGCGGTATTCCGGTGGGGCCCTTCAGGGCCGCACTTTGACCGATATTGTTGAGGAGTAAAGCACCATGTCTTCAAACCCTGCCATTGCGACCCCGGCGGCAACCGTACCCTGGTGGAAGTTTGGCCATGTGTGGCTTGTGATTGCCGGACCTCTGATCGTGATCGTGGCGGGCTTTGTGACGCTGTGGCTGGCGATTTCGCGGCCCGACCCTGTGGTGGCGGAGGACTACTATCGCCAGGGCATCGAAATCAACAAGACACTGGTGGCGCCGGAAAAGAGTCTGGCGCCGGCCCTCAAGGCCCGCAACCACGCGGCCACCCCCGTGCAGGACCAACCACGCTGAAAACCCCTGGGTCGCAAACACTGGCGACCCCGGCAGCACCAGGAGACAGAACCGATATGTGGACGCAACGCCTGATGTGGATTGCATGGCCCGCCTTTTTGATGGCGGGTGTGCTGGAGATGCTGGTTTTTGCCATGGTGGACCCCCAGGACCTGCATTGGTTCGGGCAGCCTCTGGCGCTATCGCGGCAGGGGGTGTACACCCTCGCATTTTTTGTGTTCTGGGCCATCACTATGGCCACCAGCGCATTGACCACGCTGCTGTCCATGTCACCGTTTGAGGTCAACCGCTGTCCCGTGCCCGACGGGGAGCGCCCTGACGATTGCCGCAAGACATCGTCCTGCTCCTGAGTCTTTTCGCCGGCTCATGCAGGCATGCGGTGCATGCCGTTTTAGAAGGGACCGGCAGGCTTTTGTACGGGCCCAACCCTCAGCCTAGGAGGGGCCGTACTCAGTGGCAGGTCTGCTGGCTGTTCACAATGCGTCGCAGGGCATCGGTGTCGAGGATGCGCACATGGCGCTGTTTGACTTCCACGATGCCTTCTTCCACAAACTTGGAGAAGGTGCGGCTCACTGTTTCAAGTTTGAGGCCCAGGTAGCTGCCGATCTCTTCGCGCGTCATGCGCAGCACCAGTTCTGATTGCGAGAAACCCCGGGCATGCAGGCGCTGCACCAGGTTCAGCAAGAAGGCGGCCAGGCGCTCCTCGGCACGCATGCTGCCCAGCAGCAGCATCACGCCATGTTCGCGCACGATCTCGCGGCTCATGATCTTGTGCACGTGGTGTTGCAGGGCCGTGACTTCGCGGGACAGTTCTTCGATGCGGTCAAAAGGCATGACGCAGACCTCGGCATCTTCCAGGGCCACCGCGTCACAGGTGTGGTGGTCATTCACGATGCCGTCCAGCCCGATGATCTCCCCCGCCATCTGAAAGCCAGTGACCTGGTCGCGACCGTCTTCGGTGGCCACACAGGTCTTGAAAAAACCGGTGCGGATGGCGTACAGGGACGTGAAGGACTCGCCATTGCGAAACAGCGTGCCGCCGCGCTTGACCTTGCGGCGGACAGCAACGACCTCGTCAATGCGCTGCAGTTGCTCTTCGTTCAAGCCCACGGGCATGCACAGCTCGCGGAGGTTGCAGTTGGAGCAGGCGACTTTGATGGTGAGCGGGTTCATAGACACATGGGCATGGGTTAGCGGCCAAGCATATCGCGCTTACCGTACACGAACCTGAATGCAGGGCGCGGGCGAGCGGCTGACCTTCATCAAATTGTCGCCGTATCGCTTGCGGGTTCACTTGATGCAGGTCAAGGACATGTCCCAGAGCCTACGGCACAGTCAAGGTGTACGCAAGGAAATTTCCCCATGACTGCTGTTTCGCCAGACCTTCTGCGCCGCTTTGACGTGCCAGGGCCCCGCTATACATCCTATCCAACGGCCGACCGTTTCGTGGAGGCGTTTGGTCAGGAAGACTATGTGCTGGCGCTGCAACAGCGCCGCTCTGGCACGCTGGCCAAGGCCATGCCGCTGTCCCTGTACGTGCACATCCCGTTTTGCGAATCCCTGTGCTACTACTGCGCCTGCAACAAGATCATCACCAAGCACCATGACCGCGCCGAGGTCTACTTGCGCTACCTGAGCCGCGAGATCGACCTGCACACGGCGCACTGTGGCGTAGGGCAGGTGGTGAGCCAACTCCACCTGGGGGGAGGCACACCCACCTTCCTCTCCGATGCGGGCCTGCGGGAGCTGATGGCCATGCTCAAGCGCAGTTTCACCCTTGCGCCTGGGGGGGAATACTCGATCGAGGTGGACCCTCGCACCGTCAATGCGGAGCGTCTTGCACTGCTGGCTGAGCTGGGTTTTAACCGGCTGAGTTTTGGCGTGCAGGACTTTGATGCCGAAGTGCAAAAGGCCGTGCACCGCATCCAGCCTGCCGAACAGGTGTTTGCGCTGGTGGAGTCTGCACGTTCGTTGGGCTTTGACTCAGTGAATGTGGATCTGATCTACGGCCTGCCGCGCCAGACGCCCGAGTCTTTTGACCGCACGCTGGCCCAGGTGGCGCAACTGCGGCCTGACCGCATCGCGCTGTATGCCTATGCGCACCTGCCAGAGCGTTTCAAGCCACAGCGTCGCATCATCTCTGCAGAGTTGCCCACGGGCGCGAGCAAGCTGTCCATGCTCTCGCGCTCACTCGATGCGTTCATGGATGCTGGGTATGTGTACGTGGGCATGGACCACTTTGCGCTGCCCACCGACGCACTGGCCGTGGCCAAGCGCCAGGGGCGCCTGCACCGCAACTTCCAGGGCTACAGCACGCAGCCGGATTGTGATTTGATCGGTCTGGGCGTATCGGCCATTGGCCGTGTGGGGGCAACCTACAGCCAGAACTCCAAGACGCTCGATGAATACTACGACTTCCTGGACCAAGGGCGGTTGCCCGTAGTGCGCGGGTTGGCGCTCACGCGCGACGACCTGGTACGCCGTGCGGCCATCATGGCCTTGATGTGCCAGGGGGAACTGCTCTTCGAGCCGATGGAGCAGGCGTGGCTGATCGACTTCCGTCAGTATTTCGCGGCGGAGCTGGCCCAATTGGAGGGCATGCAGGAGCAAGGGCTGGTGCGCGTCGGGCCAGAGGGCATTGAAGTGACTGCGACCGGTTGGTTCTTCGTGCGGGGCATCGCCATGGTTTTTGACCGCTATCTGCAGGCAGACCGCAACCGCGCCCGGTTTTCGCGCATCATCTGATACCTATGCTTGCCACGGTCGGCTGGACTGCTCTGCTCATGGGACTCGCCGGCGGGTCCCACTGCCTGGCCATGTGCTCTGCGCCCTGCGGAGCACTCGTGGGGCAGGGAGGCGCGCCGCAGGAGGATGGGAGTGCCGAGCAGGTGGTGCGCTGGGCGCCGCGCGGCGGTGCGCTGCAGCGTACCGTGGCCTTTCATTTGGGTCGCTTGGTGGGATATGCCAGTGCCGGTGCACTGGCGGCCTTGGCCATGGACAGTCTGGCATGGCTGACGCAGCAGACCACCGCGCTGCGTCCCGCCTGGACGCTGATGCACGTGGCGGTGATGGCGTGGGGGCTCATGATGATGGTGCAGTCGCGCCAGCCTGCTTGGGTAGAGCAGGCGGGTCGGTCCGTGTGGGCGCGTGTTCGACCGCTGGTCGGGGCGCCAGGCGGCGTGATGGCCGCCGGGGTTCTGTGGGCCCTGATGCCGTGCGGGCTGCTTTATTCGGCCCTGTTGGTCGCGGCGCTCAGTGGAGGACCACTGGAGGGTGCCCTGACCATGGCACTGTTTGCTGTGGGCAGCGGGGTCTGGCTGGTGGGCGGCCCCTGGGCTTGGAGCAGCCTTCGCAACCGCCTGAATCTTGCACGGGCTCAGTGGGGCACGAGGGCCGCAGGCGCCATGCTGTGCGCGGTCGCTGCCTGGGCGTTGTGGATGGATCTCATTTACAAGCCATCGCTCTGGTGCCGCTGAGCGGGCGGCGCTGATTTGTCCTGCCACCGCCAATCGCCCGCTGGTTCCAAGAGGGGCGATGTCTCAGCCCAGGGGGCTGCGGCGCTCCCGTCAGGCCCGGTTTCTGCCAAGTGTTGCCGGATCGCTGTGCGCTCTGCCGGTTTTTCGCCACGTCACTGGAACTGGTGATAATCTGCGTAACTATTGGTGGCATTGATGTCGCCATGTATCGTGCGCCTGACGTGAACTCATCCATCCTCATCGACATCAGCCAACTGCGCAGCGTTTCTCAGAAGCCACCCGTCAGTACCAGTCCATGGAGCGCACGGTTTCCGAACACCCGGACCAGGCCAGGGCCAAGGGCGAGGCGCTGGTCTCTGGATGCGTGACCGAACTGCTGGAAAACGGCGACTCTGTCATCCGGCTGCTGTCCGAGGGTGTGGGCGAGCGCAACGGGTTGCATCCGATCAACGTCATGGTGATTTCGCTGCTGCTGGGGCGATCCCTGGGCATGAAGAGCGAGGAGCTGCACGATCTGGGCGTGGCAGCCTTGATTCACGACATTGGCAAGCTCAAGCTGCCGCCCAACCTGCGCCAGCCGACCCCGTCCATGATCCCCATGGAGCGCACACGCTACGAGACCCACGTGGCGAAATCCGTGGCCCTGGCCAAACGCATGGGGTTTGCCGATGCAGTGCTGACGGCCGTAGCGCGGCACCACGAAATGTGTGACGGCAGTGGTTTTCCCCAGCGCCTGAAGGGGCCCGATCTGGGGCGCATGAGCCAGGTCTTGGCGCTGGTCAACCAGTACGACCGCATGTGCAACCCGGCCAGGGGAGTGACGGCGCTGACGCCCCATGAGGCGCTCTCCGTCATATTTGCCCAGCTGAAGGCCCGGTTTGATTCGGTGGTCCTGGGGGCTTTCATTCGCATGATGGGGGTCTACCCGCCCGGCTCCATCGTGCAGTTGGTCAACGACCGGTATGCCATCGTGGTTTCGGTCAACTCGTCGCGGCCCCTGCGGCCCAAGGTCATCGTGAATGACCCGCGGGTGCCCAAGGAAGAGGCGCCGATCCTGGATCTGGAAACGGTCCCTGAACTGGGCATACGGCGCAGCCTCAAGCCCGCGCAGCTTCCGCGTGACGCGCTGGACTACCTGTCTCCCCGGCAGCGTATCTGTTACTTTTTTGAGCGAGCGGTCAGTCCCGGTCCTGACGAGGCTTCGGCGTGAACGATCTCCCATCGCTCGGGTGGCTGGATGGCCTGCAGGAGGCCGTGTGGCTGCTGGATGAGGCCAGCCAACACATCCTGCAAGCCAACGCATGCGCCGAGCGCCTCACCGGGTTGTCTGCCGCCGCCATGCGAGGTCGGTCTGTGCTGGACTTGGCCAGCACGCCCCAGGAGCTGGCGTTCTGGTCTGAGCCGGTCGATGTGATTGCGCAGGGCGTGACTGCCCATACGAGTTTGCTGCGTGCTGATGGCAGCCTGGTACCGGTGCAGCGTTGTGTCCGGCGTGTGCCCTGGGGGGAGGGGGGTAGCACGGTGCTGCTGCTGACCATGCTGGACCGCAGCCTTCAGGAGACCACCGAGCGTGAGCTGGAGACACTGTTGTCCGAGCTGCGTGCCACGTTGGACTCTGCCGCCGATGGAATGCTCGTGTGTGGACTGGATCGCCGTGTGCGCGCATTCAACCAGCGCCTGGCCCAGCTGTGGAACCTGCCGCGCCAGCGATCCTGTTCCTGGACATGGACCGCTTCAAGATCATCAATGACTCCCTGGGGCACCCTTTTGGAGACCGGGTGCTGCAGCTGGTGGCAGAGCGCCTGCAGACCTGCCTGCGGCAAACCGACATGCTGTGCCGTCTGGGCGGGGATGAATTTGTCATCTACCTGCATGGGGGTGATGCATCGGTGGCCGAAAGTGTGGCGCGCCGGATTCTGGACGACATGCTCAAGCCCTTCACGCTCGACAGCATGGGCTTCTCGATCCAGTGCAGTATCGGCATTGCGCTGTACCCGCAGGATGGCGCCACGTTGGACGACCTGATCAAGCAGTCCGACACCGCGATGTATCGGGTCAAGGAGCGTGGTCGCGGCAGCTATGGCTTTTACCAGCCGCAGATGAATGCCAACCTGCTGGCTCGCATGCAGATGGAGCACGCCATGCGCCAGGCGCTGGGTCTGCAGCGGATGGCTGTGCACTACCAGCCCCAGGTCAACATGGCGACCGGGCGCATCACCGGGGCCGAGGCGCTGCTGCGCTGGACGGACCCCGAGTTTGGCGCGGTATCCCCTGCGGTGTTCATTCCGCTGGCGGAAGAATCGGGCTACATCGTGACCTTGGGCGCCTGGGTGATGGAGCAGGCAGTGCGTGAGGCCGTGCTCTGGATGCACAGCGGCTCGCCCATCATGATTTCCGTGAACGTGTCAGCGCTGGAGTTTCGCCAGCCCGACTTCGTGGACCGCATCACGCGCCTCTTGGCGGTGCACCAGTTGCCACCCACCTTGCTGGAACTGGAGCTGACGGAAACCATCCTGCTGCAGGACGCGCAGGAGATGGAGCAGCGTCTGCGCGTGCTGGCCGAGTTGGGCATCGGTCTGGCGATCGACGATTTCGGCACCGGTTATTCGAGCCTGGCCTATTTGAAGAAACTCCCCATTCACAAGCTCAAGATCGACCAGTCTTTTGTGCGTGGCCTGCCCGACGACGACGGCGACCGGGCCATTGTCAGCGCCATCATCAGCATGGGCCGCGCCATGCACATCGAAGTGGTGGCTGAAGGGGTGGAGACTGAAACCCAGCAGGCGGTGCTGCAGCAAATGCAGTGCGGGCACTACCAGGGCTTTTTGTGCGCGCCCGGGCTGCCAGCCGACCAGTTCCGCGCCCTGCTGAGCAAAGCCCTGCCGCTCAAGGCCCAGGGGCGCCCCCGGCCTTTGAACACCTGACGCCGAGCGCTCTGATGTTGCAACGCGGCGGACTGCAGAGAGTCCGCCTCTGTGTCGGCCTCAGGCGGCCGAAACGCCTTTCCACAGCATGTAAGCCGCCAGGCCAAACAGCAGCGACGCAAACACGCGCTTGAGTTGCTTGACGGGCAGGTTGTGGGCCGCTTTAGCGCCTAGCGGGGCCGTCAGTACGCTACAGCTCGCAATCACGCCCAGTGCTGGCAGCCAGATGTAGCCCAGGGAGGCTGGAGGCAAGCCGCTCACGTTCTGTCCGCCAATGGCGTACCCGATCACGTTGGCCAGCGCGATGGGGAACCCCAGCGCAGCGCTGGTGGCCACCGCGTTGTGGATGGGCACATTGCACCAGGTCATGAAGGGCACGCTGACAAAGCCGCCGCCCGCGCCGACCAGGCCCGACAGAAATCCGATCACGCCGCCTGCCGCCACTTGGCCCGCGCCACCCGGCATCTGGCGCGTGGGCGCAGGCTTCTTGTCCAGAAACATCTGCGTGGCCGAGAAGCTCACAAACAGTGAGAAGAAGATCGCCAGAAACGAGCCCTTGAGCAGCGCAAACACACCCAGGCTGGCGATGAACCCGCCCAGCACGATGCCAGGCGCCAGGCGCGTGACGATGTCCCACCGCACTGCACCGCGCCGGTGATGGGCACGCACGCTGGAGATGGAGGTGAACATGATGGTGGCCATGGAGGTGGCAATTGCCATCTTCACCGCCAAGTCGGGCGCCACCTGACGAGCGCCCAGGATGTAGGTCAGGAACGGCACCAGCAGCATGCCCCCGCCGATGCCCAGGAGTCCCGCCAGAAAGCCTGTGGCCAGGCCGAGCACACCGAGTTCAACAATCAGCAGGGGATCGAGCATGGCGGGATGTCCGTCAAGAAAGAACAGCAGAGCACGCGGGGAGCCGCGAGAAAATGCCCTGCCACGGAAGCACCAGCGGGTGCTTGTGTCAACAGGGCATGGGGAAGAGGGTGTCTGCGAAAGCCACCGAACTCTCATCCTGAACCGGGGGTTCAGGTGGGCGAGGGCAGCCTGGCGTTGGGTTCATCTGACGCGAGATGATCACGCTCACCGGACGATGTACCAAGCCCGAGCTCAATGAGCATTGGTTCAAGGAAATATAAAGCCCGACAGCTTCGCAGACCCGACCATTGTAGGTGCTGCCAGCGGGCGCTGTGCGCTCGGGGGCATGTAAAGCCCGCAAGCGGCTGTGACGAACGAGTAAGAGGCGCGGCGTGCCTCAGCACACCCACACTGCACGCACGGGCTAGAGCAAGCGCCCGTCATCGCCCAAAGCGTCGTCCAGGCGCTGGACCAGGCTTTGCAGGCGCTGCTGGTCGGTATCTGGCAACAGGCTTTCCTGGTGTCCCGCCATGGGGGCGCCGGGGCTGGGGCTTGCGGGCGGGGTGGACACTGGCTGGGTTGCGGCCGCAAGGTCTGCCGCTTCGCGGTCGGCGATCTCGAAAGCCAGGTTCAGGGCCGCCAGCACGGCGATGCGCTCGCGTGCCCGGACCTTACCCGCATCGCGGATGCGCGTCATGGCAGTGTCCACGCGTTCCACGGCGTCGAGCAGGCGGCTTTCGTGGCCCTCGGGGCAGGACAGCAGATAGCTTTGCTGCAGGATCTGCACCTCGATTTGCTTCATTCGGCTTCTTTCGTGAGCGGCGCGGCAGCGGGCAGGCGTTCGAGCAAGGCATCCACCCGGGCGCGTGCGGCGCTCAAGCGGGATTTGAGCGAATCGCGCTCCTGCGTCAGTGCCGCAACTTGATCCGCCAACAGGGCGTTGGTGCGCTGCAACTCTGCATGTCGCAGCAGCAGGCGCTCCACGCGCTCGGCGATCTGGTCGGTGGGGGACGGTATTGCCATACAGCCTTGGATTGTAGGCGGTGTGGCACCTAGCGGACTCTGGCCCCGGTCTGCGGTGCTGTGCTACACGCAACACAGAACAGATCACCGTGCATCACTGGCCGCGCGGGTTCCCTGATGAGTTGTTTGCCTGTTCCGCCGCAAAAAAATGGACGCTTGTAAACGGTCGTAAAATCCCGCTGTTGGTGCTCGCGGCGTGGTTCACATGCCGCAGTTCAACGGGAAGCAGGGAGGCGCCGTACTACCGGTACCCGCCCAGCCTGCGCTGCCCCCGCAACGGTCAGCGGACGAATCGCCCGATTCTCTCTCCATCCATAAGCCACTGGGCGCCTTGAACAAGCGCCTGGGAAGGCATTGGGGGGGTGTTCCGCCAGCCCGGATACCGGCCAACACGGTGGCTGCGTGCGTCCTTTTTTTGGTGCTGCGCGGCTGTATCACCCACACGCTGGCGGGAGGCCGGCCCGGGTTGTTTGTTGACCTTGATCCCCATGAAAATCCGTACCCTTCGTGCGCGCCCTGTGGCGTCGTTGTGCCTGCCCGCCCCACGCCTGGCACTGCTGTCACTATTGGCTGGCAGTGCCTGCGGTGCGTTCGCACAGACCGCTTCAGCCACTGGCGAGTTGCTGGCGCAAAACCTGCGCGCACCGTCGTTGTCTGAAACCGTGGTGGCCGCCACGCGCACGCCGCAGCCGCTGGCCGACCTGGTGGCCGACATCTCCATCGTGGACCGCGAAACCATCGAAACCAGTGGCGCCACCGGTCTGGCCGACTTGCTGGCCCGTCTGCCGGGTGTGGAGTTTTCGCGCAATGGGGGCCCGGGCACCACGACCGGTGTGTTCCTGCGTGGCGCCGAGTCGCGCTTCACTGCGGTGTACATCGACGGGGTGCGCATCGACTCCCAGTCCACCGGCGGCGCACCCTGGGAGAGCATTCCCCTCGGCCTCATCGACCGCATCGAAGTGCTGCGTGGCCCGGCGGGCGCCGTGTATGGCTCGGACGCCTTGGGTGGCGTGGTGCAGATCTTCACCAAGCGCGGTGAGAACGGTACCGGACGCCTTGGGTGGCGTGGTGCAGATCTTCACCAAGCGCGGTGAGAACGGTACCGCGCCTTACGTAGGCATCGGCGTGGGCAGCCACAACACCACCAAGCTGGAGGTCGGGATCAGCGGTGCCAGCGGTACGCTGGACTATGCCCTGGGGCTGGCGCGTGATGACAGCAAGGGCTTCAACGCGCGCCCTGTCGCTGGACAGAACCCCGACCGTGACGGCTACCGCAGCACGGCGGGCCACGCGCGGGTCGGCCTGCAGGTGAACGCAGTGCATCGCCTCGAAGGCACCCTCATGCTGAATGACACCAACAGCGGCTACGACAGCGGCCTGGGCAAGGACGACCGCAATCTGCATACCATGCACGCGTTGGGCCTCAACTGGACGGCCCAGTGGAGCAGTGCCTACAGAACGCGCTTTTCCATCACCGACTCGCGCGACGAATACGAAACCCGCCCCTCGCCGTATCTCAGCGACACGCGCCTGCGCGGCTACCTGTTCCAGAACGAATGGCGCCAGGGCGCGCACCTGGTCACCGCCGCGCTCGAGCGCCGCGAAGACCGCCTGGAAAACCGGCCCATCGACTCCAAGCGTTCGCAAGATGCGCTGGCGCTGGGCTACGGCTACAACGCCGCGGGCCACACCGTGCAGCTCAATCTGCGCCATGATTCCGACAGCGAGTTTGGCGGCAAGAGCACCGGCAGCGTGGCCTACGGCTACGCCATCACCCCGCAGTGGCGCGCCACGGCGTCGGTGGGCACGGCCTTCCGTGCGCCCACCCTGTACCACCGGTTCAGCGAATATGGAGTGGCCACGCTGCGCCCCGAGAGCAGCCGCAATGCCGAAGTGGCACTGCGCTACGCCCAGGGCAATAGCACCTTCTCGGCCACGCTTTTCCGCAACCGCGTAAGCAACCTGATCTCCTTCGGTGGCGCGGGCACCTGCGCCTCCAGTTTTGGTTGCTATGCCAACACCGCCCGGGCCGAATACAAAGGCGTGACGTTCGCCGGTTCGCACCGCCTGGGCGACGTTCAGCTGCACGGCTCCATCGACCTGCAGCGCCCGCGCGACCTGGACACCGGCAAGCAGCTGGCACGCCGCGCCAAGCAGCACGCCACCTTTGGCGCCGACACGCGCCTGGCAGGCTGGACCGTGGGCGCCGAAGTGCAGGCCTCGGGCCGCCGCTTTGACACCGTGGCCAACACCAACGTGCTGGGCGGCTACACCCTGGTCAACCTGTACGCCAGCACGCGCATTGCGCGCGATTACACGCTGCTGGCCCGCATCGACAACCTGGCCGACAAGGACTACCAACTGGCGCGCACCTACGCCACCGCAGGCCGCACGGTCTACGTGGGTGTGAAGTGGGCACCGCAGTGACCCTGGCGACGACCACCGCTGCCCGCTGCCCGGCGCTGCTGATTGCGGCCCCGGCCTCCGGGCAGGGCAAGACCACCGTCACCGCCGCCCTGGCACGCCTGCACGCACGCCAGGGGCGGCGCTTGCGGGTGTTCAAGTGCGGGCCGGACTTTCTGGACCCGCACTGGCACCAGCTGGCCAGCGGCGCACCCGTGCACCAGCTCGACCTGTGGATGAACGGCGAGGCCGACTGCGCGCAGCGCCTGCACGACGCTGCGTGCGAGTCGGACCTGATCCTCATCGAAGGCGTGATGGGCCTGTTTGACGGCAGCCCCAGCGCGGCCGACTTGGCCCGGCACTTTGGGGTGCCGGTGCTGGCGGAGGTCGATGCCTCGGCCATGGCGGGCACCTTTGGCGCGCTGGCCTATGGCCTGCGCCACTACCGGCCGGGCCTGCCCTGGGCCGGTGTGCTGGCCAACCGCGTGGGCAGCGCGCGCCATGCCGACATGCTGCGGGATGGCCTGCACGATGCCGATGACTGGATGGGTGCGCTGATGCGGGTGCAGCCCGGCAACGCACCGGCAGCCGCCAAGGCCGGTGCCGCACTGCTGCCCGAACGCCACTTGGGCCTCGTGGCCGCACACGAGCTGGACGACAGCCTCCAGCGGCTGGATGCAGCGGCCGACGCGCTGGCCGCCACGCCGCTGGGCCAGATGACGGTGGAAGACCTGCAGGGCTGGGCCGTGGACTTCCCGGCGCCCGTGTCGAAGATTGCAGTGCCTGCGCTGCTCGCAGGCCGCACGGTGGCTGTGGGGCGCGATGCGGCGTTCTGCTTCATCTATGCCGCCAACGTGCAGTGCCTGGAACAGATGGGCGCGCGCGTGGTGTTGTTCTCGCCGCTGCACGATGCCGCATTGCCCGACTGCGACGCCGTATGGCTGCCCGGCGGTTACCCCGAGCTGCACACTGCGCAGATCGCGGCCAACACCACCATGCAGGCCAGCCTGCGCGCCCATGCGGAGGCTGGCAAGCCGCTGTGGGCCGAGTGCGGCGGCATGATGGCTATGTTTGAATCCATCACCCTCGCGGACGGCAGCTCTGCCCCGCTGTGGGGCCTGCTATCCGGCCGCGTGACCATGCAAAAGCGCCTGGCGGCTCTCGGCCCGCAGCACCTGACGGTGGCCGGGCACACGCTGCGCGGCCACACCTTTCACTATTCGACCAGCGACAGCAGCGCCCCCGTGGTGGCCCGCACGGCGCGGCCCAACGAGGCGGTTGCTCCGGATGCGGGTGAGGCGCTGTACCGGCAGGGTAGCATCCACGCCAGCTACTTCCATGCGTGGTTCCCGTCCAGCCCCGAGGCGGTGGCGCACCTGCTGGGCGGTGAGGGCCACGCATGACTTCGGCCCTGCATCCGATCACCACCGAGTTGATCCTGGGTGGTCAGAAAAGCGGCAAATCCCGCCGCGCCGAACTGCTGGCACGCGATTGGCTGGCCCGGTCCGCCGACCACCGCGCCGTGCTGATCGCCACCGGCCAGGCTTGGGACGACGAAATGCGCGAGCGCATCGCCCGCCACCAGCGCGACCGCGCCGAGCGTGTGCCCGGTTTGCAGACGGTGGAAGAGCCTCGGGACGTGGCCGCGGCCCTCACGCGGCTCAGCACGCCGCACACCCTGGTGGTGGTGGATTGCCTCACGCTGTGGCTCACCCACTGGACCATGCCCCTGGGGTTCGAAACCATGGATTTGGAGCAAAAACAGGCGCAAGCGCTAGAGTGGCATGCCCAAGCTGCTATGTTTTTAGAAGCGATTCGGCAATCCCCCGGGCCCGTTGTTCTGGTGGGCAACGAAATAGGCCTGGGGGTCATCCCGATGGGGCGCGAAGTGCGCGCCTTTGTCGATGCGCTGGGCATGCTCAACCAGCAGGTGGCCCAGGTCTGCCCCCGTGTCACGCTGATGGCTGCCGGGCTGCCCCTCACTTTGAAAGAACCATGCTGATGAAACCAACCCCTGTGCGCCGCATCCTGTGGGTGATTGCCATTCTGGTGCTGCTGGGCCTGCTGATGGCCGGGCTGGCGCGTGCGCAGCCGGTGCACATCAAGGACGACAAGGGCCGCGAAGTTTCGCTTCCCCGTCCCCCGCAGCGCATCGTGAGCCTGTTGCCCTCGCTGACCGAAAGCGTGTGCGAACTGGAGCAATGCCACCGGTTGGTGGGTGTGGACCGCTACTCCAACTGGCCAGAGGCCGTGATTGCCAAGCTGCCCAAGGTGGGGGGCGGGCTGGACCCGAGCATCGAGGCCGTCGTGGCACTCAAGCCCGATGTGGTGCTGATGTCCGTCAGCTCGCGCGCCAGCGACCGGCTGGAGGCGCTGGGCCTCACCGTGGTGCAGCTGGAGCCCAAGACGCATGCCGACGTGCGCCGCGTGCTGGGCACTGTCAGCGACCTGCTGGGCGTGCCTCGCGCGCAAGGCTCCGACCGCCTCTGGCGTGTGATCGACGCGGGCGTGCTGGCGGCTGCACAGTCCCTGCCGCCCAAGGCCAAAAATGTGCGTGTGTACTTCGAGGTGAGCCGTGGGCCCTATGCCGCGGGCGAGGCGTCGTTCATTGGCGAATCGCTCACCCGGCTGGGCGTGCGCAACGTGGTGCCGGCGTCGCTGGGGCCGTTTCCGCGCCTGAACCCCGAGTTCGTGGTGCGCGCCAACCCCGACATCATCATGATCGGCAACCGCAGCATGCAGGCCATGGTGCCGTACCCCGGCTGGGCTTCCATGCGTGCCATCCGCGAGAACCGGCTGTGCGTGTTTGGCCCGGGCGACTCCGACGTGGTGGTGCGCCCCGGCCCACGCATGGCCGAAGCCGCCCGCATCATGGCGCGCTGCTTGGTGGACAAAAGCTCGTGACCTACGCTGCCCTGGACTTGCCCACCGGTTCCGCCAGACGCCGAGCCGCGTGGTCCGCAGCCTGGCTGCTGCTGGCTAGCGTGGTACTGACCTTCTGCGGCGCCAGCGTGGGCAGCACCGGTTTTGACAGCGTGCTGCGCATGCACGGCGACCCTGTGGCCTGGCAGATCGTGTGGGACATCCGCCTGCCGCGCACGCTGGGCGCCTGGCTGGCAGGTGCGCTGCTGGGCCTGTCGGGCGCGGTGGCGCAGGGCCTGTTCCGCAACCCGCTGGCCGACCCGTACCTGCTGGGCAGCGCCTCGGGTGCGGCATTGGGCGGGGCGGTGGCGATGGCGCTGTTTGGCGTGTCGCCGGTCGCCGCGCAATGGATGGCGCGCATCGGTATCACCGGCATGTCTTTTTTGGGTGCGGCGGGGGCTGTGGTGCTCACACTCATCCTGGCGCGCGGGGTGCAGCACACGCTGCGCCTGCTGCTGGCGGGCGTGATCGTCGGCGTGGTGTTGGGTGCCGCGCGCGACCTGGTGGAACTGGCCTCGCCCGACATTCTGCAGGCCATGCAGGCCTTCACGCTGGGCAGCACGGCCTTTGTGGGCTGGATGGCCTGCGTACTGATGGCGGTGGTGTGGACGCTGTGTTCGGTGGTGGCCTGGATGCTGGCGCGCGCGCTCGACGGACTCACGCTGGGCGAGGCCACGGCGGCCAGCCTGGGCCTGCCGCTCATGCCCATGCGTGTGGGGCTGGTGGCCGCCATGGCGCTGGCCACAGGAACGGCTGTGGCGCAGACGGGGCTCATCGCTTTTGTAGGGCTGGCCGCGCCGCACCTGGTGCGTTCCGTCGTGCGCGTGACGCACGAGCGGCACATACTGCTCTCCAGCCTGATGGGCGCTGTGCTGCTGCTGGCGGCCGACATCCTGGCGCGCTGGGTGCTCGCGCCGCAGGAGCTGCCCGTGGGCGTGCTCACGGCGGCGCTGGGCGGCACCTATCTGCTGTGGCTCATGCACCGGCGCACGGCGCAAGGCGGTGCGCTATGAAATCAGTAGCTGTTTGCGCTTACCAGATAAGCGCCAGCATCGGAAATCGCTTGATATTGCAGGACGTCAACCTGCAATTGCCCGCCGGGCGCTGGACCAGCATCGTCGGCCCCAACGGTGCAGGCAAATCCACCTTGCTCAAGGTGCTGGCGGGCCTGCTGCCGGGCACGGCGGTGCAGGGTGAGGTGCAGCTGCTGGGCCGCCCGCTGGCGCAGATCCCGGCGCGCGAACGTGCCCGCCAGCTCGCCTGGCTGGGGCAGAACGAAGGCTCGGCCGATGACCTCACCAGCTACGACGTCGCCATGCTGGGCCGCCTGCCGCACCAGCCCTGGCTGGCCCCGCCCGGCGCGGCCGACCATGCGGCGGTGGAGCAGGCACTGCGCACCACCCAGGCCTGGGACTGGCGCCACCGCCCGCTGTCGCAACTGTCGGGTGGCGAGCGCCAGCGCGTGCTGCTGGCCCGCGCCCTGGCCGTGCAGGCGCAGGTGCTGTTGATGGACGAACCGCTGGCCAACCTCGACCCACCCCACCAGGCCGACTGGCTGCACACCATGCGCACGTTGGTCGATGCGGGGGGCACAGTGGTCAGCGTGCTGCACGAAGTGTCGCTGGCGCTGCAGGCCGACGACATGGTGGTGATGGCGGGCGGGCGCGTTCTGCACCAGGGTCCCTGCGACGCGCCCGAGACCCACGCCGCGCTGGAAGAGGTGTTTGACCACCGCATCCACGTTCGGCATCTCGACGGCATGTGGATGGCGCTGCCATCCCTGCCGAACAAGAAAACCAATGAACTGAGGGAGTGAAAGCATGAACATCGAATCGGGTTTTTCGCAGGTCGCGCAGTCGTTGCTGTGGCCGGTGCTGGTGCTGGTGGGGTTGGCGTTTGTCTACGCGCTGTGGTCGGGCGGCGCTACGCTGATGGAGGCGTGGCAGCGCTGGCGCCAGCCGCAGTACCGTTCGCTGCGCGTGGCTCCGGGTTTGTCGATGGAAGAGCTGGAGCTGCAACTGGTGCGCCAGGTGGAGCCCGTGCGCCTGCTCAGCCGCCTGTCGCCCATGCTGGGGCTGATCGCCACGATGATCCCGCTGGGCCCCGCGCTGCAGAGCGTGGCTGCGGGCAACGGCCAGCAGGCGCTGGCCGTTTTCAGCGGTGCTTTTGCGGGCGTGGTGCTGGCGCTGGCCGCCGCGTCGGTGGGCCTGGTGGTGTATTCGGTGCGCCGCCGCTGGCTGCTGGCCGAACTGCTGGCGGTGCGCAAGGAGCGCGGGGTGGTGCAATGAGCTTGAAGCACCTGAATGTGCTGGCGGAGGACGACGACGACCCGATGCTGTCCGCCGTGAACCTGGTGGACGTGTTTCTGGTGCTGGTGGTGGCCCTTCTGACGGCCGTGGCCGTGCAAAGCCAGACCAGTGCCAACGAGAGTGTGACCATCATCCGCAACGCGGGCCAGCCCGACATGGAAGTGGTGGTGCGCGAGCAGGGCAAGGAAGTGCGCTTCAAGGGCGCGGGCAGCGCAGCGCAAGGGCAGGGCGTGCGCGCAGGCGTAGCCTACAAGCTGGAAGACGGCAACATCGTCTACATCCCTGAAACGGGCGCTGCTCCAGCCAGCGCTTCGGCCAGCGGCGCGGGTGGCGCCGCCACGCCGGCACCCGCCAAGCCATGACGGCGCTGATCCTGCGCGCGGCACTGTGGTGCGTGCTGCTGGCTGCGCCGCTGGTGCATGCCGCACAGTCTGCGCCCGTGTTGCTCTGGCTCACCTCCGACATCACCACCGCCCCGCGCACGGCCATGGTGCAGCGCCTGGCCTCCGACGCGGGCTTGGGCTTTGTGCACATCGATTACCCGCTGGCCGGCCCGGCGGTACTGGACGCGGCCCAGGCCCAGAAGCTGGAGCGCGCACTGGCAGGCGCCGCCATGGTGTGGGTGGATGCACCGCATGCCAGCGTGGAGGCGCGCTTGCGCCGCATGGTCGGCGCGCAGCTCGATGCCCGCGCCGCACGCGCCCCGGGCCGCGTGGTCTGGGTGCCTGCGGGCACGCCTGCTGTGGACCTGTCCGCGCTGGAGGCTCCCGCCCGCATGGTGGCTTACCTGCAGGCGGGCGGCCCGCGCAATCTCAAGAACGCCATCGCCCTGGCGCGCGCCATGGTGGCAGGTGTTGCGATGCCGACCTTGCCCGCGCCCGACATCCTGCCCCCCCGGGGCATCTACCACGCCGACGCGCCCCGCCTGCTGCCCAACGCCGCCGCGCTGGAGGCCTGGCGCCAGGGCCAACCCACGCTGCGCAGCCTGCCCGCCGTGGCCGTGCTGGTGCACCGCCACCACTTCATCGACGGCAGCACGGAGTGGCTCGATGCCTGGTTGCGCACCTTCGGCCAGCAGGGTCTGTTCGCCTATGCGGCCTTTGGCCAGCAGGTCACGGCGCAGACCCTGGCAGAGGTGCTGGAGTTGCCCGCTGAAGGAGGCTCTGGCCCCGGTCGGCTGCATTCCTCTGCACTGGTGCTGCACCAGCTGGTGCCCCAGGCCGCTGCGCTGCAGCCACTGCTGGCGCGCTGGGGCGTGCCGCTGCTGGGCACGCAGCCCTACCGCGCGGGGGATGTCGCCGCGTGGGAGGCCAGCGACACGGGCCTGTCGCTGTCCGATGTGCCGTTTTACCTGGCGCAGCCCGAAGCGGCAGGCGCCATCGATCCGGTCCTGGTCGCTGCCCACGGCGCCGAGGGGCAGGACTTTCGCCTCATCGAGCGCCAGGCCCAGGCTGTGGCCGCGAAGGCGCGGCGGCTGATCGCACTGCAGACCAAACCCGCTGCCGACAAGCGCCTGGTGGCCATGGTCTACAACTACCCGCCGGGCGGCACCAACTTCGGTGCCTCGTTCCTCAACGTGCCGCGCAGCCTGGAGCAGGTCTCTGGCGGCCTGGCCCAGGCGGGCTACCGCACCGAGCGTGTGCCCGAGCAGGGCTGGATCGATGGGCTCAAGCCGCTGCTGGCCGCCTATTACCCCGGTGCTGATGTGCGCGCGCTGCTGCAAAACGGACAGGCCGCCGCGCTGCCGCTGGCGCGTTATGAGCAGCACCTGGCCACGCTGCCGAAGGCCGTGCGCGAGCGCATGAGCGTGCACTGGGGCACTCCCGAAAAGAGCCGCTACGTGGTCGAGTGGCAGGGCGAAAAAGTGTTCGCCATCCCGCGTCTGCAGGTGGGCAAGCTCTCGGTATTGCCCCAGCCCCCGCGGGAAGAAACCCTGCGCCTGGGCCAGAACCCGTTCATGCACAAGAGCAAGGCGCCGCTGTCGCACCATTACCTGGCGGTGTACCTGTGGGCGCAGCTGGAGGCCGATGCGCTCATCCACTTCGGCACCCACGGCACGCAGGAATGGGCCGGTGGCAAGGCGCGTGCGCTGGATGTGCACGACGACGCGCTGCTGCCGCTCGGTGGCCTGCCCGTGGTCTACCCGTACATCGTGGACAACCTGGGCGAGGCACTCACGGCCAAGCGCCGGGGCCGCGCCGTGCTGGTGAGCCACCGCACGCCCGTGTTCGCCCCGGCAGGCTTCGAGGCGCGCATGGCCCACATGCACGAGGTGATGCACGAATGGGAAACCGTGGACGAAGGCCCCACACGCCGCGCGCTCGAAAAGCAACTGGTGGCGCAGTTTGTAGAGCACCAGCTGCACCGCGACCTGGGCTGGAGCGCCGAGCGCATAGCGGCCGACTTCCACGGCTTTTTGGAAATCCTGCACCCCTACCTGGACCAGCTCGCGCAAAGCTCGCAGCCCAAGGGCCTGGCCGTGTTCGGCCGCGTGCCCGCGCCCGAGCAGCGGCGCGAGACCATCTTGCAGGCGCTGCGCAAGCCGCTGATCGAGGCGCTGGGTGAGGACATCGATGAGGCCTTTCTCATCAAGCACGACGCGGTGCTGGCTGCACGCCCCGCGCGCTGGCTGGAAGTGGCCTTGAAGGATGCGCAGGCCGCCAGCGTGCTGGACCTGCGCCCCGTGCTGCCTGACACGCCGCCCGCACAGGACGGCTTGGTGCGCGCCGAAGACCATGTGCCCAACCGCGCCGCGCGCAAACCCATCGACACGCCCGCGCTGCTGCAGCTGGCCCAGCGCGCGCAGGAGCTGGAGCGCCTGCTGGCCACGGAGGGCGAGCTGCCCGGCTTGCTGGCTGCGCTGGAAGGGCGCTACCTTCCTGCAGCCTACGGCGGTGACCCCATCCGCAATCCCGACAGCCTGCCCACAGGCCGCAACCTCACGGGGCTGGACCCGAGCCGCCTGCCCACACGCCAGGCCTATGCCGTGGCGCAGACGCTGTTCAACGACTGGTTCAAGGACTACCAGGCGCGCCATGGCGGCCAGGCGCCAGAGCGCATGGCGCTGTCGCTGTGGGCGGGTGAAACATTGCGCCACCAGGGCATCATGGAAGCGCAGGCGCTGGTGGCGCTGGGCGTGCGCCCGGTGTGGGACGACGCGGGCCGCCCGGTGCGGGTCGAGACCATCCCCGCCGATGAGCTGAAACGCCCGCGCGTCGATGTGCTCATGAGCATCACGGGCTCGTACCGCGACCAGTTTCCCGCGCTGATGGCGCTGCTCGACCGCGCGGTGGCCCAGGCCGCCACGGCCGAGCCTGGCAATGTGATTGCGCGCAATACCGAGCAGATCGGCCAAGAGCTGCGCAAGCAGGGCGTGCCCCGCGCGCAGGCCGAGCAACTGGCGCGCGTGCGATCGTTCGGCAATGCGGTGGGCGACTACGGCACCAGCCTGTCGGACGCGGTGCAAAGCGACGGCCTGCAAACCAACGATGCGCGCCTGGGCCAGATGTTCCTCGAACGCATGAGCCAGCCTTATCTGGAGGGCGAGCCAGTGACGGGGGTTGCGGGCGGCGCGGCGGCGAAGGCTCTGGGAGCGCACCTGCGCCGCACCGATGCCGCCATCCTGTCGCGCAGCTCGCACCTGTATGCCATGGTCAGCTCGGACGACCCGTTCCAGTACCTGGGCGGCCTGTCGGCGGCCGCTCGCGTGGCGGGGCGAGCGCAGGGGCTGGAGCTGCATGTGGCCCAGCTGCAGGATGTGGGCGAGCCCACTACCGAGACCGCGCAGCGCGCCATTGCGCTGGAGATGCAGTCGCGCTACCTGCACCCTGGCTGGCTCCAGGCGCAGAAGGCCGAGGGCTATGCGGGCACGCTGCAGGTGCTCAAGGCCGTGCAGTTCGCCTGGGGCTGGCAGGCCGTGGCGCCCGACACGGTGCGCAGCGACCATTGGCAGAGCTTCTACGATGTGCTGGTGCGCGACAAGCACCAGCTGGGCCTGCCCGAGTGGCTCAAAGAGCATCCGCAGGCCTATGCCCAGTCGCTGGAGCGCCTGGTGCAGGCCCAGCGCCAGGGCTATTGGCAGGCCGATTCCGACACGCAAAAGCAGCTCGCACAGATGTACCAGGAACTGACGCGTGCCGCGCCGCTGGCGGCCGAGCTGCCCAGCGTGCGCCGCTGGGTGGAGCGAGCGGCTCGTGGTGAGTCCGTAGAGCTGACCCCGCCTGCAGGCATGGCCATTGCCGCGCCGCAGTCGCCAGCCCTGGCAGCGCCACAGCCTGCGCCCCCCACCGCTGACCTGCCCGCGCCGCCCGCCCAGGCAGAAGCACCACCTTCCGCGCCCGCCGTGCCTACCATGGGCGTGCTGTTGGAGCGGCAGCCCGAGCCAGCCCCTTCTGACAGCGCCACCGAGCCCAGCCCCGTGGAGCGCATGGTCGGCATCGTGGCCCTGCTGGTCATGGCCCTGGTGACGATGGCGGGCGCCGCGTGGCAGGCGCGCCGTCCGTCCTCGCTGTCTTCCCCATTGCAACCGGCCGGCGTGTGATGCCCGGTCTCTCTGAAAGAATCGACACCATGCAGATCGAAACCCCGCCCACCGAAAAACGCTACGAAAAGCCCGAGGGCGAACGCCGGGGCCTTGTCATCGTCAACACCGGCGACGGCAAGGGCAAAAGCACGGCGGCCTTTGGCCTGGCGCTGCGCGCCCATGGCCGGGGCAAGGCTGTAAAGATCTTCCAGTTCATGAAGGTGCCCACCGCGCGCTTTGGCGAGCACCGCATGTTCGAGCAGATCGGCCTGCCCATCGAGGGCCTGGGCGATGGCTTCAGCTGGAAGAGCAAGGACCTGGAGCACTCGGCCCAGCTTGCGCGCGACGGCTGGGAAAAGGCGCGTGCCGCCATCCTGTCAGGCGAGCACTTTCTGGTGGTGCTGGACGAGATCACCTACCCGCTGATCTACGGCTGGCTGCCGCTCCAAGACGTGCTCGACACCCTGGCCGCGCGCCCCAAGGACGTGCATGTGTGTCTGACGGGCCGCCGTTGCCCCGAGGAAATCATCGCCATCGCCGACACGGTGACCGAGATGAAGCTCATCAAGCACGCCTTCCAGGCCGGCATTCCGGCGCAGCGCGGCATTGAGGATTAGTGTGGCACCCCCCTGCGTCGCTTCGCGCCTTCCGCCCTCTCTCGCCTCGCTGCGCGATGCGGGACGGGGGACGCCACCAGCGTGGCGGGGCGGCCCTTGTGCGTTAGCCACTGGTTGGGGCCATGCCCGGTGCAGCCAGCACAGAACCGTGCGAAAAATCACTTCGTAGACTGCTTGTTATGCATTGGCACTGGCTGCACCCGCTCGTCGCCCGCCCCGGGCAGGGGACGGCCTTCCTTGCGCTTGCCGTACTGGTGGCGCTGGCGGTGGACCGCTTGTGGGGCGAGCCGCCCGCGCGTTGGCACCCGGTGGTGTGGATGGGCCAGGCCCTGGGTGCCTGCGGCCGCTGGGTGGCGCCCACCGCTTCCACCGGGCGAGATTTAAAGGGTTTTTGGCTTGCAGCGCTTTTCTGGTGTGCGCTGGCAGCTATTGTTTTAATAGTGTCTGCGCTGCTGCAGGCGGCGGTGCTGTATGTCTGGGGCGCGCCCACCGAGGTGTGCGAGATGATCGTCGATATGCCGGGCCTGGGCCTGAGCCTGGAAGGAGCCTCCGCCGTGGTGGGCGTGCTGCGCTTTCTGCTGGCCGCGCTGCTGCTGGGGCTGCTGCTCAAACCGTTGTTCGCATTCCGGCTGCTGCTGCGCGAGGTGCGCGCGGTCGAGGACGCACTGGCCCGCTCGCTGGGCGAAGGGCGTGCCCGCCTGGCCTGGCTGGTGAGCCGCGACGTCACCCAGCTCAGCGCCGACGAGGTGCGCCAGAGCGCCATTGAGTCGCTGGCCGAAAACCTCAACGACTCGGTGGTCGCTCCGCTGTTCTGGTTCGCCGTGGCGGGCCTGCCGGGCGCTGCGCTCTACCGCCTTGCCAATACCGCCGACGCCATGTGGGGCTACCGCGGCATGCGCGAAGGCCGCTACTGGGAGTGGGCCGGCAAATGGGCCGCCCACGCCGACGATGTGCTCTCATGGCTGCCCGCGCGCATCACTGCGCTGCTGCTGGCGCTGGCGGGCCGGGGTGTGCGCCCGCGTGCGCTGGCCCGCGAGGCGCGCCGGACGCCGTCACCCAACAGCGGCTGGCCCATGGCGGCCATGGCGCTGGTGCTGGATGTGCGGCTGACCAAGCCGGGCGTGTACCAGCTGCACGCGCAGGGGCGGGCGCCCGGCGCGCCGGATGTGGCTCGGGCCGAAACAGTGGCCTCCAAAGTGGTGATGGCGATTGCCGGTATTGCGGGGGCAGCTATAGTTATCGTAGTGATTGAAGGGGTCTGGAATGTCTGAGACGCCCACGTTGCTCTGCCACGGCGGCCCCGATGCGCAGGGCGCGGCACCGCACGACTTCTCCACCAACAGCAACGCCTGCGGCCCGTGCCCCTTGGCGCTGACCGCCGTGCAGCAGGCCGACGCCACGCGCTACCCCGACCCGGCCTACACCGCCTTGCGCGCGCAGCTGGCCGCCTTCCACGGCGTTGCGCCAGCGCGCATCGTGCTGGCGGGCAGTGCGAGCGAATTCATCCACCGCATCACGGCGCTGGCCGCGCAGCGCGGCGCGCGCGCCGTAGCAGTGCCCGCGCACGGCTATGGCGACTATGCCCAGGCTGCACGCGCCCGGAGCCTGGCCGTGCACACTGAGCCCCATGCCACGGCAGGGCTGCACTGGGCCTGCGAGCCCTCCAGCCCCCTGGGTCAGGCCGACGCGGCGCTGGCCGCGTGGCCAGCGGCAGGCGATCCGGCCCAGACCCTGCGCGTGCTCGACTGCGCCTACCAGCCGCTGCGCCTGCACACCCACCCCGCGCCGCCACCCACCTGCTGGCAACTCTGGTCGCCCAACAAGGCCCTGGGCCTGACGGGTGTGCGCGCGGCCTACGCCATCGCCCCCCAAGGCGCTGATGCCGACGCCGCCGATTTGGCCACCCTGGCCCCTTCGTGGCCCACCGGCGCACACGGCGTGGCGCTGTTGCAGGCCTGGGTGCAACCCACCACGCAGCAATGGTTGGCTGATGGCCTGCCCCGCCTGCGCGAATGGAAAGACCGCCAGATCGCCCTGTGCACCGCGCTGGGCTGGCAGGTGCTGCCCGGCAGCCAGGCCAACTACTTCTGCGCGCGGCCCCCGGTGGCCGATCTGCCCGCGCTGCTGCACGCCCTGCGTGCGCAGGGCATCAAACTGCGCGACTGCGCCTCGTTCGGCCTACCGGGCGTGGTGCGCATGGGCGTGCTGGCGCCGGAGTCGCAGGATGCGCTGCGCCAGGCTTGGATGCGGTTCGCCGCAGTGGCTGCTTAGCGGCGCAATTTGTCGCAGGCCGCGCCTAAGCTGCGCATTTCAGCAGCAGGAGGATCGCACCATGCTTTACCACCCCCGCCGCCAATGGACGCTGGCCAGCTTTGTACCCCGGCGTGGCAGCCAGCATGCGCGTGCGGCAGGCATCCACTTTGTGGTGCAAGAGCGCCCCGCACTCCGCACCCTGGTGTTGGCAGGGCCGCCGGGCAGCGGCAAAACCCACTTGCTCCATGCCCTGGCGCAGCATGCGCGTTGCAACGGGGCCATTGACAGCATTGCCTGCCTGTCGGCCACGCAATGGGCGCAGGAAGTGGCCGCCGGGCTGCACTTTGCAGACATGGGCCGCGTACTGCAGCACTTTGCCGGCCAGGACTTGCTGGCACTGGACGACGCCGACCGCCTGTGGGGCTTGCCCCAAGCACGGCAGGCTTTTGCCGAGCTGTTGCATGAGCGCCAGGCGCTAGGCTTGCGCACCTTGCTGACCGCCACGCTGTACCCGGCATCGCCCCGCAACCCGCAGCCGCTGTGCGACCTGCTGGCCCAGCAAACTGCTGTGCGCCTGCATTGATGGCTTGGCCTCTCAGGCGGATGCAGATGGCGGCAAGGCGGTCCATGAGCCCCTCTTGATCTCGAACACCGAGGCAGATTCGGGTGCCATGGACACCAAAGCGCAGGCCGGTTGCACATCCCCAGAGGTGGGCGCCATCACGAGCAGCCTGTCGTAGGCAGCGATAAACCTTTGCGCGCTTTGCCAGTGGCCGCCTTTGTGCGACACATTTTGTCGTACCCATCGCAATAATGGCAACGAGTGAACCTCGGGCCGTTTTCGGTCGCCACCACAGAAAGGATTGCGATGATTTTGGACATTGCCTATACCCAGCACCAAGGCACAGACTGGCGCTACCCCGTGCAGCAGGACGCGCTTTGGAACAGTGTGGAAGTCCTTCAGTCACGCAACCTGCATCCCGCTGGCCTGCAAACACAGGCCGACGTAGTTTCACTGGCCGTGGCTGATGGTTTAGGTGGTACCCCCCACGCAGAGCGTGCCAGTCGCACGGTGTTGGAGGAATTGGCCGCAGCCATCCAAGGCGGGGCGTTGTTTGACAGGGGGTTGGTGCGGCGTATTCACGCCCGCCTGTGTGATCGCCTTGCCTTTGGCGAAACCATCGGATCGGCCACCACGCTGGCGGCGGTACAAATCCAGGGTGAGCAATGCGCGGTCTTGAACGTGGGTGACAGCCGGGTGTACCGCCTTTCCTCACAGGGCGAGTGGCAGCAACTTTCACGCGACCACACCGTCCTCAACGGCATGATTGCGCGTGGCGAGGCTGAAGAAGGCGAGGAATACGCCACCGTCTACAACACGCTGGACTCTTGCCTGGCGGCAGACAGCGAGGATGCCGACTTTGACATCCACCACTGCGCTACCCCCTTTTTGCCGGGGGATGCCTTGCTGCTGTGTACCGACGGGGTGCACGACACCTTGGGCAGTGCATCGCTGCAGCAACTGATCGTGCCGGGCACTTCTGCACTGGCGCAAGCCCAGATACTGCGCAAAGCGGTGATCAGGGCCGGGGCGCCGGACAACTTTTCTCTGATCTTCATCGCCAGCAAAGCGGTGGCCTGCTGAGCGGCTCGCGCCATACCTCTCTGCCTGTCTATGCGCCCGCTCTCCAAATCCAAACTTCTGGCCTTCCGCCAGTGCCCCAAACGCCTTTGGCTGGAGGTGCACCAACCCGAACTGCGCGCGGACTCTGGCCCGACACTTGCCAGTTTTGCCACGGGGCACCAAGTGGGTGACATTGCCCGCCAGCTGTATGACCCGCCAAGCCTGGGAGAGCTGATCGATCCACAGGCCGAAGGCTTTGACGCCGCCTTTGCCCGAACCCAGCATCTGCTGACCCACAGCCGCCAACCTATTTTTGAGGCAGGTTTTCGTGCGGGCGGTGCGCTGGCCTTTGCCGATGTGCTGCTGCCCAGCGATGAAGGCGATCAGCTTGGCTGGCGCATGGTGGAAGTCAAATCGTCCACCAGCGTCAAGGATTACCACCGCGATGACGCCGCCATCCAGGCTTATGTGGCGCGGGAAAGCGGGCTCGAGCTCATGGCCATTGCCTTGGCGCACATCGACAGCGGCTGGACCTACCCTGGCCAGGGCGACTACCAGGGCTTGCTGCGTGAAAGCGACCTGAGTGAAGAAGCCTTTGCCCGCGCCGATGAGGTGAAAGGTTGGGTGGAACAAGCCCAGGCCGTGGTGCAGCGCGCAAGTGCACCGACCTTGGCCACCGGTGCTCAGTGCTTTCACCCCTTTGAGTGTGGCTTTTACAACCACTGCGCCAGCCTGGAGCCGCAGGCCGAGCACCCCGTCCACTGGCTGCCGCGCCCCGGCCAGGCGGTGCAAAACCATGTGCAGGCGCACGGCGTGACGGAACTGCGTGACCTGCCCGATGACCTGCTCAACCCGCTGCAACTGCGCGTCAAGCACGCCACGCTGTCGGGCCAGGCTTTTTTTGACCAAGCGGGCGCGGCACAGGCGCTGTCGGGCCACCCGCTGCCCGCGTACTTCATCGACTTTGAAACCATCCAGTTCGCTGTGCCCATCTGGGCTGGCACGCGGCCCTATCAGCAAATCCCTTTCCAGTTCAGCGTGCACCATCTGGACGCCGAGGGTCACGTCACCCACACCGCTTTTCTCGATCTGTCGGGCCACAACCCTTGCCGCGCGTTTGCCCAGGATCTGGTTGCGGCCTGCGGAACCCAAGGCCCCGTGTTTGTGTACAACGCCGCGTTTGAGACCACTCGCATCCGTGAACTGGCTGAGCGCTTTGCCGACCTGGCTCCGCACCTCCTGGCACTGAACGAGCGTGTGGTAGATCTGCTGCCCATCGCGCGCCAGCACTACTACCACCCCAGCCAGCAGGGCAGCTGGAGCATCAAGGCCGTGCTGCCTGCCCTGTGCCCAGACCTGCACTACAGCGACCTGGACGGCGTGCAAGACGGCGGCATGGCGCAGCAGGCCTACCTGGAGGCCATTGCCCCCACCACCACCGCCGAGCGCAAAGTCGAGTTGCAAGACCAATTGCTGGCCTATTGCCATCTCGACACCTGGGCCATGGTGCGCCTGTGGGCGGCCTTCACCGCCAACACCTTGACGAAGAAAGCCCCATGACATGGCGAAACGCCCCGACACCCTGGAAACTCTGCTGCTGGCGCTAGAGCTATTACGCCGTATCCCCCGCAAAAACAAAATCACTGCGAGGGAGCTACAAGAACAGCTCCAAAACGCTGGCATGGATCGGGATCTGCGAACCATCCAGCGCATGCTTGAAACCTTCAGCGAGCATTTCGAAATAGAGCGTGACGACCGCAGCAAACCCTACGGCTTTCGGTGGCAGGAAGCGTCGCGTGGCATGGCGGTGTCGCACCTCACGCCCCAAGAATCTTTGTTGCTGCAACTGGCGCAAGAACACCTGCGCAACCTGCTGCCCCCGCGCCTCATGCAGTCCATGTCGGGCTTTTTTGACCAGGCGCGGCGCAACCTCGAAGGCTACCCGGACAACCCCCAGTCCACCTCTCTGGAACGTGAATGGCAACATAAGGTGCGGGTGGTTGCCACCAGCCAGCCACTGCTGCCACCCACCATCGCCCCCGGCGTGCTGGAAGAGGTGAGCGAGGCGCTGTACGCCAACCGCTGGCTGGAGCTGGACTACCAGAACGCCGCTGGCAAGCGCCAGCAGGCCAAGGTCATGCCCCTGGGGCTGGCCCAGCAAGGCCCGCGCCTGTACCTGGTGTGCCGCTTTGAAGACTTTGACAACGAACGCAGCCTGGCCCTGCACCGCATCCGCAAGGCGCAAGCCTCCACCTTGAGTTTTGAGCGGCCAAAGGAATTTGACCTCGCCCAATATGATGCCGATGGGCGATTTGGTTTTGGATATGGCGAGAAAGTGCGCCTCACGTTCGAAATTGAAACTGAGGCAGGCTTTCACCTGACAGAAACCCCGTTATCACGCGATCAAGATGTGCAGGTGCTGAACGGTGAATGGATGCAGATATCGGCCACGGTGGTTGACAGTGCCATGTTGGAATGGTGGCTCAGAGGGTTTGGGGAGGCTGTCAGAAATATCCGGAAAACAGAGGTCAAATCGTGATGTGGGCGTGTATGCCAAAATTTAAAGCCTGGATCCCTGCAGCGCTTTGCTCAGCTGAACGGCTCGGTGTTCGCTCAGCCCCTCCCAGGGCTGGCAAAAGA